>PVMK01116391.1_pt1 | contig 20775 bp, 27 predicted proteins | sample 1853481 | NCBI WGS metagenome assembly PVMK01 (sample SAMN08533507, study PRJNA380276) | Marine sediment metagenome, whole genome shotgun sequencing project.
TGAGCTGTAGCGGCGGATGTGGTCCAGGGCTTCATCCAGGCCGGAAACGGTCTTGACCGACATTCTGAGTGCCAGGAATTCTGTTCCGAAATGTTCATCGGATGCGTGCTGCAGGCTGGCCGCGTAGTTCCTTCCAGTGCTTTGTAGGCGTCTTCATCTGCAAATACCTCGACCCGTAGTCTTCGCCATTGACTGCATCATTGCCGGCAAAGCCGGTAACAGATCCCGGTGCAAATACCAGCGTATCCAGCGCGTTGCACACGCTGACCCGCCGGGTCTTGGCGTTGGTGATGATGGCTTTCGCCTGCTCGAGGTCAGCACTCGCATCGACGTAGGTGTGCACGATGCCGCTCCGGTCTCGATCACCGGCACCCTGGCGTTGTCGCGCACGAAATCGATCAGCCCTTCGAGCCACGCGGGATGGCGAGGTCTATCGTATCCGTGGCCTGCAGGATGAGCGGCAACCACTGGCGCTCCGGCGGCGCCAGGAACACGATACCTGTATCCAGGCCGTGTTCTTCGAGCACTTTGTGCATCAGCTTCACGACCACCTGGTTGGTGTCGTGTGCATCGCTACTGCCCTTGAGTACACAGGCGTTCAGTGTTTTCAGGCACAGCGCAAACACATCGAAAGTGACATTCGGGCGGGACTCGAAAATAACCGCGATAACACCTATCGGCACACGGATTTTACTCAGATCGAGGCCGTTATCCAGACGCCTTTCTTCCAGCACTTCGCCAACCGGTGTTGGCAAGGCGGCGACACTGTGCAGATCATGTGCAATGGCCGCAAGGCGGTCAGGATTGAGCAGCAGGCGGTCGTATTTCGGATCGGATTCGGGCATCCGTGAGAGGTCACTGAGGTTCGCCTGCAGAATTTCATGCTCTGCCGCAATGGTGCGATCAGCAAGGGACTCGAGCACGGAGCGAATCTTGCCGTCATCACACAGGGCCAGTTCGCGCGATGCTTCGCGTGCGCTGATTAATCCCTTTTCCAGGTACTGCTGCGTCTCACTCATTTCCATATTTTTCAATCCACCAGGTAAAGATAGTCATAGTGGATCAGGGGTTTTTGTCCGCGCTGACCCATCAGTCGTCCGGCCTCCCGATGATCATACCTTGCCTGCCCGCATCCCAGAACCCTGCCGCCCGGATTGAGGATCTGGATGACGTCGCCGCGGCTGAACCGGCCATCTACAGCCTCGATTCCGACCGGCAGCAGGCTGGCCAGGCGGTTGCTGTCGGTCAGGGCGCTTTCCGCCCCTGCATTTACGGTAACGGAGCCTGTTGCATGGCCGTCTGCGCTGGCAAGCCAGCGTTTTGCCGGAGAAGCCTCGCCCAGGGCCGGGAACCGTGTGCCGGCTTCGCCACTGAGAATCCGGCTCATTATTTCCGGGTCGGCGCCGTCTGCTATGACCACCTCGGTGCCCAGCTTTCGCTGCTTTGCGCGCAATGGCCAGTTTGCTGTGCATACGCCACGCCCCAGGGAGGAAGTGCCGCGCGCTACGATGTCTTCAATCTGGTGAAGCTGATCATCCCAGCAGTCAATGCACTGCGTTGCAGGATCATCCGGGTCTCCGTCGTATACGCCCGGGAACCGTGCTCAGCAGGCACAAAAGATCGGCCTTGACCATTCCAGCCAGCAGGCCGGCCAGCTCATCATTGTCGGTGAACATCAATTCAGTGACCGCAACCACATCGTTTTCATTCACGATGGGCACGACGCCTGCGCTCAGCAGCGCTTCGATACAACCCCGCATGTTCAGGTAATGACGGCGCGTCTGGAAATCGCTTTTGCTGGTCAGGACCTGCGCTACCGGCAGGCCGTGGCGCTGAAAAAGTTCGCGATAGGTTTCCATCAACTGGACCTGGCCGGTGGCAGCCATCACCTGTTTGCGGGCCACCGGATCGGAAATGGCTTGAATTCGTTCATCCGCCAGGCTTTTACCCGCTGCCACTGCGCCGGATGTAACCAGCAGTACCTGCCAGCCTTCGGTGCTCAGGGCGCCGAGTTGCCTGACCAGACTGGAAAGTACGTCCCGGTTCAGCGCCCCCCCCGGGGTCACACAATACCTGGCTGCCTATCTTGACGACGATTCGTTTGCCCATGGAGGAATACTACAAATCGAGCACTTCTATGCCCTGTTCGAAAACGATATCCACCGGAATGCCGGCGCTTGCAAGACGGTCGAGATCAGCCTGCAATCCGGGGCTGACGTTTCCCCATTTCCGCGACAAAAGCATCTACTGCTGCATAGTCACCATTTCCCTGCAGGGTCAACAGCTTGTTGCTCAGATCCTTCACCGCCTGTTCGAATTCCGGAATATTGATGCGGTAGGCGCCGCTGGCTTCGTCCCGGCTGAAAGCACCCGCCTGCTCAAAGAAATTGAAACGGATCATGTTGGCCTTGCCATGGGCGCTGGTCGCACCGAAGCGGATCGAACGGAAAATTCCGGCCATAAAGGTCACGTAGTCGTCTTTGAGCTGTCCTTCGGTGATTTCACCTTTTTCGCGCAGTTTCTGAACCATGTACAGACCCAGGATATCGGCCTTGCCTTCCTCCAGCGCCGAGGCATGTTCCTTCATTGCGTGGCGAACAGTGTCTCGACCATCCAGCGTGTTCTTGATTCCCAGTCCGTGCGCTACTTCGTGGAACATGGTATTGCCGAAGAAGGAGTCGAACGTAATGTGCTGACGCTGGTCCCGGGCGATCAATACTTCGGAAATCGGCACCAGGATCTGGTTGTACTTGGCCAGCATGGCGTTCTTGAGCTGCAGGCGGCGCGTACCCTTGGCAAGTTGGACCTGCTCGTCATTGGGGAGGTTGATCGCAATGGTTTTCGAGCCGGCATTGGAATGACCGGCGTAGTAAACCACGTCGTATGCGTTCAGATCCGCATCGGAACCAGGCACTTCGCGCTTGTATTCATCGGGTACCGGCAGGCCCTGCTGCAGTTCCGGCAGGTATTTCGCAAATCGCGCCAGCCGTTGACTCCAGGCCAGGTCCTTGATCAGGACATACGCCTCAAAGGCTGCGCGGTAGCCGAACAACTGATCTTCGTAGGTTTCAATCGGACCAATCACCAACTCGACCGGGTTATTTTTCATATCCATCCAGGCCATGTCGGATGGCTGGAAGTCATCAGTCTCCAGTGCAGCAGCGCGCATTTGAAGGTAGTTGGCGAATTCTGCGTCGTCCGCCAGTTCAGCTGCTTCCCTGAGCAGGGTTGCTGCCTGTTTCAGCTCTTCCCCGTAAGCCATGGAGTAGGGCAGCAGTTCCAGCTTGCCGTCATCCCGGCGGCGCACCAGGGTGTACAAACCGTCTTTGCCTTCCTGGTCCCAGGCTTCGAATTCTTCCTTGCCCATGTCCGCCGGATAAAATTGTGCTCCCAGCGGCTTGGGGCCGGCGCTCTCGATGAATGGCCGGTCGGCGGCCAGGCGGTCCCAGGGACCGTAGTTGATCTCCGCAAAGCGACGTGTCGCGGGATCTTCTATGCCGTCCAGGAAAGCTTTCCCGTCGCCGAAGGACTGCTGCCAGAACAGGCCATCCATGATTTTCGAAGCGTTGATCAGAAGAGGAATCATCTGCCTTTGCCGTTCGCTCAGATGGCTGAGGTCAGTTGTCAGCCTGACCGTGGCATAGATTTCGAAACGCGAAGACTGCTCCGGGACAGCTTCACCGGCAGGCTGTTCAACAGGCTCTGCGGCTGCCCCAGCCGGAGCTTCCGGAGCCGGACTTTCAGCCTGCTGGCAGGCGGTAAGAACCAGTAGCGTGGCAATGACGAATAGGCGTGTAAGATTCAAGCGGCTTCTCCATTAATAAGATGTCAATGCAATCCTCATATTTTATCAGACCTTGGGTGTAGAAAACTCTTCTGAAAGGCCCCATCTAGTATTGCGTCGAGGAGTACTAGCCTATAATTCACCGCTTTGATGGAATCCTTATTGTGGGTTCTCAATAGGAAGACAGCTATGCCGATTTATGAATATCAATGCAAATCCTGCGGACATCAACTGGAAAAGCTGCAGCGAATGAGCGATCCGGCCCTGACGGATTGCCCGGTGTGCAGTCAATCTGAACTGAAACGCCTGGTTTCGGCTGCTCGATTCCGCCTGAAAGGATCAGGGTGGTATGAGACCGACTTTAAAAAAGGCAACAAGAAGAATCTGCATGATTCCAGCCACTCCGGGGATGGGGCTTCCAAGCCAGACACATCCGCGGCCAAGTCCACGACAAAATCTTCTGACACAAAATCCGCGAGCACGGGATCGGGCAAAGCCGAAAGCAAGAAAACCGGCACAGCCTGAGCCAGAACTCGACCCGCCAATCGCTAACACCCGGGAGCTAGAAATGCGCACACATCTTTGTGGCGAAATAACCGAACAATTAGCCGGCCAGCCAGTTGTACTGTGTGGCTGGGTCGGTCGCCGCCGCGATCTTGGTGGCCTTATTTTTATTGGCCTGAGGGACTACGCCGGCACCGTCCAGATCGTGATCGAGCCCGACAGCCCGGCCTTTGGCGATGCGGAGAGTCTGCGCAACGAGTTTTGCGTTCGGATCAGCGGGGAAGTCCGCATGCGGCCCGAAAGCCAGTGGAATGAATCCATGGCTACCGGCAGGATCGAACTGGTTGCCGACAAGGTCGAACTGCTGAACGCATCCGCACCCATGCCCCTGTTGATGACCGACGAAGATGGCGAAGAAATCCGTCTCAAGTACCGTTATCTAGACCTGCGCCGGCCGCGCATGCAGAACAATCTGCGTACCAGGGCGCGCATGTACCGGGCGATCCGCAACAGCCTGGATGACAAGGGATTTACCGAACTGGAAACGCCTATCCTGACCAAGGCGACACCCGAGGGCGCCCGGGATTACCTGGTTCCCAGCCGTGTGCATGCCGGCAAGTATTTCGCTTTGCCCCAGTCGCCGCAACTGTTCAAACAGCTGTTGATGATGTCCGGTATGGACCGTTATTACCAGATCGCCCGTTGTTTCCGCGATGAAGATCTGCGCTCCGACCGCCAGCCCGAGTTCACCCAGCTGGATATCGAGATGGCCTTTGTCGAGGAGCGGGACGTCCAGGATTGCGCCGAAACAATGATCCGGGAGGTATTCAGGGAAACATTGAATGTGGAATTGCCGGAGTCTTTCCCCCAGGCTCAGTTGGCGCAATGCCCTGGACCGCTACGGTTCCGACAAGCCCGGATTTGCGCATCCCGATGGAACTGGTTTCCGTGGATGAGCACGTTGCGCACATCGAGTTCCGGGTTTTCTCCGGTCCGGCCAATGACGACGACTCCAGGGTGGCCGTACTTCGGGTCCCGGGCGGTGCAGAACTCTCGCGCAAGCAAATCGATGAATACACGAAATACGTGGGCCGTTACGGCGCCAGGGGCCTGGCATGGATTAAGGTCAATGACAGTGAGGCGGGCCTGGAAGGACTGCAATCACCGGTCGCCAAGTTCCTGGATGAGAAAGCATGGCAGGGTATTTCCGCCGCAAGCGGCGCCGAAACCGGGGATATCCTGTTTTTCGGCGCCGGCGACTGGTTCACCGTCAGTAATTTCATGGGCGAGTTACTGGTGAAAGTAGGAAAGGACCGCGGCCTGGTGCGCGAAGGCTGGCAGCCTTTGTGGGTAAATGAATTCCCAATGTTCGAATGGGATGAAGATTCCGGACGGTTCATGGCGATGCATCATCCCTTTTACCGCACCGGCTGAAGCGGACTCTGAAGCGCTGCTGGCCAATCCCGGGCACGGCCCTGTCCAAGGGGTTATGACATGGTGCTCAACGGCGCCGAAATCGGTGGCGGTTCGATCCGTATCCATAAACCGGAGATGCAGCAGGCGGTATTCAGCCTGTTGGGCATCGACGAGGAAGAAGCGCAACTGAAGTTTGGATTCCTGCTGGAAGCCCTGAAGTATGGCTGCCCGCCACACGGTGGAATCGCATTCGGTCTGGATCGTATCGCGGCCCTGATGTCAGGTGAGGATTCAATCCGCGACGTGATCGCTTTTCCCAAGACCACTTCGGCGCAGTGCCTGTTGACCTCGGCCCCGTCGGCTGTTCCCGATGAGCAGATAGCGGAACTTCATATAAGGAATCTGTAGGGGTATGGGTGAATTCCTCAGAATCTGACCACCGACTGGGTATGGTGGCCGCCACGGCAGCCTTCATGTTCTGGGGCTTGGCGCCAATCTATTTCAAGTTGCTTGGAACAGTCCCGGCGCTTGAAATAATCGCCCATCGCATTGTTTGGGCGGTCCCGGTATTGATCGTATTCCTGTTGTTCCGGGATGGCCGGCACTTCTGGCGCCGGATGCTGTTGCCGCGCAAGACCATCCTGACCCTGCTGCTGTCCGGACTGCTGGTGGGGTTCAACTGGCTGGTCTTCGTCTGGGCGGTAACTCATGACCGGATACTCGCAACCAGCCTGGGGTATTTCATCAACCCACTGGTGAACGTAGTGCTGGGATTCCTGTTCCTGCACGAACGCCTCACCCGCATCCAGAGCCTGGCTGTCGTGATTGCCGCCGGTGGGAACCATCTACCTCACCTGGTACCTGGGTGTCGCCCCGTGGATCGCCCTGGCGCTGGGTATTTCTTTTGGCTTCTATGGCCTGGTGAGGAAAAAGCTTGGTGTGGGGCCGATGATCGGCCTGCTGTGGGAAACCCTGCTGTTGATCACGCCCGCACTGCTGTACTTTGCCTGGGCCATGAGCGAAGGGATCGCTGCAATTCATGCATGGCAATCTGCAGGTGGACCTGGTGCTGCTTTTTGCCGGCCTGGTTACCGTATTGCCGCTGATCTGGGTTCAACATTGCAGCACAGAACCTGTCGCTGACCACGGTCGGATTTTTCCAGTACCTTGCGCCTTCGATTACGTTTGTCCTGGCGGTTTTCTTTTACAATGAAACGTTTACCCGGGGCCACGCTGTGGCATTCAGTTGCATTTGGCTTGCATTAATAATGGTTTCCATTGAGGCGATGGTGCGTTCCAGGCGTTTGCAAGCCCCATGACTACGGTTTCGCAACCCCAACGTGGCAGCAAGACCGAGGTGATACTCGTTCACGGCCTGTGGTTTGGAGCCTGGGCGCTACGGGCTTTGAGCCGCCGCCTGTATCAGGGACGGGTTCAAAATCCGGCATTTTACCTACTCCGCGACTTCGGCATCTCTCGCTGCTCATGCCGGCAGCCTGTATGAATTCGCCAGGACCACGAAAGCGGATGGTCTGCATTTTCTGGGCCACAGCCTCGGCGGCCTGGTCATTCTGCGCATGCTGTCAGAAACTCCGGATTTACCCCCGGGACGCATTGTCCTGCTCGGTTGCCCATTTGGAGGGAAGCATTGTTGTGCGCAGGATGCGGAATCTGCCGGGTGCAGGGAAGTTGCTGGGTGAGGCCAGGACAACGCTTGAAACTGGGTTATTCCCGGCTACCCAAAGATCGTGAGACCGGCCTGATCGCCGGTTCCCTGGGGTCTTGGCCTGGGGACTTTTCATGGGTGGGACCGCAGGGCCGGGTGACGGTACGGTTTCTTTGCATGAAGCAGCAAACCCCGGCCTGCTGGGACCGGATGGTGCTGCCGGTAAGTCACACCGGTTTGTTGTACTCCGGTAAAGTGGCGCGTCACGCTGCAAATTTCCTTGAAACCGGCCGATTCAATCCCTCGGAATAGACTCCTTCCATGGTAAAATTATCCGTTTAGCTGATCGATCAAAGGGAACACGAATATGGCCGGGACACAGTAAATGGGCCAATATCCAGCACCGCAAGAAGGCCGTTGACGCCAAGCGTGGAAAAATTTTCACACGAATCAATCGTGAACTGTCGGTTGCGGCCCGGGCAGGCGGGAAGTGACCCGGATGCCAATCCACGCCTGCGCCTGGCAATTGAGAAGGCAAATGCCGCCAATATGCCGAAGGACACCATCGAGCGCACCATCAAGAAAGCCGCCGGTGAACTCGAAGGCGTGAACTACGAGGAAATCCGTTACGAAGGCTATGCGCAGGGAGGGGTCGCGGTGATGATCGAATGCCTGAGCGATAACCGGAACCGGACGGTATCCGAAGTGCGCCACGCTTTTTCCAAGCACGGCGGAAATCTCGGTACAGACGGCTCGGTGTCCTACCTGTTCAACAAGATCGGCGTGCTGAATTTTGCCCCTGGTACATCGGAAGACGAAGTCATGGAAGTAGCGCTGGAAGCCGGCGCCGATGACATTGTTACGGGAGAAGACGGTTCCATCGAGGTGCTCACTTCCCCGGAAACCTTTTCCGGCCTCGTGGCCGCTTTGGAAACGGCTGGCATAACCCCCGCCAATGCTGAAGTTACGATGCGGGCAGACCTGGAAGTAGAACTGGATGTCGAGACCGGTCAGAAAGTCCTGAGGTTCCTGGACATACTGGAAGACCTGGACGATACCCAGGCAGTGTATTCAAACGCAGATATACCCGAAGAGGCCTATGACTGAGGTTAGTTTGGTGTCACAAAACACAGGACACTGCACTTGATGCGCATCCTGGGAATCGATCCGGGCTCGAGATTGACCGGGTTTGGCATCATCGAGGTCAACGGCGACCAGGCGATTGCCGTCCAACATGGTGTCATCAAGGCCGGCACCGGGTGAATTCCCTGAGCGTCTGGGAATAATTTTTGCCGGTATCTGCGACCTGATCGGCGAACATCGGCCCGGTGAAGTGGCGATTGAAACTGTGTTCATGAGCCGCAACGCAGGCACGGCTCTGAAGCTGGGGCAGGCGCGTGGAGCAGCGATTTGCGCGGCGATCTCCCTGGGTTTACCCGTGTCAGAATATGCGCCCCGTTCCATCAAACAGGCCATCGTCGGCCGCGGCGGAGCCGACAAGGTGCAGGTTCAGCACATGGTGACGGTGTTGTTACAGTTGAAAGAGAAACTACAAGAGGATGCCGCCGACGCGCTGGCTGTGGCATTATGTCACCAGCACACGCAGCAGACTCTGAACCGCATGCAAAGAATGCAAAGAACATGATTGCACGCCTCGCCGGAACCCTGATTCACAAGCAACCACCCTTGATGGTGATCGACATCGCCGGTGTCGGTTACGAAGTGGAAGCGCCACTCAGCGTGTTCTATGACCTGCCCGAAATCGGGCAGCCGGTCGTAATCCTCACCCACCTGTCGATCAAGGACGACAGCCATACCCTGTACGGCTTTTCCAGCGAAGCGCAGCGCACTTTGTTCCGGCAACTGCTGAAAATCAGCGGCATCGGCGCCAAGCTGGCCCTGACCATCCTTTCAGGTGTCAGCGGTGACGAATTGGCGCGTTATGTGGCTGATAACGATATAGCTTCACTTACGCGGCTACCGGGTATCGGAAAAAAAACGGCCGAACGAATCATCATGGAGTTGCGCGACAAGCTGGATGTGATACCCGCCGTTGGAGGCTCGGTCCCGGGTAGAAGCGCCGTGATTGCGGGGGATGCCAACAGCGAAGCCTCCTCTGCCCTCAGCGCCCTGGGCTATAAACCACAGGAAGTTTCCCATATGGTGCGCCAGGCCGCGGAACCGGATATGAGTGCCGAGGAAATCATCCGCCGCGCCCTGCAATCCAAGGTTAAGCCAGCATGAACGAAGAAGCCCGGGTCATATCCCCCGACGATACAAATGAGGATCTTGCGGCGGATATCAGCCTTCGCCCCAGGACGATGGACGAATTCATCGGGCAACCGGTCATGCGGGAAAAGCTCGGTATTTTCCTCGAAGCCGCCAAGCGCCGGAATGAAGCGCTGGACCATACCCTGATTTTCGGCCCGCCCGGGCTGGGGAAAAACGACCCTGGCCCACGTCATTGCCCACGAAATGGGAGTGAACCTGCGCCAGACCTCCGGCCCGGTGCTGGAACGGGCGGGTGACCTGGCCGCCTTGCTGACCAACCTGCAGCCCGGCGATGTGTTGTTCGTCGATGAAATTCACCGGCTTTCGCCCGTGGTCGAGGAGGTGCTGTACCCGGCCCTGGAGGATTTCCAGCTCGATATCATGATCGGCGAAGGCCCGGCCGCGCGTTCCATCAAGCTGGATCTGCCGCATTTCACCCTGGTAGGCGCAACCACCCGGGCCGGGCTGCTGACCTCACCGTTGCGCGACCGTTTCGGCATCGTAGAGCGCCTCGAATTTTACAGCCCGGAAGATTTGTCCCGGATCGTCACACGTTCTGCAGGAATTCTGCAGATTGGTATCGATAATGAAGGTGCGATGGAAATTGCACGCCGTTCACGGGGTACGCCGAGGGTCGCCAACCGCTTGTTGCGGCGTGTGCGGGACTATACCGAAGTGAAAAGCGATGGATTTATCAGCCAGCCGATCGCGGTGGACGCGATGGAATTACTGCGGGTTGATCATTTGGGATTTGATGTCATGGACCGGCGCTTGCTGAAAACCATAATCGAATATTTCGATGGCGGGCCGGTTGGCGTTGAAAGCATCGCAGCCGCCCTGTCCGAAGAGCGGGGTACCGTTGAAGACGTGCTGGAACCCTACCTGATCCAGCAAGGCTACATGACCAGGACGGCCAGGGGCCGCATGGTCACGGCAAAAGCCTACCAGCATTTCGGCCTCGAGCACCCCTCCGGCCCGCGCGCTGACCTGTTCGACCGGGAAAATTAGAAACTATACTGCTTGCAGAAAGTCTCAAACCAGCGCGGGTGCCGGTATGGACCAAGGCGGAGTTGGAGCGTGGAGGTTCTATAGAATATGCAGAATGAATTACAAATCTGGCAACTGGTCCTGGAAGCCAGTTGGCTGGTGCAGGGGGTGATGGCGATCCTGTTGATTGCCTCCGTTGCTTCGTGGGTGATCATTTTCCGTAAACGCCAGGTACTGGCAAAAGCGGGAAAGGAAGCGCTGTTATTTGAGGAGCGCTTCTGGTCCGGTACGGACCTGACCCAGTTGCACGAAAGTATTACCGGCGCTCACCGGCTCACCAGCGGCATGGAACGTATTTTCGATTCGGGTTTCGCCGAATTCCTGCGCATGCGCCAGCAGGGAAGAATGACACCCAACGCGATGCTTGAAGGCGCCCAGCGCTCCATGCGCATCGCGCTGACACGCGAGACGGAGGAGTTGGAGCACCACCTCAATTTCCTGGCTACGGTCGGCTCCACCAGCCCATACATCGGCCTGTTCGGTACGGTGTGGGGCATTATGACTTCCTTTCACCAGTTGGCTAACGTCAACCAGGCAACCATCGCGATGGTTGCTCCCGGAATTTCCGAAGCACTGATTGCCACCGCCATGGGCCTGTTTGCAGCCATACCGGCGGTGATTGCTTACAACCGCTTCTCGAACCAGGTCGATCGCCTGGAAGTACGTTACGACAACTTCAAGGAAGAGTTTTCCAGCATCCTGCAACGCCAGGCGCATAAACTCAGCGAGGAGTAAGAGCTCATGGAATCCACCAGGGGACGCCGCCGGCCGATGTCTGAAATCAACGTCGTACCGTATATCGACGTGATGCTGGTGTTGTTGGTTATTTTCATGATCACAGCGCCCTTGCTCAATCTCGGCGTTGAAGTGGAACTGCCCAAGGCGGATGCCGAACCCATGGACACGCAGGAAAATAACGAGCCGTTGGTGATTACGGTGTTACGAAACGGGGATCTCTACCTGAACGCCGGCGGGGATCTCGACGGCACCGCCAGCGGCTTGATCGATCCGGAAACCCTGGTGACGACGGTATCCGCTATCGTCCGCCGCAACCCGGAGATACAGGTGCTGGTGGGCGGTGATGAGCGGGTTGTCTACGGGCAGGGTATATAACGTCATGGTCCTGTTGCAGAAAGCCGGGGTGACCAAGGTAGGGCTGATGAGCGACCCCCTGGATGCAAGTCTGGGCGGGGAGCAGGATACCAGCAGAATAAATGTTTTCCCGGCAGGAACTCGGCGCTCAATTCCGGGCCTTCAGCCTGGCAATCGGCATCCATATCCTGATGGCGGCGCTGGTGGTGTTGAGCACGATGAAATGGGAGCCGTTCCGTAAACCACAGAACCTGGGCCTGACCATCGAGGCCGTGATTGTGGATACCAGTGAAATCCGCAAGCAACGCGAAGAGGCAAAACGGGCAGTGGAGCGCGAAGACTCTGCGCAGGCAAAGAGATGAACGCCTGGAACAGCAGAAGAAGCGGGAGGCCGAGCAGAAGATCCAGAAAGATCTGGAAGCGAAACAGCGGCGCGAAAAGGAACTCGAGGCGCAGCGCAAGCGCGATGCACAGGGACAAACTGCAAAAGCTACGGATGGAGCGGGAGCGAAAGCGGGAAGATGAGCGTCTGAAACAGCAGCAGGAACTGGAGATATCCGCAAAGCAGAGGGAAGCTGCGGATAAACAGCGCAAACTGGAGGCAGAGCGGCTCAAGCAAATTGAAGCTCGCCGGCAGACCGAGGCCGCAGAGCAGCGGCGCCAGTTGGAGGCAGCGGAACGCAAGAAGCAGGTCGAGGCTGAGCAGCGTGAATTCCGCGCCGGTCAGTTGGCCACGCTCAGCGACAAGTACCAGCTAGCCATACAATCGGTAGTGACGCAGAACTGGCTGCGGCCCGCCCACCGCACAAGCCGGATTGAGATGTACGCTGAAAATTGTCCAGATTCCCGGTGGCGAGGTTATTTCCGCTGCCATTGCAGGCAAATGCAACGGCGACCAGGCGACTCGCCGATCCATCGTGGCGGCGGTTGAACGGGTCGGTATACTGCCCTATCGCGGGTTCGAGGATGCTTTCGAGCGTGAAATTGACTTTATTTTTATTTATGACGGTGACTGACAAAGTGAAAAAACTATTTATTATTCTCACAATTTTGCTGGCCAGCAATGCAGTTCAGGCCCAGCTTCAAATCGAAATCATCAGCGGCAATCCAAGCGCCCTGCCCATCGCAATTGTGCCCTTCCAGTGGCAAGACGCCACGCCGCCCCCGATAAGCTCCATGGATGAGATTATCTCCGGCGACCTGTACCGTTCCGGCCTGTTCAAACCCGATGGATACGGCGGACATGATGGAACGGCCGGTTGACGAAGAGTCCATCCGGTTCGGGACCTGGCGTTTACTGAAAGTCGATTACATCGTGATCGGCAGCGTGCGCACGCCTGTCGATGGCCAGGGGCATGAACTGGTTTACCAGTTATTCGATGTGCACACGCAAGAGCGCCTCTGTCGCAAATCACCACCGTCGGCCCCGGTGATCTGCGCTATGGCGCACATCGCGTGGCGGATGCCATCTACGAAGCACTGACCGGCGTGCCCGGCGCTTTCGCAACCCGGATCGCCTACATTACGGCCACCGGCCTGGGTTCGGATTTGCACTATGAACTGGTGGTGTCGGATGCAGATGGTTTCGCACCGCAGTCTGTGGTGGGTTCACCCGAGCCCCTGCTGTCTCCCGCCTGGTCTCCGGACGGAAAGAAACTTGCATACGTATCCTTCGAGAAAGGGAACTCCGCCATCTACATGCAGGACGTTGCGACCGGTTCGCGGGAATTGATTTCAAGTGGGAAAGGCATTAACGGCGCACCGTCGTTTTCACCGGATGGCCGTAAAATGGCCATGGCGCTGTCCCACTCCGGCAATCTTGAAATTTATGTCCGGGAAATGGCGACCGGCCGTTTAACCCAGCTGACACAGCACTGGGCCATTGATACCGAACCCGTCTGGGCGCCAGATGGAAAGTACATTTATTTCACCTCGGACAGGGGCGGAAAACCGCAGATCTACCGTGTCCCGCCGACAGGCGGAAACCCCGAAAGAGTCACTCTGGAAGGTGACTACAACGCCCGGGCGAGTATTGCGCCGGATGGACGAAGAATAGCTGTAGCGCATGGGAGAGGAAACGAGTATCGTATAGCGGTCTGGGATATTGAAACCGAACGATTTACCGTTCTCACGCCAGGTGTACTGGACGAGTCGCCCAGCTTCGCACCCAATGGAAGCATGGTGCTGTATGCAACCCGTGAAGGGACCCGCGGCGTGCTATCCGCAGTGTCTGCTGATGGAAATGTACGCCAGCGGTTGATATTGAGTGAGGGAGACGTTCGGGAACCCGCGTGGTCACCCGTAATCAGGTAAACTAAACAAACGATTTTTGGAAATCGATGCCGTTCAGAACGGCACCAGGATAAAAACCAGGAGGAAAGAATGAAAACCGTGTGGCAATTGACTCTCGCAATGATTATTGCACTGACATTGACAGCCTGCAAGACAACACCAGAGGCTGCGCCGGAGCCCACTCCAGAGCCGGAGCCCACAACTGATGTGGATACCAAGGCAGCACCGGATCCGCATGATTTTACGGATGCACGTAATTTCGATAATCCCGAAAGCCTGCTTTCCAAACGGGTTATCTATTTCGATTTCGACAAGTCCACGGTGCGTCCGGAATATCGCGGAATTGTTTCTGCACACGCAGCGTATACAGCAGCACACTCCAGCGCTCGCGTAACGCTTGAAGGCCACGCCGACGAACGCGGAACACGCGAATACAACCTCGGTCTCAGCGAGCGTCGCGGTAATGCCGTGATGGGCCTGATGTCCGCACAAGGCGCCAAAGGCAGCCAACTGGTTGTCGTGGCTTACGGTGAAGAACGGCCGACTTGCCGCGTTAGCGATGAACATTGCTGGTCACAGAATCGTCGTGTGGAGGTTGTTTACACCGCCCGATGAGCATGGTAAGACGTTTCTCTGACATGGTTTTGATGGCCAGCCTGGTGCTGGCCATCATTGTTTCTGTACCGGCCTGGGCTCAGGATGCCGATCTTTCAGTCATGGCGAACCTGGTCATCCAGGTCCAGGAATTGCAGGACGAAGTTCGTAACTTGCGCGGGCAACTGGAAGATCAGACCCGGGAACTGGAAAACCTGAAGCGCCGCCAGCGCGACCAGTACCTGGATCTCGACCAGCGCCTGTCCGATGTGCGCAACAGCCAGCCAGTGACCACTGGCGGTCTGCCAGCCACAGCCGCTTCTGCTGACCAGCGCAGCGCAGTGACCCTGCCCACAGAGGATGCCCCGGAAGTGCGCGCACCCCTGGTTACCCCATCGACCGTCGCCGGAATTGGACAGCCATTGGCTCAGAGCCAGACACCGGCTGAGACAGCCGCAGACGAAAAAGCAGCCTACGACCGGGCGTTCCAGGCGCTCAAGGATTTGCGCTATGCGGACGCCGCCGAGAAATTCCAGTCATTTCTGGATAGTTATCCCAATAGTGAGTATTCAGATAATGCGCAATACTGGCTGGGGGAATCCTATTACGTGACCCGCAATTACGAGATTGCCCTGACGGCTTTCCAGGAACTGATGGACCGTTACCCGGAAAGCCCGAAAGTGCCGGATGCGCTACTGAAAATGGGTTACACCCATTACGAACTGAAGCAGTGGGACCTCGCCCGCGCAGTTCTCACCCAGGTGCAGGAAAGCTACCCCGACACCACGCTGGCCCGGCTGGCCGAAAGCCGGCTTCGCGGCATGCGGATGGAAGGCCACTACTAGCTCGCAGATTGTTCGCTTGCTTCGGTTCCGGCTGCTTAACTCAGTTTTCGAAGTGCGTGCCAGCGTATGCGAGATATTCTGAACGGTTCATGCCGCGCGCTTTTGCCCTTATATCGATGATTTGCAGGTTTGCTTCTTTGATGGTGATGTTAATTCGCCTCGCGGGGCCTAGTAATAATTCAATATCAACATCCGCATAGGCGATCAACGCAGTCCCCGCATCTCCCTGAAAGTCAGATAAATCGACAAATTCAGTCGGCAGGGGAATGGTTTGTTTGCTGGAAAGCAGGTCTTCAGCATGAAACAGTATTGCCTCCCTGGCGTTATCAATAGCATTTTCAACAGAATCGCCCTGGGAAAAACAACCCGGCATATCGGGTACTGTTACTCCGAACTGCCTGTGGTCATCTGTATGCAAAATGATCGGATATCTCATAGTATTTCCAACTCACTTATTGGGTTGCCGTTCCCAGCCTGCGAACCTGAAAATATTCCTGAGAGTTCCAATTGGAATATCCTTCGTGGGATGCGTAATGGTTACAAGGCGCCCGTCTGCATGTTTGAATTGGTGATGGCTGCCTTTCACGCGTCGCAATTCAAATCCTCGAATTATTACTTCACGGCTTTTCAATTATACACACTTATAAGTATTAATATTGGATTGAGATTCGTGTCGAGACTAATCGATATTCATCAAAAAGCATGAAGGAAATTACGTCGAATTCATGTAATCCATGCCACCTGTAAATAACGAGGCGTTTACAATAGATACATGCCAGCAGTTGAAAAAAAATCACGAGTCCCACAATCCCGCGAAGGCATGTTGAAAATCACGGAGATTTTCCACTCTCTGCAGGGAGAGGCATTGCAGGCCGGCTTGCCCACCGTGTTCGTCAGACTGACGGGCTGCCCCCTGCGTTGCGTTTACTGTGACAGCGAGTACGCTTTTTACGGTGGGCAGTGGCTGCACTTCGATGACATCCTCGCTGAAATCTGCAAATATGAAACACCTTATATCTGCGTTACCGGAGGGGAACCACTGGCTCAGAAGCGTTGCACAGAGCTGTTGAAGCTACTGTGTGACGAGGGCTACAAGGTTTCACTCGAAACCAGTGGCGCGATCGACATCAGCCAGGCAGACCAGCGCGTGAGCCGGGTGATGGACCTGAAGACTCCCGGCTCGGGCGAAGCGGAAAAAAATCTCTGGAGCAACCTCAAAGAACTGGGCGGACACGACCAGATAAAATTCGTGATTTGCTCACGTGAAGATTACGAGTGGGCCAGCGAGCAACTTCACGAGAGGAAGCTGAATGAGTATTGTGAGGTTCTGTTTTCGCCTGCATGGGGCCAGGTGGATGCGGCAGAACTGGCGGGATGGATACTGGATGACCGCTTGCCGGTGCGATTCCAACTGCAACTGCACAAAATTCTTTGGGGCGACACGCCCGGAAAATAGAGGCGCCTGACGCTATGAATGAATCAAAAAAAGCCGTTGTCCTGGTTTCCGGCGGGCTGGACTCCGCCACAGTGCTGGCCATGGCGAAATTCCAGGGTTTCGATTGTCATGCGCTGGCCGTGGACTATGGACAGCGCCACCGCTCAGAACTCGACGCTGCTGCCAGGGTGGCAGAAGCCAACGGCACAAAGCTCAAGATCCTGCCGCTGGATCTGCGCGCCATTGGAGGCTCGGCACTGACTGACGACATCGACGTGCCGGAAGAGGAAACCCCGGGCATCCCGGTCACTTATGTCCCCGCACGCAACACCATCATGCTCTCGCTCGCCCTGGCCTGGGCCGAAGTGCTGGGCTCCGACGATATCTTCATCGGCGTCAACGCGGTGGATTATTCCGGCTACCCGGACTGCCGCCCCGAGTTCATCGCGGCCTACCAGCAGATGGCGCGCCTGGCGACCCGGGCCGGCGTGGAAGGCGGCAAAGTCAACATCCACACACCGCTGATCGACCTGACCAAGGCCGAAATTATCCGCCAGGGCATCGAGCTTGGCGTCGATTACAGCCTGACCGTTTCCTGTTATCAGGCAGACAGCGAGGGACGCGCCTGCGGTGTCTGTGACTCCTGCCGCATCCGCAAGGAAGGATTCAGGACTGCGGGTGTCCCAGACTCCACGAGATACGGCTAAAATTTCCCAAAACCCTTGAGCCAGCAGGGAATTTCACCTACAATTCCGCCTCCTTCCCGGAGGGCCGTTAGCTCAGGTGGTAGAGCACTGGACTTTTAATCCATTGGTCGTAGGTTCGAGTCCTACACGGCCCACCATTTTTTCAATAAAAATTAAATAGCTGTGTGTTTTCTTAGCGATGCTTTTATCGGCGTCGCATGAGTTTTGCGTGGTGAATTCAACGGTTTGCAGGGTTCAAGATGGGACTTTAGGAACGGATTTCCCTTTCATGCCATCATCCACCACTCTCGCCAGGAATTCAGCAAACGGGACTATATTCTGACCCACGCTGGCTTTTTCCAGCGCTGCCATGTAGGCATCCCGCTTATCTACTGGAATTACAGTCCATGGATAGCCACCGCTTGCAAGCATCGTATTCATCAGAAAACGTCCCATTCGCCCGTTACCATCCACATAGGGATGAATATAGACGAAAATAAAATGCCCGAGCACGACGCGAACAGACGGTTCTGTTTCTTCGCGCAGCAGATCAAATAATACAGGCATACAATCCCGGACCGCTTCCCTTGGTGGTGGTACATGCATAGAACGGCGTATATAAACGGGACCGCTTCTGTAGCCAGCCAGATCAACGGCGCTGATTATGCCCGCTGTTACATTTGGCCCAAAGAGTTCTGTGTACCATTGGCTATGGTCGTTACCAACAACTGTTCCCGGATTATCACCGTGCAGAATTTTACCAAGGCTTTCCTGTACAGCTTGGTAAGCTTGCCAATATCCGCGTGCAGCCAGGGCATTGCGGTGTTCCCGGTCATTCTCATTATGATCTGGATTCCACGCACCACTTCGCACTAACTCAATTAACTCTGCACTTACGCGATAACCTTCGATCGATAATGAATGATAGGCATCAGTGACGTAAATCGCCTCGACATGCTTGAGATATGAGTCAATATCATTTGGCAAGCCGGGCGCTGCAGGAAACCGTTCAATTATTGGTTCCCGCATCTTCTGCCACATTAAATGGATACGGTTCACATAAGGAGAAGCTTCCCGCGTATCCAGTATGTTCGGTGGTCTGTTTTCAAATGGATCGGATTCAAGCACTGTATAACCGGCAGACTTCATTGTTCCCATGATTTGATCGGCAATACGGTCCTGCCCCGCATTCCGAAAAGCACCGGCCAAACGCCCGGCAATCGTGCTATGTCCGCCTTCAAGCAGAAGGGCCAGTACGTCCGAAGCATCCTTTACCATTGCCATGGCAGCACGTACTTCTGTCGGAGTATGCCGAAAAAAATGCTCCGGGCAAGCGACCAGTGCGGCAGGTACCGTATAGAGACGTAAACCATCTTTTTCAACGATGTCATCTTTCCTGGGCATTGTGTAACGAATGTCAAATAGGGATGTCCCAAAAAGAAGTGCTGTCGGTTTATTCCCTCCTTTCGGTGAGCGCACCAGCAATTGCTCTGGCACCGTTCGATTTCCAGTGTGTAGGAATAGCGACTGCTCAGGAGATAGACACCAGTCACTGTCAAACCGCTCTCTTAGATAGCTTGCACAAAAATCCCAGAATGAGGCATACCATGCAGTACTATCTCCGGGAGTCTCATCTGGGCGTGAAGGGATATACCATCCCCTCATAACCGCTTTAAGAAAGCCATTTTTAACAAGTCGTTCCCGGTGGGTTCGGCTCAGGTCAGCAGACCTTACCGCTATCACACCGCGCTCTTGCAACTCCCTAAGAACCTGAAGGGATTGAGACAGTTTTTCTTGGGGACTTGCCATTCGAGCCACTCTCTTTCTATAGGTTTTAGTGTCTTACGAATCATAGGTTATACTGTTATATCATTCATAGGTTTTAATGTCTATCAAATAATAGGTTTTAATGTTCTAAAGTGATTCTGTACAGATGTACGATGGCCATGAGTGGTAATTAACGCTATATCGGACTTTTAATCCGATGGTCGTAGGTTCGAGTCCTACACGGCCCACCAATTAAATCAAATAGTTATGTATAAATACCTGGAATAAATACTCTTCCTGGCACACTCCTGGCACACTAGAACACAACAATACCCAATAAATCTCGGTGAATTTCATTACCCCTGCATACGGCAAAATGGCGTCAGAATAGGTGTTTCTGAGCGATTGGTGTGCCTCAATTGTGCCATTTATAAAATAGCACAGTATTTAAATTATAAAAAACAATTGGTTATGATTTATAGCAATCGGATTTAACATCCGTTGTTGTAGTTTATTGCGGTTATTGGTACAGTAGATTTATCCACCAGACGAGCCACAAATGGCTACCATTCAAAAACGTAAATCTAAGTCCGGCAAGGTTCGCTACCGGGCACAAGTGCGCCTTAAAGGGCATGCTCCCCAAACCGCAACATTCAAGCGCCTCACCGATGCAAAAATTTGGGCTCAGAATACTGAGACCGGAATCCGTGATGGTCGTTATTTCCAAACCGTTGAAGCCAGGAAGCATTCCGTTTCAGAACTCGTTGAGCGATACAAGAAAGAACACCTGGCGGTTAGCGGCCTAAAAACAGCGAATGATCGCACGATACACCTTGATTGGTGGTCGAAACAAGTTGGTGACATCACCCTGGCTGATCTAACACCCGCTGTGCTCACCGAACAGCGATCTCGATTAATAGGGGGAGATGGTGCTGGCGGTAAGCCCTTATCCCCCGCAACCGCCAATCGCTATATGTCGTCACTTTCCCATGCGGTTTCGATTGCCAGCGACGAGTGGAGTTGGTTGGAAAATTCACCCTTCAAGAAGATTGGACAACTCAAGGAGCCGAGGGGACGAGTGCGATTCCTTTCCAACGATGAACGTAATTCACTTTTGGCTGAATGTCAGGTTCATTCAGATACGCTCTACACCATCGTGGTAGTTGCGTTATCTACCGGAGCACGCCAGGGCGAGATTATGAATTTACGCTGGAGCGACATTGATTTTAGTCGCGGCATCATGCGTATCCTGGACACAAAGAACGATGATCGCCGAGCCATTCCTCTCAAAGGCTTTGCGCACGACCTGATGAAGGAACGCTCGAAAGTTCGTCATATCGATACTGATCTTGTATTTCCTTCCAAAATTCGCCCCC
>PVMK01188137.1_pt1 | contig 20771 bp, 14 predicted proteins | sample 1853481 | NCBI WGS metagenome assembly PVMK01 (sample SAMN08533507, study PRJNA380276) | Marine sediment metagenome, whole genome shotgun sequencing project.
AGGAAAGCCTGGTCAAAATAAAACAGTTTGAAATACTCAAACCTCATCTGGAGCACATGGATGATTATATGTCCGGGGGCTTTCATCCATCCGAAGTATTACTGGCACATAACCTCGGTAACATTACCAACAAAAAAGTCACAAAAAATGCTGTCGAGAACCTGACCAAGAACCCGAACTCCATCCTTTTTGTCATGGATAAGCTCGGGCAGCTCAGGAAAGGTACTGAATTTACCCGTATCGTATCGCCCTACCTGTTCCTGGCGCGGCATGAAGACAAAGATGGCAATATCATCGTGGATGAAGCCGCGGCAGCACTCGAATGGCTGGACACACATCCCGAAGCCCGACTCGAAATCATGACCAACTCGGTGCTGACCTCGGATAATTTCTCGGCGCAGTCGATTATCGACATGGATACTGCGCCACGCCTGTTACTGGACCAGGAAACCCGCAATGCCTGGCGGAAACTCAAGGCCGAAGATGAAGTGGGTGGAAAACTGACTTCATCCGCTTCATGGCAGGAGCAGATCAACCACCCACGTCTGGCCATCTATGAAACCGGCCGGCTTGACTCGAGCAAACTGGGTGACGGCGATGTCCATTACGGAAAATTACATGCCAAGTTTTTTGTTATAGAAGATGTAGGTTTTGTCGGCACGACCAATTTTGACTACCGCTCGCGTCTCTACAACAGCGAGATGGGTTACTTCTTCAAGAGCGACCCACTGGCAGCTGAACTGAACGAGGCTTTTGACCAACTGATTGAAACGTCCTACCGCTGGGGCAGCCCCGAATGGCTGGAAATGCGTCGCAAGACCGTAGGTATCGGGGGAATGAAGGGCTTTTCCACCAAGCATCAACGCAAGGTGTACAAAACCCTGAAAGCCACCGGCCTGCATTGGTTATTCTGAGCTCGCGCGTTGTTTGTAAGCTAATTTATTCCACCATACCGAGTACAGAAGAAATTTCCTCCAAAACCGTGGGATCCTCAATGGTTGCCGGCATTTTGTATTCCTTGCCATCCGCTATCTTACGCATTGTTCCCCTGAGAATTTTGCCTGAACGTGTCTTGGGTAGTCGCGGCACAATGTGAATATCTTTGGGCGTGGCGATCGGCCCGACCTGTGAGCGTACCACCGCGATCAAAGTCTTTTTCAATTCCTGTTCATCAACCATTGCGCCAGCGTTAAGCACTACGAAACCCAACGGCATTTCTCCTTTAAGCTTATCTTCCACGCCGATAACTGCACATTCAGCTACGTTGTGATCTGTAATCAAAGCTTCTTCCAGTGCCCCGGTTGACAGCCGGTGGCCGGCAACATTGATAACATCATCGATGCGACTCATCACCCACAAATAACTCTGCTCGTCCATCACACCCGCATCACCGGTCAGATAATAACCCTCGAAACGGGAGAGATAGGCATCATAAAAACGTTGCTGGTTACCCCACAATGTAGATAGATTTCCCGGCGGCAATGGCAGCTTGACCATGATGTTGCCGGACTCGCCCCTCGGCACTTCCCTGCCCTCATCGTCAAGCACCCTGATGTCATAACCGGGCACCGCTACCGTCGGTGAGCCGGGTTTGACTTCCAGGGGTTCCACACCCATCGGGTTGGAAGCCATTGGCCAGCCGCTTTCCGTTTGCCACCAATGATCAATGACCGGAACATTGAGCTGGTTTTCAGCCCAATGCAAAGTATTGGGGTCGCAACGTTCACCTGCCAGGTACAGGGCCCTGAGGCTGCTTATATCATGTTGGTGGAGTAGTTCACCCTGCGGGTCTTCACGGCGGATTGCGCGGAAAGCGGTCGGCGCGGTAAACAGGCAATTAACTTTGTGTTGTTCGATAACGCGCCAAAAAGCACCGGCATCGGGTGTTCCCACCGGCTTGCCCTCATAAAGGATGGTGGTACAACCGTAAAGCAATGGCGCATAGACGATATAGGAGTGCCCCACCACCCAGCCAATATCTGATGCCGCCCAGTAAACATCACCCGGCTGCACATTGTAGATGTGTTTCATGGTCCAGTTGAGTGCAACAGCATGCCCGCCGTTGGGACGCACGACCCCCTTGGGCTCCCCCGTGGTGCCGGAGGTGTAGAGAATATAAAGCGGGTCGTTTGCGCCCACCGGTACGCAATCCACTGCATGGGCCTCTGCCACAGCATCCTCCCAGATGACCGCCGATGGGATGCAGGTCTTCAATGGGTAACTGGGGCCTGGAAACAAGAATTCGTGTCAGGTTTTCTGCACCGGCAAGCTCCAGGGCTTCATCCAGCAGGGGCAAGTATGGAATCACCTTCTTACCTTCGATACCACAACTTGCACTGATCACCAGTTTTGGACTCGCATCTATCACCCTGGTGGCCAGTTCCTTCGCAGCAAACCCACCGAATACCACAGAATGGATCGCGCCAATCCGGGCACATGCGAGCATCGAAATGACCGCTTCCGGGATCATTGGCATGTATACGATCACCCGATCGCCTTTTGCCACACCGTTTTTTTGTAATACGTTGGCGAAGACCGCGACCTCGTCCCGAAGCTCTGCATAACTGTATGTCCGGACCTGCCCCGTCACCGGGCTATCGTAAATCAGAGCAGCCTGCTGTGCCCTGCCCTGCTCGCAATGCCGGTCTAGCGCGTTATAGCAGGTATTGAGCTCACCACCGGAAAACCATTCATAAAAAGGAGCATTTGAATCATCAAGCACCTTTTCCCAGGGTTTTGTCCACACCAGTTCAGAGGCAATGTCGCCCCAAAACTCATCCGGTGTATCCAGTGAAGCTTGATAAAGTGTCTGGTAATCCATGAGCAATCCGCCATTCAATTGTTAAGCACGAGAACTTCTATATTTTATTACTTCTGCACAACCCGGATACATTCGACTTTAGTTAAGCAGCCACTGATTTATTTTGGACACAAGATACGGGTTCATGACCAGATCAGCGGCTCCTTAATAGTAATTCAGGTGAGGCCGCAGGTTGAGAGATTCTGTTTTGTCCATGTGATCTGCTATTGCCAGTAGTAATTCTGCGGTTGCACAGGCATCAATTAACGCGTTGTGCGCTGTGTAACCAGGTAAATTGTAATTCGCACGAAGCTTGACCAGTTGCAGGTCACCATGATGAATTGGCAGATTACGCCGTTTTCGTAATGTCAACTCAAGCAGCATCGTATCGACGACCATAAAGGGCATTGAAACACCCGCCCAGGCCAAACAGGCCTTCCTGAGGAACGCGATATCAAGTGCCGCATGGTGAAACACCCATACGCGACCTTTCGCCGCCTCAAACAAGGTCTCAAGTCCGGTCTCCAGCGGCACACCATCGGCAATATCTTTATCCGTCAATTCATGAACTGCGGCACTGTGCCCAACCGATTGTTCTGCGCTAACAAGAATATGTCGACCGGAGGCCAAACGGATGCGCCCGTGGTCCATTTGGGTCCAACCAATGGCAATTATCTGGTTTTGTGTGGCATCCAGACCGGTCATTTCAAGATCAACGGAAATCAGTGGCGTATTGACAAGCCTATCCACATTGAGAGCTGCGCACCCGGCAGTATAGGCAGCCACATCTGACTGTGCGCATTGTCGTGATATCACGCTGCACCGCCTTCGGTAGCGCCAATGGCTGAACATCAGTGCACCTGGTATCTCAGAGCCAGCGCTTTCTGCGCTTCTTCCACGAGCATAAAAGCGGCTTTGAGGTTGCGTCTGAGTAAAGGAGAAAGATCTTCAACCGGCACAAAATTGCTTGGTTTCTCGCCTGCCATCATCTGGGCCGACTGGTGATTCAGCCGGATCCGGTTGATCAGGCGCAGGGCATCACGCAAACTACTGGCGTCGTTTTCATTCATGTCACCACTGGCCGTTGCCAGTTCCATACGCCGGTAGGTATTGGCTTCCTTTATCCCCAACTCCAGCGCACGGATCCTGACCAGGCCCGTGATCGGTACAATTCCGCGGTGTTTTAAATTCAGACCCTCGCTTTGCGAGCCATCATCTTCCTGCACAAAACGACGAAAGAAACCCAACGGCGGGCGATACGTCAGAACGTTGGCTGCCATGAACCGCCGGAAAATCCGGTTATCCCTGGCCCGCGTACTGGCATGGGATTGCAATTCCTCCACCAATTCACAGTCTCCGTAGACACAGCGGATATCAAAAAATATGCTGCTGTACATCACCGACTTCGGGGTAGGCTGATCGATCCAGCCATCAAAATGCCGTTTCCATTTAGCCAGTGATACACGCCATTTCACGTTGAGTGCCATTACTTCGCCCGGGCAATAAACATAACCAAGCCGATCAAGGCCATCACAGACCAATTTTGAAAGCTCGGCAAAATAAGTGACTTCGTCTCCAACTGCATCGCGCTCCAGCACGATACCGTTATCCTGGTCTGTTCTTGCCGTCTGCGCTTCACGTGCCTGCGAACCAAAAACAACCCATGCATACGTCAATGGCGGGGTACCCAGTCGCTGTTCGGCAAGCTGGATTAACCTGATGGTAAAAGCGTCTGTAATGAGCGTAACCATGCGCCCGATTTGCTCAACGTCCCGCCCAAGGTTGACCATGCGTTCAAACAGGAATGGTAAACGGTGGCTTAACTTGAGCAATTCATCAATCGAATTTTTCTTGTAAATGTCCCGCACAATCCGCAACGGATGCTCCGACTGCGCACGTAAAATATCACCTGCAGTCACCAGGCCCAGTGGTCGGGTTTCATCCATCACCGGTAAATGATGATAATTCTGACGCATCATCAATAATAAAGCCGCGTCCACGTCGGCGTCAGCCGCCACACTCTTGGGATTGGGTGTCATCACGTCTGCAATCGCCGTATCCGAATCCAAACCCTCCGCAAGTACCCTTTGGCGCAAATCCTTGTCTGTAACAATTCCACACAATTTCCTGTCGCACATCACCAATACACTGGAGACCTTCTCAGCGCTCATCCGCCGGGCAACCTCTTGAATACTCATGCGACCGTCAACTGACACCGCATCCCGTTTCAAAAGATCGCGTACCTGGGTGACACTGTGCTTTACCTGGGTAGCAGCACTTAAACGTGTTTTGAGATGGCTACTGAAATACTCGCCTATTAGCTTGTTATCTTCACGCAGCTTTGCAAAGTCTTCTGCACTCAGATGCCATAAAAGACAGTCCTCTTCTGCCTCCGCAATATATTTCTTCATCTCGCCATGGAAATAGATATTGTGTCCGAACAACTCGCCCTCGGACCGCTTATCCAGGAACTTGTGGTCATCATCGACCAGCCTCACCGCTCCTTTGCGGATAATGGCCAGTCCAGGCGGGGGCCGGGATGAAAGAATGGTTTTGCCCTGCGGGTAATAAGCCACTTCCAGATTCCGGGCGAGTTGCTGCAGATCACCGGTCTCCATTGAATTGAAGGGATGCACGGTGTGCAGGAATTCTGCGATAAAACTTAGTTCATGATAGTTGCTGGGCATAAGGACAGTTTAATCTGTGTGGGGCATAAAAAAAAAGGCCAGCACTGTTGCTGGCCCTTTTTTGCTTGGCGGCTATTCTAATGATCAGCTGCTTTACCTGCACCCATGGGCACGCGGATATCTTCCACGAGGTGCTGGATATGCTCCGGTGGAGGAGGCGTAACTTTTGACACAAGATATGCAACGGTGAAATTAAGCATCGCTCCTACTGCACCAAATGCCTCTGGCGAAATACCCATGAACCAGTTATCCGGCGTGTTTGCTGCCATTTCTGTTCCGGGAATAAAGAACCAGCCCTTGAACCAGAAGATATACAGCAAAGTTGACAGCAGACCTGTCAGCATACCAGCGATGGCACCGATATTGTCCATATTCTTGTTAAAGATACCCATCATCAGGGCAGGGAATATCGACGATGCTGCCAGACCAAATGCCAGCGCTACCACCTGTGCTGCAAATCCGGGTGGATTCATACCCAGGTAGCCTGCGACCACGATAGCACCCGCCATTGCCAGGCGACTTGCCAACAACTCTTTCTTCTCCGAAATATCCGGCGCAATCATACCCTTGATCACATCATGTGAAATGGCCGTGGATATCGCCAGCAGCAGACCCGCAGCAGTCGACAGCGCCGCTGCCAGACCACCGGCCGCTACCAGGGCTATTACCCAGTTGGGCAGATTGGCAATTTCCGGGTTGGCCAGCACCATGATGTCGCGATCGACCTTGACCATCTCGTTGCCTTTCCAGCCAAAACCTGCGGCTTTGACTGCAAATTCCTCGTTCTTGTCGTTGTAGTACTGAACCCGGCCGTCACCGTTCTTGTCTTCAAATTTCAACAGTCCGGTGGTTTCCCAGTTCTTGAACCAGTCAGGCCTGTCCGCATACACCATATTGCCATCAGCTGCTCCAACCTCGCCTACCTGGATGGTATTCATCAGGTTCAAACGAGCCATCGCGCCGACTGCAGGTGCGGTGGTATACAGGATAGCGATAAACACCAGGGCCCAACCGGCCGAGGTACGTGCATCCGCTACCTTGGGTACCGTGAAGAAACGCATGATCACATGTGGCAAGCCAGCCGTTCCGATCATCAGTGACAGCGTCAACAGAACCATATTCAACGTTGACCACTTCTGGGCCGTGAAGGCGACGAAACCGAGATCCGTTATGATCATATCCAGCTTATCAAGCAAGTACATGTTCGACCCATCGACCATGGTACTACCCAGGCCAATTTGTGGAACCGGCGTACCCGTCAGGTTCAGCGCGATAAAAATGGCCGGTACTGTATAAGCAAATATCAACACACAATATTGAGCGATCTGGGTATAGGTAATACCTTTCATACCACCCATCACCGCGTAAATGAAGACGATGCCCATGCCGACGCCGACACCGGTGTGAAAATCAACCTCAAGGAATCGCCCAAAAGCAACACCGACGCCTTTCATCTGGCCAATTACATAGGTAATGGAAGCCACGACAAGGCAAAGCACAGCGACCATGCGCGCGGTCTTGGAGTAGTACCGTTCACCGATAAATTCCGAAACCGTGAACTTGCCGAATTTGCGCAGGTAGGGTGCCAGCAATAAGGCCAGTAAAACATAACCGCCGGTCCAGCCCATCAGGTAAACCGATGCATCGTAGCCGAGGAAGGCAATCAGGCCCGCCATGGATATGAATGATGCAGCGGACATCCAGTCAGCGGCAGTAGCCATGCCGTTGGCAATCGGATGTACACCTGCACCCGCCACGTAAAATTCCTTGGTGGTACTAGCCCGGGCCCAGATAGCAATACCAATGTACAACGCGAATGTTGCGCCGACGACTAAATATGTCATTGTTTTAAGATCCATTATTTTTCTCCTTTAGTCTTCGTGTACATTGAATTTACGGTCGATTTTCCCAATGCGGTTCGCATAGAAAAAAATCAGTACCACAAAGACGTATATAGAACCCTGCTGGGCAAACCAGAAGCCCAGCTTGTAGCCACCAATACTTATGGTGTTTAGCTGGTCAACCAGGATAATTCCGAACAGGAAGGAAACGACGAACCAGATGCTCAGGCAGAATGCCACCAGCTTCAGGTTTGCCTTCCAATAATCTTGTCTGCTGTTTTGATCGCTCATGGGTAGCCTCTCTTTGATGGTAAATTCCCGATTGCTATGTTACGTTGCGAACAAAGGCATAACGCTCCTACTTTAGTCGTAGAGTGCGTCGACCATGAAAATTGTCCGTTGCAAAACAACATGAATAAACTGCGCGACACATGCTGACCCCCTGGAAACTGACCCTCATTGTGCTGGTCTATATGGGCCTGTTATTTGCCATTGCATGGTTCGGTGACAAGCAACGGATCGGACGCGACCACCCAAAATTAAAGGCCATCATTTACTCGCTTTCGCTGGCGGTTTACTGTACTTCGTGGACGTTTTACGGGGCTGTGGGCAGCGCGGCTTCCACAGGCTGGGGGTTTCTTCCCATCTACCTGGGACCGATCCTGATGATGCTGCTCGGTTTTGATGTACTGCGGCGCATTGCCCTTACCAGCCGGGATCAGCGCATCACCTCCATCGCCGATTTTATTGCCTACCGCTACGGTCGCAGCCACACCATCGCGGTGCTGGTTACCTGCGCTGCAATCATTGGCGTAGTGCCATATATCGCTCTTCAACTCAAGGGCATCACGGCCGGCATCGACGTAATCAGCAGGGCCACGGGCAATGCCACGGTCCTGCCCGACCTGTTACCTTTGTACCTTGCATTGGCCTTGTCTGTTTTTGCCATGGTATTCGGTACCCGCAACCTGGATGCCTCCGAACATCACCGGGGCCTGATGTGGGCCATCGCCTTCGAATCCCTGGTCAAATTACTGGCCTTCATAGCCATTGGTCTGTTCGCGATATTCGGCATTTTCGGCGGCCTGGACAGCGTTGCCCAGACCATGCGGGAACACGGAGATTTCCAGCAATTGTTTACACCGTGGAGACTACCGGAAGGTTTTGGGATTCAGCTGGTGCTGGCCATGGTGGCCATCCTGTGCCTGCCACGCCAGTTCCATGTGGCCATTGTCGAGTTTCGGGATACTACTGACCTGCGCCTGGCGCGCTGGATTTTTCCGGCCTATCTATTTATATTCGCAGCACTGGTCATACCCATTGCCCTGGCCGGGCTGACCCAGTTCTCCGGTCAGGATGTTAATCCCGATACCTATGTGCTGTCCCTGCCGCTGGCTTTTGATCAGCCCATGCTCACCGTGCTGGCCTTTCTCGGCGGTTTTTCCGCAGCCACCGGTATGGTTATCGTCTCCACGATCGCATTGGCAATCATGGTCAGCAACGATATCGTGATGCCCTTGTTATTGCGCAGCGGGCTGACCAGGAACCGCGGCCCGCTTGACCTGTCGCGAACACTGCTGCACGTACGCAGGATATCAATCCTGCTACTCACCCTGGCCGCCTTTGCTTACTACCGTGCCATCGAGGCTGGCGTTCCACTCGCCTCCATTGGCCTGTTGTCCTTTTCAGCGGTCGCACAATTCGCCCCGGCGATGTTGATCGGTATCTACTGGCAACGCGCGAGTCGGGTGGGGGCCATCTGGGGTCTTTCCGTGGGCGTCACCAGCTGGATCATCTGGTTGCTGCTGCCATCTTTCGCCGCCATAGGCCCGTTGGAAAGTCTACTCGCCATCATTCCTTCAATGAGCTTCAACCAGGGTGCAATGTGGTCGCTGTTGCTGAACGCGTCAGCCATCATCATCGTATCCCTGATCGTGCCAGACAGAGAGTCTTCTTCCTTTCCTGGTGCTTCAGTAGAAAATAACAACGGTCTGATCACGCTCGCAGAGCTGGAAACAACCATCGGTCGCTTTCTCGGTATGAATAAAACCCGCAGGGCGTTATCTACGCACCTGGGTTTGACCGAGCTACAACCCGGAGCCCTGGCTACTCCGGAAACGATCCAGTTCAGCGAACGCCTGCTTGCCGGCTCCATAGGCTCTGCCTCTGCAAGAACCGTGCTTAGCACCGCACTCCATCACCGGGGTCTGGGAGCCGAAGCGGTCATGGAATTGCTGGACCGCACATCGCAAGCTGTCCAGTTCAATCGCGAATTACTGGAATCCACCCTCGATAACATGACCCAGGGTGTCAGTGTTGTTGACCAGGGCTTGCGCCTGGTGGGCTGGAACCGGCGCTACGTGGAATTAATGGATTATCCGGAAAACACGCTTTACATAGGCAAGCCAATCGAAGAGTTAATCCAGTTGAATGCGGAGCGTGGCTTAATTGGTGAGCATAAAGGTGAACTAAACAAACGTCTGAATCATTTGCGCAGTGGCCAGGATTATCGCTACGAACGTGAATGGCTGGGCGATAAAGTTCTTGAAATCAGGGGTAACCCCAAGCCCGGGGGGGGTTATGTCACAACCTTCACAGACATCACCCACTTCAAGGAAATTGAACAGGAGCTGCAGTTGATCAATGAGACACTGGAGCAACGCGTGCAGCAACGGACCTTTGAACTCCGGGGCGCCAACATCGAGTTGGAGGAAGCCAGGCTGCATGCTGAAGATGCCAACCGGAGCAAGACCCGTTTTCTGGCTGCTGCCAGCCATGATCTACTGCAGCCAATGAATGCCGCCAGCCTGTTCGTTTCTATTTTACGCCAGCAACAGGAGGGTTCTGACGATGAACAATCCCGCCTGGTCAAACGGATCGACCGTAGCCTGAAGGCCTCCGAACAGTTGCTAGGTGCCCTGCTGGACATATCCAAACTGGATTCAGGCATGTATGAGCCAAAACCGGAAGCCATTGCGGCATCCGAGCTTTTCGAACAACTGCGAAGAAGTTTCAAAGCTCTTGCCGGCAACCGGAATCTTGAATTGCGGGTACACCCGACGGATTACGTTATTTACAGTGATCGGAACCTGCTATATCGCATATTGCAGAACTTTCTGGCCAACGCAATCCACTACACGGAAACCGGTGGTGTTTTGCTGGGCTGTCGTTTGCGGGGTGACCAGCTGCGAATCAGCGTTTGGGACACCGGTGTGGGTATAGAGGATTCCGAAGTGAAAGCTATTTTCCAGGAGTTTCACCGCCTGGATTATGCCCGCCGCCTGGATGAGAAGGGCCTTGGATTGGGCCTCGCTATCTGCGACCGGATCGGTCGGATGTTAGATCACGAAATAGATGTCAGTTCAAAACCAGGGCACGGTAGTTGTTTTTCAGTTGTCGTGCCGCTGGCACATCAAAGTGACATAGAGCAAGCGGAGAGCCCGGCTGTTGTCCATGCTGAAGCTTCCGGACTCAATGACCTGGTCGTATTGTGCGTGGATAACGAACCGGACATACTCGAGGCAATGAATCTTCTGCTGGACCGCTGGGGTTGCCCGACCGTCATGCTGGCCCGGACCCAGGCAAAGGCTGCGCAACAGGTGATGATGCACGGAACACCGGACTTTGTACTGGTTGACTACCACCTTGATGACCAAAGCCATGGTCTGCAGGTGATGCGACACCTGGATAACATACTTGGAACCCAGCTACCGGCTATCGTCATAACGGCCGACCGAACCTCCGAACTGGAAGAAGCTGTCAGGGCGAGAGGTTATGGCCTGTTACTCAAACCTATCAGGCCAGCGGCATTGCGGGCACTGATGACGAATATGTTGAAAACAAAATCTTAAGCGGTTGTTTACGATACAGGGCTCGACACATCTAACTTGCTGGCCGCCAGCACAGCCTGGGTCCGGTTACTGACACCAAGCTTGTTCATGATCGCGGTCACGTGGGCCTTGACCGTGGCCTCCGAAATGCCCATGTCATAGGCGATCTGCTTGTTCAACAGACCTTGTGTCACCATCATCAGCACCTTGAATTGCTGCGGTGTCAAGCGGGACATACGCTCGGCCATGGCCAACTCGGAAACATTGTTGCCCGGCAAGTTGGCCTGGGTTGATTCCGGCGCCCAAATTTCACCCATCAGGATGTCGTTTATCGCACTGGTGATGGTCTTGATATCGGAGGACTTGGGGATAAAACCCGCGGCACCATGATCCAGGGCACGCTGGATCACCAACGGATCCTCGTTGGCGGAAATAATCACAACCGGAACGCTGGGATAACGTTTGCACAGGAATACCAGCCCTGCGAAACCGCTTACGCCGGGCATGTGCAGATCCAGCAGAACCAGGTCGACATTCTGGTTTTCATCGACCAGTTGCTGCAACGTCTCAAATGAACTGGCCTCAAGAAATGTCGTATCGCCCTGGCTTTCCTGCAAGGCTTCCTTGATAGCAGTACGGAACAACGGGTGATCATCAGCGACGATCACCGTATCAGCCTGCAGTGCTATCAATCGGTTTGCCATATACTCACTGTATCAGTTCCGACAGTAATGATCATTAGACCAAAGACTAATACACGCTTGCGCTGAACTTTCGCATGATGCGTGTGCACAATCATCATATGGGAGAGGCTATCATGGCCCGAAAATCACTAAGGAAACTACTTCTGAGCCTGTCAGTTGCAACAGTTTTGACTTTTAGCTGGTCAGGAAGTGTCATTGCAGACGGGGACGAAGTCGCAGCGCTCGAGGCGCGGGTTGCTGAACTTGAAAGCCTGGTTCATCAGCTACTGGCAAACCAGCAAACATCGGCTGTTACCGTCCAGATGGTCGAAGAAAAAGCGACCGAAGTAGCGATCGTACAAGAAGCAGAGTTCGCTCAAGCGGCGGGATTTAATGAAACCAGCGCTGCAGCCGCACTGAAAACGCACCAGGATGCACGGTGGCAGAAAAGGCTCACAAACATAATTACAAATTTGGTGGATTCGTCAAGACCGATGTCATCTATAGTGACTATAGTAGTGGCTCCTATTCCGGTGCAGGCAGGGATTTTTATATTCCCCGGCACAATACCGGTGGGTGATGGTGACGGTGAAAGTTATCTGGATTTCCATGTCAAGGAATCACGGATCAATTTCAAATCAACCCATAACCTGGATAACGGTGCCAAGATTGGAACATTTATTGAGATGGACTTCCAGTTACCGCCAGGCGGCAACGAAAGGGTTTCCAATTCATTTAACCCCCGGGTTCGGCATGCCTTTGTGACCTACAACAAGTGGTTGGTCGGTCAGACCTGGATGACTTTCTTCAATGTCGGCGCACTGCCTGAAAATCTGGACTTTGTCGGCCCGGCAGAATCAACCATATTCGGCCGCCAGCCCATGATTCGTTATACCACTGGCTCCTGGCAGTTTGCTGCTGAAAACCCGGAAACAACCATCACGCCTTATGGCGGCGGTGGCCGGATCGTCGCAGACGACAACACGGTGCCCGATCTCGTAGTGCGCTATAACATGAAAGGTGACTGGGGTACATTTACAGTCGCTGGTACTGTACCGTGAGCTCGCTTATAACAATAATGCAGGAATTGACGACACAACCGGTGGATACGGCATCAGCCTTTCCGGCAAGTTCGTATTTGGCAACAAGGACGACTTCCGCTGGATGGCCAGCACCGGCTCAGGGCATGGGACGTTACATGGGTCTCAACACCGCCAACGGCGCTGTTCTTGATGCAAATGGTAATCTGCACGCCATTGATTCATGGGGTGCTTTCGGCTCATTCCGTCACCTGTGGAGTGATAAGTGGCGCAGTAACGCTGACGACTTGGTTACCTGAGCGTGGACAACGATACCGACTCTGACCGGTATGAGCGTGTAACCAAAGACCGCGTCCAGCTCTCCACATGAATCTGATCTACAGCCCACAACCCAAACTCGACTTTGGTGTAGAGCTTTTGCTCGCCGATCGTGAAATTGAAAGTGGTGCTGATGGAGATATGACACGTCTGCAATTCTCAGCGAAATACGCTTATTGATATTGAGGAGTGACGGCCTTTCAAAAGGCCAGGCAAGGGAAAACGGGCCACATGAGTGGTCCGTTTTTTTTGTTCAAAAAAACCTATTTGTCAATCGTGTATGAGACATCCAGACCGGTCTCCCGCTGTCCGGATGTTACCTTTACACCAAAACCCTTTTTCAGGTCATAACGGGCACTGATAACATTTTCATCCTCAAACAGGCTGATGCCGTAACTGACATACAGCTTTGGCGCGATGTAAGTGCCGACATCAAAACCACCAACGCCCTGCCCCTGGTCAAAATCAGTACCGGTTACCAGCAGGGTCCAGGCGCGATCCTCGTTGGTGATAGGTACGGTGTAAGCCTCCAGCACCGGTCGTTTTAAGCTACCAATGACCTGTACACCGGCGGATCGTATCTGTGTGTTGCCATAGATATCCCGCTCTGCACGGATATTCAGCAGCGGATTGTCAGCAGGCACATCCGGGAAGCTGATATGCCCCTTATTGATCTGCAACACCGGTCCATACACATCCACCTTGCCCTGTAATTCATAACTGCCCTGGGCCAACGGTACCGGGTCACCGCTCCAGTTAAACAAAACACTGCCGCTGATATTGGTTTCTACACCGGGTACCTGTATGAAAACATCATCACCGAAGGACAGTTCTAATTGGCCAAATACCCGATTCTGTCTGGTGGGTTTGTCGATACCAGACTCCAGGCCGACTTCACCTGTTTCAATGACCAGGTCCTCACTATCGTTGACCACCCCCAGCAGCAAATTGGAAGGTGTCAGACGTGCGCTGGGAACCCTGATATATCCGTCGATATCCATGCGTTGAGGGCTGAACGCGAATTTGAGGTCAGTTTCAGTTTGAATTTTCAGTGCGTCGGTATTGATCAATAAAAGCTGATCACCTGAAAAAGTAACATTCACCTGCGGCTGTTCAATGTCCTCAAAAAGCAAAGTACCATCTATTGAACCAATGCCCTCTCCGGCCTGAAACCGTCCTTTGAAACTACCCCGGTCACGCTGCTCCACCTGGCCCTCGAATTCAACATCTTCCAACTTCAGACCAATGGGGGCGTAGTTAAAAAAACCATTCGAAAACTTAAAACCGCCGTCGAAGACAGGGTCTGTCAGTGTCCCTCCAAGCTGGATATTTGAATCAAACCGACCACCGATTTCATCCACACCGGGTATAACCAGTTGCCCGATAAGCTCGATGTCATCCAGCCGGGTCACGGCACGCCCCTTTAATATCCTTTCTCCGTCCCCGATGATATCCAGAACATCAAAATCGATATCAATAAAACCGCTGCCGGGTAACTCAAGGTCAAGTACACCGGATTCAAGATTGCCGTTTTGCAGGGCGAACGCAAACCTGCCCTCGCTGGTTTCTGCCAGCAACTCACCATCATCCAGATCAATGATTCTGCCAGCTGTGATACGGAACTCTGCGCCGCCGGTCGGTGCCTGGTTTTGCGTCTGAAACCATTCCATACGACCTTCAAGCAGTTGCTCAAAATGGACATTCAGTTCCAGAATGTCCCGCAAATAGTCAATTGGAACCGTGATAGTGTCTGCGACCAGCGACCAGTCTCCGGAGGTTTGATATTCACCATTCAGACATAAGCCAGCACCACCGTCTTCACGCAGGCATGCAGGCCCCAGCAACACAGCTTCAGGTGACCATTTAATCGCTGCCGGTTTCGACAGACTGAGAATATATGTCTGCTTGAGACCAACTTCCAACTCATCAATCGTACCAGGCCAGCTAGTGTTTAATGGTTCACTGGCGTTCTCCGGCACCACGGTCATTTTCGTACTCAGGGTAAAATCCTGACCGCTAAAATCAAGGCGCAGTTTATGCCTTTCACCCACGGGACTGAAATTCAAAGATAATTCATCCAGCAACAGATCCTGATAACCCACTCCCAGGGCATCCAGTTGCAGCGCCGGTATCAGTCCCGCCCCATGGGTGCTGACGGAAACTTCCCGGATGTAATAACCGTTCCATGCCAAATCCAGTGCTTCAAGTTGCAGTTCAAGTGCTTGCTTGTTCGGGTGACTGGAATAGCGCGCCTCTGCCTCAATGCTGCCGCTCGTCCCCGGTAGCAGTACGGTGGGTAATTCACCACTGAATTTTATCGAGATACCTGCGGGTTCTGTAGAATTACCGTCCAACAGCAACATGGCCTTGTCCGAGCGGATGTCCACATGACTGAACGTCACATTATTGCCGGTGACGATAAAACCGCCACGGGCATTGATCGGAATACCACGAATCTGGCCCTGCATGGATGCCAGTTTTATTTGCAAGCTCTCCACCTGGCTGCTGGCATTAATTTCAAGTTCGGTATCCAGCTGCCCTGGCCACCCGGGCAGCAAGGGCTCAGGATTGATACCCCGGGTGCGAATGCTTGCATCCCAAATCAGACCATCCGCCCAGTCGGCGCTGGCCTCGCCACTCACGCTACCACCCAGCACTGCACCGTCGGCTATGGTTAAACGAGCGGAAGTCCGTCCGCCCGCAGCGTGAATTTCAAACCGACCCTGGGGATAATCACCCAATTGAAGCTCTGCCTCACCATTGCTTGTCCATTGATCGAGGCTGCCGTTTACGTTCAAACGGCCCGAAGGACTTAAGAAATCAGCAGTGGCTTGCGCCAAAGGCCAGCTAAAACCGGTCCAGTCGAGCTGCGCGTTGACCTCATTGGCTTTGATATCTATATACGCCTTGATGTTGATAAGCAGATCAGTTCCGGGCCCGCTGAGTGATGCGCCGCTGATTTGAATAGCATTTGCCGACGCTGAACCGGAAATAGCCAACTGCAATAGTTCACCACCCACCTGCATGCCATTTTCACGGCTGGCAAAATAGAACTGTACGTTTTCCAGGTTCCCGGAAGACTCCAGTTTGAATGGCAATATCAATTCGCTTGCGCCCGCATCTCCCGTTACCTCATACCGGCCTTCCACTTCGGCAAGCAGCTCAAATGGAGGTTCAAGCTGTAAATTCCCATCGAGCCTGGCATGAATACCCGCTGCAACCATGTCCAGTTGATCCACGACCAGTCGCTCATCCAGGCTTGCCTGGAACACAAGTGAATCAATCATATTGTGGGACGTTTCGTCACCCTGCCGAAGGGAGATGTTCGTCAATACGGCATTGTGTACTTTAAGAGGGAACCGGTAATTTCAGTGCGGCAAGTGCAGACTGGATATCCGTCAACGCCATCTGCGCCCTCTTTCTGTCCCGCTGATGAATGGATGACGATTTCCACATCCCGCAAGCCCAGGGTTTGTACCTCAATGGTCACAGGCCACCAGCCAGGTGCGGCTGCAATTTCCACATGAGCAACAGACAGGTCAACGCTATTGGAGCGGTACTCAAGCTCCCGGATAATAAATCCGGAAGCCAGATCACCATCCACATGTGAGGAGCGCACAGTACCTGCTGCCAGGTCTTCCACCTGGCTCCACAACCAGGCCGCACCGGATGCTGTGTGCAATAACCAGTAAATAGAAACCGTCACCAGTAATGGCAGCGTTACCGGCAACCCCAATAACAAGAGCATCTTGAATGACCGTGTCCTTATGCCGCTCATAGCAACGGCGTCCCTATCGTCAGGTGAATCCGCCACGGATCACCTTCCAGATCCCAGCCCTGTGCCACGTCCAGACGCAAGGCACCAATCACCGAGTACCAGCGCACGCCAAACCCGGTGCCACGCTTCAGGTCAGGATTGCTCCAGTCATTAAAGGCATTACCAATATCAAAAAAAGCCGCAAGGCTCCAGTTCTCATGGAAATGAAATTCCACTTCCGCGCTTGCAGTCAGGATATTATTTGAACCCAGGCCATTGCTGTCCAGAAGCTCAAATGCATAACCACGCACACTGCGGCTGCCACCCGCCCTGAAGCGATACAGGTTCGGCAGATCTGTCACTAAAACATCCAGTTCACCTTCATCCGTGGGTACTTTCACCTCTGTTATATTTGCATCGCTGTAACCCGCTTCTGCCCGCAGCAAAAATTTCCAGCGATTGCCAGCAAGAAAATTCCAGCGACTGGACAGGTAAAGCTGGCTGTAATCAATATCTGAGCCCCAGCTTTCATTCGAGGTAAATATCCAGGCCCGTTCATGGTGACCAACGGTGTGAAAACCGGAACCGCGGATTTCCGGCCAGTCCCAATCCAAACCAAGCGCCAGCGAATTGCTGGTGTTTTTAAGTAAGTCGTCAAAGGGGTTGAGGCCAGCAAAACTTTGAAGTTCCGTTTCCACATTACCGGTTTCTGTAAAATCACGTGTTTCATTCAGGTACTGGACAAATACCGTTTCGAAAAGCTGTTGAAAGCCACCCTGCATGTTTCTCACCCGGGTTTTGCCCAGCCTCAAGGAATAATCGTTGACGGTTCCACGCGCGATATCGAAACGATTTTCAAGGTCACCGCTTGCCGAAACTTCCAGTGTCTGCTTTTCCGACTTTAAACCGAGGGAAGCTATCCAGAATTGCCGGGACTCGGTTTTACGCGGCAATCGATAATTGGCCTGCACGGTAAATTCATTGTCTCTTTGTTGCCAGCCAATACCAACGTCAAAGTTATCACCACGGGGGCTCAGCAGATGCCGTCCCCAAATGAGCTGCAGACGGGCCTGCGTATCCGTACCAAAACCGACCGTGCCCTGGTAAGTGTTTTTCTTGCGCGGTTTGAAATTGACTTCAATATCAACACGGGGTGGGTTTGCAGTCAATTCACGACGTTCAACGACCTCGATATCTTGAAAATACCCCGAACGCCACAGATCCAGCCTGAACTTTTCCAACAAAAAAGTATTGTATGCATCACCCGCCTGGAAACGTTGAAGGCTGTCCAGCACACCGCTATTCAAAATATCCTGCTTGAATGTGACCTTGCCCATGACAGCCTGGTAACCCGTGTCCAGGACCAGTTCCAACCGGGCCGTATTGGCTAGCGGATCAACGCGAATGACATGGTGGCTGAATTCAGCCTGTAAATAGCCGGCCTCTTCCAATAATTCGACCGCATGCTGTTTGGCCTTGTCCCAGGCCTGCTGATTGAGTACCTGCCCTTCGCTAAGGGGAAAACCCGCATACCAGTCGTTCAACGAAGCCAGATCTTTGCCCGGACCTGTCAACTCAAGTTTGAGACCCTGCACCATGACCGGAGGACCGGCCTTTACATTAACCTTGAGTACCCATATCCCGGCTTCTTCAGTAGCGATTTCAACATCGACTAGCGGATGAAAATAGCCATAAGGGCGCATCGCATCCAGCGCCGCAACTTCGGTATCTGCAAGCAATTTTCTCCGCAATCTGCTATTGAGCTTTGCGCCACTGCCTATGCGGAAAGCCGACACATGATTGTGGACATTGGTCAACATGGGGATCTTCAATACCGGATACCACATACCTGACTTCATCAGCACATACCGCCGCGGAGAACAGCGACAGGCAGATGATTAAAAGTCGAAATTGGCGGTTAAGTCGCATAGTGCACCACCGCCCCTTAGTGGTGGTGATGGCTTACACCGTGACTGCGATGTATCAAGCTGTGAACGATCATGCCGATAATCAGGGCCTGGATCACAGACAGGGCGAAATCCCCCTCCAGACCGAGCACAATTTCTGAAAGCAGATATCCAACTACCGTTGCCAGCGAAACAAATCCAAGCACGGTAAAAGCAACCCGTTTGCCAAATACAGGTTGAACCATCATCCACAGCATCATGCCAACCCCAAAGCGGTGTATCACAATCGCAAGGGACAGGTTGCTGGTGGCAAGGCCATGACCAACGGTCAGTGCGGCGCCATCCAGCATGGCGTGCAAGGCAAGCCCTGCCAGTGCCAGCAACAGGCTGACCAGGTGAAAGGTATGTGCCGCCCTCTTGATCAGGTGTTCCAGCAAGCCCGGTACAAGGTAACCGGCCAATATCAACGCAACGACCAGTATCCAAGCTGCGCCCATGACTCCGGGATCAGTAAAAAAGCCATCAGAACAACCAGCACCGCAACAATCAGCGAATCAAATGCCTTGGCAACAAAGCCACCGTGACGCAACCACTGGTAAAGCATGGGCCCGACGAACAGTGAAATGATGGACAGAAGTAGCAAAAAAAACCTACCAGATCGGAAAACGGCAAGCTTAACGGTCATGCAGTAGAATTACACGCGCTTATTTCAGATGAAATCCATGCAGAACTGCCTTCAAGTGTCACGAATTGTTAAACTAGGCTGTACACTGTGTTATTCAAATTCGAGTAATGAGAATAAGCCGTTGATTTAATTGATATGGAAACAGGTCAAGTCCAAAAGATCATTACCGACCAATTTGCCGATCCCCGCTCGGTGGTGGATTTGCGCAAGCTGCTGAAAGTAGTCGCTAAACGTGCTGGTGCCCACCCGGACGAACTGGAACTGGCCCACGGTTCGAGTTTCATATACAACTATATAGAGCAGGTACCCTACCTGCTGACCGTGGCCTGGACATCGGCCAGAAATGTCGGCCTGGAAACCGAGGTCAAACATATCCTGGACATGGTTGAATCCTACTGGGTTGAAGATGACGACGTGATCCCGGACAGCCTGGGCATCGTTGGACTACTGGATGATGCCTATTGTTCGTTATCATCCATGCAAACACTGTCGGACCTCTACCGGAAGCAGTCCGGAAAACATTTATTCCCCGATGACCTGACCGCAGCCAATAAAATCATGCGCAAAATTATCGGCGAACCTTATACCACCGAGCTGGACGAAATCGTCAGCAAAGCAGTTGCAGACGCCCATATAAAAGAAGCGGTCGAGTTACTGGCAAGCCCTGAGAAACAGCAAATAATGGACAGCCAGGCAACCATCTGGAACCACGGCCCCGTCAGCGAGCTGCCGGTTAGTCAGTTGAGTGGTTTGGGATTAACTGAAGATTAAAAACAGGCACCGTCATCCCGGTATGTGCGCAGCAAATATCCGGGACCATTTTTGCCTTTCACTAACAAACTCTACAAAGAGCAAAGGTGGATCCCGGGTCAAGCCCGGGATGCCTGTTAAAGGGTCGTGTCAACTTTTTTAGCTTGAAAATGCGATTTTCGGATCATATTCCTTTTCGTTAACGACAACATGATATGCGATTCGTAACAGCTTTCTGGATATGATGCAGTTGGCCTCCACGTGGTTACGCCCCTTTGCTTTGAGCTCATCGTAATAGGCTCTGACTTAGTCATAATTCATACAGGCACCCCAGGCGGCCTGGTATAACCTTTTTCGTAGATAGGCATTGCCTCGTTTGGTCAATTTGCCACGTCCTCTCCAGGTTCCGCTTTCCCGTACACTGACATCCACACCCACATAGGCCACCCACGAACCTGACCCTTTGACCTGTC
>PVMK01127576.1_pt1 | contig 20765 bp, 23 predicted proteins | sample 1853481 | NCBI WGS metagenome assembly PVMK01 (sample SAMN08533507, study PRJNA380276) | Marine sediment metagenome, whole genome shotgun sequencing project.
CTGATGTTCTACCATTGAACTACACCCGCAAGATGCCTGGTTTCCGGAGATTCTACAGTTAGACGGTGTGACGAGTCACGGTCGTGCGGTAGAGGAATAGATTGTGATCTGATATTGCGGACTCGTCAGAGTAAACTCGAGTTATAGCCCGGAGTTGTCGGTTGGACCGCCGGTAGTTCCGCTTACTGTTTTCGATGCGGCATCGGTGGTAAGTTCTCTTGACAGTCGATGGCAGCTTTGTAATTCGATTTATGCCACGAGTAATTACAGCGAGCCGTGTCTCACACAGACTAGAGTCAGGAGTCGCTACCGATGAGCAATTCATCAACAACTATCGACGAAAACGGATTCGACCAAAAGATCCTCTCTGCATTGCGCTTAGGAGCGGTTTTCCTGGCTGTCTACTTGTGCTACCGAATCGTTGCGCCATTTATTTCGCTTGTGCTCTGGGGCGCCATTATTGCGGTGGCGATTTATCCTTTGCACCAGAAGCTGGCAGCCTGGATTGGCAATCGGATCTACATCTCTGCCACGCTAATGACGCTGCTGGGATCGATCATTCTGATTGTGCCGCTGGTCGTCCTCACCGAGTCGTTGGTGGCCAGCAGCATGAGCCTGGCCGAAGGCATTTCCACGGGTGCGGTACATGTGCCGTCACCGCCCGAGCAGGTTCAGGGATGGCCGCTGGTGGGCGAAAAACTTCATGCGACCTGGTTGCTGGCTTCTGAGAACTTTGGCGCGGCATTGCAGCAGTTCGGCCCACAACTGGAGGCATTGCGGGAGAGCCTGATTGCGATCGCGGGTGGAGTTGGCGGGGCGTCCCTTCAGATGTTCGGTTCTATCATCATCGCCGGAGTCTTCCTCGGTACTGCCGATAGCTGCCTGGCAGGAATCCGATCAATTTTTATTGGCTTCGTGGGCGAACGGGGTCCACTGTTGGTTGCAGAGTCGGAGACAACTATTCGCAGCGTTGCTCGTGGGGTACTAGGCGTTGCCGTTCTCGAGTCGATACTGATCGCGATCGGGCTGCTTGCAGCGGGCGTGCCCGCCGCCGGCTTCTGGACGTTTCTGGTCCTTGTGCTCTCCATTGTCCAGGTGCCGCCCCTGATTTCGACCGTCCCGCTAATAATATACGCACTAGCTACAGCGACCGCCTTCGGTTCGACAGTACTTATCATCTGCAGCGTTCTTGCAGTCGGGATTGATACATTTCTTAAGCCGGTGCTACTGGGGCGAACAGCAGACGCTCCCATGCTTGTCATTCTGATGGGCGCAATCGGCGGCATGCTAGTGTGGGGGGTCGCAGGGCTATTTGTAGGTTCGGTGATTCTGGTGTGGTGCTGGGAGGCGCTGGACTTTTGGATCATGAAAGACGATGCACTGTCGACTGAGCCTCCACGCCTGGCTCAAGACTCAGCAGAGTCACCCGGTTCGTAAGCCTTAATGTATTCATCGAACCCGAGAATCTCATCGAGGAAACGAAAGTGGTTGGCGCTATCATAGACAACGAGTTCACGTATCGTGATGGCGTCTTATGCGACACCATTCCTCTACCGCACGACCGTGACTCGTCACACCGTCTAACTGTAGAATCTCCGGAAACCAGGCATCTTGCGGGTGTAGTTCAATGGTAGAACATCAGCTTCCCAAGCTGATGACGTACCTGACTTCCCTAAAGCAGACGTTCAAACAGCCAGCGCCAACGACTGGAATGGGTCGACTGCCGTCTAACGCAGCGCGGCAACCAGGCTGTCTGCTTTGTGCCCCGAATCAGCCATTAATTCCGTGATTTTCAATTTTTCAGATATTACGGCTGCTTTTGCGCCAGTAGCAGACGAAAAAATTCATCGAATATAGCGGTGGCGTTAGGCAGAAAGCGGCCAGAAGCGGACGTTTAAGGCATAAGAAATGCCCGGCACAAGGACGGGTTTCTTAGCCGAACGACTAATTCCAACCAGTGAACGCGGAAGACGGAAAAATAAAGTCCGAGAAATCGGTTCGACCCCTTAATCGTCGCAATGCCTCCGGTTAGGAAACCATCAGAACGTGGACACAAACCTGAGACTGAACGCGGAGGCATAATCGTTGTTTGGGTCCAAAGCAGGATTGATGATACCCATGTAGCTGATAGTCATGTCTAGCTCGGGAAACAGCGGGAAGCGGTAAAGAATCTCCACATTGGATTCTGTTCTTGAGCCTGCGGTCACAGGGTCCACCCAGTTTAAGGAGACACCCACCACATCATTGATGATGGTGCCGAAAAAGTGCGGCTCGTAAAAAAGGAAACTGGCCGAAACCTGGCTTTTGTAGAAGGCCGAATCGTCATATGACTTGCCATATTTGAAGACGGCAACCGCATCGCCACTCCTTGAGATTTGCTGCTCATGCAGGGCGTAGAATCCCCAACCGTCCGGACCGTTTGAGCCGTTGATGGGTTTGCCGTCTGATGTCCCATCTGTGTGCCAGACAGTCAGCTTTGAGTATCCAACTCTTTTTGCGTCAGGCGAAAATTTGACCCCCAGGTCCAAAGCCGAGAAGAAATCACCCTCGCTAATGTCTCCCCAATCAAGCCGGTTGGCATTGGCATCTGTGACAGCACCCAAGAGCTTGACGCGGTCATTGAAATGCCAGACCCCAACGGCCCCTAGTCCCGAATCCGGCAGGGCAATCGCGAAAGCGCCCGTGGCGGCGAATGTGAGGAAGCTTGTTGTAGGGGTGTTATGAGCCGTAGTGCCCAGGATTGAATCAATGGTGACTTTTCCGAAGCGCAACGCTCCCTTCGATTTCGTGCTCCCTATTTGATAATAGAGATTCCTGATGATCGTAACAGGCACATACTTTTCATAAGTATTGGCAGTACTTTGCAGCATACCCAGGCTACCGGGTCCGAGCGACATTGGACCTGTGGTACCCCAGTTCCACCGTGACTCGAGATGGACATAGAGGTTGCCCTGGTATGGCTCGCCACGGTTTGTCAGTTCCCAGCCTGCGGTAATATCCAGGTCAGTTGCGGTTCCCCAATCGTCAGTCCCCGGGAGGGATTCGGACAGCCACTGAAAGAGGTGATGAATGGACATGCCCGCATTAATGTGGGTCTTCTCGTATAACTTGTCATGCCATTGATCAGTGCTAGCGTGAGCCGGACCGAGTGGTGAAACCTTGAAAAGCGAATCCCGTTGAGCTCTTCTCTGCCGCATATCCTGCAGCATAACCGTGGGGTCTTGGTTGTTGCCTCCGATCTGCTCTCTATTTTGAGAACCTTCCTGCACCGATTCGGCTTCTTCCGACTCCATGACGGCCTTCGCAGAGGCTTCGGCCCCATTTTCGCCCTCATTGGCCTGCACTGCTGAACTGGTCAGACCAATCAGCAGGCAAGCCAGCCAAAAGGGGGGCAAGGCCGTGCCCTTCATGGTTCTGAAGTCAAGGGAAATGTGGCTCAGGTGTCAACCAACTTCAACCGTGCCATCCACATGGATCGCGATCGGGTCACCCTGTGTTGACGGCTTCGAGAAACTCGTCTCCCGAGCAAATCGATCGTGATGATGCGCTTGTCATTCCAGATATCCTCCATGAAGAGGCCGGCGGAGATGATGGAATCGATGTGCCGTGAGAACAACATCGCCCGCGGTCCCACGCCCATCTCGGCCACGCCCATGATGGCGGCGCCGCCAAAGGTCGACCCGATCGTCTGGGACGTGCACATGATGCAGTTTGAGATGTCCTTCCGGAACAGCTCCGCATTGTCAGAGTCCGTGCAGGGCGCACTGTCCGTTACACCAGCGAACATGTTGTCGAAGTAGGACGCCGTTGTGTTGAACGGCTGATGCGACACCAGCGCTTCTCCCTCGAGGTCTCCGGGAAGCAAAGGCCGTCCCTTTGAATGTTTGCTTTGCCATCTAAATTCTCCAGTAAATTTGTCTTCAATGGCCGATTCAAGAGCTTATTAGGCGTCTGCGGGGATTTTTCCGGTCATCACGATCTCAATCAGAACGTCATCCGGGAAATAGCGCGCCGAAGAGTATTTTCCGGGACTTGTTCGAATTGGTCACGGCAAAATGGTCTTTTGTTGTAACCCTTTCAGGCCCGTAAACATCATCGCGCACATGTTCGAAAAGCTCATACCGGCGCGTTTCATGTCGCGAACAAGCACCGGGTGCTCATCCAGGAGATGGTTCCCGCACCGGGACAGCGACGAATAAGTGCATTGGGACTTTCAACTTGTCCTGACCCCGTTTCTTCAGCTCCGTGGTGACCAACTCGCCCCAGTAACGAATCTCGTGGTAAGTGTTGTGGGGGACAGCCGATGAAACAGAGGTTGGGCTTGGCATCTTTCTGGGACCAGAGGTTCGGGTAGCCGTCGTAGATGCGCTCGATCTCGGCATCGTCGACGACGTAGGTCTGGTAGCCTTCAACCAGCAGGTCCCGTCCCTTCTTCTTGGCGTCGGGAGTCACGTTTTCCACGTGGTAGAGCCCGACCGCGCCGTTGGCTGCTGTGGAACTGCCCATGGCCTTGAGCAGGTGCATGTTCTCCTTGGTAACCTCACCGCCGAAATACTGGTCGATGCCGATGATATAGGGAACGTCTTCGACCACCTTGATGCCGATGGCGGCGCCCAGCACTCCCCAGTCCGGCTCCTTCGTGGTCTTCACCTCGACGAGCCAAGTGGCCATGCGGCCCTCGTCGGTCATTAGACCAAAATACGGGTGCCTTGCCGATCAACGCACACAGCAGCTCCATGCCGCCGGCGTTTCGGTTGGTCCGCACCCCGAGGACTGAATTGCCGAAGTTGACGGCGGACGACTCGGCCCAGGCGACGTAGGTTTCCGGCGGCGGCGCGTTACCGATTTCCGACAGATAGCAGGCGCAGCTACGGGAATTCAGGCCCCTGGCGCCGATTCGCATGAGCACCTGATCCAACTCGGGTTGCAGAGGGTAGCCATCGAAAACCATGGCCATTTCGTCCGGCTGGGTCTGGACGTTGTAGAGGTCGAAAGGGCGCGGGTTAAGGGTGAAGGGGGCATAGGTTTTCAGGCCCTCGTCGGCACAAATATTGAAGACGTCGATGATCGACTTCATAAACGGTGGCGCGTTGAATACCGAGGAGTGCGGAGCCCCGCCGAGATCGACGAGTTTGGTGGCGCCGAACGCGTTGCCGAATGCGACGACAGTTTTCATCACCTTGGCCAGCGCATCGCCCTTCTTGCCATCAAAGATGTCCTGCTCTTCCTGAGTCAGCGGCATCTGGTACGGCTTGGTGGGATCGACGTCCGTGCGGGCGTGGCCGGTGCCATTGGCGTTGTAATTGGGATCCGGCTTGCCGTCCGGGCCAAGACCGACCATGTCAGAATCTTTCAGGTTTGGCGCCCAGTCCGGCGTTTTTTTCGCCACTGCGGCAGCGGCCCGAGGTTTTGCCGCTTGCATGCCAGTTGACTGAGTTCCATCCGAGGGTGACGGGGTGTCTGCGTTGGGATCACAGCCAACGAGCAATCCAGTTGCTGAGACTACGCCTACTGTTTGAACAAATTCTCTTCGTTTCATTACCGTCTCCTGCTATTAATTCATCGATTTTTCAGGTGATGAACTACTCAGCGATAATAAATTAGGGATTAAATTTTCCTGATAATAACTCTTGCTTCATGTATAGAGGAAAGTATATATGCCAAGGAATAATGTAGCTGGTTTTTCGACATGGTCAAATGTCCGCTTCGGGTCGAGGCTGTGTGAAAACTCCGCAACAGTCTCACCCCAGAAGTCGCCTTCAAACACAACGTGAGACGCTATTGACTGACCTACGAGCCGATAGCCTCCTGTTAGTTAGCAACTGACCTCAACTGAGAATTCGCCTAGCTTAGAAACGATCTCAAACGATCGATTTTGCGTTTTCACACAGCCTCGGTCGACAGCAGACATTTTGTAATCGCGACTGAATAGTCCGCTTTCGCGGCTAAAGGAGTCATGCAGTGGCGATGAAATTTGACACGGTTGGTTCAGATGAAGGTGCTGATGGGTACAAAGAAAGGCACGGGGTTCGTTCCGCAATGTGCCGCCTCTTGGTGCCAGAGGTGATCACCAATTTGTCTCTTTTCCTCAAGTTCGTTGGGCAGCGGGCAGAGGATAAAAGAGGCATAAAAACAATCAGATAGGACTCTATACGGCTGGAGATATTGACGGAAAACTGCGATAATAACTTTCAACAAAAGGGACAAAAAGTTGAAAGACACGGAGGCTCAATTGGCTGAAATACTGGATTTCAGGCGTGCTAAACACGGTGCGCCAGACACTGATTTGTTGAAAGTTGGTGGAAACGGGGGCAAGGGCCGGAAATCGGATGATGAATACGGGCGCACCCGCTCTCACCTCACGCCCAGTGAGGTTGCGGCGGTGATCAAGGCGGCAGGTCAGGTGGGCAGACACCCCCATCGAGATCGAACACTCTTGTTAATGGCTTACCGACACGGGCTACGCGTTAGCGAACTCATCGGTCTCAAGTGGGATCAGGTGGACTTCAAGGCGGCTCGATTGCACGTGAATCGAATCAAGTCCGGTATACCAGCGACGCACCCACTGGAGGGCGATGAGCTACGGGCACTGCGTCGGCTGAAGCGTGAATATCCCGACAGTCACTTCATGTTCCCAACGGAACGCGGTGGGCCGTTGTGTCGGAGTGCGGTTAACAAACTCATCAAACGGGCGGGTGAGAAGGTAAAAATTCCATTCCCGATCACACCACATCAGCTGCGGCACGCATGTGGTTATTATTTGGCTAACAAGGGATTTCCTACGCGGACTATTCAAGCGTATTTGGGTCACTCCAATATCGCGAATACACAGCGATATACGGCACTTTCTGACGCAGCCTTTCGGGGTCTATGGACATAGTAATCCCGGACGCGATAGCCGCAGAGTTTGTTGAGGTGCTCGAATGGATACCCATCTGCACGAACGAGTAGCCCGTGAGCAGCGCAACAACTCCTGCCATAAGAAACGAAACCCACACGGCCGATCCGGCCAGCGCCGTGGCCTCGCCCAACAACGCGAAAATGCCTGCCCCGACCATGGAGCCGACGCCTAGAGCGATGGCGCGGCCCACCGTTATTGTTCTTTGCTGGCTCATCGACGTCGTTTAGTGCTGGATCGGCGCGCCCCGGCCTTTGGTATTTCCTACGGCCGGGGCGACAGTCGAATGCTCCCCGGTTAGCGGTGCAGACAACTAGAACCCGGCAGGCCAGCGCAGTGGTTTGGTTGTATACGGCGGTCTCGGCTCCGGACGTTTTGTCAGTCCGTTCTGCAACAGGCGCCAGACGAAATGATCAAAGCGATCCTGGCCGAAGAACGGTTCGCCCCGGAAGACCATCAGCGGTACGCCGCCATGGCCAGCCTGCTGTTGACCCGTCTGGTTGTCGATCCAAACCTGGTCGTACTTTTCGGAATTTCGTTGGATGTCCCTGATGACGGCGTCATATTAACTCGACTCTCTTTTCGCCAAATCTTCCTTAGCGTACTGGACTTCCTTTTCGTAGTCCGGGAACCGACGCGGCTTCGGAACGATCGGGGCTATCAGTTTGTCACGTGGGGTCAACCCGTTCTGCACCAGTCGGGCAAACAGATGTCCGAACCGATCCTGACCGAAGTATGGTTCACCACGGAAGATCATATTGGGCACACCTCCGTGTCCAGACTCCTGCGCCATTGTTTGGCTCGCTATCCAGAGGGCGTCGTATTTCCCAGGGTCCTTCCGGATATCGGCGATGATCTCGTCGTAATCCGACGCGGCTTCGGAACGATCGGGGCTATCAGTTTGTCACGTGGGGTCAACCCGTTCTGCACCAGTCGGGCAAACAGATGTCCGAACCGATCCTGACCGAAGTATGGTTCACCACGGAAGATCATATTGGGCACACCTCCGTGTCCAGACTCCTGCGCCATTGTTTGGCTCGCTATCCAGAGGGCGTCGTATTTCCCAGGGTCCTTCCGGATATCGGCGATGATCTCGTCGTAATCCAGACCGGTCTTATTAAAGGCTGCAGGGATATCAGCGGGCCAGAACTCCGATTGGCCACCCCAGACAAGTTCGCCGGTGTAGAGCAGAAACTCGAGGGACTTTCCGTGGTATTCGGCAGCGTTTGCGAGTCGGACCATCCATAAAATCCAGGGCTGCTGATCGAGCAGGGGAGTTTTCCCATAGTCCCTCTTGTTGGTATCGAGGAACGGATAGTGGTTTTGCGAGATTGGATCGGGATTCGCCCATTTGAATGGCATATCCTGGTACTCACCAACCCTTTCACAATCAACTACTGCATCTGCCCATTTATACCATCGGCCACCCTGCTTGTAACCTCCCTGGTCCGGGTGTGGTACCAGGCTGGCGTGATCTGCACCACCAAAAAGTTCTGGTGAATTCACCGCGACAGGAAAGATCACGTGGAAAGCGACATCCACATTGTAGTTTGATCTGAGGTACGCGAGTCGATCGACAACGAGATAGCTGTAACAGCTTCGGATCGAGTCACACACGTCTACCCGCAGAGGGTTCTCAGAGGTGACAGGGTCTGTCAGGGGTTCTGGTGGATACGGATCGAACTCATCCGGTCGGTTTTCGATATTGTTGACGTAGTCGTTGTGATGTCGCCACATCCAGTTTTGAGCAGTAGGCGGGTCTTTCACTGGGCTCGGTGGTGGTGGGAGGTCAGGCACCTTGAAGCCGTTTTTGGCAGTTGCGGCCAAGGCGGCGGAAGACGGTACCAACAACTGCGCCCCAGTCAGTCCGCTGATGCCGGAAATAGACAGGGTCGCTGGAACCGCCAACGCACTCTTGATTACATCTCTTCGCTTCATTGAAATCTCCCTTATTCCTATTTGTAGTCTAAGTTTAGTCCTCAAAAGAGGAGTTTTCTACTGAGCGTCTGCGGAATTTCAGATGATCGGATATATCACCGGCGGCATCTCCGGTGCGACGAAATCCGAGATTTGCGGCGTAGAATCTGACTGTGCCATAACGCCGAATGACGCAGTGATCATCAGGCCCGTCAAAATAGCCGGAAATACGGCATAGCTAGTCGGCTTTCTTTCCATCTCTTGGAGTCCTTTAGTCTTTTTTATTGTTGCTGGGAGGGAGCTTGATCGATTTTAAACGATATCGACTCCTGCTCCAACGTGATTTATATCCAACCAGATAGATTGGCGCCAATCGCACGGAGAACTTCTCGATAGTGAAGGTATGGTTGCCCCCCCCGCTTCGCACGCAGAATCAGTTCGCTGCATTAGCCCGAGTAACAATTGCCGGTCTTTCGAGAAGAGGAATCCAAATCAGGCCGACTTGCGTCTTACCCACCCCAGCAAGCCAAGTGCGGAACCGAACAGCCAGATAGCAGCCGGCACCGGAACCGTCGTCACCGCGATTCCCATGGACATGAAATTGCGACCGAAATCGCCGCTGAACGCATTGCTGAGTGCCACATAGACACTTTCGCTGTTCGTACACTCAAGCGTTAAGGCCACGGCACAAAAAATGTTCGTCGTATTGAAACCCCATAAGTACGGGTCATCGACGAGGTTTGCGCCGGTCAGGTCCGCGCTCATCAGCAGTGTATTTTTCTTGGTGATTCCCGCCTGCGCCATCGCACCGTAGATAGAAACATCCCCTGAAAGGAAGCTTCCGGCGTCGTCGAAGCGGGCGGTCAGCGTATACTTGCCGCCCGTCCCGACCATGGTTTCTGACCCTGTGTCCAGCATGAATGTTTGATTGCCCCGGCCCATGATTTTGAGCTTGCCGTTCGGCGCCAGGTGCACCCGGACATTGTTAGTGAATGCGGGTGAGCCGGACGGGGTAATTCCAGGCAAGGAAAACGCGAACGCACTGGTGTTGCCGAAAACAGCAACGACCAATACAGACGTGAGCGTAATCAAGTCAGCTTTGATTTTTTTCATCAGATTATCCCCCGAAGGATAATTTTTGGTCCGATATTCTTCCCTATATAGGTAGGTTTGGCTTTGTTTCATTCGCCTTATCCAACCCAGACAGGCCCCAACGCGGAACCGAACAGCCAGACGGCTGCGGGTACCGGTATCGCTGCTGCTGGTGAAAAGGTGGCATAGGTGAAAACATCATCAGGGTTCAGCGGCCGGACAAACACAATACAATCCCGTGTCGCACCTATCCCATTCGCCATCTCCACTGAAGAACTCGCTTCCAATACCTCCTATGATATCGGTTAGCGGGGTTACGTCACCTCCAATAAAGAATTGGTCAGCGCCACCCGAGCCGGCGCCCGTCGGCACTGGAATATTGTCGTTGAGCGCCTGGTTCACCTGTATCATCACGTTACCAGCGTCTTCTTCGCCGAAAGGGAGTTCAATGGGGTCGCCGTAAATGTTGAACCCCGTGTCGGCGACGAAGTCCACGTCAAAAACGGTGAAGCCGCCCTGATCCAGGATTACCTCCAGATTCAAGATCCGGATCACATTGTCACCTTCGACAATGACGGTCGCCGCTTGTGCCGCACCGGCCCCTGACAGCAGAGCCATTACCAACGCACCAGTCGTTAGCAGCACTTGAAGTGATTTTTTCGTTTTCATCTGATAGTCCTCCGTTGGTTGTCTCTAGCCGACGGCCAGAATTTTCTTCTTTTAGAGGCTACAAATACTCCTTCCCCACTAGGAATACTATTGGACTTTAGTCTCATACGCCTTGTTTCCCAAGGACGAGTGCTTGTGGGGAATGTCCCCTTTTTTTCCTGGCGTATTCTTCGACGCGACCGCTTTATCGATCGCATCACGCAGCAAATTCTCGTCGCAAGGCTTACTCAGAAATGCAACAGCGTTGATTGACTTGGCCCTTTCCTTGTAACCCTCATCATCGTGTGCAGAGATAAACACCGTCGGAATGTCTCGACCCGATGCTTTCAGCAAGGCGTGCAATTCAAATCCATCCATACTCGGCAACGCCACGTCGAGAATGAGACAAGCCGCCCTGTCAATATAGGCTCCATCCAGACACTCGCGACCTGACTCCATGAGTTCAACATCGAAACCGTATGTCCGGGTTAAACGACCTAACGCACGTCGCACCGACGCGTCGTCGTCAACAATACAGATTAACTTTGGAGACTTACCCATCCCTCAGATGGTAGGGCTTCGGTAGGGTGGGGGGGTATTGGGCTTTAGTCTCAGGCCAAAACGAGCGGTACCATGCGACCGTTGCGCAGGCTACGGACTGTTAGCGGCAGTCGCCGAAATACGAACCAGGTCCGCCACCGAGGCCATCTCCACCTTTTTCATAATGTGTCCGCGATGCGCCTTGACCGTTTTCTCGCTGATCCCCAGCGTATGGGCAATTTGCTTATTCCGCATGCCCTTGACGACCAAGTCCAGGATCTCACCCTCGCGGGCTGTGAGCTTTGCAAGCTTCTCTTTTGCCAACACGTGCTGCGTATATTGATTCCGGGCCTGCTTATCGGTATTAACAGCGCGGGCAATGACCCTTAACAGCTCCTCGTCATCGACAGGCTTTGACAAAAAATCCACGGCACCCTGCTTCATTGCAAGCACGCTAGTTGAAACGTCGCCCCCACCGGTGATGAAGATGATGGGCATGGTGTAATTACGTGCGTTGAGCTTGGTCTGCAGGTCGAGACCCGTATTCCCCGGCATGTGCAGATCCGCCACCAGGCAACCCCGCCCATTAAAGTGCTCGCGCTGCAGGAATGTCCGCGCAGATGTAAAGGTCTCCACGGCGTGGCCGGCCGATCCAATCAGCCTCCCCAGGGCCTTGAGAACCATCGGGTCATCATCCACGATGAAAACTGTGCCTACGTCTGCTTGTTCCTGCTCCTCCCTGGGCGCAGCAGTCCCGGCAGCGCTAGCCACCGGCAGGGTGAAAAAGAATTGGGCCCCCGGACCTCGGTTATTCTCTGCCCATAATCGACCTCCATGTCCCTGCACTATGGTGTTCGAAACGGCGAGCCCCATACCCATCCCTTGTTCTTTAGTAGTGTAGAACGGCTCAAGAAGCCTTCGATATGCCCCCCCTTTGAACCCGGTCCCGCTGTCCTTAACACAGACTTCCACTTGATTCGAATCAGTCCGACTCGTACGAATCAGAAGATTTCGATCAGCCGGGTCGAGTCCGTCCATCGCATCGAGCGCATTCGATATAAGATTCAACAGGATCTGCTGTATCTGAACACGGTGGGCAGAGACAGTGGGCAGGTCCGAGCCAAGCTCCATCGTCAAGGATACTCGCCTCATGACGATCTCACTGCTCAGCAGTTTGCTGATTTCGGCAACAATTTTGTTGAGATCAACACACTCAACCGTATGCTCTCCAGGCTTTAGCAATGCTCTCAACCGCCGTATCATCTCCGCCGCCCGTCGCGCATCGTCGATCACATCCGAGATTAGCTCATCGGCCCCTTCAGGGCCGTCTGGAACATCATGCAACTGCCGCTTTAGCACCTGGGCGTTGGTAAGGATAGCCGTAAGAGGCTGATTGAGTTCATGGGCCAGCGATGCCGAGATTTCTCCCAGCAATCCAACCCGGCCCACATGCGCAAGCTCTTCCCGGTTGCGTTGGGATTCTTCCTCATTACGCTTGAAATCGGTAATGTCGCGCAGAAACACTGTTAACGTAATCTTGTCATCCTGTTCGGTCCTGGAGATTGATGCCCTCGCAGGAAACGTTGTGCCGTCTTTCTTTTTTCCCGTGATTTCGTCTCGCTGGTTCATCAGTCGACTAATGCCTGCTGATTTCTGATAATTTTCTACATGCTTTTTGTGCTTGTGCCTGAAACGCTCCGGCAAGAGAACCTCCAGCGATTCCCCAACTATCTCCTCGGCGCTGTAACCAAAGATCTGCTCCGCGCCCTTGTTGAAGCGAGTGATGTATTGATTTTCGTCAATCGAAATGATCGCATCGGATGAGATATCGAGGATGTTGGCGAGTTCCGACTCGCTGTGCTTGATTTTGACAAGCTCATTTTGCAGGTCGTTGTCGATCGGTACTTTATCTGCCCTGGACGCCGCATGCTCTAATTCAATCAACCGGTGCCGAAGTGAATTCAGCTCGTCAATCAATTGCTGTTTTGTTTTGCCAGTAATAGCTTTTGTACCTTAGGCCGGGTCTTCTATCAAATCGCGAGGCCGGCGAGTGGCGCGATCAGGCGCAGCAGTGCGAGCAGCTTCATAATCCTGTTTAACATGATTCCCCCGATAAGGTCTTAAGCCCCAGCGACCGTTGTTCTCATTAATTAGTCCCGTCTGCCGCGGGCATTATTGTCATGCCACCCTACGCTTTATGTCATGCCACAACAACACAGTTAACATAACAACATCTGGCCGAAACAGCGGGTGCATGTCCCGCTCTCACCAGCAGCTACCTGCTGGCTGCATCTAGCTTCGCTGAAAACAGGACTGAATAGCTATATCGGGTCGAACTCGGAAATTGGGCGCAAACGTAGCCCAGCGGCGGCTATCCGCGGGTTTCCAGCCCCACAGACCAAGATTTTCGAATTTCCGGATTGGGCGGCAGCTTTTGCGTTGCGGTTTCAACCGGTCGGTCAAATCACCAGAAATTCATCTGGACACGCTGGTGTTCCGCTCTTTGTCTTTGCACAAGAACCAATTTTCGGGCAGGAGCGAATCGATCAGTTGGTATGGCGTCTCAAGCTGCAGGGAATGGTCAGACGCGAGACAGATTAGTTGGCAGTAGTCAATCAGCAGCATAGACAGTGAATTCAGATGCGTGGTTGATTGGCACGATAAGTTAGTCAGGGTCGCCTAGTTTGCCTGAACTCTATTTCAAAAAACCCGGTTCGACCCCTTTTCACGGGACATCCGGATCAGGCGAGCCTTGCGTATATAGCAATTGACCCGGCAGGGCCAATGCGGTGCCGGCTTCGGCAATGATATTCAGAACCTTAATGTTCAAATCCTCGGCGATCTCGAGGTATTCGGGAAAGATTTGAGTATCCGTATAGGCGAATATCACGAGTTCCAGCGCGTCTTTACCAATATTCTGAAAACGCACCCGGGGGTTCTGTTGAACGACTTTCTCGTGAGAAGCCAATAGCCCACGTATGCCGTCGAGCACCTTCTCTAATTGATCGCGGGTCGTTTCGATTCGCAGCCGGATCGTCGGGTTGTATAAAATCATCTGGCGGGCTGAGATGTTGTCGATCGCTTCGCCGATTAACTTGGAGTTTGGTACGGAGATCACTGTATTGGCGAGAGTTCGAATTCGCGTCGTGCGCAGGCCGATCTCTTCGATTGTGCCAATCTCACCTCCGATGCGGCAGAAGTCACCAATACGCACCGGCTGCTGTGTATATAAAGCGAGTGCACCTAAAACATCTTCCAGCGGTTTCTGCAATGCCAGGGCCATAGCAATACCACCCACACCGAGTCCTGCCAGCAAAGTGGTGATATTGAAACCCGCGTTGTCCAGCCAGACCAGCGCCGCAATGATGACCACAAGTATTTGGGTGGCCTGGGCGGTCGGCCGCAGTAGCACCATGGCGCCTTCGCGCCCATCTATCTGGAGGCGCCTCGCATACACATCCCGTATCAGGCTCGTACCCGACAGTAACAGCCAGGTGATGATGATGGTGTTGACTGTGGCGGCCTGAGCGATCTTTTGGCCGGTCAGGCCAAGGCCTAGTTGCCGAATGATCAAATCCATAGTCAGTACCACCGCGAGCAGTGAGAAAGGACCAATAAAAAATCGCTTGACCCGTGGGTATAGCGGCGACGTGGGAGAACTGAACAGGCGGGCGAGTCCCAGCCCGAGAAATATGGCCAGTGGGTAGGCGATTAGTCCGCCGCCGAGGATCATCACCCACTTGAACAGCTCCACACCGAGGAAATGGGCATTGGGCACGGCCCTGGCGATGGCTTCGGCGATGGGACCGTAGCCGTATTTGTCGTACAGATCTGCAATCTCGGCGATTGTGGCATTGGAGACCTTCCAGATGAGCTTTCCATCATCTCGCGGCACGCGCTGCATGAGCAGAATGATCTCGTTATGCGTATCCTCGTCCTCGATACGGCCCAGCTCATCGCGGTAGGGCGGCAGGCCATCACCGACATTGCCTTGCGATTCATTACTGAGTTGCTCCAGGTCGATCCAGATTTCGCGCTCGATAATGATAGCCAGCATCTGCGCGAGCCGGGTGGGTTGGGCTGATCTGTACTTGCGCGGAAGATTGCGCAGGTCGAGATACTCCACTGCCGTGACATAGTCGTCTTTCTCGATAGCCTTCAGAAACCCCTCCAAACTGCCGCGCGGCGTACCGCGCTGCAGGGCATCGTCGACCGGTTGAAACCCCGATTGCGGGCTTTCCGCAGACGTGGTTTCCTGCGCCTGGCCTGATGACATCAACAGGAACAGTGCAAAGATTGTTGCCGCGGCCATCTTGGTATATCGGATCATGCTAAAACCCCACGTTGTAGGACATGGCACTTTTTATGATAGCGGGAATAAAAAGTTAATAGGTGTCGAATCGATTTTTTTCGAAATGAAAACCAAAAAAATTCAGTTCGGCCTCGCTTCCAAATTTGCATATCCTGACAATATCGGCCGTTTCGATGCTTGGAGCGTGTCCTTCCCGAGAGAAGGATAACACTCCATTCCGAATACATGGGTAACACTTTCTCCCTTTGCGGGAGAACAATGTGCCCTGGAAGGAGTGGAATAAGGCGGAAGAAGGTATGCGTTTCGTCGCCCGATTACTTGATGGCGAGAAGATGGCGGTGCTGTGTCGGGAGTTCGATATTTCCCGTAAAACTTGTGCTGGTCAGCAGTCAAAGGCTGACATAGACTACATATTCAAATGCGAGTTTGATAGGTAACCGTCAGCTGATCTGGATTGTCTTACATTGCGGAAAAAGAATATATCGAAGGTAACTGTTTATCTATGGGTGGCAAGTCTTACCATGTCATCTGCACTCGCAGCCGAAGAAGCGGAGACAGACAGCATCCAACATACGAAGGCGCCGATCACCGTTCCGGACCTGCGGGAGTCCGAGACAGCGCTGAAGGTGCAAAAAGGCGATTTCGTCATCGTTCCGATCCCGATATCCAACCCGACATTTGACACCGGTCTGGTTCTGGGCGGCGCCTATTTCTACCCGCAGACGCCCGAGCAAAAGAAGGTACAGCCTGCGTCATTGACGGCTGTAGCCGGGGCTTATACGACGAATGAAAGCCTGGCCGTCGGCGCCGCACAGCAGAGTTACTGGCAAGCAAACAAGTGGCGATTCACCGGCATCGGCGGCTATGCCGACTTCAAACTGGATCTTCGAACACCGGAGCCCGGCGGTAGCCAGGCCACTACGAAATGGGAGGTCGAGGGCGCGTTCGTGTCGGCTGATATTTCCCGACGAATCAAAGGAAAGTGGTACGGCGGCCTTCACGCCCGTTACATTGCGTTCGACCAGAATTTCGATACTGATCTGACGAGCGGCGACTTTGGTACCGAGGAGGTGACCAAGACGGCCGGGCTCGGTGCGCTAGTCAATCACGACAGCCGAGACAGTCCATTCAATAGCGCCGCCGGGCATATTTTCGAGTTGAATGCCTTGTTTAACTCAACGAGCTTCGGCAGCGATGACACGTACCAGTCGTATAGCGCGAGTTACCGCTCTTACCATTCGCTGAGACCATCATGGGTGCTGGCCTGGGAAGCCCAGGCCTGCACGCGGTCTGGCAGACCACCGCTCTGGGATGCATGCAGGGTCGACTTGCGGGGCTTTTCGGCGGTTGAATATTTAGGCAAATCCTCGGCGTCCGGCCAGGCCGAGGTGCGCTGGCAATTCCTGCCAAGGTGGGGCGCCGTGGCCTTCGGCGGTGCGGGCTATGCAAGATCTTCGTTCAGTGACGCGGGGAACAACGAATCGATTCCGAGTTACGGAATTGGCGGACGTTTCATGGTGCTCAAGTCTCAGAGAATCAATGTCAGAGTCGATTATGCACGCTCGAAAGACGATGACGCCGTGTATTTGTCTGTTGCGGAGGCATTTTAGGCGAGCCGAACACGCGGCACGGCTCAGGCTCAGTTTTTCTATGCGTTCGAGCTGGAAGAGCTGATTCCACAAGACCATTTACTGCGCAGTATTGATCGATTTCTGGACCTTGCTGAGCTACGTAACCACCTCGCACCTTTCTATAGCCATACCGGCCGCCCTTCGATCGATCCGGAGCTGATGATGCGCATGCTGATCATCGGTTACTGTTTTGGCATCCGTTCGGAACGACGCTTGTGTGAAGAGGTGCAACTGAACCTGGCGTATCGTTGGTTCTGCCGGCTGAGCATAGAAGACCAGGTCCCTGATCATTCGACATTCTCGAAGAACCGCCACGGTCGATTTCGCGATGCAGATACCTTCCGCTTTGTGTTATTCATAGCAGAAATCTTCGACAATCGGCGAGCGCCAGATCGAGGCGATCGCGGATCGCTACACGCGCGGCCTCTATCTGGCCATGCAGTGTTTCGAGCCGCTCAACCAGCGAAACTGGCAAATCTTCCGTTGTCGTGGGGTCGAGCAGCCCTTGCAGATAATCGATCTCTTGTCTGACGAGCTGTTTACGCTCATCGAGAAAATCGATGCGCTGCGCAAGCGCATCATGCCAGCCGCTGAGCGTGTGATTCATCCGATTCAGGGTCTGCAGCAGCGTCTCGGCATCCGATTGCCGTAGTGCTGATATTTGCCCGCGATTCACAGGCCGCAGCACGCGCTCCAGATCATCGGCTAAGGCATCGATTTGAGCCGGAAGCTCGCCGGAATCCGGACCCGCCTCCTGTAACACAGCGAACAGGCTCAGCAACTCCGCGTTCACTTCATCGGCGCGCGTCTGAATTTGGGCTACGGACAATGAACCCGGCTCCGCCTCCGGTGCCGGAGTTTCAACTGGCGAGGCTGGTACAGCTTGTTCTTCGGCGTTAGCCACAACGGATGCGGTAAAGCAGAAAAACATTATCAACAGACAGGTTTTGATCATGCGGTGCCGCGGCATCCCGTCAGTTGCTGTTGACGTTCAGAATCGCATATACCTTGGTGATAACCGGATCGCTGCTCAGGATACTGACGTGGCCTTCGTCATAGCCGCGGACAACGAACGCTTGTTCCTGTGCGGCATTGCGAAGTTGGCTGGTCAGCTTGATAACTCCATCGCTGCTTTCTGATCCAAAAATGCTAGTCTGTTTGAAACCGAACAGCAACTGGTACGGTAAGTCATCCGGCAACGGTGTATCGAATAGCGTCGTGATATATTCGCTGTCCGGGTCGATATCACGCCAGACGGGGACGACGGTGGGTGCCCATTTAACGCCTGATTTCGCTGAGGTTACTCCGTTCCATGGAGTTGACAGCGTGGTGTAGGAACGCAGGTACTTGCAGGTTTTTTTCTGCGCACACATATTCACGGTACCGCGAGATACGAGCCCTCCCATACTGTGCGCAATCAGATGTAGTTCGTCGAACTCATAGCGTCGCTGCAGCGTTTCCATGAACTGGAACAAGCCATCCGCCAAGTCGTGCAGCCGCAGACCGGACGGATAACTGTAAACCCAGACCTGATAGCGGGAGCGGTCGAGACCGTCAATCAGTGCCGTGAAATTCCGCGGCGTGCCATTCACGCCGTGGACGAACAAGACCGGAATTCGGTCGGTGTCATATTCTTCGAGGAAATGAATACCGGCACCCCCGTCGACCATGAACTGGTACGGCTGCCAGAGGCCCTTTTTCGCCTGCTCCTCGGAAAACAACGCGCTATCCAGCGTGGTTTGGTCGCCAACGACGAAGTCCATGCCCATCTCAGAATCCCAGTCGTTAATCGTGACCCCGACCAGGCCCCGCGGATAATCAGCAGCCGATACTGAATCACCGCTGATCACGATCCGGATGTTATCGGTGGGGCCGGTATTAGGATCGACGGGGCCGGCGGGCGTGTTCCGCGCGAATGGTTCACCTGGCTGGAACGCGAGGTCCTTGTTCTGATCATCAAAAGCAAAGAAATATAATGGTTCCTTCTCGCCTTTGACTTGGAATTCGCCCGGACCAGACATCACGCGAAAGCTGTAAATATCATTGCCATCACTGTCGTGCATTGCGACGACAATCAGTGCGTCTGCCTCGTGCTGCTCAAGGGCAAGGCTGCCATCGAAATCGTGTGCCTGCACCTCGTATTTCTCCAGATCATCCTTGAGCTTGGAGAATCCGCACCCGGATAGAGCTACTGCAATGGGCAGCATCAAAAACAAACGTATTCCGTTAACACGGATCATAATTTCACCCGGCCTTTGCACCTAACTGGAAGAGCAGATGTTAGCGATCAGTCGAAGCTGCCCCGTCAAGCAGCGGCGCGGCGAACGCGTTAAACACGTGTCGTAGTATGGGCCGCCCCCACCATAATACCCACCGCCCATGGTCGGCGTCGTTCGGCTGCGAATTTTTTCCTCGGTGTGGATATAAAAATTCACGAGCAGATCAGGATTCTCTGTATAGACAAAACCGCGACGCTCCAACTGCTTCGCCACTGAGCCCTTCAGTAAATTACTTTCCATGGATTCGTAGTTTGCCTTGTCTGTCGACAACGTTTCAAAGAACCCGTAGCTCTTGTAATTGGAAAAATTAACGCTGGTGTCGGCGTTCGAAATAACCGTCGGCGAAGTCGCACAGCCGGCAACGGAGAGCGCAATGATCGATATGATTAACAAGTTAATGGATTGGGAGACCGGTGACATTGGTTTAACTCCTAGATTAGTAAGTCTGAGTCAGCATTGATCGCTGTTCGCGAATACCGCTAGCTTTTCCGCGAATCATAGAGACTTCGTGAAATTAACGCGAGTCCGAGGTGGGCTGCGGACGATGGTGAGAAATACTGGTCGCGTATCAGCCCGTTAGCTGACTGGTTAACCAATTACTGAGGTCCGACCCGATGTTAGGCTTGCCGGTGGGCTCTGGAGATATCATTTAACGCCCAGCCATCGATCATCCTGGTGCCGGTGGAGGGTAGAAAAAATTGCTCAGCACCAGGTCGTTTGGGAGGTTGAGATGGTCTTTACGTTAGTATTCCTGGCAAATTTGGCACGTCTGTTCTGGGACGGTGCGCCGTTGTTTTTCGGCCTTGGCGTCATCATCGCCGCACTGGCCATCGCCGCTGGTCGGCGGGAGGGCTGGAGCACCGGGGACAGCCTGTATTACGGTTTTATTACGGCCACCACTGTGGGTTACGGAGACATGACTCCCACCACCGGCCGCAGCAAGATTTATGCGATCATCCTGGCGATGATCGGCCGGATATTCACCGGTATTCGACAAAAACGAAGAACTCGGCATCGACCTGCGGACGACGGCCGGCGGCGGTTTGGGCCGCTTTCTGAAGAAAACCAACGATCTGCAATTCTCATTGACTGGTGGCGTTGTAGCAACGGCGGAAAATACGATTGAAGGCGCGGATAATGCCACGAATCTGGATGGCCTGATCAGTGCCGATTTGTCTTTCTTTCGCTTTACGACGCCAAAAACCAACTTTAATACGTCATTGCGGGTATGGCCAAGCATCACGAATTCCGGCCGGGTCCGCGCGAACTGGGATGCCACCGTTGCGCAGGAAGTTTTCACTTCGGACTTTTCTCTTGATCTGACTGTCTATGTGACCTACGACAGTCAGCCGCCGATCGAGGCTGCGGGGGAAGATTTTGGAATCGTAACGTCGCTCAATTACACGTACTAGACGATTTACATCGTGAATGATGTAAATCCCAGCGGC
>PVMK01127117.1_pt1 | contig 20757 bp, 14 predicted proteins | sample 1853481 | NCBI WGS metagenome assembly PVMK01 (sample SAMN08533507, study PRJNA380276) | Marine sediment metagenome, whole genome shotgun sequencing project.
TTTCTGGTTCGGAACGGTAGCCGTAAAGTCCTGTTGCAGCAGGTTAGGTGCCACCGGCAGGTTGTGACTGGAGTTCGTGGTCGCCTTGAACTTCTTCGCGGCCTTGGCTCGCAATCCCTGCCGCCGCATACTCTCGGCGATGGTCTTCCGGTCATGCTGATGCCCGGCCTCTGCCAGATCCAGCACCAGCCGGGGTGACCCCGAGCGGCCCTTACGGGCGCCAAAGGCCTTCTTAACCACCGTGTCGAGCTGTTTCCGGCGCTGCTGTCGGGGTGAGGGATTATCCCGCCGCTTGCGCCAGGCATAAAACCCGCTGCGGGAGACCTGCAACACACGGCTCATTGCCGATACTCGAAAAGTGCCTTGATGTTCGTCCATAAACACATACTTCACTTCAGGCTCTTGGCGAAGTATGTGGCCGCCTTTTTTACGATGGCAAGCTCCTCTGCTTGCTCCGCCAGCTTGCGCTTGAGGCGGGCATTTTCTGCGGCGAGGCTTTGCTCCAGATCGCTCTGATCTTGCTTTGCCCGGGCCTTTGATCGCCAACCATAGAGCTGCGAGTCATGAAGCCCCAGTTCCTTGGCTGCCTTGGGTATGCCTATTCTCTCCGCCAGGGCCAAAGCTTCCTTCCTGAATTCCGGCGAATGCTGCCCCCGGGATGTTTTTTTCTTTCCTGATTTTCTTGTCATGGTTCACCTCTGTAACGTAGTTTACTCGCTTAACAGGGTGTCCATCATTAGTGGGCAGGATCATCAGAGATCACACCCTATATCTCGGACCACCGGGAGCGACACAACCTTTCCTGGGATGAGCGATTTGAAACCCCTCCCCCTTGCCCGGAAGATGCCGATGCTGTTACAGCGATGGCGCATCGATTGCGAACCGCTGAAGGTAAGGCAATTTATGCCAAACGAAAATCCACGGTGGAAACGGTATTTGGTATTGTCAAAGAAATGATGGATTTTCGGCGATTTCACCTTCGCGGATTGGATGCGGCGCAAGGTGAATGGAATCTGGTGTGTATGGCATGGAATCTGAAGCGCATGTACGCACTGGGAGGCTGAGATCATGAACAAGGTGAGCCTTATTCTGGGAGACCGCCCCCATTCCTGTCTGGCGAGCGGTTTAGCAAACAAAAACTCGGGTCTGATAGCTGTGTGGGCGTGGTTTATTCCTGCGCCGTTCGGGTCAAACCCGACAGACTCCTAGGCATCTGGTATCAGCTCGCCACTGGCGGAAACTCAGGACGGGTGCGTTCAACGATTGGGCAATAGCAGCAGCCTAAAACTGGATTCCTGAGTTAACTGGCCCAGAGAAGTTAATTTGGCGGTACCCCACCGGGTTGTACAAGCCTCGCCAAGGCGGTGAGCAGGTTGGAAAACAGGAAAATGAGCTCTTTCATACTTCACGAGGGAAATACCCATCAGCGAAAGCGGCAATAGCTAACTATCTGATATCACTGGAGAATTATTAATTCGTCATACCCAGGCTAGTGTATCTCTGAACGTAAAAATGGGAGACGGGGCAAACCGTTGCCGGACTGCCGGCCAAAAAAATGCCCAATCCGAAATTAAATCAGCCTGACGCTTTAACCGCTGGTTCTCATTGGGAATTCTGGCATCTAGGTCAATTATTGACCAACAAGGCCTGTCAGTACAAAAAAGGTGAAGTTTCGCTTATCTCTTCTATACTTTTTAAGAGCGGCGACCGACATCGGAATGAAACTCCGGGGGCCGGCGCGGGAAACGTTATATTGGGCGGATAAAAAGTGAGATAAAGAAAGATTTTTTTATGAGCATAGTGATCGGGAACAGATGGAACCGGATAAGAACAATACCGGTACCGGCACGGAGGCGTTGCGGCTATAAGTTGGCCCCGGCCAGACCCTGCGACCTGCATGTTACCAGCGCGGACATCGGGGAGCGCAAAAATTCGGATTTCGTTCCCTCGTTCTTACTTCGCACAATATCCCGGCACGACATTCAACAGCATCACTGGTGTCCGCCAGAACACCCGTTCAGGCCTGGGTCAATTGAATTGGAGGAACGTTCATGAGTGGGCATCGACGCCATAAAATGATCTCCATAGTGCCCGGGGGTACTTTGCAGTTCTACGACGTTCCTTTCCGTCTGGAGACCGATGATTTCGATGTTGCCAAGTTAAGCCGGAGCTTCTTCGAGTACCCCAACCGGGAAGAGGCAAACACCTACCTGATGTCCCTGGAGTTCGACGGGGACGCCAATTGTTTTATCAACCAGTCCACTGACCAGCCTGCAGTTGACCCTAATACTGGCCGGCCGGTGCGCGCGGCAAGCTATGACCTCAGGGGCAGCCGGGCATTGGAGGTCTACCAGAAGACCTGGGTACCACTGCCGCTCTTTCGCGCGGACCAGCCCATGACAGACGGTGTGGGCGGTTTTGCCAATGGACCGTCCAATTGGGCACGCGCCTACGTCGAGCCCCTCAAAGACCCGGACGAGGATGGCAACACCCATATGCTGGTGCTGGCATTCGACTCGCGCACCGAAAGCAATCGCGGGGAAGATCACTACCACGCGATTGACACCAGCGATGAGAACCAGGGCGCTGAATTTGCGCTGGCCTACCACGTCAAGGACAACAGCTCATTTCTGACCCGCGACTGGATGAGCGCGTGGCTGAGGGACCTGCACCTCGATTTCCTGTGCCGCAAGCAGGCCGAAAAGGGTAGAAAAACCCGCCCGGAAGACATCGAACTGGAATATGGTTGTGAATACTATGCGCTCTATCTGACTTTTCTCGAGGTCCTGCAGCGCCTGTACGTGGTACCCCGGGTCAAGGTCGTCAATACCAGCCGCAACATCCCCATCGATGTCGATCTCATACTGGATGTGGGTAACTCGCGCACCTGCGGTATGCTTGTCGAAACGCGGCCCGATGAAAACACTAGCCTCAATGACAGCTACCAGTTGGAACTGCGTGATTTGTCCATGCCGGCCCAGCGCAATCGCGATCCCTTCGAGTCGAGACTGGAGTTCTCACTTGCGTCCTTTGGCGACCCGAAGCAGTTTTCCCGCGACAGTGGCCGGCGCAGCAGCGCCTTTTCCTGGCCCACAGTGGTAAGAGTGGGCCGTGAGGCCACGCGTTTGGGGGTTTTTTCGCGGGCGGCCGAAGGGCGCACCGGTATGTCAAGCCCCAAACGCTATCTCTGGGATGAGGCACCTCGCACCCAGGAATGGCGTCTGAATGCCGGTACCGACGACCCTGAAGTCAGAGAATCACCGGTGATCGTGGGCGACTACGTGGCCTATATCAATGATGAAGGAATACCGGTAGAGAACGTTTTTGATCCGTTGCTGAATCGCGCCCATTCCCTACCCGAACCATCGGAGGACCCGGTAACGCGACCAGTTTTTTCCCGCAGTTCACTGATGATGTTCATGTTAAGCGAAATTTTCGCCCACGCATTGGTCACCATCAATTCACCGGAGAACCGCGGTAACCTTGCGCAACCCGATGTGCCCCGGCGATTGAAACGGATCATCCTGACTATGCCGCCGGCCATGCCGATTGCCGAGCGCAAAATATTCCTGCGGTGGGCCGCCTGGACCATCGATACCCTGTGGAATGCGCTTGAATGGGACGAGATTGTCGACGAGGACGACGAGGACAATCATGATTACCGCTGCAAACCGACGATTCACAGTGATGTGGACGAGGCCAGTGCCACCCAGGTCGTCTATCTCTACAACCAGATTGTCGATCGGTTTAACGGAGATATCGAAACTTTCTTCAGTCTGCTCGGGCGGCTACGGCCGGAATATGACAGCAGGGAATCCCTGCGCATTGCCAGTATCGATATTGGCGGCGGTACTACCGACCTGATCATAACCACCTATGTTCGCGAGGGTGATGGCGCAGCAGCAGTGATCAACCCGACCCAGGAATTTCGCGAGGGTTTCAAGATCGCGGGCGATGATATTCTCAAAGGCGTGATTGAGGAACATGTGCTGCGCCCCTTCCAGGCGCAGCTCACGGAACTGGGCCTGACCAATTCAGCCGGACTGATCGATGAGTTGTTCGGCGAGGATCGCAGCGGTATTGGCGAGGAGCGTCGCACCCTGCGTAGTCATTTCGCCAACCAGATTGCGCTGCCCTTTGGCCTGAAGATACTGGAGAGTTACGAGGAATACGACCCCCAGCAACCCGGCGGCGTCGAACTGATCCGCTTCGGGGATGTTTTTACCAGTCTTCAATCCATGCCCGGCAATGCGGTGATGGATTATGTGGACGACACCGTGCGCAAGGAGCTCGGCAAGATCGCTGGTTCGGATCCTGCGAAACGCGAGGCGGCGGAGAATTTCACCATTCGCGACTTGGCATTGAACATTGATCACCGCCAGGTGGATCATACTGTGCGCACGGTTATCAGCGATATCCTACATAACCTCGGTGAATTGGTACAGCTCTATGGCTGCGATTTGCTGCTGCTCTCGGGCCGGCCCACCAAACAGCCGGGGGTCAGGGCGGAGATTCTGGGCCGGATCCCCCTGGCGGTGGATCGGGTAATTTCTATGCACCGCTATCGCGTGGGTGGCTGGTATCCTTTCCGCAGTCGCGCCACAGGGGAGATAGGAGATCCGAAAACCACCGCGGTGATGGGCGCGCTACTCTGTCTCTTGGCCGAGGGCCAGATCGATTATTTCAGTTTCTGGAGTTACAAGCTAAAACCAAGATCCACCGCCCGGTTTATCGGCGAACTTGAGCCCTCAGGACAGATTTTCGAGTCCAAATTGCTGTTCAGCGAACTCGATCTGGACGGGCGCGAAGAGGAGGAACACGAGAAGACCTTCGAATTCAATACCGGAATAATGATCGGCTTTCGCCAGCTTGCCGCAGAGCGCTGGACTTCGACACCCTTCTATCGTATCGGCTTTGCCAGTCCGGATGCGCAGGCCAAGTCCAGAGGTTTGACCCCCTATAAAGTGACGCTCAGATTCCGCCGTAAGCCCGATGCTGAACAGTCGGAGTCCCGGCCGGTCGCCGGGGGTCTGGGGGCGCTGAATGCCGAAGGGGTGTTCTCGATTGAATCAGCGGAACACAAAAATGGAGGCCCGGTGCCGCCGAGCCACTTGGAGCTTCGTCTGCAGACTCTGCGCGATTACGACGGCCACTGGCTGGATACTGGCAGCTTCTTCAAGGCCTGAGGCATCACGAATTCTATGGGAGGAAATATATGGCGGTGAGCGATCAGGATCAGGCACTTGCGACTCGTTGTCAGAATGTCCGCACTGCCATCCTGCAAGGTGTTGACTGGATTAGCGATAACGAGGACCAGGTCCAACAGGACAAACGTGCCCTGCTCAAGGAGGGCAGGAAAGCCGCCTTCGCCGCCGGTCGGCTGGAGCGTGCGGCCCTGCGCAAGATGTGCGTGGGAATATTTGGTATCAGCCAGGCCGGCAAGTCATACCTGGTGTCCGCCCTGGCCCGCAAGGAGGGGCGCCCCCTGATGGCGGATTTTGCCGGCCAGACCGTTGATTTCCTGGACATGATTAACCCGGAGGGCGGTGGGGAATCCACCGGCCTGGTTACCCGCTTTACTATCGACAAACCGGCCAACCTGCCCCCCGGCTACCCCCTCGAGGTGCGCCTGCTGTCGGAAATGGACGTGGTCAAACTGTTGGCTAATTCCTACGCCAACGACGTTTATCACGCCGACGAGGAAGATGAACTCGACCACAACCGGGAACAGATAATGGGGGCGGTAGCGGCGATGCGAGACAGGCTGGCCGAGCAGCCGCTGGGGCAGATCACGGAAGAGGCTATCTATGACCTAGAGGACTATTGCAATGGGCGCCTGAAGGCCAATCCCCGTATCAAAGCACTGCGCCGGATAGGCTTCTGGGACCAGGTGGCAGATATGGCGCCCCGTCTGCAGCCGGCGGATCGGGAAAAGCTGTTTGCGGTGATCTGGGATGACATGGAAATTTACACGGGCGTATTCACCCGCCTGCAATCCGCCCTGGTTTCCCTGGGTTCTGCGGATACCGTGTACTGCGCCCTGAGCGGCCTGTTCGAGGGTTCCGGCGCCGATATCGACCGCCATGGCAGCAGCATTATCGCCGTCAGCACACTGGGTGCATTCGACCAGGCGGCTGCGGAACAGTCCGACCCTGTAGCCGTCAGGACCGAAGACGGTCGGGAATTGTCGCTGGCTCGTAGCGAACTGACCGCGCTGATCGCCGAACTCAGAATCATCATGGCGGAACAGCCTGATGACTTTTTCGATTACACGGATTTACTCGATTTCCCGGGCGCCCGCACACGCACCCCGATGCCAAAGCAGATGGTCACGGGTGATAGCGGCAATGCCAGCGAGTTGCTAATGCGCGGCAAAGTGGCTTACCTGTTTGACCGTTACAACGCCGAACAGGAATTGACCAGCCTGCTGCTGTGTGCCGGCCCGGAAAACAACGAGGTCGAGGGTATCGATGAACTGTTGTTTTCCTGGATCCAGGCTACCCACGGAGATACCGCCGAGGCGCGCACAGGAAAACAAAATGCGCTGTTTGCGGTGCTGACCAAGTTCGATGGGGTATTCGGCGAATCCGCCGGGAAAAAGAATCCGTTTCCGACCCGCATGGATACCTCTCTGCTGGAGCCCTACACCAAGCGGCACGACTGGCCCATTGCGTGGGACAACGGGGGACCTTTCAAGGGCTGTTTTGCCGTTCGCAACCCGAAATTCAAACAGGACGCGATGTTTGAATACGCCAGCGGTGACAAGGCTGACGGCGATCTGTATTACGAGGAAACCGGCTTGAGGCAGGATAAGCAGCCGTTGGTTAGTGAGCTGCACGATCTGTTTGTGGACTGCGAGCAGGTCACTCAGCATTTTCGGGACCCGGAGCGAGCCTGGGCATCCCTGATGTCACTCAATGACGGTGGGATCGCCTACCTGGTTGAAAACCTGAAACCGGTTTGTAATCCCGAGATCAAGCTTGAGCAGGTCGAGGGCCGTCTTGATCGCCTGTGCGATAAAATTGTGGGTCGGCTGCAGAGCTACTACATCAGTGGCGACCAGAACGCTGAATTACGCAAAAAGGAGGCGATGGTAAAGGAAATCTGGGGCACGCTGTCCACGAGCATCGGCGAACATAAATTTGCAGAGTTACTGGAACACCTGCAAGTGCAGGAGCAGGATGTTTATGACCTGCATTTCGCGACCAAGAGCCTACCCCAGCAAGATGATGGATCGCTAAAGGAAAATGGCGAGGCGCAGATCCGGCGCGATGCTCCCGCGGTGGACGTGCTCGGCGATCTCGGTGGAATGTTCGGCACTGATGAGGATAACGCACCACCGGCCGAGGATTCCGGCGCCGCGGTGGCTCCCCCCCCTGTAAGCGATTTCGCGGCGAGATTCGGCGGCAAAGTGGAAGAATACTGGGCAGAGCGCGATCGCGGACTTCGCGAGCGCGGGGAACTGATGCAATACTTCGGGCTGGATGATGAACTTTACGGGAAAATGGTTGATGAACTGATCATTGGTGCCAGGCGCCTTGACCTGTTCAACCAGATCGCGGCGGAGGTCCGCCGGCTCAGCCAGTTCAAGGAAACTTCAAGCGTGTGGAAAGACGTTACCGTCGCCTGCGTGACCTTGAATGACTACATTACTTTCCTGGGTCTTGGCGGCAGGTCGCAGCCCGAAGGCACGCCGATCGAACGCAATGGCAAGCTGTTCCGTCACGTATTCAGGCCGCCAGGACCGGTAGTGGATTACCCGGAGATCAGTGCAACGGAAACCGAATACGATATGAATTACTACCGGGACTGGCTCGCGGCCTTCGCCCAACTGGTTACCGACAACGTGAAGTTCCAGGCCGGAGTTGCCGGCAGCCTGGAAGAGAATGCCCGACTTGGCCGCGTCCTTGATGTACTGCAGCCCGGCATAGTAGCAAACCCGTGAACAGGAACTGAACATTGGCGAAACGAATCAAAGTCGAGGATGACCCGGACCTGGGTGTGGGCTATGCGCGGATAAGTATTACCGCGGACGGTCTGCCGGAAGGCGCCAGTCAGCTCTACCTGAAGCGCAAGGGATATGCCAAATCCGAGCTGGGGGCCAGCGGCTGGCAAAGCGCTGAATATGCCATCCAGGCAGAGCGGATGGAAGCGGACGGTAACCGACTTGTAGTGGTCGTCGGGCCTGCAGTTGTCGGCTATATGGAAACGGGAAATTACGGGCTGGAGGTAGGCAATTCATCTTCCACTCCACGGTTTTCTGGCGTGTTGCCATGGAAGAATGTTACTCCCTGCGCCCCACCGGGCGCAGGGATAGGCGCGGGCGGCTCTCTCGATGTTCAACGTGCCCCCGTGACCGACACCGCTGCCCTTGTCGGAGACGTCGAGATACACGATACAGTGGCCGTGGAACCGGTCCCTGAGCTCCCTACAGAGCCCGCCGTAGATGAACCTGCGCCTGACGCCCCCGCCAGACGGGCTAGTCGGACTATCCTGGCAATTATCGGCCTGCTGATACTGCTACTCGTTGGCGGCTGGCTGGTCTGGTCACATTTCAAGGCGGGCGGGGATAGCCAAACGTCGGTTTCCGAACCAAATGAGCCAAATAAAGCGAATGAGCCAAACGAGCCGCATGAGCCGAATGAGCCGGAGGAATCGAAGGAGAGAAAATTCCACCGACCCGAATGGCGGCAAAAAAGCGCTGTGGAACAATATGAGCAGGGCCTGGTGTTTGTGCAGGAGTCTGCTGGCGCCGACGATGCGGCCGAGCTTATCGGCCATGCCGAATGGCTGTTTGATATGGCCAAGGACCAGGGTTCGGCCACGGCGGCTCTGGAATTGGCCCGCCTCTACGATCCGCGAGAACTCACTCCGGCGCGCGCACAACAACTGCCCCCGGACCTGAATTCGGCCTATCGTGCCTATCGACAGGCACAGGAGTTGGGTAGCGCTGAGGCCGTAGTCGAGCTATGCGAGTTGAAGGGCCTGGTCGAGCAACTGGGGAATGAGGGCGATAGTTCCGCCTCCATGTTATTGCGACGGCCCTGGCCGGAGTGTGGTGCCTGAGTATGCAGAGTGATCGAAAAATGATGAATAAAACCAAGCGGAGTCTCGCTCTGCACGTTAGCGTGCTGGTCGCCGGACTCGTCCTGTTTTCCACCGCGCAGGCTCGGGAGGCAAGGCGCGTCGACGGTAATCCGGATCTCTACGAGCGCGTACTAACCCTACCGGGCGCAGCGATGCATAGAGCATCAGGGCAGGGTTATAAGCCCGCTGGTGGCGACCCGGTGCCGGTGTTAACGCCTTATTACGTCTATGACCGGAGTACCACTGACGATGGTGAATGGCTCGAAGTCGGCAGGCGGCCCAAGGGCGAGGCGGATGGCTGGGTTCCGGCAGTGGCGCTGGAAACCTGGCGCAGCCAACTCGTCATGCAGTATATGCCACGCGGAAAGCGGCAGCGGGTGATGTTCTACGCCGAACGGGATGTATTGCTTGACGCCCTGGCTGCCCCCGGCGGGTCCAAAACGGCAGGGGAGACGATCGCCCGCATCGAGGCGGGAAGAATGGACGAGCTACCCGAGGGAACCATCGCAATTGAGCCCTGGGAGGCCGTCGATCAGCTTCAGTCCATGTACCTGATGCCGATTCTGGATTTCAAAAAAAGCAGTTTTGGACGTTCCTACGGTGATGCGGCCGGATTCCCCACAACCCTGGTCCAGGTCGCCGGCTTAAATCTCGACACTGCGGAAGTATCGGAAAACAGCAAGCTCTTGACGCCAGCCAAACCTCCGCCGCCAGCAGTGACGGATGACAGCCTGGAAGATTTCAAGGTGGGCATCGTGTTTGTAATGGACACAACTGCTTCCATGGGGCCGTATATTCAACGCACTTACGATACGGTCGAGACGATCTACGGCGAACTGGAACGCAGCGGCGACCTGGAACGGGTCAGCTTCGGCCTGGTGGGCTATCGCGACAATATGGATCATAATGCGAAGATTGAATACGTTACCCGGGTGTTCCAGCCCCTGAGCCCGGATTCCGACCCCAAAGAAACACTGGGGAACCTGAAGCGGGTCGAACCCGCGAGCGTTTCCACCAGGGACTGGTATGAAGATGCCTATGCCGGCATTCGCATCGCGGTCCAGAAAATGAACTGGGAACCTTTTGGACCTGAAGTTCGTGGTGCTGGTTAGCGACGCCGGACCCAGGCCTGCGGGCCACCCGCTCGGCTCTGTGTCGGAGGCTGAGTTGAAGGCCATTCGGGCGGACGCCCAGCGTAACGGAATTGTCCTGACCACACTGCATCTGCTGACAGCCGAGGGCCGCGATGCCGGGGATCACGCCTCGGCAGCGAGACGATATAAGCGAGACCTTGATGATACCGGGGACACCAACGAAGAAAAATATGTGCCGATTGAGCAGGGCTCGGTCGAGGAATTCACCCGCCAGATTATGTCCTTTGCAGGCGCACTCCAGAGTTCCATCGCCAGTGCCGCCGAGGGCAGGATGGTGCAGAAGCCGCCCGCCGCGGATAACGAAACCCAGCCTGATCTTGGAGAAATTTTGCTCAACGAAATTTTCCGTGCCCAACTGGAGTACCTGGGCCGCGAGCGTGGTACCGAGGCCCCGCGATTTTATCGCGCCTGGGCTGCGGATATGGATCTTACCGCACCCAAAAACAAGGCGCTTGATGTCAGCGTGTTGTTGAGTAAGGATCAACTCAATACCCTCGGCTCGCGGCTGGGGGACATACTTCCCGCATTCAAGGCTATGGAGATGGATGCCAGTGAAGGCTGGGCGCAGTTGGTGGCCTTGTCCGGCCGGCTGGCCACGGATCCCGGGCGCGGGGATTTTGTCGAAATCAGCGACAGCGGCGTGCTCCCCGGATACCTCGACGACCTGCCCTATAAGAGTGAGATGCTATCGATGAAGCTGGATACATGGGTAGGTCTGGGCGCCACTGCACAGCGCGACCTGATTAAGGACATCGAAAATCGCCTGATGATGTATCGGGATCTGGCCCAGGACGATCGCATCTGGCTGGACCTCGGCGCCGGCGATCCGAACCTGAACGTCTTTCCCATCCCGCTTTCCCAGTTGCCATGAGCGACCGGAGCCTGTTTTCGATTCGGGATCTGATGATCCGTCGCGGTTCTGGCCCGTCTGCCTTTGAGCTGCATGTGCCGAAACTCGATATTGCCCGCGGGGAGAGGATCGCGCTGGTAGGGTCCAGCGGTTGCGGCAAGAGCACCCTGCTGGACATTCTATCGATGATTTCCCTGCCGGTGGAGGTCGGACACTTCCAGTTCTCACCGCCGGGCGCCGAGGCCACCGACGTGGGCGCCTTGCTCGGCCGGCCCGGTATCCACGATCGGCTCTCCGAGATACGCAAGCGCTCGATGGGCTACGTCCTGCAGACGGGTGGCCTGCTTTCGTTTCTTTCCGTGGAGGCGAATATCGGCATCTCACGCCGCCTGCTGGGCATGCAGGACCGGGGGGAAGTGAGAGCCATGGCTGCGGAGTTGCAGATTGATGAACATTTGCAGAAACGCCCTGACGAGCTTTCGGTAGGGCAACGCCAGCGAGTGGCCATCGCCCGCGCGCTGGCGCACCAACCGGCCCTGGTAATTGCGGATGAGCCCACGGCGGCCCTGGACCCACGAAACGCTGACCGTGTTATGGAGTTGTTTCTGCAGCAGGTGGAAAAACGCGGTGCAACCCTGATAGTGGCCAGCCACGACCTGGATCGGGTCGAGCGTTTCGGCCTTCGCTGCCTCACTCACGGGCTGGAGGAAACCGGGCAGGGCTTGATCAGGGCGACATTCCAGGGATGATCGACTAATGGCGCCCCTGTCGGATCTCTATCACATTGCCGAGCTGGCGGCGCGCGACCTCATGCATGAAAAGCTGATGGCGCTGTGGACAATACTGGGCCTCGCGGCGCTGGTGACACCGCTGTTGATTATGTTTGGCCTCAAGTTTGGCATTGTCGAGTCGATGAAATCGCGGCTGATCGGCTCGGCGGTAAACCGGGAAATTCGGCCGATCGATTTCCGACCCTTCTCCCGGGACTGGCTCGCCGAACTTGAGGCGCGCGCGGACGTGGAGATGGTCATTCCCGACACCCGACTGTTCGCAGTGGAGATAAAGCTTCGCAATGAAAACAACCGGGAAGCCGAGCCGATTTCGGCAGCCATGCGACCGACAAAGCCGGGTGATCCCCTGCTCAGTGAGTGGGGCCTGGCCGTCGCTGGCAAGATGGAGGTGGTGCTGGCGACTCCCGTGGCCAATGCCCTGAAGGCCACTACCGGCAGCGTCATCCAGGGCATCATTGGCCGGCGGCAGGGCGAGGAAAAACAATTCGTCAATCTGACCGTCGTCGGTGTGCTGCCCCGTGAGGCGGTAGAACGCAAGTGGGTCTACGTGAGCTTGCCTTTACTCGTTGCCACCGAACTGTATCGCGAGCAGGAAGATGTGCCGGGCCTCAACAGCCCCGGTGAACTACCCGACCCGGCGCGGATGGACTACAGCTATGGCAGTTTCCGCGCCTTCGCCAGTAGCATCGATGACGTCGCCTCACTGGTGGAATGGCTGGAGTCCGAAGATATCCCGACCCGTTCGGAGTACCGGCAGATTGCCCAGATTCAGCAGCTAGACCGTGCCCTGGCCAGCGTTTTCCTGATCATTGTCAGCGTGGCTCTGGTGGGGGGCGCCGCGTCGCTCGGGGCGAATCTGTTCGCCGGTGTGATGCGTAAACGGCACGAATTAAGCCTGATGCGCTTGATTGGTTTTTCCAGCCGGGCCATTGTCCTGTTTCCCATCATCCAGGCGTTGCTGCTGTCGGCGCTGGGCAGTGTCGCAGCACTGGGCGCCTATGCCATCGCGGAGCCGGTAATCAACTGGCGCCTCGGCTCGGCGACGGCGGGACTGTTTGTGAACCGCCTGTCCGAGGAGGCACCGATCTGTAGCCTGTTACCGCAGCATTACCTCGTTGCGGCTACCACCGTGATTGCCGTTTGTCTACTCGCCGCTTGTGCCGGAGCCGTGCGGGCCGGATCGATAACCCCGGGAGAGGGCATTCGCCGTGACTAGATTCCCCCCCGGTTCGGGTCTCGCATTGCTTGCAATGCTGGCATTTGCCGGCACGGGACCGGCGCCGGCCCAAGCTGGCCCCGGGCAGTGGTGCATGCTAGATGACCCCGCGCATTTCCGCAAGGAAGTCGAGGCGATGATCGCTCGAGGGGAGCGGGATGTCTCGAAAATAAGCTGCCCATCTATCAGCGATCCGCACACGCTTCCGGAAGAAATCGTATTGCCAATGCCCTGCGGCCGATACATGGTATTCCGTAAAGTCAGGGTTCCGGCGGAAAATGTACTAGACCACCAGCGCGTCTTTTTGGGTGCGGTGCCCGAGGGTGGGAAAAAACTGGACGGGCTTCTCAACGGGCCGATCGAGGCCACCCTGGCGGGCGGGTTCACTGTCGATAAAAATCAAAGGGATGGGCTCAATCCACCCGACCTCAACATGGTTCGTGGCAAGGTCTACTACATCGGTAAATATGAAGTCACTGTACCGCAGTTTTCTCTTGCTACTAACGGCGCTCCACTGAGTCTGGCTAGCCCCGGCGATGGCTGCGCCGGTCACAACGAATTGACCGAGCGGATGGACGAAACCAGTGTATACCCTGCGGGCGGCGTCAACTGGTTTGAAGCCGTTGACTTTGCCCGGGCCTACAGTCGATGGCTGATTGATGCAGACCGCCAACAGATTGAGACCGGCCAGGCACCCAGTCTCCCCTGGGAACAGGGCTCGACTGCCTACCTGCGAGTTCCCACCGAGGTGGAATGGGAATTCGCCGCTCGCGGCGGATCAGCTACCCGCGAGAGTCAGGCCGATACTACCTACCGCGTCAGGGATGTGGAGAGTGGAGAGATTCGCGTCGGTGACGTGGGTGAAATCAGCCCGGGCGACGAAGGTGGTTCGGGTGACAAGATGTTCTCGCCGGCGGGCGCGTATATGCCGAATCTGCTGGGTATCCATGACATGGTTGGCAATGCCGAGGAAGTGGTGCTCGACGCCTATCGATTGAGCCGGCCGCAAAAAGACCTGCACGGGCAGATTGGCGGTTTCGTGCTCAAGGGTGGACTACCCGGGAAAGCCAGCAGGCTGGGTGTCGGCCGGCGGCGGGAGGTTCCCTTTTTCACCGCGCGAGGGGAATTGAGGCCGGCGACCGCCGGTTTCCGTCTGTTGATTTCGGTGCCGGTGATGGTGGGCGGCCAGAAGGCGGGCCAGCCCTGGCGCGGCGGGCTGTACAACGCATCCCTTGAGCAGGCCCTGGAACGGGCTGCGGAAAGTGCCGGCCACGTCGCCGACCCCAAGGTGGCCGCAGCGACCAAAGGCCTACAGGATGAACTGAACCGCCTGCGTGGGCAGAACGAAAAGGGCGAGGTCGATCAGGAGGCGCTGCGACGTAACCTGCAGAGTATTCAGTCTCTCCTGGAGCAGAGCAAAGCTACGATACAGGAACAGGAGCGACAGATCCTGCAGGAAAACGTCAAGAAGGCGGTGCTAAGTGCCTACAGCGTGCGCTTCGCGGGTCGCGACCTGATGTCGCGGATCGATACGGTGATCAAATGGTCGGAGTCTCTGGCTGAATCCGACGAGCGCAGCCGCGAGTCTGGAAAGAAACTCTCGGTGGAGAATGAAGCGATTCGCCGGCAGATCCTGGATCGGGTCGAAGACAGTAAAAAACAGGTACAAAAACAGGAGCTGAGGCTGAGTGCGTTGTTGACGTTCCACTTTCAGACCCTGCTAAACCTATCCGACCACGACCCGGCTCATTTGGAGGTGGCTTACCGGGCCGTTGCAGATGAATTCAAGCAGTTACAGGTTGACAGCTGGAATGACTACCTGGACCTGGTTAAAGGCCATGTCACTCGGATCAGCGCCGATGGCGGGGTGTTGCGGCCCGCGGTTGAAAAGACCATACGCGACGACCTGGATAAATGGCAGTCAAGGCGAGAGGAAAAAAAACGGCGCCTGAACTAGACTTAATCCGTGGTCGATAGTCAACAGGATGTTTTCTGGGAGCTTAGTAAAGCTAGTAGGAGCGATCTAATGAGTAGAATCAGAAAGAGCAACACAATGGGCTTGACGGGTCTGGTTTTTATTCTTGTCACGGCTACACAAGGCGTTCATGCCGCACGCGACGCATGTGATCACCGGCGAGATGCACTCAAGCGGCACAGCGTGGAACCACTGATCAGTCAGCGTACCTCCTCTAAATATAGCGACTGTGCTGGCGATATTTTAAGCAGCGGGCTCGGGGTATTATTTGGTGACGATAAATTTGACAGTTCTTGTGCGAAAAATCTCGCCGAACAATCTGTTGACGAGGCGGCAGGGAATTTTGTCGACAATGAAATCAAGAAGCATAAGAACAGACGGGAAGTACAGGACATGCTCGACGACAATGCACATAAACAGGTGGTGACAGCCCACTCGATCTCCGGATCCATCGACCGCCTGCGCGATTGCCGGAACGCGCAAGTTGAGAAGATACAGTCGGATTACAAGCGCGAGCGGATTTCCTTGAGGAAGCGCAATGATGGACTGGAGGACGTGAAGGACCAGGTCAAAAAAGACAATCAAATCATTGCCGAACTGATCGGTGAGACCGGGGAAAATCTCAAGGTACTGGAGGCAAGTAATGACACTCTGGCCGATATCGAAACCAGTGACGACAATGGCGGAGAATCCTCTGTCGACAGCGGTAAGGCTATCGGTGATGCGGCTCGCAGCCAGAAGGAACTGGAAACGCAGCAGGAGGACTATGCTGATCTTCTGGCGCAAATTGAGAAAGAAAAAGACTACGTTAACGAGGATACATAGAAAATGAACTGTCGCAGTCCGCTGGCGCCCGCGGTGGCGACGCGGCCTCTCCCGCATCTGAAGACACGGACAAAGCTACCATGGCAAGCACGCATTTCCTGACCAATACCAAACTATCGGCTTGTCGTCCGGTACGGCACTCCGGCGAGTTGATCACGAGTGAAAATAACTTCCAGTTACTGAAGTCAGCCGGGAAGCGCGACAAGTTCAATCCGGGCAAGCTGCTAGCCGAACCGGCGTTGGGTTCTGAAAGTGACGGGCAATTTCGTGATGCGACCTGGTTTTCGGCTTTCGAAGGCGATCCACAGCGTTTCAGCGAATTGCAGGGAGGCGCCCGGGAGCGAGCAGAAGAAAATCTGCGAGAGCAACTTGCAGCCCTGGAACCGGCGTTGGCAGATCCCGCCCTGGGTCCGGTGCTGGGCCGGGCGTTGCTGATTCCTTCGCTGGACGATGTCTATGTGGTCGATGGCAACCCTGTACTCAGCAACTGGGGGCTTGTTCCCGCGGAAGTGGAAGAAAACGATGAGGCCCTGGCGGAACATTTCGCGTCAACGCTCGGTGGCTACTGTGACTACACCTCTCCCTGGCTATTGTCGGGCACGGCCTTGGAAGAATCTACCGATGAGGCAGCCGCGGGTCGCTCCATTCCTGGTGCCGCGCTTGGCGGGGCCGGAAATGGAGGTGGTGGCGAGCCGCCAGTGGCCGCGGCGCGTGGTGGCGATCGGCCATGGTATGTTAGCTCCGGTTTTATTGCGTTCTATCTCAGCCTGCTGTTGGCCGTCGGGGTATTGCTGGGTTGGGTTTTGCATCCGACGGTTGAAGTGGTGGTACTGCCCGAGGGTGTTGGCCAGGCCGAATTGCAACGGGGGATAAACGACAATTTGTTGGCCGAGATTAACCGCATTGAAGTGCTAATGCAGGGCGATGTTTGCGGGGTCGAGTCAGAGGATTACCTGAATCCGGTTATTCGGGACACCACTCCGCGCGCTGGAGATATCAGTCCTGAAGATGAAGGTGGCGGCAAGCCAGCTGGTGATGCCCCATCGGGAGCACCGGCCGAAGAGGGCACGACGCCGGAGGAAGTTGCAGAGAAGGAGAGTTCGCCGGAGGAAGCGGCAGAGGGAGAGGGCCCCCCAGAAGAGCCGGTGGGGGAGGATGACGCAACGGAAGGGCCGGAAACCGGGCAGGTAGTGGGAAGCCGCGCCACGGTCCGGGAAGCACTGGAAGAGTCGGTGGTTCTGGTAGTCGTTGACCGCGGCCCCGACGGGGGAGGCACGGGCTCTGGCTTTTTTATTACGCCTGACACTATCGTCACCAACCGGCATGTGATCGGGAAGGGTACACCTAGAGGGATACTTGTCGCCAGCCAATCTCTCGGCCGCGTTATCAAGGCGGACCTGGTCATTGCTACCCAGGGTCAAGAGATTGGTGAACGAGACTACGCGGTGTTGAAAATCGCCGAGCCTGCGGGTGTGAGCCTGCGCCTGGCGCCCGACGTGGAAAAGCTATCGCGAATATACGTCGGCGGTTTCCCCGGATATTTCACGCAGTTTGATCCTCGCATGAAAAGGCTGCTACAGGGCGACCCAACCGCGACCCCGGAAATGGCCATGTCCCTTGGCGATGTGATACTGGTGCGTCCACCAATTGGCAACGAGGTGTCGCTGGTCATTCACACTGCCGATGTTCGCCCCGGGAACAGCGGTGGGCCTTTGATCGACGGGTGCGGCCAGGTTGTTGGAATCAATACATTCATCAGCCAGGATGACCAGTCAAACCGCACCACCTCCTGGTCGCTGCATAGCGCCGACCTGGCGGCTTTCCTCACGGAGAAACAGATCAGCTTCGAGTCGGGTAGGGACGCATGTCCACAATAGGGGCAGGGCCTGTGGAGCCTCCCCGGCGGCGGCACTGGTTTTACTGGGTGGGTTGGCTGTTAGCCCTACTGGTATTGCTACTGTTGCTATCGTTTCTTAGCCAGTGTACGCCGGCTTCGCGGGGCTGGTGGGGTGACGAGGATTCACTGGCAGATGGGCTCGCGGAGGAAGCACGCCTCCGCCGGCAGCTATCCAGGCTGCGTATCAACCTGGATCAGGCGCGACTGGAATGCGGAGACTGCGGTAATGGCGGTGACCTGAGCTCCGTGGACCCTCCCGGGATTGGCAGACTACCCGAGGGGGCCGGTGGCGCCATACCTGGCCCGGCGCCGATGGATCCGGCGGAATTTTGCCAGCGCATGGCCCGGGAACTGGGAGAGTGCAGCCCTGGCAGTGTGTCAGTGTCATTGGGCTGGGATGCCTTCCATGATCTCGATCTTGGGGTCGAGACACCCGGCGGGGATATCATCTATCACAAGGCCAGAGAAGGAAGTAGCGGTGGCGGACTGATTCTCGACTACAATGTTGAACCCGGCCAGCGTATTGATAAACCCGTGGAAAGTGTCAGTTGGGCGGGAGCGCCGCCACCCGGCCGGTACCGTGTCATGGTCAAGCTGCACGACATCGATCCCAGGAATGATACGGACCCGGTGGCATTTACTGTACGCATTACCATTGGTGAGAGCACTAAAACGGTAACCGGCTTAATCGCGTTTGCCGATGTCGGACACTGGAGGTTTGTAGATGAGTTTATCGTTGACTGATCAGTCGCACTGCGGAGCAAGTAAATGCAGCTGATCAGCACTACACAACGAGGAGAAACACGGCTCATTGGCGTGCAGGGCGAACCGGTCGTGCATTTGTACCAGCAGTTGTCGCAGATCGTCGCAAATCGCACCCGGGACAAAGCCTGCGGAAACCTGTTCGCCGAACCGGTGATCGACCGGGACAGCGGTGAAATCGGCTGGTATTCAAAGGTAGAGGGCCCACTTCGCAGGATCCGGGACCTTGAGGAAGCTGAGCGCTTGTCAGCAGAGCAGAAAATTGCCGACATCGTAGGGCGCATCTCAGGGGTGATTGATGGGCTGGAGATTTCAGAACGCAGCGATCAGCAACGACTGGGGCTGAACCTGCGCATGGCCATGAAACACCTGTCTGCTGATGACCTGTACCTTGTGGGAGACCAGCCGGTGCTGGTGAACTGGGGGTCACAATCCGCGTCCGGTAGCAGCCAGGCTGACCTGATGCACCGCTTGGTCTCCAAGCAGGTGAATGCACCGGTGAAAGCGGCAGTGCGGCCGGCGGTGCGGTCGGCGGTGGTCAAAGAACGCCGGCGCTGCTGGTTTCGACTCTCTTATTTGGGTTGGCTACTGGCCTTGCTGGTACTGCTGCTGTTGTTGTGGTTCGTGGTGTGGCGATGGCTGGAGCGACCACAGGTCGATATGCCCCGTATGCTTGATAGCGAGATTGCCCTGCGCAAGGAGTTGGATGGGCTCCGCGGTCGCCTGTTCGACGAGCGCGCCGTCTGCGCTGCATGCCCGGTGGAAGGGATACCGCCACCCGATCCAGAGGTGCTCCCTGAAGAGCAACCGGTCGAAGAGCCAATGATAGAGGAAGAGCAAGCACCACCTGACTTCGAACAGGGCCCAGTTACCGCCACCGACTACTGCCCGGAGGAAAATATCATACCGCCGAACTTACAGATCGTGTACGACAACTCCGGTAGTATGGCGTTTCCACTTAATATGCCGGAAGATCGGGTTACCCATTTCAATAACCGCTACTACGAGTTGCAGCAGGCGGCCCAGGGCAGAGCCGCCTTGCGCGACCTGATGTCGATGTTCGGTGGCAAGGCACCCAGGGACGAGCCCGCATTTCCCGGCAGGGTCGAGTGGGTGCAGCGCAATTTGAGGTCGGAGATCCAGCGCTATGGCCCGATTCGCGCACCCGTCGCAAAGCAGGTATTGAATCAACTTTTGCGGGGTGTGCCAGCGGATTCAGAACTTGGCCTGGTGGTATTCTCTGACTGTAATAAGATCGAGAACGTGATGACCCGCAGCACCGCTGAGCGGAAACGGGCCCTGCAAATTATCAGTGGCTACCAGCCTGAGGGTGCTACCCCTGTCGCCGGCAGCGTGGCCACCGCCGCCCGCATGATTGACGGCAGCAGCCCGGAAAATGCCGGTATTATCATCCTGATTACCGACGGGGTGGAGAGTTGTCAGTCAGACCCCTGCGCGGTTGCCCGCCAGTTGAAAGCGACCAAGCCCTACGCAGTTGTCCATGTGGTCAAGCTGGGCCCGGAGCGGTCGTCGGCCTGTGTGGCGGAAACAACCGGGGGTAAGATCTATCAGCCGAACTCCCTGGAAGAGTTATTAGCTGCAGTGAAAGAAGCGCGAATCACGGCGCCCTTTGAGCTCGGCTGTAGCACCCGGGAACAGGAGTAGTTAGATGGCCTGGTGCAAGCACAGACTGTGGTTCTTTGTTGGCTGGACCGTCCTCCTCATTCCCCAGTTAGCTTTGGCCCAGGGACCTCTGCGTGATTGCGGCTACTGGGAGGTTCCGCCTCATGCTTTTTTGCAGCAAGTCGATAGCTTTGCGAACTCTATTGAGCAGCGGGCTGGAACCGACGTTCGTTCTTCGAGCGCGCTCTCCCGTCGGGGAAGACCTTACCGAGCGCGTGTACGTCTGCGGGAATTTTGGGCCGAGTGCCGACTGCATTCCCATCGATGTAGTAACATTGAAGTACACGGCGGCGACATTTTGCGGTCGGGAGAGTTCAGCGAGCAGCCTGGGGCTGCGGGCTTCACAGTCGTTATCCACGCGTTGCCGAGCAGACTCTGCGAAGCGATCAAAAACGCTGGACGCTCGGACAGAACCATCAATGTTCGTGCAGAAGTACCTGGTGACGATCCCGGCCCCTTTGGAACTTGCATCTTCAATCCTGTGACGCGTTTCATAAACTTGGGGCGACCGCTTCCG
>PVMK01128204.1_pt1 | contig 20755 bp, 18 predicted proteins | sample 1853481 | NCBI WGS metagenome assembly PVMK01 (sample SAMN08533507, study PRJNA380276) | Marine sediment metagenome, whole genome shotgun sequencing project.
TCGAGTGGCGGGCCGGGATATTGGATGAGCTGCCGCATCGTCTCGCGGCCAATGCCTGGCCGTACATCGAGGGAGCGAGCACGGTTGTGACGATCTCCAGATCGAGGACCGTCGCGGCGGTGGTGGAGGGGGCGCGGGAGCGCGGTTGGCGGGGCTCGGTGGTCATTCAGGAGAGTACCGTCACGGCGCCATCCTGTTTCGATGAGTCTGCGGTCGTGGTTCTCGTCGGCGCTGATGCCATTGGGCCGCGGCGCTTCATCAACGCGGCGGGCACCACGATGCTGATGGAGCTGGCAGCCGCCCGGGGGGTGGAGCGGGTGCTCGCGGCCGACTCCGGCAAGGACGTGAGCGAGGACATCCTGGACGAGATCGCCGGCAGTCTAGAACTTTACCGAGAGCTGCCGGTCTTCGAGGCGATCTTGATGAGCCTCGTGAGTCAGCGGGTTCGCGAGTGACGGACTCAATGACGCTCCTCCTGCTCATCGTGGGCAGCTCTCTTGCCTCCTCCCTGTTCTTTGTCCTCATGGCTCGCATCCTCCGAGAAGCTGTCGGCAAGAATGCTCCGAGTGCGATCGGCGTTGTCGGTGTCACCCATCTCAGCGCCGCCCTCTTCCTGCTGCCGTTTCTGCCCGCGGTAGGCGTCGGTTCGTTCTCGGATATCGGAACGATGACGTCTGCTTCCGTCCTGGTCCTCATTCTGCTGACGGCCGTTCTGCAGCTCGTCGCGAGGTTCTTTCACTTCAAGGCGCTGAGCCTGGCGGACGTCAGCCTTGTCAGCCCCTTTGCAGCGCTCACGCCTGTCCTGACGTTGTTTACGGCATGGATCATCCTCGGGGAGCACCCCAGCCCGCTCGAGGTCACCGGCATCCTGATCGTCGTCGTGTCTCTGTTGGGGCTCACCGGGGCGAAGGACGTTTTTCGTGCTCGGCTGGGAACCCGTCCCCTGATTCAACAGGGCAACGTCCGTCTCGGCTTGTGGTTCGCTTTGTTCTCCACCATCCCGCCGGCGATCAAGATCGCCGTCCAGAAGAAGGCAATCCTTCTGTCGAGCCCTTTCACCTTTGCACTGATCATGCTCATTCTGACCGGCGGTGGCGCCCTCCTGATCTGCGCGTTCCGTTACCCGAGTGGCGATCTCCGGGCCCAGTTTCCTCCGGCAAGGCTGCGGCGACTCTTCCTCATCTCGGCTCTGCTGGCTCTGAACACGCTCCTGTTCTGCGCGGCGCTGACCTTGGGCATGGCCGCCGGAGTCAGCGCGATGGCGCGCATCAGCATCGTGTTCCAGGGGATATTGGCCTATTGGATCGCCGGACAAAAGACTGATTTTCGCAGGAGGGTATTGTGGGGGGTGGCCATCTTCATCGGGGTGCTGATCATCGGGACGGCCACCCCGTGACTAAACCCGAACACTCATAAATAGTCCGGGTTAATGAGCCGGCGCTCCTCCCGCGTCCTGTATCGGTGTGTCGTCCTCGAGGGTGGGAAGCCCGATGTCGGGTCGAGATCCCCGAAAGACCTTGAGGATCCCGTTCTCCTCCAGCTCGCGCCGCAACCGGGCTTCGAGGCCGGCCGGATGGAACCACGCATCATGGCCCGGTCCCGCGTCGTAGTAGTGGTCCCATCTGCCCGAGGCAGTCGCACCGAAGCCGAAGACGTCAACCTCGTCACACACATGCACCGCGAGCATCAGAGCGATGAACCCCGTTGAGGGATATTCCCCTTCGCCCTGTATCCAGTTGTCGTCAAGGTACTTGACGAACTCCGGATGGATGAGACGCACCCGCCCGGGTTCCCAGCGAAGATGTTCCTTCACCAGATCGCGTATCCGGTCGAATACCTCTTCCGTGCCCGCGGTGATTGGAGTCATGAGGAGGAAGGCCTCCCTGTCGAACTCCGCCTCCCCGATTCTTTTCGGCCACATCACATGGTGGGTCGTCTTGACTCCGACTTCCGACTCGAAACCGACCGTGGGCGCCCGATTCATCCGAATGACGACATCGTGAGCATCGATCAGCTCTCGGTAATTTGAACCAATCAAGTTGCGGGACGCGCCGACAACGGCGCAGATCCGTCTCCTCGGGCGGATCGAAAAGACCCGAGATCGCGCCGGCCCCAACTTCCTGAACATGCTCTGGGCGTCCTCCCACGTCAGGTCTTGACGACCGTCATCCTCGACAACTCGCACCCACCAATCGAACACCTCGGGCGAAATCCAGCCGTCGCGTTTCTCCCAGAAGATGTCGACTCCTTTCTCGAACGAGTCCGGGAATGCCTTTTCGAGTCTTTCCTGGAGGGGGCCCCAGGCGGAGGTCCTCAGGTCGGGGAAATCCAGCGGGCCCGGCGAGACAGGCTCCTGGGCGATTGCCCGTTGCGCCGTGAATAAGACAAGGACCCAACATACCGCGAGCAGGGGCGCGAATCGGCGAGGAACTCCACATTTCATGTTGCCGATCATCTCATGGAACTGGCGCAGTACTGACACGAGAAATATCACAGGGCGGTGAAGCTCTATCTTCACCGACTTCGGGCACGGTGGCGCCTCGGTCCGGAAGGCGGGCCAGCCCGCATATCTCACCGGGTTTCGTAGCGAGAGCGGCGAAGCGCAAGTATCCGCTGGGATTGTCGCGAATCGGGTGACGCAGTCGTAGTAGCGCTACGTCGAGGAGCACGATTCACGACAAGCACGGCGGGGCGCCGCGATTCGCCGCCCGTAGTAGACACCCGGTAAGATATGCGGGCTAAGGACGACTCCCCCGGAAGACTTTGAGGATTCCCTCCTCCTCCATCTCCCGCCGGAGCCGGGCCTCCAGATCGGTCGGATGAAAACCCGACACGTCCGCCGGGGCGTCCTCGTGGTAGCGGTCCCACCTGCCGTCAGCGTCCGCGCCGAAGCCGAAAACATCGACCTCGTCGCAGACGTGGACCGCGATCATCAAGGCAATGAAGCCGGTGGAGGGATAGAGCACCCGCTCCTCCGTCCAGCTCTCGTGGAGGTATTTGACGAACTCCGGATGGATGATACGCACGCGCCCAGGTTCCCAGCGAAGATCATTCTCGACGAGAGAGAGTATCCGGTCGAAGACATCCTCGGTATGGAGCGTGATCGGAGTCATCAGGAGGAAGGCCCGCCTGTTGAATTGGTGTTCCTCGAGGACCCGCGGCCACATCACGTGATGGGTGGTCCTCTCCCCGACATCGTCGTCAAAATCGTCTGTGGGTGCGCGGTTCACTCGAAATACCACATCGTGAGCATCGATCAGGTCACCATAGCGTGACTCGAGCAGATTGCCGGAGGCGCCGACGACCGCGCAGATCTCCCGGCGGCGAGCGCTCCGAAAGACCCGGGATTGCGCCGAGAAAGCTGAGAACATCTGCCCGGAGGCCTCCGGCGTTACACCTGCAATGTCGTCGTCCGACACGCGGGTAGCCCACCAATCGAAGACCTCTGGCGATACCCAACCGTCGTTCGGCTCCCAGAAGATATCGACGCCGGTTTTGAAAGAGTCGGGGAATGCGGCCTGGAGCTTGCGCTGCAAGGGGCCTCTGACGGAGGTTTCGAGGTTCGTTGATGGCTGTAGAGGCGGTGTGGCCCTTTCCTGGGCGCCCGCTTGAAGCGGAGGGAGGCCCATCAGGATCACGACGGCCGCGGATAGGATGCCAGAGCGACTGCTCATGTTCCGAGTTGCATCAAAGATCATGCGAATCTTCGGATTGAACGGGCATACCAACTGGAATGCCCTCGGCCTCGCACGAGACACACTGCCCACAGACCGTGTCGGCCACCTCGCCACGGAGATGGGCGGCTCGCAGCTTGCGGAAGGCCGGCGAATGCCAGGCATCCATAAAGGCCGTCCGCTTCAGATCCCCCATGTCGAACCGCCCGTCGTGGTCGAAGCAGCACGCGCTGAGCCTGCCGTCCCAGGTCACATGACCCTCGGTAAAGAGAGCCCAGCAGGGGATCGGCGCCCGCATCATGTCGTATCTGCCGGGGTTCCCTCCGGTGAATACCCACCGGGTGCCGTTCTCCTTCTTGATATGGGCTGCCTGGGAGTAGAGCGGGAGCGCGTACACCTCGTCGGTAAAGGGGCCGATCTCCTTGACGACTCGCGCCATCCTCTCCCGCTGGCTCTCGCCTTCGAACATGATGTACGAGGCGTACAACCCGCACGGGAACCCTCCCTCCTCGCGCACCCGCCAGGCGTCCTTGAGGTTGGAGACGACCTCGGAGTACATCGCCTCGGGCGTCTTCGTGATGGTTGTGAAATGCTCCGGATCGGAGTAGTTGAGCGAGAACTTCAGGCTGTCCAACCCCGCCTCCATACAGGCCTCGACCTTGTCGGGGGTGGAGAGGGAGCCGTTGGTGGTCAGAAAGACGTATGGGAAACCGAGGTCCTTTGCGTATCTGATCGCATCCGGGAGCCAGGGGACGATAAAGCTCTCTCCGAGATAAAAGAGCCCAAGCTCCTCGACCCCCGCCCGGAGTAGATCGACCAGAAGCTCCTCGAAGAAATGGCGGTCAATCTGCCCGACCTCGCGCAGGTGCTTGGATCTGGCGCAGAACTGGCAAGAGAAATTGCACAGAGCGGTGAGCTCGATCTTGACCGACTTCGGGCACGGCGGTGTGTCGGAGAGACACTCGTCCCTGATCCGGGTAATGTTGTCGATCCGCTCTGTGATCGTGGCCGGTTTCTCTTGTGAACCCAAATGGACCGCCTTTTGTGCAGTGTCTCGCGGCCGCGGGCGCCGTCCTCTGACTATTCTATCGTTCTCGATTCCATGAGCCCATAGTGTTGTCCGTCATTCTTGTGTTAAAGTGCGCACCGTGAAAGTTTTGCGACGACTGCTGTCCGCGCTGATTTTCGTTCTACCGACGTTCTTGCTGATGGCGAACCCGGCGCCGAGGGTGGATTCGATCGATGCCCTCGAAGGCGGCGCAAAGCTTCACGCTGTGATCGACCGCGTAGTGGAGAGTCAACACGCGGTGCGTACCTTGCAGGCGGACTTCGTGCTACTCAAACGCAGTGAGCTGCTCCTCGAAGCCATAGAGTCTTCGGGGGTCTTTCTGTACCGCGCCCCCGATCTGGTGCGTTGGAACTATCTTCGGCCGGATTCGATGGTCGTCCTCTTTTCCGACGACACGGTCACGACCTACCACCCTCAGCAGAGCCGCGCCGAGCGCCTCAAGGTATCGGGCAAGCAGCGCCGATTCGTGCGAGTGATTGCCGGGACGCAACCGCTCGACGACCTCATGGATAACTTTTCGGTCACGCTCGCCGATCCTGGTGGTGAGGCGCCCTACCGCCTCACCCTGCGACCGGTGACCTCGATGCTGAAGAAGAGGCTGCGGTCGGTGGAGATCGAGGTCGATCGCGCCCTCTTCCTGCCGGTGGTGGTCGAGTACAACGAGGCGGACGGCGACAGCACTCGCTATGAGTTCAAAAACCTGGTGATCAACGCTCCAATCGACGACTCCGAGTTCCGCCTCGATCTCGGACCCGGCGTGCGGTTGCAGACCCTCGACGCCTCGTCTGGCGTCGGCTGATCGCAGCTGCGGGCGTCGGCGCTGCATGCTGCCTTTTTCTGTTGTCGGTGAGGATGCCGAGAGCACGGCTCGGGCCGCCGAGCTGACCACACCCCACGGTGTCGTCCACACGCCGGCTTTCATGCCCGTGGGCACCGCCGGAACGGTCAAGGGGATGGCGGCGTGGGAGCTCGATCGCCTGGCCCCGGAGATGATCCTCGCCAACACGTACCACCTGTTGCTGCGTTTAGGTACCGAACGCATTGTGAGCCTCGGCGGGTTGCACCGGGTGATGGGCTGGGAGGGGCCGATCCTCACCGACTCCGGAGGGTTCCAGGTGTTCTCGCTGGCGAAGCGGCGCAAGGTCGAGCCCGACGGCGTCGTGTTCCGCTCCCACCTCGACGGCAGCGAGCACCGCCTGACCCCGGAGAGCGTCGTCGAGACCCAGGTGTCGATTGGCGTCGACGTGGCGATGGTGCTCGACGAGTGCCTGCCCTTCCCGGTCGAGCCCGAAGAGGCGGAAAAATCGACCATGACCAGCGTGAAGTGGGCGCTGCGCGGGCTCGAGCGGGCGCAGCAGCTCCGTGCCGAGGGCTCGAAATGGGGTGGAGGCGTTTTCGCCATCCAACAGGGGTCCCTCGATTTCGACCTCCGCCGGCGTTGCACCGAGGCCCTGGCGACGGCGGATTTCGACGGCTTCGCGATCGGCGGGCTGGCCGTGGGCGAGCCCCAGGCGGCCCTCTACGACGCGGTGTCGACGGTGGCGCCGATGTTGCCCGCCGACCGTCCGCGATACCTGATGGGGGTCGGCTACCCCGAGGATATCCTGCATGCCGTTGGATGTGGTGTGGATCTCTTCGACTGCGTCCTCCCCACCCGCTCGGCGCGCACCGGCAAGGTCTTCACGTCAACGGGCGATCTGGCGATCAAGAACGCCTGCCATGCCGATGATCCACGCCCCCTCGACGAGGCCTGCTCGTGCCCCACCTGTGCCGTCTACTCTCGGGCCGTTCTGCGCCATCTCTTCGTGGCCAACGAGGTGACCTCGGTGGTGCTGCTGACCGTTCACAATCTTTGGTACTTTCTGAGCTTGATGCGCGGGGCCCGGGAGGCTATCATGGCGGGCCGCTACTCGCGGTTTCGCGCTCGGGTGGAAAATGAACGCGGACGCGCGATGCAGGGTCAATACGAGAGGTGAAATATGGAAAGCGCAGGTGGGGGTGGTCCCCTTGGGATGATGATGATGTTCGCGCTGATCTTCGGGGTCTTCTATTTCATCGTGATCATGCCCGCGAAAAAGCAACAAAAGAAAAAGGAAGCCATGATCATTGCCCTCAAAAAAGGTGACAAGGTCGTGACATCCGCCGGTATTTACGGCACAGTGGCCGCCGTCGAGGAGCAGACGATACTGCTCAAGATTGCGGAAAACACGAAAATCAGAATCTCCAAGACTGCGATCGGGGGTCCGGTTGGCTCGGACGGGGCCCCCCCCCGACGAGAAATCATAATCCTGAGATGAGCGATTCTGCCGGATGAGATGTGCCAAGCTCTTGATGCTCTGGTGCTTGCGAAAAGCGGACGCATACCCGTTGGTATGTGGAGCATTTTCGCAAGCGTCCAGAGCGCAAGAGCTTGGTGCAGATCGCCGGCGAGAATCGCTCATCTTAGGATAAAGACAGAGCGGAGGCGAGAGTGGACTCGAAGCTTTTATGGCGAATCGCGCTGATCGTTGTGGTGGTAGGCCTGTGTTTATGGTCGCTCTACCCGCCCGGAGAAAAGATTCATTTCGGCCTCGACCTCTCGGGCGGCATCCACCTCGTGTTGCAGGTGCAGACCGACGACGCCATTAAGGCAGAGCTCGACGACGCCTCGCAGCGGCTGGTGAGTCGCGCGCTGGAGGAGGGCGTCGAGATCGGGTCGCCGGAGTCGAATATTTCCGACCTCAGCTTCACGGTCGAGGTACCGGCGGACACCGACACCGCAGCCCTTCGCCAGCTCGCGTCCGACTGGGTGCCCGGCTACAAGGCGATCCCCGGGGTTGGTGTGTGGAGGTTCCAGTTGCCGCCGAACATGGACCGCACGGTGCGCGACATGGCGGTGCGCGCGTCGCTGGAGACCATCTGGAATCGGGTCGATCAGTTCGGCGTTGCAGAGCCGGTGATCCAGCGCCAGGGTCTGGAGAGCGACCGCATTCTCGTCCAGCTGCCCGGTGTGGATGACCCCGTACGGGTCAAGGATCTGATCTCCTCGACTGCGTTTCTCGAGTTTCAGGAGGTCGTGGGCGGGCCATCGCCCGATCGCCAGAGCCTGATCCTGGGGCTCGGCGGCAGCCTGCCGTCGGACTCCGAGATCGTCCCCGGAGATCGGGAGGATCTCGAGGGCAATGTCATCGGCACCGACTACTACGTGCTCAAGAAGGCGGCCATCATCTCGGGCCAGGAGCTGCGATCCGCGCGGCGAAGCCAGGATGAGTACGGTCAGGCGGTGGTCAACTTCTCCACCCAGCCGCACGCCGCCGACAAGTTCGGCCAGTACACCGCCTCCCACATCGGCACGCGGATGGCCATCGTTCTCGACAACAAGGTAATTTCGGCGCCGGTGATCGAGTCGCGAATTCCGGGCGATGGCCGCATCACCGGCAACTTCACCATCGAGGGCGCCGAGGACCTGGCGCTAAAGCTTCGCGCAGGTGCGCTGCCGGCCACCATCACCTACCTCGAGGAGCGGACCGTCGGGCCGTCGCTCGGCCGGGATTCGGTGGTGCGCGGGGTGCGGGCCGCGGTTGCTGGGCTTCTCGCGGTCATGATCTTCATGCTTGTCTACTACCGGAGGTCGGGTCTCAACGCCGACGTTGCGCTGGTGCTGAATATCATCATCCTGCTCGGCGTCATGGCCTACTTCGGCGCCACCTTGACCTTGCCCGGCATCGCCGGCGTGATTCTCACCATCGGTATGGCGGTCGACGCCAACGTGCTGATCTTCGAGCGGATCCGCGAGGAGCTCAGGGTGGGCAAGACCGTGCGCGCAGCCATCGACACCGGCTTCTCGCGCGCGTTCGGCACCATCCTCGACGCCAACCTGACGACGCTCATCGCCGCCCTCTTCCTCTTCAACTTCGGCACCGGGCCGATCAAAGGCTTCGCAGTGACCCTGTCGATCGGCATCCTGGCCAGCATGTTCACGGCCGTCTTCGTCTCCCGGACCATGTACATGATTGCGCTCGGGGGCCGTGAACGGGTCGAAACCCTGAGCATCTGAGACGCTGAGCACCTGATTGGAAAGAACCATGCGCATCATTGGCGACACCAATATTCCTTTCCTGTCCTACCGGAAGATCGCCCTCGTTCTGTCGGCGGTGGTCATTGCCGCCGGTCTGGTATACGAGTTTCTCGGGCCGGGGCTCAACCTCGGCATCGACTTCGTCGGCGGCACCCAGGTCATCCTGAAGTTTCGCGAGGAGCCCGATCTCGGTGCGATGCGATCCGACATCTCGGACCTGACCGTGGGGACGCCCGTGATCCAGACCTTCGACGAGGCTGAAAAACACGAGATCATGATCCGGGTCGAAAACCCCGAGGGTGCAGGAGGGGGATTTCACGCGACCGATCATCGACCTCCTGATCAGGACCTCAACTCCGATCTCGACGGTCGGTTCGACCTCAACCTCAAGGGATCGCGCGAACTCATCGATCTCCTGGCGACGGCCGACCCCGACGGCGTGGGAGGTGACTCGGAGGTTCGCAACCTGTATTACGAGCCCATGGCCGATGCAGTCCTCGGCCACCGCAAGGAGTTTCGGGATCTATTTTTCGCTCGACGAGCTCGGCGATGTGGTGGATCTGAGCGCCGATTCGCGGGACTTTCTCGAGGACACGGCGGCGGTCGGCGCCTTCTCCATTCTCGGTGCAGAGAGCGTCGGACCGACGGTCGGCGCGGACTTGCAGAAGAAGGCCATGTTGGCGATCAGTTTCTCATTGGTTGGGATGCTGATCTACATCTGGATCCGCTTCCAACTGCCCTACGCGGTGGGTGCGGTGGCGGCGCTCTTTCACGATGTGCTGATTACGCTCATCGCCCTGGCCGTGACCCATCGTGAGATCAACCTGCCGACGGTGGCCGCCCTGCTGACCCTGGTCGGGTACTCGGTCAACGACACCGTGGTCGTCTTCGACCGGATGCGCGAGAATCTGCGGTTGCATCGCGGCGACGATCTCGAGCAGCTGATGAATCTTTCGATCAATCAGACCTTGTCGCGAACGATCATCACCTCGGGGACCACTCTGATGGTGGTGTTGAGCCTCTACATCTTTGGTGGGCGACGTCATCAACACCTTTGCCTTCGTGCTCCTGATCGGGATCATCGTCGGTACCTACTCGTCGATCTTCATCGCCTCCCCGGTGGCGCTGTCGATGAACAAGCTGCTGATGAAACGACGGGAGCGCAGGCGACTCAAAGGGAAGCGCTGAACCAAATTAGGAGTTAGGCTTTCCAATTGCCGTCTCTGCGCTGCGCATTTGTGTAACAGGCATCACATTTGTTCAGAACACGAAACCCGGCTAAGACCTTTACTCTTAACTCTTTACTCCTAACCCGTAACTCTTAACTCTTAACTCTTAACTCTTAACTCCCGTGCCGGGGCACGGGTTTCCTTGACCCGACAGCTAAAATAGTTGGATGGCGAGCACGGTCGCTACGACTATTGCGGCGAAGATCCGCATCGAGGACATCCTCACCCGGATGGAGCGTTACCGTCCGGATTTGGACGAGGACCTCCTGCGCCATGCCTACGTGTTTGCGGCCAACCGTCATCAAGGGCAAGCTCGGCGCTCGGGTGAGCCCTACTTCACCCACCCCCTGGCCGTGGCCTGGATCCTGGCCGAGATGGAGCTCGACGAAGAGACCGTCGCCGCCGGCCTCCTTCACGATCTCGTCGAAGACACGCCGACCACCGCCGAGGAGATCGAGATCGCGTTCGGTCCAGAGGTGGCTCGATTGGTGGTGGCGCTCACCAAGATGGCTGATTTCGAATCGAGCTACTCGAGCCGCGAGGCCACCGAGGCGGAGAACTTCCGCCGCCTGCTGCTGGCGTCGATGGACGACGTGCGCGTCATCCTCATCAAGCTCGCCGACCGGCTCCACAACATGCGGACGCTCAATTACCTCCACCGCGATCGGCAGATCGCGATTGCGCGTGAGACGCTGGAGATCTACGCGCCGATTGCCAACCGACTCGGTATCGGCACCATCAAGACCGAAATGGAGGATCTCTGCTTTCGCTACCTCCATCCCAAGGAGGCCGAGAGGCTGGAGCAGGAGATCGAGGAGCGGAGGGAGGCAGCCGACCGGTGGTTTGCCGAGATTCGCGTCATCCTCGAGGATCTCCTCGCGCAGAACTCTATCGAGGGCAGCGTTCACGGTCGGGTCAAACATCTGTACTCGATCTTTGAAAAGCTCAGGCGGCAGGGAGTGGATGTTGCCAACGTCTTCGATTTTCTCGCCTTCAGGATCATCGTGTCCTCCGTGGCCGACTGCTATGCCACGCTCGGTCTGATCCACCAGCAATGGGCGCCGGTTCCTGGACGGCTCAAGGACCATGTCGCGATTCCAAAACCCAACGCTTACCAGTCGCTGCACACGACCGTGATCGGACCCGAAGGTCACCCATTCGAGATCCAGATCAGGACACGCGAAATGCACACGATTGCGGAGTTCGGCATCGCGGCCCACTGGAGCTACAAAGAGAAGGGCTCGCACGCGCCGGCCGAAGACTCGCGGGTTGCCTGGCTTCGGTCAGTTCTCGAACACTCTGAAGGATCGTCACCGCGCGAGTTTCTCGATCTCTCAAGGTGGATCTCTATCCGGACGACGTGTACTGCTTCACGCCTCGCGGCGATGTCTTTTCCTTTCCCCGCTCCGCCACTGTTCTCGATTTTGCCTACCGCGTTCACACTCAGGTCGGCCACACCTGCATCGGCGGTCGTGTCAACGGTCGCTGGGTACCTCTAAGAACCGAGATCCAGAACGGCGACATCGTCGAGATCACAACCTCGAATCGACAGCGGCCCCACCACGACTGGTTGGGAATCGTCGCCACCACCCGCGCGCGGTCGAAGATTCGCGCCTGGTTGAAGAGCGAAGAGAAGGAACGGGCTCTCGAGATCGGACGGAAGCTCACGGATCGCGAGCTTCGCAAGATCGGAACCTCCCTGAGGAAAATCTCCGGCAGCAAGGAGCTTGCGAAGGTGGCCGCCGCCAGCGGGTTGGGCAAGGAGGAGGACTTGCTGGCCGCCGTCGGTTTCGGCAAGGTGCCGGTGACCACGGTGATTGCGCCGTTTAGAAAAGACGAAGCGTCAGCCGAAGAACCTCCGAAAATGAGCCGATCGCGGCCGGCGCCGTCTTCGACGGATGGTCTCGCGCTCGAGGTTTCCGGAGACGCCGACTTTCTCGTCTATCTCGCAAAGTGCTGTCAACCGCTGCCCGGCGAGGAAATCGTGGGCTTCGTGACCCGGGGCAAGGGTGTGGCGGTCCACGCCCGGGCCTGTCCGAACGTCAAGAATCTCCTCTATCACCCGGAGCGAGAGATCGAGGTGCGCTGGGCGCCGTCCGCGGCGACCTCCAAGGCCCCGTCCTCACGCGTGGATGTCGACGTGGCTTTTGACGATAGCTCGGGCATGCTGGCTTCGATCTCTCAGGCCATTTCGTCCGAAGGCAGCGATATTCTCAGCTGCCGACTGCGGACCGAGCCCAATGACACCGGCTCTGCCACCTTGACCATCGTCGTTCACGATGCTGCCCAGCTCGCCCGCATTCTCAGCCGACTCAAGAGTCTGAAGGGGATGTTGAGAGTGGAGAGGCGGGGTCAAAGGAGCAAGCGCTCATGACCGCCGGAAGATGCGGGCTAGATGCGGGGCGCTTTCGTGACCTTTCCCGAACGGATGCATCGGGTGCAAACCTTCAGGTATTTTGGTCTGCCGTCGACCATCGCCCGGACGCGCTGGAGATTAGGCAGCCAGCGCCGCTTGCTGACATTGTGGGCATGGGATATCTTGCTTCCGCTCATTGGGCCCTTGCCGCAGATTTCACATCGCTGCGCCATCGTAGAAATCCTCCTCGGAATCCCCACACGGGGGTTGAATTAAATAGCACAGGTGGCGTCGATTTGCAAGTGTTGGGATCGCTCATACCCCGAAAAACCTTCCATCACGGAGAGCTCTGTTGTACCAAAAAACTGCATTGAAGGGGAGTATTTCACTCTTGAAAGACGCTGTCTCACGCTCGATTTATCGGCATTCGCTTCGGGAATTGACTCTCCAATTAGGGGGGCGGAGGATGGTGATGAATATCACCTTTGGGTGTCATGGCCGTGACTGACAATACCGTTGAGAGTTGACATGGTATATCCTGGTTACTCGTGTTCTTTCTCGTTCATGGCATGCCCAGTGTTACTCGTGTTCTTTCTCGTTGTGATGAATGTTCTTGACCTAAGAGGGGGCCTTTGGTAGCCTCAAAGTAAGAGGGGTTTATGGTCCTGTCCAGAAAAACTTCTGCGATCAAGGTGTAAGCCGTGTTTGGTAAGCCAAAAAAACAAGTCGTCGGTTGCGATGTTGGATCGTCCGCGATCAAGATCGTGGAATTGAAGCCGCTCAAAAACGGTGAATTTCAACTCCTCCATGCAGCCATCGCGGATCTTTCTCCGGAAGCAATTGTTGACGGAGCAATAATGGACTCGTCTCTTGTTGTCGAGGCATTGTCCCGTTTGATTGCCGAAAACAACATCAAGAACCCGAATTTCGGCGGTTCATTGTCCGGTCATTCCGTGATTATCAAAAAGATTCAGCTTCCGTCGATGACGGATGCCGAGCTGGCCGAGTCCATCCAGTGGGAAGCGGAACAATACATTCCGTTCGACATCAACGATGTCAATCTCGACTATGTGGTGCTGGAGTCCGACGCCGGCGACACCATGGACGTTCTGTTGGTGGCGGTCAAGAAGGATCGGATTGCGGACTATACCTCGGTGATCGTGCAGGCGGGCAAGGACCCTGTCCTGGTCGATGTCGATGTCTTTGCGCTGCAGAACGCCTTTGAGGCCAATTACGATGTCGATCCCGAGACGATCGCTCTGGTCAATGTCGGCGCGTCGGTGATGAATATCAATGTCATGTATCACGGGACGTCGATCTTCTGGCGCGATGTGGCGTTCGGCGGCAACCAGTACACGGAGGCGATCCAGAGAGAGCTGAGTCTTTCCAGGGATGACGCCGAACGGCTGAAGCTCGGTGAAAGAGTAGGTGAGAACACGCTGCAGCAGGTGCTCAGCGTTCTCAACAGCGTTTCCGAGGATCTCACCGCGGAGCTCCAAAAGACCGTAGATTTCTTTGTTGCCACCTCGTCGGTGGACCACATTGATCGGGTGGTCCTCGCGGGCGGCAGCGCGCAGATCCTCAACCTCGACGAGGTTTTAAGGGAGCGTTTCCAAGTCGCTGTCGAAATCATGAACCCGTTCCGGAATATCCGCTACAGCGAGTCCGACTTTGATCCGGAGTGGATCAACCGGCATGCTCCGGCGATGGCGGTGGCGGTGGGCCTCGCGGTGCGTAGGGTCGGAGAATGACGCGATGATTAAGATCAATCTGGTTGCTGAAACTCCGGCAGCAGCGGCCTTCCAGGCTGAACGACCGCAGTTTTCGTTGGGGGCCAGGCAGGGCGACATCATCCTGATGATCGTGCTCGTGCTGGCCTGCGTCGTGGTTGGCACCCAGTGGTTCCTCCTGTCGAGCAAGCGCTCCGATCTCCGGGAGGTCGAGCGCGAGCGCCGGCGGGAGCGGGACGAGCTGCTCGTCTATATCAAGAAGGTCGAGGAGCTCGAGGCTCGCCGCGAGGCGCTGCGCCACAAAATCAGTGTCATCAACGAGCTCAAACGAAACCAACAGGGCCCGGTGCGGATCATGGATGAGGTGTCACGCGCCCTGCCGGAGTTGGTGTGGCTCAACAGCCTCACCCTCAAGGGTACGGATGTCGCAATCAGTGGCGTCGCGATGGACGAGAATGCGGTTGCCAACTACATCTCAAATCTCGACGCATCGCCGTTCTTTGAAGAGCCCATACTGAAGAACCTCGCACGTTCGAGGGGCGACACCTTCAGTTTCACACTCACCTGTGTGTTCAACAATACTCCGCCGGAGCTCGCGGCGGCAGAGGGCTCGCCACCGGCGGGCGGCGGGTCATGATGACGGGGGGCTGGCGCCATGGCGATTGATCTCAACACCAAGCCCTGGTACGTGGCGGCCATCGTCGGCGTCGTCCTGGGCGCCGCCATGTTCACCGTCATGCACCTCTACGTGTTCAAGGACATCAAGGTCGAGATCGGACGACTCGAACAGAAGATCGACGATCTCGAGCGGGAGATCGAAAAGGGCCGTGCCGCCAAGGCCGACCTGCCGCGTCTCGAGGAAGACATTCGTAACTACGAGATCGAACTCGGGCGGCTGAAGAAAATCCTCCCGACCAGGCGAGAGACCGACAATCTGATCAAACGGGCCAAACAACTGACTGAGCGTGGCGGTTTCCGGTTGACGAACTTCACGCCGGGGACCTTCGAAGATCGTGGCTTCTACCTCGAATGGCCGATCCGCGTGGGGCTCGACGGCACGTACCACGAGCTCGGGCTCTTCTTCGACCACCTGAGCAGAATGTCGCGGATCATCAATGTCAACGACCTCACGATCAAGCCTTTGAAGAAGCGGGGTGAGAAATTCACCATCCACGCTAATTTCGTCCAGCGGACCTTTATCTACAAAGAGGAAACGCCAGTGACGTCGGAGACGCAGGAATGAACCGAAAACTCATCCTCTCGTGTGGCCTGGTCGTGTTGCTCACGGCATTCGCTTTTGTCTCAGCGCAGGAGCCCGACGCTCCGGCTGACGATCCGGCCGCCCAAGGCTCGCTCGCCGGACTGGTCGACGACGATGTGGACGTGTCGGGGATCGAGCAGATTCTACGTGGCGAAGAAGGGGTTCTCGAGGGTCGGATCTTCAACTACGATCCGGCCGGCCGGCGCGATCCCTTCCGCTCTCTTCTCGAGGGTTTCGAGGAATCGGAAGAGGGACCGGCCAAAGCTCGTCCGCCTGGGCTGCCCGGGATGCTGGTGGAGGAGCTGAGGGTGGAGGGGATCATCCAGACGCCGACCGGGATCCTCGCCTTTGTCCTGGGGCGCGACAATATTTCCTACATCATCCGACCGGGGACCAAGCTGTACAACGGCGAGGTCTACGAGATTCAGCCCAAGAAGGTGGTCTTCAGACAGAATGTGAATGACCCCAATCGACTCAAGCAGTACGAGGAAGTGGTGAGAGAACTCACGGACTAGCCGTTGAATTGAGGGAAAATGGGGGACGGCATGATGATTAAAAACGTCCGCAGCCTGATGGCGATTGCGGCCTGTGTCCTGCTGGGGACTGGTGTGCCGCTCTTTGCCCAGGAGTCCATTCCGACGATTGAAGGGATGGGTGCGGTGGCGGGACCTTCGGGACCTGTGCTTCACCTCCGGGCGACAGAGGAGCTGGAGACTGTCCACTACTCACCGCAACCCGGCGTATGGGTCGTGGAGCTTCCCGAGGCGATCTGGAACCAGGGCGCCGGGCTGATCACAGCGCCCGAGCTCGGCATCGAGCGAGCGGAACTCGGCCATGTTGAGGAATTTGGCAAGAAAGTCTCCCGCCTCACCGTGTGGTTGAACGAACCTGCTCAGCTGACGCTGAATTCGGTGGGCGGAGGCCTCGATCTCGTGTTCACCTCCTTTGCCGGTCCGGGTTCGTCGAATTCGTCTGCGGTCACACGTGAAGAGGTGTTGGTGGCTTCCGGCGGTGGAACGGTCGCGGCGCCGGATCGCGAGCCTGCACCCCCGGCTGGTAGTCCGGCCAACCTCTACGAGGTCGTACCGGTGCGGACTGGTGACGGCGTGGTCGTAGAGCTCAAATCCGACCGCACGCTGAACGTACGGGCCTTCACCCTTCCCAATCCGAGCCGGCTGGTGTTCGACCTCGATGGCGTTATCAATCACGTCGATCGTCGCCTCATGCCGGTGAACGCTCCTTTGGTGAGCCAGGTGCGAGTAGCTCAGTTCCAGGTGACTCCCGAACCGGTGACACGGGTCGTGGTGGATCTTCGCGGCGAGGCCGATTACACCATCAATCAGACCGCCACCGGCGCCACCATATCGGTCGGTGCGGATGGAGCGGTCCCACCGGCGCGTACGGAGTCGGTGCGGGTGGGGCAGACCGGAACCATCGAGATGCACCGTTCGCATCCTCAACCGGCGTTCGAACCGGAGCCGGCGGAAGAGGTCGTGTCCGCGCTCTTCGACCTCCCCGATGAGGCACCACCGGTCGACGTCGTGACGAATTCTGGGCGGCAAAGGGAGCGCAGCCCCTGGGTTGCGAACGACTCACAGCTCATCGAGCAGGCCGAGGCGGTGACGGTGCTCGCAGCGCCGACCACCGCCGGCGCAGGTTACGCCACCACCGAGATAGCGACCCAGGAGCAGCAGTTCACCGGTGAGCCCATCACCTTGACGCTCAAGGATGCCGACATCAAGGATGTCCTCAAGACCTTCTCGGTCCTCACCGACCTCAACATCGTCCTCGACCCCGGGGTCAGCGGTTCGGTCACGGTGGAGCTTCGAGAGGTGCCATGGGATCAGGCGCTCGACCTGATTCTTAGGATCAACAATCTCGACTATATACTCGAAAACAACGTCCTCCGGGTTGCGCCGATCTCCAAGCTGGCGCAGGAGAAATCAGCAAGAGCGGCGTTCGCGATCGAGCTTGAAAAGGCGAGACCCCTCAAAACAGTGCTCAAACCAATCTCCTACTCGAAGGCGAGCGACATTGCGTCCCTGCTCTCGAGCGACAGCTACCTGCTCTCCACCCGCGGATCGGTGACCGTCGACGAGCGCACCAACACCCTGATCCTCCGCGATGTCGTCGACAGGATCGACGGCATCCTGCGCCTCATCGATTCGCTCGACCTGCCGACGCCGCAGGTTGTGATCGAGGGCCGCATCGTCGAGACCACTCGACAGTTCTCACGCGCGCTTGGTGTGAGCTGGGGCTTTTCCGGGATCATGGATGCCGAGCACGGCAACGACACCGGGCTCCGATTCCCCAACTCGATCGGTATTGACGGAACGGTGAACCTGCCGGCGGGCAACCCTGTGCTCGGGATGACCTTTGGCGACATTTTGAATACCTTCAACCTCGACTTCCTGCTCATGGCGGCCGAGAATGACGGCTATGCCAAGGTCGTCTCGACGCCGCGCGTGACCACCCAGAACCTGCAATCGGCCTCGATCCGATCGGGTCTGCAGATTCCGGTGCAGACCGTAGCCAACAACACCGTCACGGTTCAGTACGTGGATGCCACCCTGCGCCTCGAGGTGACGCCGCAGATCACCGCCGAGGGCACGGTCAACCTCGAGATCAATATCAAGAAACAGCGGCCGGCTCCTGAGTTTGCAGTCGGCGGCGGCCAGAACGCGCCGATCTTCACGCGCGACGCCCAGACCGAGCGCCTGGGCCGCGACGGCGGCACCACGGTCATAGCCGGTATTTACGAGATCAAAGAGGGGCAGAACGAAAACCGGATCCCGGGTATGCACAAGATCCCGATATTCGGATGGCTCTTCAAGAACAAGTCCATCTCGCGTGACCATGACGAGCTCCTGATCTTCGTGACTCCGAGGATCGTGAAGTACTAGGTGGAGGATCAGATGAAACGCATCATGCAGGTTTGCATCGTGCTCGCCCTCGCGGTGGCTGTCGTGTCGTGCGGCGGCAACAGCTCCCTGGACAACAGCGTGGCGACGGTGTTTCTGACCGTGGATATCCAGGAGAACCAACCCGATATCGATATCTGCTCCAGGTCGGCGATATCACGGTCGACGACGATGAGTATCACCTCGACTCCAAGGACTCCCGGTGGGTCGTCGAGCGCAAATCAGGACGTGACCCTGACTCGCTGGGTGATCACTCCGTATCGCACGGACGGTGGCAGCACAGCCTCGCCCGAGTGGTCCTACGATCAGTCGGTCTTTGTCCCCGCCGGAGGATCGGCCGGCCTCGACAACTACAGGGTCTACCCTTTTGAGTTTCTGAGAGAGGTGCCGCTCGCAAATCTGCTTCCGGAAAACGGCGGGTTCGACCCCGAGACCGGCAACACCAACATCCGCCAGAGCCTCGAGCTGCAGATCTTCGGTCGCACGGCCTCCGGCAAGAGCATCGCAACCGAGAAGGTGTCCATTGCTTTCAATTTCTTCTGTAATGGCAAGTAGAGTGGGGGTCTGAAGCCATGAAGAGGTTTATTCCGTTTCTTGCTCTCGTGGCGGTCGTCGCCATGGTCGGGTGCTCGGGGGACAGCCCCTCCGCCAAACCGGTGCCGACCGTAGTTCCCTCTGCGTGGGGCATCACGTCTCTGAATGTAAGTGATTCCTCGCCCTTCGTCGGGTCACCAATTCTAGTCGAGGTGGAGGTGACAAAAGACGGTTCGCCGGTTCCGGACGGAACCACTGTCGAGCTCGCTTCTTCGGGACCCGGCGCCTTTTTCGGGTTCTTTAGCGGTGTGTTGACGAAGAGTGACCTCGTGCTGAACGAGGATGTCTCAGTCCTCACTGAAGATGGAGTCGCCACAGTGTTTTTCGTCGTTGTGCCTGCAGACGACAACGAAAACCCTTCTGGTAATTACCTCATACAGGCGCGGCTAAACGACGTCTTGAGCCAGGTAACCGTGTCCTATGTTGATAGGCCAGCCACGGATACTTTTCAGCTGTTGTCCGTCAACCCGGATCGCGGACCCTACACCGGGGGACAGGTCGTGACCATCTTCGCCGCTAACATCTCGGCGCCGGCCGATGTTTTCTTCATCGTCAACGGGCGGCCCTACCAGGCCGAAGTAACAACCGTGATCGAGGGCATCGACGGATGGATCCAGGTTGTCACACCGCCCTTTACCGGACAGGACTGGAGCATCGAGCAAAAGGCCGACGTCCGGGCGATCGTAGGCGTCGGTACTGGAGATGAACAGACCGACACACTTTTTGACGTCTACACCCTTCTCCCGCAATCGCAGACCGCTGCCCCGGTGATCTTCGGTGTGAGCCCGAGCTCCGGCCGCTCCTCGGGTGGCGAAGTCGTCAGCATTCTCGGTCAGGGATTCACCTTCCCCGCCGCCGTCACCGTCGTCGAGTTCGTCGACTCTGGCGGCACCTCGCGTGTCGCCTCCATCCTTGCCGTGGCTCCGGACGGCTCGCAGATCCAGGTGGAAACGCCGCGCTTCAGCACCCTGCCGCTGGAGACCGACGACCCGCAGGACGTGGTGGTGACGACCCCCAACGGCGACGGCACGCTCGTCGACGGCTTCATCGTGCTCGCCGACGAGCCGCAGCCGACAATCAACTCGATCTCGCCGACCTCCGGTCCCCTCGACGGCGGCACCCTCGTGACCATCTTCGGCAATGGCTTCCAGGTCCCGATGCAGGTGTGGTTCGGTGACCTCACGGCCCTCGACGTCAACGTCTTCAACGACACCACCCCGGCCGACAACGACCGCATCACCTGCGTCACCCCCGACTACAGCCAGCAGGGCGATGTGCCCCCGGTGACGGTCGGCGTGACGGTTACCAACATGACCTCGGGCAAGACCGACACCCTCGGAGCCGCCTTCACCTTTGGCGACGTGCTCTTTATCAGCGGCAACACCCCGAGCGAGGGTGGTTTGGGTGATCTGGTGATCATCTTCGGCTCCGGCTTCGAGGACCCGCTCCAGGTCTTCCTGGGGGATCAGCAGATGGAGGTGGTCAGCGTCTCCGGAACCGAGCTCGTGGTCCGCATCCCGGATGATCTCGCGACCCAGTGCTCGCCCACGAGCGGCGAGTTCAAGGTGGTGCTCCTCGAGTCCAACCAAGAGACCACCGGCGGCAGCTTCACCATCCTCGGCAACATGCCTTTGGTGCTGTCGGTGAGTCCAATTATCTTCGCCGCGGACGTGGTGGGTAACTTGACGCCTGACGACCTCACCATTACCGGACAAAGCTTCTCTGATGACGTATTGGTCGATATCAATGGATACGTAATGCCCAGTACCGAAGTTACGGTAAACAGCGACACCAGCATCGATGTTCAGAATGTCCCGGACATCGGCACTCTGGGAGTCCAGTTCAACAGTTCAGACTGCACTAT
>PVMK01184014.1_pt1 | contig 20755 bp, 25 predicted proteins | sample 1853481 | NCBI WGS metagenome assembly PVMK01 (sample SAMN08533507, study PRJNA380276) | Marine sediment metagenome, whole genome shotgun sequencing project.
GTTGTCCTTGATAGCCAATCTCTTCAAGCATTACCTGACGGGAAAATCTATCAAGTTCTTTTGAGGATAACTCATCGGATCCTCCAGCTACTGCAGGCAAGATATACACCTCATCACCATCATTAAGTGAAGTCTCCATACCACTTGAAAATTTTGCATTTTTTCCATTAATGTATATATTAATCAGAGAACGTGGAGTGCCATCACCTTCCAAAACTCTTCTCTTAAAGTCATCACCCATGACTTCAGAGATTTTTACAAATGCATCTTGCAAGGAGTTTGCAGAGATTTCAGTTTTTTTTTCACCGCCCCCTTGATTTAGTACAGATGGAATTGTAAATGTGATATTTGCCATACTACTTTACTACCGCCGATATCTCTGCCACATTTGCCTTCATTACCTTTGGTTTTTGCAATACTTCCATGATTGATTCAGTTGATTTAAGGCCATTTCCAGTCACATAGCACACCACCTTATCACTAGCATCAATTTTTCCCTGCTCTACCATTTTTTGTAGTACAGATACTGATACGCTCCTGCAGGCTCTGTAAAGATACCTTCAGTTCGTGCCAAGAGCAGTATGGCATCTAAAATTTCCTTATTGTTACATTCTTCGGCAAAACCATTGTATTGTTGTAGTCTTTTGAGAACATATCTACCATCACCAGGATCTCCTATGGCTAGACTCTTTGCTACAGTATCAGGATTTTCAACTGGAATTACCTCTTTGCTATTTTTCTTAAAGGCATCAACTATAGGGGCACATCCATGTGGTTGTGCTGCTATCATGTGCATGTTTGTTACATCACCTAATAATGAAATTGTTTGTAGCTCTTCAAATCCTTTGCAAATAGCATTTAGCATTGCACCACTTCCTACAGGAACTATAAGTTGATCAGGTACTTGCCAGTCAAGTTGTTCTGCAACTTCATATGCTAGAGTTTTTGAGCCTTCAACATCATGAGAGCGCATGTTAATATTTACAATTCCAATTCCCTTGCTGTCGCCAATTTGTGCAGCTATTCTATTTGCATCATCGTATGTTCCATCAACTGCAATGTAATTTGCACCATATGACAAGGCTTGTGCAATTTTTGCCATCTCAATATTACTTGGAGCAAAGACATGACATGGAAATCCACCCTTTGCAGCATGAGCTGCAGTAGCTGATGCTAAATTACCAGTAGATGCACAACCAACTGCAGATAATCCAAATTCTTTGGCTTTTGATATTGCAACGCCTGCTGGTCTGTCTTTAAATGAAAATGTTGGATTTACAGAATCATTTTTGATGTAGAGATTTTTCAGTCCTAATTTTTCTCCAAGCTTGTCTGCTTTGATAAGAGGAGTCATTCCAGCACCAATACTAACAATGTTTGATTTATTCTCAATTGGAAGTAATTCAAAATATCGCCAGTAAGTATGCTCACGATTAGAAAAGGTATCTTTTGAAACGCTAGGAAAATTATACTTTACATCAAGGGGTCCAAAACAATCATCGCAGATATACTTGAATGCAGTATCGTATTCTTTTTTGCATTCTCTGCATTGCAGTGAAGTTCTACTCAAGATCTTTTTTTCCTCTCATACTATACATAAAAAATCCTAATATCAAGTTAAGTAATACTTAATTTAGTTACGTTAAAAATTTAATAATAGTTATAGTAGATTTTGATGAAAAATCTATAGTCTAAATCATTTTTTGGAAAAATTTCAGAAAAAAAGGACTTTTGTAAATATTTCAATTATGAGTAAGGTTTTTAGAGATTTTTCTAAAATCAAATCCATGAATAAAGGTCTCATGGTTGGCATACCAATAGTCATTATCATAATTGCAGGCATTATTGGACTAACGATGATACAAAATGGGGATTCTGAGAGAATGGAAGTTGAAGATGTTTTTGATAAGGAAATTAGTCCTGAGGAAACTCCTGAAGTTGTAAAAAAATTAGACGAGATTGAAAAGATTGCCGATGAAAACCAGTACGAAGTTTTGCCAAGAGAATGGCAAACTTCAGGACCATTTCAACTTGATAGAACTCAATATGCATTAGGTGAGAAAATTTTCTTGAGAATTGGAGGACTAGACTTTCAAGAGAAGGGTCAAGTTGCAGTAATGAGACCATTAAATGATACACATTACTCTGTATATCTTACAATTCCATTTGATGGAGCACAAAAAGATGCATTCAACTATTATTTGGATCCTCAATTATCAAAAACACGAGGACTGTGCTCTGTTGATGATGTTTTGGGAAAATGGGCCCTAGTTTTTAGAGGAACAAATTATTCAAATCTAAATTTTGAAATGATAAACAAAACTCTTCCAGGAACAGACTGGGATCCAGTTTGTTAAATTATTTTTCTAAATTATTGTGAAAACAAACTCGCTCACCAGTATGACAAGCTGGTCCTGATGGTTCTACAAGATAAATTATTGCATCTGAATCACAATCAACAAGAATCTCTTTTACCTTTTGGGTATTGCCAGATTCTTCTCCCTTCATCCAGAGTTTATTTCTAGAGCGACTCCAAAACCATGAATTTCCAGTCTTTTTTGTTAATTCAAGTGACTCTTTATTTGAATAAGCCAATGTCAAAACATCTTTGGTTTTTGCATCTTGAACTATAATTGGTATCAGTCCCCCACTTTTTTCAAAATCTATATCATCAATTGATTTTTGCATGATAAATTATCTGTCTAATGTTTTATAATCGTACAGGAATTTGTTTGTCTTTAAGATGTATTTTTACTCCCTTTACACCATGTTCCTGATAGTGAAAAATTGAGGCTGCCAAGGCTGCATCAACATTTGATTCTTTGAATACCTCAACCATATCATCAGGTTTACCACATCCACCTGAGGCAATAACAGGAATAGAAGTAGATTTTACGATTTCTCTAGTCAATAAAATATCATAACCATCTTTTGTGCCGTCTTTATCAATACTAGTAAGAAGAATTTCACCAGCACCTAATTTTTGTGCCTGTTTTGCCCATTCTATGGCATCTAGTCCTGTTTCTTTTTTTCCACCATAAATGAAAACTTCAAACCAAAATTGCTTGCCATTTTCAGTAAATACATTGGTATTTTCTTTTGGTTCATAGTTTCTTTTAGCATCAATTGCAACTACAATACATTGCCTTCCAAAAAGTTCCATTAGTTCAGTAAGAATTTCTGGATTTTTCACAGCACCGGTATTAATTCCAACTTTATCAGCACCATTAAGCAAAATGTTACGAGCATCCTCCAATGATTTTACACCACCTCCAACAGTAAATGGTATATTGATAACAGATGCCACTTTTCTAACCAAAGTCTTTATTGTTTCTCGTTGTTCCTCAGAAGCGGTAATATCCAAAAAAACCAACTCATCAGCTCCTTCATCACTATATTGTTTAGCAAGCTCTACAGGATCTCCTGCATCTTTAATTGATTCAAAATGAAGTCCTTTTACTACTCGTCCATTTTTGACATCAAGGCATGGAATTATTCTTTTGGTTAGTGTCATGCTATTTTTTTTGCCTCCTCAATTGAAATTTTATTTTCATAAAGAGCCTTGCCAAGTATAACTCCAAATGAATTTTTTTCTTTAACATCTTGTATATCTTTTATATTTGATATTCCTCCACTTGCAATCACATTGGCATTAAGTTGACATGCTTGTTCTAAGAATTCTAAATCAGGACCTTGTAGTGTTCCATCACGATTAACATTTGTTAACAAAAATTCAGAAAATCCCATTGCAAGAAAATCTTTGATTGCATCAATTAGTTTAATTCCTGTTCCTTCTTGCCATCCATGAATTACAATTTCTCCATCTTTGTGATCTACTGAAATTACAATTTTGCTAGGACCTAAATTTTTTAGTAATTTTTGCAAAGTGTTTTTGTCTTTAAATGCCAAAGTTCCCAATACTACTCTTGTTGAGATTTGTGCAGTATCCATAACTATTGATTCGTCTCTAAGGCCGCCAGCAACTTCTACAGGAACAGAAACATTTTCAATTATTTTTTTTATAACAGAACGATTTGATCCCATTCCTAATGTAGCATCAAGATCTACAATGTGAAGCATGTCAGCGCCATTTTTTTCCCATTTTTTGGCAATCTCAATGGGATTATCGCTGTAGATTGTTTTTTGTTTGGGATCACCCTTGTAAAGTCGTACTACCTGCCCATTCATTAAATCAATTGCGGGAATAACTTTCATTTTTTACACTCATCAAGAAAATTTTGAATCATAATACTACCCACCTCTCCAGATTTTTCTGGATGAAATTGAGTTCCAAAAAAGTTATTTTTTTCTACTACTGCTGGAACTTTGATTCCATAATCAGATTCAGCAGTAATTATGTCACTAGAGTCAGGTTTTACTCGAAAAGAGTGTACAAAATATACCCATGAATCATCTTTAACTCCTTCAAGAATTTTACCAGATTTTTTAATTTCCAAGTTATTCCATCCCATATGAGGTATTTTCATAGTTGAAGGAAGCTCTATTACTTCACCATCAATTACACTCAAACCTTTTTCGTTCCCTTCTTCACTTTTCTCAAAAAACATCTCCATTCCAAGACAAATCCCCAATACTGGAGTATTCTCTTTTACATAGTCTTTGAATTCAACTTTAGAGTTTTCATGAATACTTTTGATGGCAGGATCAAAATTACCTACTCCAGGTAGCAAAAGACCTGAGTAATGATTTGGTTTATCAAAAGTTGTAATAACATCAACTGTAGCTCCTGCTTTCTCAAGAGAATTTTTTAAGCTGAAAATATTTCCAGCCCCATAATCAAATATTGCTACGTTTACCATTACATTGAACCTTTTGTGCTTGGAATACCTTTTTGTTTTTTATCATACGATGATGCTAATCTAAAAGCAACTGCTAGAGATTTGATTGCAGCTTCTGCCTTGTGGTGATCATTATCTCCATACTTTACAGTAAGATGAATACAGCAGTTTAGGTTTTGAAGTAATGATTGGAAGAAATGTTCTAAATCTTCTTTTGATATATCTTCGATTTTATTTCTTTTAATTAATAAAACCAATTTCCAAAAGGGTCGTTTTACTAAATCAATTGATGCCTCAGCAAGGGACTCATCCATTGGAACAGAGGCATAGCTGAATCTAGTAATTCCACTTCTGTTACCTAAAGCTTTGTCAACTGCCAATCCAATAGTAATTGCAGTATCTTCAATCAAATGATGTTCGATTTTGTCATTTGATTTTGCATTTACTTTGAGATCCATCATGGAGTGTTTTCCAAATGATATGATTAGGTGATCAAGAAAGTTAATTCCAGTCTTTATGGTAGTTTTACCTGCTCCATCTAGATTAACTGAAACAGAAATGCTAGTTTCCTTTGTGTTACGATTAATGGAACTTTTTCTTGATTTCATATTTACCACAGAAGATTAAATCTACCTCATTCTAAATTTAAAATCTTCGGTAGTAAATTTATTGATTCTAATACCAATAAAGCCCCATTTTTCTCAAACAATTCTAATTTTTCTTGAGGGTCTTTACTAGTTCCAATTATTCCACAAAAAGTGGTTTTGTAGCCTTGATCTGTTGCTTTTTTAGCCATAATTAGGTCCTCCATCGAATCCCCACAAAAATGGAATTACTACTATTCATTCCTTTAATTGCTCGAATTAAAGATACAGGATTTGGTTTTGCCATATCTCTGGATTCATCTTCTAAAAATGCTGAATTATCAATATCAAATTGTTCTAATAGTTTTTTTAATGAATATCTAACTGATTCTTTTCCTCGTCCTGTTACAATAGAAATTTTTGAATTGTATTTTGATTGAAGTTTTGAGATTAAGGAATCACTTACAATCACTATATCATTTTCAATTAAACCAGATTCTGAAAAGCCAGAATTGTTTTTGAAAAGTTTTTCATAAAGTTCTGGTCCATAGAATAATTGATCAAATATTTTGTATAATGGATTATCATGATGAGTTCCTGGATAAGATAGTTTATTTTTAATTTCGTTAATTTCAGTGAGTTTTTCAATGTATTTTTCAGCAGATATAATCCCCGAAGTATCACAATTTTTAATTACCTCAAAAATAAATTCTCTTTGGTCTCTTTGAAGCTTTTTAGCTGCAACAAGTGAAATAATTGAGGCATATGCCAAATCAACTTCATCGTTAAATCCCCCAGTTGATTTGAAACCATCAATAATTTTTGAATCTACCTGAATTGAATCAGTAATGTTTGAAAAATTTTCTAGGACATATTTTGTTGTTTTAATTATTGTAAGATCATAAGATTTTGTAATGTCAATTAATACACCATCACAATCAAAGATTATTCCATCACTTGTTTTTAGAATTTCAATTATAGAATCATCTATGTAGATTCCATCTTGTTTTTTCAATAGAGTCATCGTAATAAATCACGGATTGCAAGTAAAAATCTAGAGTTCATCTCTTTTGTACCTACAGTAACTCTCAGACAGCCCCCATGTTTTCCAATTTTCCCTAATTTTCTAATGGAAATTCCCTGCTCAGAAAGAGCTGTGTATATTCTGGAATAAGAGCCATGGGCGTCAAATAGAACAAAATTAGCCTCAGAATCAAAGACCTCAAATGTGTTGTATTTTTTTAGATTTTCAATTATTCTTGTTCTTTCTTGTTTTATTATCTGAACTGCATCTTTCATTTGTTGTGGTTTTTCTAAAGCCAAAATTCCAGATTCAATTGTTAGAGTGCTTAAGGGGTAAGGATATTGTAAAACTTTGTTAAATACCTCAGTGAATTGTTTGTTTGCCATAAAGTATCCCAATCTCAAACCAGCTAGTCCAAAGGATTTGGAAACAGTTTGAACTACAACTAGATTATTTTGAGATTTTACCATACTAGCTAGTGAATAATTGCTAAAATCGGCATAGGCCTCATCAATTATTATCAGGCCATCAAATGACTTTACTAATTTTTGTAAATCATTTTTTGAAAATTGAAATCCCGTAGGATTGTTAGGAGAGTCTAGATACAAAATATCTGTATTTTTGGATTGCTTTGTAAATTCTTTAATGTCTAATTTCATATCATTTGAAAAAGGTAATGCAGTCATTGGAATAGAGTATAATTTGCATCTCTCTTCAAAAAATCCAAATGTTGGGTTTGATGTCAAAACTTTGGTTTGCTTTGAGGCAAAATTTGAAAGTATTATATCAAGTATTTGATCAGAACCATTTCCAACTCCAATCATTGATGATGGTATTTTTGTAAATTTTGAAATCATTTGGATTAGTCGTTCTACTCCGCCAAGTGGATACTCTCTTACATCAGAATTTTTTTTTGCACCAGAAATTATATCGCTTTGAAATTGCTTTGAGATTACATAATTTTCATTTGAATCAAGCTTCAAAGAATCTTGCTGTAATTCTGGTTTTTGGTAACCTCCAATGGATGAAAATTCCTTTACTTTTTTTCCAAACCATCCAGTTTTCATTTCAATCTTCCCCGTACAGCCTCAAAGTGGTTTGGGAGACCCTCTGCTTTAGTAAATACATCAAGATATTTTGAAATTTTGGACAAAGATGCTCTAGTTGCTGTTACTTGAGTGTCAATTTTGATAAAATCTAAAACTGAAAGAGAGCCTCGTGTTTTTCCAAATCCATTGGTGGGTAAAATGTGATTTGAGCCTAAAATGTAATCACTAGCCGAAGATGGAGTCTCATTTCCTATTAAAATCAAACCTGATGAGGTAATTTTAGAGGCAAAACTTTGAGAATTTTTTGTCATGATTTGTAGGTGTTCTGGGGCAAGCCTGTTTGCAAGGTTAATCATATCTGATCTGTTTTGGCAAATTGCGATGAACCCATTTTGTTTAAGGCTTGGTTTTACTAAATCAGAGCGCTTTATTTTTTTAATTAAATTTTCAATGATTTGATTTACAGATTTTGCTAGTTTTTCTGAAGTTGTTATTAGGAAACAAAAGGTATCCCGACTGTGTTCTGATTGTGAAATCAAATCTAATGCAACATATTCTGGATTTGCCGAATTGTCAGCAACTATTCCTAATTCAGTAGGTCCTGCAAGCATATCAATTGCAGTTTGATCACTTATCAATGATTTTGCTGTAGTTACAAATGCCCCACCGGGTCCAACAATTTTATCGACTTTAGGTATAGATTTTGTTCCAAAAGATAATGCAGCTATTGCTTGAGCACCTCCCACTTTGTAAATTTCATTTGCTCCGCAAATATTTGCAGCCACAATAGTTAACGAGTCTATTTTTCCATTATTATTAGGAGGAGAAACAACAACTATTCGTTTTACGCCAGCAACTTTTGCAGGAATTATAGACATTATTGCAGAGCTTGGGTATTTTGCAAGACCGCCTGGAATATAGCAACCTGAACTTTGTATGGGTACAAATTTTTTTGTAATTTTAATTCCGTCAGTGTTTATGTTTTTATTTTTTAAAATAGATTTAATCATAGATTCAGTTTTTTCTAATCTACTTTTAGCTAGTTTAATTGCAGCAATTTCTTGTTTTGAAACTTTTTTGTAGGCGTTATCTATTTCATTTTCAGACACACGTAATGAACCAAGTTTTGCACCACTGAATCTTTTTTCATATTTCTTTATGGCCAAATCTCCATCTTTTTGAACTTTTTTTAGTATAGACTCTACTATTTGCTTGTTTTTTTGAGGCTGTTTTGGAATTATTTTAGATGCAAAACTTTCAACATTAGTAATTCGAAATATTTTCATCAATTCTCTTCATCACGTTTAATCTCCTCAAGTTCCAATATTTGTCGTGGTTCATGAACCACAAGCCCTTGTGCAATCTTTCTTAACTTGGGAATTAGTTTGTGAAATTCTTCTTTTTTAATCACGGTATTTACTCCAAACCATCCATCTTCACTTAGTGGGCTAATTGTGGGTCTTTTCAGAGAAGGCATCTGAGTAAGTAGTTTTTTGAGATTTTTTTCTTCTACATTCAAGTAAATGTGCAAGTATTTTCTTCCATGTACTGCTCCTCTAATCAAAGTTACAATATCAAAAATTTTTTCACGTTTTTTTGGATCTTTGAGAGACTTTTTGTTTACAATTAAATGAGCAGTAGAGGTCAATACCTCATCTACAATTTTTAGTTTATTTTGTTTCAAAGTTGTACCTGTTTCAGTAACATCCATTATTGCATCAACATCTTCAGGAGGTTTAGCCTCAGTTGCGCCAAATGATAAATGAATTTGGACATTTTTGTTTGTGCCTAATCTAACCCATGGAGTTACTATCAATGGCTCTTTTGAGCCATAATACTTTTGATAGGATTTACATTGTTTGAGGAACTTTGCTGCAGTCGTCAAATATTCAGAAGAAATACGAAGGGTTTTTTTCTTTTTTGCATAATCTGCAATCATAGAATCAAGATTTTTGTAAGAATAATTGTCTGGAAATGCAATAACTAGTCTAATCTTTCCATATTCCAAATCCAGGATTGATTCAACATCAGCTTTTGTTTCTCCTACCCAATCTTTTCCAGTAATTCCAACATCGTACAATCCTTCAGATACTAATGTAGGAATTTCTTGTGGTCGGAGCATTTTTACGATAATATTTGGATCATCTAAAAATACGCGGTAGGTCCTGCTTTTTCTATTTACTTTGGTCCAAGATCTTTCAAGAAGTTTAAAAGTTGCTTCCTCAAGGCTGCCTTTTGGTATTGCAAATTTTACCTGAGACATTGTTAATTTTTTCACAATTTCGCCATATAATAGGATTTTAAATTTTCTTTACCAATTCTTTTGCTTTATCAAGAGAAATATTATTTTCATCAATCATTTTTTGTACAATTTTATCAATTTGTTCATTTTTAGCTCCAGCAGCTGCTGCTAAATTTCTAGCATGCAATCCCATGTGCCCCTTTTGAATTCCTTCCGTTGATAATGCTCTAATTGCGCTATAGTTTTGCGCCAAACCAGCAGCAGTCATTACAGATGCAAGTTCTTGAGTAGAAGAAACTCCAAGAATTTTGTTGCATATTTTTGCAATAGGATGAACATTAGCAATTCCACCAACAATACCCACAGATAATGGTAATTCCAATGATCCGACTAGATTTCCATTTTCATCTTTAGACCATTTACTAAGGGAGCGATATTGACCAGACCTTGCAGCATAAGCATTTGCTGCAGCCTCAATTGCCCGGCTATCCTGTCCAGTTGCATTAGCTACTGCAACTATTCCATTCATAATTCCCTTATTGTGTGTGACTGCTCTGAAAACATCATTATCTGCAAATTGATATGCCAAAATAATATTATCAACCACGTCCTCTCCTCCAACTGCCTCTTTTTCAAAAACTGCTTTTGCCTTTGCAATTCTTCTAGTAGAATAATTTGATAAAATACGAAGAAGTGATTTGCCTCCAGTAATTTTTTCTAATAATGGAGATACTGCTTCACACATTGTGTTTGTGATATTTGCGCCCATTGCATCTCCAACGTCAATTAAAAGCTCAACTATGAGCATTTTACCTGAAGGCGTTTCAATTTCTTTACATGTTACTTCTTTTGCTCCTTTGCCCATTTTTGATAATGTATTACTTTTTGAATTTGCAATTTCTAGAATTTCATTTGATGATTTTTTGATGCTTTCAATGGATATGGAAATATCTACATCTAACATCTGGATTTGTCCAATGCTGTATGATTCACCTGCCTCAACCTCAAATCCACCTAAAACTCTGGCAATTTTTGCACCTTTAGATGCTGCAGCAATTACGGATGGTTCCTCAATAACCATCGGGATTACATAGTCCTTGTCATTAATTTTGAAATTTGTTGCAATACCTAGAGGTAAAGAAAAAGTACCAATAGCATTTTCTATCATCTTGTCTGCTTTTTCAAAAGAAATTCCCCCGTCAGTATTTTCTAATAATTTAATTTCTTCATCAGATAAATTTGAGAAAGTTTTAACAATCTCTAATCTTTCTTTCCTAGATTTTTCAAAAAATTTTGAAATTGATGAATCTTTCATTTTATTTTAATATCCTCAATATTTTATCATCCGTTCTAGCTGGAAAACCTTTTCCGTCAGTATTTGAAGTAAGCACATAAAGACTGCCATCAGGTCCTTGTATTACATCACGAATTCGTCCCGCTCCACTCAAAATACTCTTTTGAGATTTTAGACCCTCTTCGGGGTCTAATTGGTAAAGATTTAGGGCTCTCAGAGAGGTCATAACAAAAGAATGCTCAAGTTTGATAGTATCTCCAGAGTAAAAGAGAATCCCTCCAGGCTCTATTCCAGGATCATAACACATTACAGCTCTTTCAAATTGTTCATTCCCTAGACATTCTAGTTCAGGCCAACCAAAATTTTTTCCTGCTTTAATGAGATTGATTTCATCATTCTTGTCAGGTCCTAGTTCTGCAACATACATGTTACCTGTTTTATCCCAAGTCATTCCTTGAGGATTTCTAAATCCCAGAGAGTATACAGGAGAGTTAGGATATGGGTTATCTTCAGGAATAGAACCATCATCATTTAATCTTAAAATTTTACCAGCCAACGAATCTAGATCCTGTGGAAGATGAGAAGAATCAAAAACAGTACCTGTTCCCACATATAATTTTCCATCAGGACCAAATTTTAAAAATCCTCCATTAGTAAATACAGAGCCTGGGATTTTATCAAAGATAGTTGTAGCGTCTGTTAATTTGTTATTAGATTCTGTAATTCTTAGGACTTTATTCCACAAGTCCTTATCTTCTTCATATGTTAAAAAAACATAGAGATGGTGATTATTTTCAAAGTCAGGATGAGTTGTAATTCCAAGCAGACCCCCATCAAAAACATCTGCAGGACGTAGTGTAGCTAAGGGTTCATCTAATAATTCATTATTGTAAACTACTCTAATTCTACCATCTTTTTCTGTAACAAAAATTCTGTCATCAGCAAATGCAATTGATCGTGGGTTTTCAAGATTTTCTGCTATAATTTCAACAGAGTTGTTTTCTAATTTTGCTGATGGAAGTTCTGGAAGTGGGATTGGATCATCGGGTGATGTCAAGACAGCAATTGAAAAGATTATTGCACCTACAATTCCTGCTATCCTTAATCTCTTATCCATGAAGAATTAATTTTTTTAAATCCTATTAATTACTTTCAGAAATTTGATAACGCGTATATACCGTACCCATTAACTTACGAATCAGCGGGGTGGGGAAGTCAGACTAATTAGGACTAAGTCATCCCGGCGGGCTCATAACCCGCAAATCAGTAGTTCAAATCTACTCCCCGCTACTTAATTCTCATATACAGAAAACCACAAAACAGATTCATCAAATTTAGATTGTCTATTTATCTTTCCTAGTCGGGTTAACGGTCTGCTAAGATGTCTGTGGGCAGAAACTTCTGGAAGATAAAGTTGTTTTTTGATTTTTCTTGGAATCTCCAAATTAGTTTTGTTTTTTGAGATTTTACCACATTTTATGCATTGATAGCCTTGATTTTGGCCTTTTGATTTCATTGTTTTATTGCAATTTGTACAAATTGGATTTGATTTTACCATATTTTTTTTAAGATCAATTATATCGATAAATTCAAGATTTAAAATCCTTGGATGGGTTTTAGATGCCTTTCTCATTCCTCCTCCTACACATATCTTATCTCCCTTTATCAGTCCTAAAGCAATAGAGGATATTCCAGTTGGTTTGTATACTGCACATCGTAATTCATCTCCATTACAATTAATTGAAAAAAATACATGTCCGCCTTTTTCTATTTTTGGATCACATGAAACAATCCCAGTTATTATCCCGGATGCATAAGGTTTCAATGTTGTTTTTGTGAAAGTATTTTTCAAGTGATCGCCAGTTCCTTGATTAGATTTGAAGATCATGTGACCTTGTAATTTTTCCTCAGTTTTCAAAATTTTTGTGGCCTTCAATAATGAATCAACCTTCTCACCACGTATTCCATAAAATACAGGATCAGGACCATGAGGGGTAATCAAGACTTTAGATTTTTTATTATCAAAACTATTGAAGGTAAAAGGAAATGTTTTTTGTTGCATAGTTTTTACACTTTGAGAAGAAATTTTCCTTTTCTTTCCAAATTTTGAAGATTTTCTGTAACTTAATAATTCTAAAGTGTGATCATTGAATTGATAACCTATTGCACCAATAGCTCCTACAAGCCCTTGTCCATTTCCTTTGTAAAAAATTTCAAGATTATTTTTTGAGGCAAATTTTTTTGCTTGATTTCTATTAATTAATTGCCATAATGCCAATTCACTAAATTCCGTAAAATTATGAGGGATAGTTTTGTGTTCATAAAAAACTAGTCCTGGATTTGCTCCATTTTTAGTATCAGAATATTTGGAAATAAAATTCTGAATTTTGTCTTTGATTTTAGAGGGTTTTTTAGTCTTAATTTTAAGAGATACTGCTCCATTACCACGTGTTTTCCAAGGGATATTTGGATTAAATCTAATTAATCTAGGAAAATCTAAAAATTCTGAATTCTGTTTTTTTAAATAATCCACAATTTTGTAGGCCAAAAAAGTGGTGCACATGCCCTTTGGAGAGTCCGTATCATCAAAGCCAATGTGAAGTATACAATCAGTAACCATCGATCCATTAACCAATGGCAGACATTTTTAGTTGTCGAGTTTTACAATTGGTTTAAATTAAAATCACTACATTCGTAGTTGAATTGATTATAGTAGATGAGGAGAGAATTTTCACAGAAATTCAATCAAAACAACCAGCTTCAGTTTCTCTAAATGGACCAGATGGAATTATACCTCAAATCCAGCAAACTGCAATAAATATTACAGGAAAATTTGGAATTCCAGCGTATGTTATAGCTGATACTACTTGGGGGACATGTGATTTGAATTCAAATGCTGGAAAAATTTTAGGTACTGGAATTCAATTTAACATTGGTCATACCATCAATACTGAATCAATTGAAAAAAATGTAATTTTGATTGATGCGTTTGATGATGTCAAGTTTGATAGTGTTGCTAAAAAATGTGCAGAAATTTTATCAGGAAAGACTATTGCACTTGTAACAGATAGTCAGCATCTTCATCAAATGAAGAAAGTTAATGAAATTTTAACAAATAATGGAGTTAAGGTAAAAATCGGAAAAGGTGGAGGGCAATTAAATGATGGTCAAGTGTTTGGATGTGAATTTTATCCTGCAACAAAACTCAAAGAAGAAGTAGATGCATATGTATTCTTGGGGCAAAGTAATTTTCATGCATCTGGAATCGCTTTATCAACTAATATGCCTACATATGTTTTGGATCCGTACTTCAATGAAGTAAGAGAAATTACAGAATTTGCACAGAAATTAAAAAAGAAAGCGACTCTTGCAATTTACAAGGCAGCTGAGGCTGAATCGTTTGGAGTAATTGTTGGGCTGAAAGAAGGACAATTATCAAAATTATTTGCATTAAAGTTCAAAAAAGAATTAGAAAAAGAGGGGAAAAAAGTTCAGTTGTTTGCTCTAACTGATATCACTAGTGAAAGACTAAACAATCTAAAGGGAATCGATGCCTTCATTCAAGTAGCATGTCCTAGAATATCAACTGATAATCAATTCGACAAGCCTGTTTTATCCTCTCCTCAAGCCAATGCTCTTTTGAAAGTATTGAGGAAGGAAAACATTGAAGAGTATCTTGAACTTCCCCATTGGTTATAAAATCAGACTTTGGAATCTTTGATTATCATTTAGCTTTTCAAAAAATTTTGAATTTTTTGCTTTAATTTTATATTGTATTCCTTGAGATATAGAAATTTCTAAATTATCAAGTGCCTCATCTAATTTAGATAGCATGAGAAGATTGCAAGATTTATCAAAAAGGACATCACCATTTTAGGGTAATCTTTCAAAATCTTGTTACAACAAACAATTGACTCTTCAAATTTTTTCATGGAAAGTAAGATTCTTTCTTTATGATATAAGGCAATATTGTAATTTGGATTTGATTCCAAAATAGTATCACAGTTAGAAAGGGCACCTACTAGATCTCCTTTTTTTCTCAAAGAGGATATTTTATTGACTAATACAGGAAGATCACTAGGACTTGATTTTAAAGCTGTATCATAGCACATTAAAGCAGAGTCATAATCTTTCAATTTACTAAGAGCGTATCCCTTGTTGTTTAGACAACCTAAATGATTTGGATTTTCCTCAAGAATTTTATCATAATAAGAAATTGCTTCTTGAAGTTTGCCTAGTAAAAATAATCTATTTGCTTCATCTAAAATTGAATTGATTTTTGGATTGGATGTCATAATCAAAAGAGTCCTATGGTTTCATTAAGATTTTTCCAAAAAGACCCTTTCCTTTGAGCATTTTTGTGTGAGCCTCAGCTGCTTGTTCTAAGGAATATACAGAATCAATTACTGATTTAATTTTCCCTTTAGACATCCAATACAATCCTTGTTCTAATTCAGCGCGGGTTCCCTGTGTTGAGCCTAAAATGTTAATTCCTTTAAAGAAAATATGGCGTAAATCTGTTTTTGCATCGTATCCTGTAGTTGCACCTGTAGTTACAATCGTGCCGCCATATTTTAGCAAGGTCAATTCTTTGTTCCAATGAGTACCTCCAATATGCTCAAAAATTACATCAATACCGGGTATATCTCCAAATGGTTTAGGAATTTTTTTTGAGATTTCACGGACTACTTTACTCCAGTCATCTTTTCTATGATCTACCGCGTAATCTGCTCCCAACTCTAACAATTTATCTAGTTTATCTGGACTTGCAGTTGCAATTACAGTACAACCAAATAATTTTGCAATCTGTATTCCGTAACTTCCAATACCTGAACTTCCACCCATAACTAAAATTAATTGTCCAGGTTGGATTTTTGCTCTGCCTATCAACATATGCCAAGATGTTAACAAAGTCATTGATGCAGCTGCTGCTTCATCATAAGTTACATTTTCAGGAATTTTTACAACATTAACTTCTGGAAGGTGGGTAATTTCACAATAACCTCCCCAAAGTGGACCCGTTTCAAATCCCCATATCTTTCTCTTTTGACAATCGTATTCTCGTCCATCAGTACAAGCTTTGCATATACGACATGACATATTTCCGTGAGATACAATTCTGTCACCTATCTTGATATTTTTTACTTCGTTACCAATAGCAATTACTTCTCCAGCCGCATCTGTTCCAGATATGTGAGGTAAAGGAATTGCAAGGGGTTTTCCTCTCATGCCCCAAATATCATCATAGTTTAAGGCAGCAAATTTTACTTTAAAAATAACTTCATTTGGTTGCGGTTTTGGTTCAGGAATATCTTTAATTTTTAAAATTTTGGAAAAATCATCATCTGTAGTATACTTATCATACACTAATGCTTTCATGGTTTTTGGAATTTTTTTTCGAGTTATATGATTTACCTAACACATGAGCCACAAACAATTATAATCATAAAACAGGAGATCACAGCATGTCTGAGACAGCAACATTTCCTGGTGATAAAATAGCGTCGATTGAAGAATATGAGGCTGGATACAATACTTTTGATGATGGTGATATGGTACGAGCGTCTACTGTTGGAGAAAAAATTCTTGATAAAACAACTCGCATAGCCAGCATAAAACATCCCAAAATGTTATCGATACCAAAAGTAGGAGATATTATAATTGGTACTGTAGCTGCTGCAATGTCTTCAATGATTGCTGTAACTATTGATTACATTAATGGAAAGCCAACAACATCAAAAGTTGAATGCATTTGTTCTATTAGAAATCTTAGAAAAAAAAATGTGGCTTTGTTAAACGATATTGTTACTCTAAAAATTTTAAATCATCTTAATGGAACCATACACGCAGCAATAGATGAACCACAACTTGGAGTATTGTTTACAAAATGTCGAAAGTGTGGCGGAAAAGTTGTCACAATGCGTGATGCCATAAAATGTACTGAATGTTCATGGATTGATGAAAGAAAACTTTCAACAAACTTTGGCAACAGTGATTTTGTTCATCTGAGAGAATAAAAAATGATAAAAGTTTCGTTCCAAGGGGAGCGAGGAGCATATAGTGAAGCAGCAGCTAGATCATTTTTTGCTGAAGATATTGAAACAATACCACTTTCAACATTTGCAGATGTTTTAGAAAGTACTATCTCTAACAATACAGATTATTCCGTTTTACCAGTGGAGAATTCATTGGAAGGAAGTGTTGGTGAAAGTTATGATTTGTTATATTCTACATCTCTAAATGCAATGGGAGAAATTTACCATAGAATAGAACATTGTTTAATTGGAAATGGAAAATTAGAAGAAATTGATACTGTATATTCACATCCTCAAGCGTTAGGACAATGCAGGAATTTTATTCAAGATAATAATATGAAAACTGTTCCAACCTATGATACTGCAGGAAGTGTAAAAATTATCAAAGAAATAAACAAAAAAAATGTTTCATGTATTGCTAGCAAAACAGCCTCACATATTTATGAAATGCCTATAGTATCTGAAAATATTGCAAATCATCTCAATAATTATACTAGATTCCTAGTACTAGCCAAAAAAACCAGTGACGAAACTGGAAACGACAAGACATCCATTATATTTTCTATAAAACATGAGCCAGGATCTTTGTTTAGAATAATAGATAACTTTCATAATTATAACATCAATCTAACTAAAATTGAATCAAGACCAACAAAAGCAACAAATTGGGAATACAATTTTTATGTCGATTTTGAAGGACATGCAAAAAATCCTCAAATTTCAAAGATGCTTGAAAAAATCAAAAGTGAAACATTGTTTATGAAAACTCTTGGTTCTTACCCATCTGCAAAATTAAATTAGAATCCTTTTGGTTTTCTTAAGGTAAATCCCATACTGAATCCCAGTATTATTATTCCAGATATAATGACCAAAAAGTGATAAGTAAATAGTATTGGATCTGCCGTCACATTAAGAGTTGCCTGAATGTGTAATTCAGAAGAACCTGTATTTTGAATTTCAATTCTTGTTACACCATCTTCAAGATGTGCCCAATTTAGTATTTTTTCTTTTGTAAAGGATGTTAATGGCATTTCTGGATCACCCCCAGGACTGGATAGCTCAAGATCAAATTTATCCCCAGTAATCGTCATTTGTTGTTGAGCGCCTTTATTTGCGCTTATTTGATAAGATGTTGCCTCTCCAATTTCAAAAGTTTCATCAACATCAATTGTTTGAAACCCAAAACCAGAGATTAAAGAGTAAACTCCAATACCAATAATTACACTACCTACTACGAGTCCAATAATAGTTCGAGTTGCCAACATGATGAAATCTCTTCTTATGCGGCTTAAAAAACTAACTACATTACTGAAACATCGTGAGGTTGACTTTCTGCAAAGCCGGCTCTTGACATTTTGATAAATTCTGCATTATCTTGCATTTGAGTAATAGTATGAGCGCCACAATAACTCAAGCCAGAACGCACACCACCTGTTAGCTGTTTTAGAATATCAGTCACAGTTCCTTTGTATGGTACCATTGCTTCAACCCCTTCTGCAACATAATCATTAAGATCATCATCAAAGGAAAGTGAACCTGATTCTTTTGATTTTCTTCCCAAGGACGCTCCAAGAGAGGCCATTCCGCGATAAACCTTGAAGCGTTTTCCGTTTTTGGTTAGAACCGTACCTGGAGACTCGTCTGTTCCGCCTAACATACTTCCTATCATTACAGAAGATGCCCCTGCTGCTAAGGCCTTGGTAGCGTCACCGGATGTTCTGGTTCCTCCATCAGAAATTATTGGAATTCCATGATCACGGCCAACTTTGGCACAATTCATTACTGCAGTCAATTGTGGTACTCCAGATCCTGTAATTACTCTAGTAATACAAATCGAGCCAGAACCTACACCTACCTTAACTGCATCCACACCCGCTTTGATTAGATCTTCAGCGCCTTGAGCTGTTGCAATGTTTCCGGCAATTAATTCACAATCTGGAAATGCTTTTTTGATATTTCTAACTGTGTTAATTGCATTTTCGCTGTGACCGTGTGCAATATCAACAACTAATACATCAGTTCCAGCATCCAATAGAGCTTCTGTTCTTTCCAAAAAATCTCCTTTTACTCCAACTGCAGCACCAACAAGAGGTCTTCCTTTTTTGTCCTTAGATGCTAAAGGATAATCCTCAATATTTGTAATATCTTTACTTGTGATAAGACCATTAATAGAACCTGATTCATCTACAATAGGTAATTTTTCTATTCTATGTTTGTGCAAAATTTCTTTGGCTTCTTCTGAACTTACTCCAGAATTAGCAGTAACAACATCTTTAGTCATTACATCTTTGATTAGATGAGAGGTATTTTTTTCAAATAATAGATCTCTGTCTGTTACAATCCCAACAAGTTTAGAGTCAGAGTCAACTACTAAAAGTCCAGAGACTTCTTTTTCTTCTGCATAGTCTATTGCGTCTTGAACAGTTTTGTCTTGATTGATTGTGTATGGATTTTCAATCATTACACTTCCAGATCTTTTAACTTTAAGAACTTCATTTGCTTGTTCTTGAATGGTTAAAAATCTGTGAATAATTCCTACCCCTCCTGAGCGAGCCATTATTACAGCCATTGCAGATTCTGTAACAGTATCCATATTTGCACTGATAAATGGAATGTTAAGCGAAATATTTCGAGATAGTTTTGTGCCTAAATTGGTTTGGGATCTACTAGTAATATCAGAATATTTGGGTACAAGAAGAACGTCATCAAAAGTTAATCCTTCTTTAAATTCCAACTAAACCTTGTATAGAGAGTAAAATATCGATTATAAGCCTTTCTTCAAAATGTTAACGCCCAAGTTGTTGGTAGTTCACAAGCCTTTGTTTCTTTTAGACAGTTTTGATGCTACTTTAATCGCATCTTTTGTCTCTAAAACATTATGAGTTCGAATGACATCGGCACCATTTAAAACAGATACTACCTCTGCTGCAATCGATCCAAATAATCTATCAGATGGATTTTCTTTTCCCAGGAGTTGTCCAATAAAGGATTTGTTTGAAACTGAGATCAGAATTGGATATTGTTGTTTTATAGAATTTAGGTTTTGTATAATCTGAATATCTCTTTCAAACCAATCAGAGTTAATTTTGGTAAAAAAAGGTCCCTTTCCAGATTTTCTAAAAAATCCAATGGCAGGATCTAAGACTATTTTGTTGGATGAGAATCCAATTTTTTTTAAAATGTCAATGCTTTTCTTTAAAAGATTTTTAGTTAAAGTGATTTGATTTCCAGATACTCTTTTGGAATTAAAGGCACATAAAATCAATGAAGGATTATAGTTTGAAATAACATCAACCATTTTATCATCATATTTTAATCCAGAAATATCATTAATGATGTCAACTCCTAGATCCATTGCAGATTTTGCTACACTAGCTCTGCATGTATCTACGGAAATAGGAAGATTTGAAATATTTTGAATAATTTTGATTGCATTTGAAATTCGATTAAATTCAACTTTTTCAGAAACTATTGTAGATAGATAAGGAGCAGTTGACATTCCACCAACATCAATAAAATCAGCTCCATCAAGTTCTATCTTCTTTATTGAATTTGAAATGGTTTGTTTTGTTGTTTTAATGGATTTTTTATAAAATGATTCAGGGCTAGTGTTTAAAATCCCCATTATACGTACAGGGCTTTTACCTCCTACGCCTACATTTCCAAGTTTTCCCACATGATTTATGATGAACTATACTAATTTGAGTCATATGATGATTTCAGGATGG
>PVMK01127485.1_pt1 | contig 20753 bp, 18 predicted proteins | sample 1853481 | NCBI WGS metagenome assembly PVMK01 (sample SAMN08533507, study PRJNA380276) | Marine sediment metagenome, whole genome shotgun sequencing project.
GATTCCGACTGTCTCTTTAAACCCGAAAACCATGGCAGAGATGGATCTGAGAGACGGGGACCGCGTATGGGTCTGCAGCCCCCTGGACCGTCTGGAGGCCATTTTGAGGGCATCGGAATTCACCCGTCCGGACGTTGCAGAACTCGGGCCCTCTGTATGGAAAGATGATCAGGGAGGGGTCAACCGGCTTCGCCCAGCTGTAATCAGCGATCTGGGGCCCACTGCTGCTGTTAATGAAACCAAAGTCACCATCCGGAAAGCCTCGTAAGAAACTTGTTGTAGCGAAGCGGAAATCCCGTTTTTAAGCGGGGAAATTGGAAATTAGAAAAATCCGCAACCTACACTGGATACTGGATGCTGGAAACTTGACAACTTCATGAAAAGTCACTGGTCCCTTTTCGTCATTCCCGCGAACGCGGGAATCCAGGAAAATCATCCCGCGGCGGCGGGACTGGACTCCCGCGTTCGCGGGAGTGACAGCCTTGGAGACTTTTTACGAACGTATCAAACTTGAAAATTAGAGGTCTCGCACAGAATCTAAAGGTTCAATGGTCCTGGGTTCTCGGTTCTGGTGCTGCTTACCCCTGAAACCCGAAACCTGCGGCTGCTTTTAAAATGAGTTAAAGTGCCTAAGATGCCTAAAGTCGGCTAATGGATGTAAAAGGCGCTGCATCCAACATCCAGCATCCAGTTTCAAGTTTCCAATTTCTAATTTCACGCAAAAGCGTAACAGGAGGACCATATGGAAGATGTTTCGCATTTGATTGCACGGTTTCTAAAAGAACGTATGGTGGACCGCGTCTTTAGCCTTTGCGGGGGTCACATCCTCCCCATATGGGACCATATTCACCGTTTAGGGATTCGTATCATCGATGTTCGTGACGAGCGGGCCGCGGTTCATATGGCCCATGCCCATCGCGAACTCACAGGCCGTCTCGGTGTGGCACTTGTAACCGCTGGCCCCGGTATGACCAACGCGGTGACAGGGATCGCCAACGCCCATGTATCGCGTATACCAATCCTTGTGATATCCGGCGTCCCTCCACGACCCCAGGAAAATATGGGGGCCCTTCAAGCCGTACCCCAAGCAGAAATAGTCCGTCCCATCACCCGTTATGCGCGTACCATTTCGAGGGCTGAGCATGTATTGAGAGAGCTGGACGAGGCCGTTTCCTGTGCAGAGGGGCATTGCGGAGAACCTGGGCCTGCCTTTATTGATTTCCCCACCGATCTTCTCAGGGAGAAGATTCCGGAGGCCCTGGTGGATCCATCCAGATTCCGGGTCCGGGAATCCGCTGCGGTCATCCCATCGCAGGAAAATATTCGGGCGGCAGTTGATATGCTTTGGAAGGCAACCCGACCCCTTGTCATCTCGGGACGGGGGACACGAGGGGCTGAGAAAGGGCTGTTGCAGATCCTGGACGCGCTTGGATGTGTATATTCGGACACGGCTGAAGGCAGGGGGCTTGTCCCGGATGATCATCCGGCGTATATGCCCGCCATGCGGGGGCGTGCCATGCGGGAGGCGGATGTGGTGCTGACCATCGGCCGCACCCTGGATTTCCAGTTAGGGTATGGCTCCAGGGCCGTTTTCCCCAATGCCAAATTTGTGCGTATCGGGATGAGCGCGAGCGAGCTTCGGGGAAACCGTCGGGCCGATGTCGAACTGTTCGGGTCATCTCAGGAGATCCTGGAGGCCCTGGTCAAGACTGCAAGAGAAGATCGTCCGATGACGGACCGGTCTTGGGTTGAGGAGATGCGGAGTGTAGATCGCAGCCGCCGTAAAGGGCTCAGGCAGAAACTCCTGGAGACCCCTCCCGGAGAGGATGGTGCCATGCATCCCTATCAGCTGTTGGGTCACGTCCGAGAAGCTCTCAAAGACGATGCCATTATTGTCGCCGACGGCGGAGATTTTCTTTCCTTCTCCCGTATCGCTCTTAAGGGTGGCGCATATCTCGATTGCGGGGCCTTTGGATGCCTGGGCGTGGGCGTGCCCTTTGGAATCGCCTCTGCCCTGGCATTTCCTCAACGTCAGGTGGTGGTCGTCTCAGGAGATGGATCTTTCGGGTTCAATGCCGTCGAGCTGGATACCTGCCGGCGTCATGGGGCCCGGGTGGTCTTTATCGTTGCCAACAACGGCGGTTGGAACATCGAGAGAAACGATCAAATAAGGGCCTATGGAGGCCGGATCGTGGGCACCGAACTGGAGGGGTGCGATTATGCCGGATTAGCACGATCTCTCGGGGTGCACGGAGAAAGAATCGAACGCCCCGAAGACCTGCCGGACGCCATAGATCGGGCATTTGATTCGGCCCCGGCAGTTCTGGATGTAATCGTTACCCGTGACGCAATGTCGCCCGATGCACTGGCCGGGATCCCCGGTATCCCCGACAGACAGGCCCTGTCCACATGGGATGAATTGGAACAATCTGGATGAATAAGGCATAAGGCTTAAGGCTTAAGGCGCAAGGAAGACAGGTCTCATCCCGCCAGCGGGAAAGCCCCTAATTTTTACGGTAAATAATGAACGATGATAGATTGAATAATCAGGAAATAGCACAGGTAAGGAAAGCTTATACAAAGAGTTTTTATGCCCGCATCAGACAGGCCAAGAAAGAGGGACGTCCCGTAGCCTACACAACCGCTTTAGGGCCCACCGAGCTTCTCTATGCCATGGGCGTAGAGGTCTGTATGCCGGAAAACTACGTGACCATCTGCTGCGCAAAACAGATGGCCAAAGCCTTCTGTGAGGAGGCCGAGAGCCGGTCCATAAGTCCGGACCTCTGTTCATACGCCCGTTGCGGGCTTGGGATGATGTACAGCATGGACGGGCCCATGGGGGCCCTCCCAGAGCCCGATTTTATCGTGGGTGTGGTTTCGGCCTGCGATCCTCACGCAAAATGGTGGGAATTAAAGGCACGTCATTATAATGTCCCCCTCTTCCTCATCGATTCGCCCTATCGTCTGCACGGGAAGGTGGAACCTCATCATGAGGAGTGGATGATCTCTGAACTCAAACGCCTCGCGGGTTTTGTGGAGGAACAGACGGGCAACACTTTTGTAGAAGACGATTTCAGAGAGTGCGTTCGTCTTTCGGGTGAGGCCCACTCAACCTTTGCGGAGATCCAGGATTTGAGGAAACATGTTCCGACGCCACGCGGAATACGTGAGATGGTCGGGGACCTTTTCTACCTTATCACCCAGACCGGTCGCAGGGAGAGCGTTGAGTACTACCGGATGGTCCTAAAGGAGACCCGGGAAAGAGTCCGCAGGGGAGAGGGGGTCTTGGACGAAGAAAAAACAAGACTATATTTCCATAACATCCCGCTCTGGTTCAATCTCCAGATTTTTGACTGGTTAGCGGCCCAGGGCGCGGTTGTGGCCATGGATTTTTACACCAACCACGTGTGGCACGGATTTTTCTTTGACGGGGGTCGTTTTGACTCAAAAGACCCGTTCAGGGACCTGGCCCGGAAATGGCTCTTCTTTGACAACCATGTGGGCCTCCCTGTAAAGCTTTCCAGAAGCCTAATCTCGGCCCGTGAATGGGGGTGCCAGGGGGCTATTTTCTTTTCCAACCGCAGCTGCAAGGTCTATTCCATTGGACAACCGGAACAGATGAGGGCCCTCGAAAAGGAACTGGGGGTCAGGAGTTTTATTTTCGAAGCTGAAATGGCTGACCCCCGCTCTTTTTCCATGGATCGCTGGAAAGAGCATATGTGCATGTTCCTCGATTTCCTATAAAGGGGTAAACAATGCAGATTGATTTTGGCGATGTACTGAGGGAAAGGCACCGATGGGCGCTTGAGCATAAGGAGACAGGGGGCCTGATGATGGGATGCTATTCCGCAATGGTCCCCGAGGAGTTGATGTGGTCCTGCGGCGTTCTCCCGGTACAGTTTCTTATGTCCCCCGGTGACTATGGAGAATCTCAGGCGTACCTCCCGCCCTATGTCTGTGACTGTTCAAAAAGTATCTTTGAGGAATATGTTAACGGGACCTACTCATATCTGGACGGCCTCATGGTCTCTCATGTTTGTGAAACCATCAGAGGTCTGGCCGGAATCCTAAGTGTCCGCCGGCCCGACAGGTTTGTCCACGTATTTACAGCGCCCGCCGGAAACGATGCCGGGGCAAGAAGATATCTCAAGGCCGAACTGATAGGACTTGCGGATAAACTCCAAAGTCTGGGCGCAGTCCCTATGAGTGAAGAGCGGCTCGAAGAGGCTATTTCCGTCTATAACGAGAACCGCGCACTCATTAGCGAACTTTACCGCGTAAGGGGTGGGAATCCCGGGACCGTGGAACCGGAGCAGGTGCTGTCCGCCGTTTTGTCGGCTGGTATCATGCCAAAGCCTCAGCACAACCAGATGCTGCACGGGTTCTTGAAAACCATCCACAAGGGCCCTGAAAAGACCGGTACCCGGATTATCCTCTCGGGACTTCTTTTTGAAAACGAGGTCGCCGGGAGGGGCAATCTGTTCTCCATATTTAGAGAGAGTAATGCACTGGTGGTCTGGGACGATCTGGCTACCGGGATGAGATACAGGTTTGAACGGATTGAGGATTTAGAGGGGGGCGATCCCCTGGATCGGCTGGTGGAGAGTCTCATGGGGCCCCAGCCCGCGCCGCTCAGGTCTCCGGCTGAAGGTAAGGCCGGGCAGTTGCTGCAGGCGGCCCGCGATTACGGAGGGGAGGGCGTTATCTTCCTGATCCCGAAATATTGCGACCCGATCCTCTTCAACATTCCGACCCTCACCCAAATATTGAAAGAGCATGGCCTTCCCGCACTCTGTCTTGAGGTCTCGGGTTCACTCCCCGAAGGACAGATGAGGACACGGGTGGAGGCCTTTCTGGAGATGATTTCGGGCTCCCCTTTTAATGTTTAATCAAAGACATGTGAGCCCTTACCATGAACGTGTAATAGTCTAACAGATCATGATAGCATCCGGAAAACGGGTCAGCCTCTTCGTTCCGTCTTTTATGATGACAAACATGTTTTCAATCCCCACGACCCCTTCATCCGGAAAGACGAATTTGGGCTCCAGTGCGATCACCATCCCCTCGGACAGGATGGTATCACTTCCGCGACCGATGACCGGCAACTCGTCCAGCTCAAGACCTACGCCATGTCCCACAAAAGGGACGGGATCGGGATAGCCCATAAATCCGGCTGTTAGACCAGCCTCTTTGACAATTTCCAGAGCCAGATCATACAGACGTTCCGCCTTTACACCCGGGACAGCTTCCCGGGACAGAACATCCTGGATCGTGAGGGCCACTTCATGAGCGTGGATGAAGGTTTCTTTGAGTTTTCCAAGGGAAAAGATGCGGGTCAGATCAGCAATATATCCATCCGAACTGGCCGCGTAGTCCACCAATATGGGTTCATTTCGTCCGATCCGCTCTAATGATGCTCCCTGGGAAAAAAAGGGGCCAAGCCCTTTTCCTCCTGTGGGACCGCCGGAATTGCTCGGTGTTGCAGCCCCTTTACCTGAGGCGATTTGCCCATATAAGGCCTCATTATTAAAGCCACGGGTGGGGATGATACCGGGGTGGCCCTGACTCCTGTAAAAGGCTTCAACCCTATAGGTCAGATCGATTTCCGTTTCAGCTTCTTTCAGAAATTCAGGGACCTTTTCATATGTGTTATCCGCCATTAAAGCGGCCCTTGTAATGCAGGAGATCTCATAGGCCGACTTGATCATGCGGGTTTCTCGAATGAGTAATGAGACATCAATCATCTCTTTTTCCGGAAAGAGGCGCTGGTAAGCCAGATAGCGGTTAACCGGCAGCACATCCATCTCAAGGCCGATGCGCCCCGGGTCTTTTCCGCCCTGACCTTGAATATACTCAGGGATTTGAGAGAAGCTGTTGAGCGGTACTATGGTTTCTATGACAGCGTCCTTCATTGCGCGATCCATGCTTTTACGAACCATTAGAAAGGGTTGACCGGACGCAGGAACCCAGAGATGCGCATCCTGATCGGTCCCTGAAAAATAATACAGGTCCGTTTTTTGAACAATGATCGCGCCATCTACTTCATGGGCTATAAGCTTTTCCTGAAATCTTTTTAATCTTTTTGAAATCTCTTTTTCCATAAGCGATCGAGACATACGTAGTAAACCTCCTCAGGCAGTAAACAGCTTGACTTATCGTGTTAATATTTATAATACCAAAACCGCAGTAAAATCCAGTAAAGGGAGAGCGCGTATATGAAACCGGCAACAGGCATTATAGATGAATCGAAAGATCTCAGAGACAAAATCAAGACCATGCTCCATGATAGGAAGGCCATCTTGTTGGCCCACAACTACCAGCGGCCCGAGGTGCAGGATATTGCTGATCTCTGCGGCGACTCCTTAGAGCTCTCCATCAAGGCCTCTCAGACAGATGCAGAGGTGATTGTTGTTTGTGGTGTCCATTTTATGGCTGAAACAGCATCTATCCTGTGCCCTGACAAAAAGGTCCTTCTCCCGGTTTTCGACGCCGGGTGCCCCATGGCAGACATGATCACTGCAGAAGAACTCAGGAAAAAGAAAGCAGCGTTATCCACAGGCCAAAACGTGGTCGTTATCAGCTATGTCAATACCACGGCCGATGTCAAGGCTGAAACGGATATATGCTGCACCTCGGCAAATGTAATTCAGGTTGCTAAGTCCGTAGATCCATCTCACCAGATCTTCATGACCCCTGACAAAAACCTGGCGCAGTACGCCATAAAACACACCGGCAGGAATATCATTTACTGGGAGGGATTTTGTCCCGTACACAATAACCTGACGGTTGAGCAGGTCAGAAAGACCAAATCCGTCCATCCTGAAGCCCCCTTTTTGGCCCATCCCGAATGTCCCCCGGAAGTCCTTGAGCTGGCGGATGAGGTTAAGAGCACATCCGGCATGATTACTTACGCCAGCAGTTCCGAGAACAGAGAGTTTATTATAGGTACTGAGACCGGCATCCTCTACCCCCTCTCAAGGGCCCACCCTGACAAGCTCTTTTTCCCGGCCGATCCCGGGATGATATGTAACGATATGAAAAAAATCGGTTTGGGAGAGATCTTGACGGCGCTTCAAACCATGCAGCCCGAGGTGAAAGTCCCGAGAGAGATCAGGGAAAAGGCCAAAGGGGCTGTGGACCGTATGCTGGCCATCCCTTCAACCTGACCCGGATAAATCAGAGCATAAGAGGTCTCACGAAAAGGCGCAAAGACGCGAAGGGTTTTGAGCAAATTCATCTGATTGTTTTTCTTTGCGAGCTTTGCGGCTTTGCGTGAGTCATATCAGAAATCAAAAAGCCGTTTAACTTCCGGCAGTTGCCGATGCTGTTACACATCGTTTTGACATGATGATGGATTGAGTTTCGTCTATGGCCTTCTCTAATTTATCATTGACGATTATATAATCATACCACGTACAGTTCTTGATGTCGTCCGCAGCACTTTCCATCCTTGCTCTTATCACTGGTTCATTATCGGTACCCCGCTCTCTCAGTCTCCGTTCAAGCTCCTCTAATGACGGGGGCAACAGAAAGATGAGGACACTGTCCGGAAACCGGTCCTTGATATTTTGCCCGCCCTGGATATCCACATCCATGAGGACGTCAAGCCCCGAAGAGGTCTGGTCCTGGAGGTTTGAAGAAGATGTTCCATAGAAATTATCATAGACCTTGGCCCATTCCACGAAAGCGCCTTCATTTATCATCTTGGTGAACGTCCTGTCGTCCACAAAATGATAATCCACCCCGTTTCTTTCATCGCCTCTCGGTTTGCGGGTGGTGTGAGAGATAGAGTACCCCAGACCGGAGACTCTCTTTTTCACAGCCGTCAAAATGGTTGATTTGCCGGCCCCGGAAGGCGCAGAGATAATAAATAGTTGACCAGGCATATCTACTCTTCAAGTTCTCGCATATTGAGTTTGCCTTCCGGACTGAATCTCTGCAAAAGAGTTTCGGGCTGAATGGATGACAAGATTACATGATTGGTGTCTGTGATAAGCACGGACCTGGTTCGTCTTCCCTGGGTAGCATCAATCAGCCTTCTCTCATCTCGAGCCTCGTCACGGAGTCGCTTTATGGGTGCAGCACTTGGAGAAATAATAGCTATTACGCGCCTGGACACAACAGTGTTTCCAAAACCAATATTAACAAACTGGGGGCTCATAAACAAATCTCCTTTTACCCTAACGTTGCATAAAATTTGAGTTCAAAACGCTTTAGATTATATCAGCAAGGAACGATGGGCCATTTTCAAGGTTGAAAGCGTATTGAACATACGGTGAGGTCTTGAAAATGGGCCAGCGTTTCTTGATGGCCTGATATGGAGCGAGCGTAGCGTTTTTGGACCGAAGGTTTATCAACGTTAGGGTTCATTCAACATTCTGAACCTGTTCTCGCAATTTTTCCAGTTCGGCCTTCATTTCCACTACGGTCATTGAGATAATGGTGTCAGAGCCCTTTACTCCCAGCGTATTAACCTCTCTGTTGATTTCCTGGATCAGGAAATCGAGTCTCCGTCCTACGGCATCGCCAAGTGAGAGGTATTCGCGAAACTGCTTCAGATGGCTCTTGATCCGGACTATCTCTTCGGTAATGTCGGATCGCTCTGCAAGAAAGGCGACCTCCTGGGCAAGCCTGGTTTGATCAATTTCCACTCCGTTGATCAGATTATCGACCTTCTCGGTCAGCCTTTTCCGGTATGTTTCATTCAGCTCGGGGGCACGTACCTGCACGTTATCCACATGGCTGTCCAACCGGTTAAGCCTTTTGATAAAGTCTTTTTCTATGGCATCACCCTCCTTGATTCTCATCTCATCCAGGGAATCAAGACTCATAAATAAGACTCTATGGAGACCTTCCTGTATTTCCTCTATATCACCGGTTTCAGGTTTGATAAGGATCACGTCTTTCAACTGGAGAAGAGACTCAAGCCTGATCTCCTGGTCAAGACCGGAAAGGGAAGCCAATTGCTTGAAGATTCTTAAATAGGATTCCAGAAGCGGTATATTGAGCTCCACGTCATAAGGGACTTCTTCACGGCCCCTTTCTATCTGAAATGATACCTCTATCCGCCCCCGTCTGATCCTTGCTGAGATGATAGCCCTGAGCCCTTCTTCGAGAGGTTGATGGTTCTTGGGGATTCGCAGAATAATGTCCCGATGACGATTGTTGAGTGCTCTGATCTCAGCGAAATAGCGTGTATCTCCCTGCTGGTACTCTCCCCTTCCAAAGGCGGTCATGCTTTTAATCAATGCGTTTTATCTCCCTTAATTTCTCCATATAGGCTTCCCTCAACTCGTTAAGATACCCAATCATCTCCGGATCAGCATAGTCCCTGTATGTCCATTCAAGAGGCCTGAAGCTTCCCCTCTTGAAAATAAGCGTAAGATCAGCATAAATCCCTTTGGTTAAATAGACACGGTGGATATAATTTTTCCCGGTTGCTAAGATAAGCCTCTCCGGTGATATATAGCCGGGGTCTATATTGATCCTCCGGTTCCCACGGGTCAGGTAGCCCTTTTCGATCTCATTTGTTTTCAGCTTCACCTCAACAAGGGCTTCAGGGTGTATCAACTCTTCAAAAGAAACAAAACGACGGTGTAGGGGCCATCCCATCTCTTTGGCGTAATATTTGGTGCGGTCAAAGAACATCTCAGGGCTGGACCAGTCTACTGGACCGTATATCTCCGACATTTGCACGATAACCCTGTCAACAACACTCTTCTCAGGCGAAAAGAGGCTTGAGATTAATTTGACCCGGCCTGATCGTTGCGGATGACTCATTGGATCGATGATTGTCGATTGATGATTGATGATTGAGGTCCCAGCAATACAAGCCGTGGATTCTTAACGAAAGAAATTCCTGTCATGTACGCATGACAGATTTCACGCGAATAACCCGTAATTCGGATCCTGTTATTGACTTTTAGTAGAATTTGCTCCGCCTTCGCAACGATATCATTTGGCAAACCCCGGTAAAAGGCTGCCAGCCCTGCGATATTGAGAATTGATTCCCCCAGAACGGTCTTTTTCGGCCTCATCAATCATCAATCGACAATCATCAATCTTCAATGACCTTTTTTAACTCCTCTGCTCGAACCGCTGAAGTCCCCATCTCGCCAACCACAATACCGGCAGCGAAATTCGACAGGATAGCCGCCGATTTTAAATCAAGACCAGCGGCCAGGCCTAAAGAGATGGTCCCGATCACGGTATCTCCAGCCCCGGTAACGTCAAAGACCTCCTTTGCCACAGTCGGGATATGGGTTATTGACCCGTGTTTCTCAAAAAGGGTCATCCCGTTTTTCCCCTGTGTGATAAGTACAGAACGACAGTCCAGGACATTCAGCATCTGTTTTCCGGCCCGCTTTAAGGCATCTTTATCCAAGATCTCGAAACCGCAAAAAACCCCGGCCTCATGGTGGTTAGGCGTTATCACATCTACCTCTTTATAATATTCGAAGTTGCCTGTTTTGGGGTCCACAGCAACGTTGATCTTTCCGCCCGATTTGGACCGGCTTAAATCTTTCATCCCCATCATAAGCGGGCCCGATATAAGCCCTTTCCCGTAATCCGAAACAACGATGGTATCGATGGTGTCAAGGTTTTCACCAATATAATCGAGTAGCTTTTGAATGCTTTCGGGCCTGACATTTGCGCGGCTTTCCCGATCAAACCTGACAACCTGCTGATTATGTGCAACAATTCTGGTTTTTACGCTTGTAGGCCTTCCAGGTTCACTGACAACGCCATCCGTCTTCAAACCCATATGGGACAGTGCCGAAATGATTTCCTCCCCTGTGCTGTCATCTCCCACCACGCCGCAAAGGACGGGTCTTGCTCCGAGAGCTGCAATGTTCCGGACCACATTGGCAGCGCCACCTAACATTTTTGTTTCCTGTTCTACATCTACAACAGGAACCGGGGCTTCAGGCGAAATCCGGGTGACATTGCCCCAGATATACTCGTCCATGATGATATCGCCAAGCACAAAAATCCTTGCCTCCGCAAACCTGTCAACATATTTTTTTAAGGTTTCCGCATTATAATAGTTTCCGTTTATCTCAGCCATCTCCCATTTTCCAGATCTATTGAATCTGTATTCCTCCCTGACAGATTTATTACGAAGGGATTTTATAACATCTTGGATTCACGTTGTAAACAGATAGTTTAAATCAGGGCGAAAGCCTTGCCAGGTTGACTTTTTCAATTGACTCGTTTAAATAGAAACCATTGCAACAGGGCTCTTGAAGGGATCCTGACAGCGACTGCAAAGGGGGAATTCAACTGTGAAAATTATCATTGTAGGTGCAGGCGAAGTAGGATTTCATATCGCCCGGAGGCTCTCTGAAGAAGGCCATGACGTTTCTCTGATTGATAAAGATCCCAAACAGATAAAACGGGTAGCTGAAAATCTGGACGTCCACGCCTTATTGGGTTCCGGCACAAGCCCCCGGGCACTAAATGACGCAGGGATCAATGATGCGGATATGATGGTAGCGGCCACGGACAGCGATGAGACAAACCTGATGGTATGCCTGATGATCAAGACACTTAACCAGTATCTGCTTAAGGTTGCCCGTGTAAGAAATGAGGAATATTTCCAGGAAGGAGAACTGTTCAGCAAAGATCTGTTGGGTATTGACCATGTTATTAATCCCCAATCTGAAATGGTCAATACGATACAAAGCATTATGGAGATCCCAGGCGCATCTGAGGTCATTGACTTCGTGGAAGGGAGGGTCAAACTCATCGGGTTTTTCGTGACCGAAGATTCTCCATTTGTTGGCCGTAAGTTGCTTTCTTTAAATGAACTGAAAGGGAGAGTCCTGGTGGGGGCGATTGTCCGTGGGGATCAGGTGTTGATCCCTCATGGGGAAGATGTCATCTTGGCAGGTGACCTTGTTTATGTGGTGACCCGGAATACTGAACTGAGCGAGACCCTGGGATTCCTTGATATCAAACAGAAGGCTTCAAAAAGGGTTATTATCGTGGGGGGCGGGCAAACCGGTGCTGCCTTGGCAAAAAAGATGGATAGGGCGAAAATCAGCGTAAAAATAATTGAAAAAGAGAGCGCGAAATGTGCTGAATTGTCTGAAATACTTGAGCATGTAATCGTTATTAATGGGGACGGGACAGACAAGAGGCTGCTTGAAGAAGAGAATATCGGGGACGTCGATTTTTTGGTGGCCGTCACCGGTGATGAGGCAAACAATATCCTGATGTCGCTGCTTGCAAAAGGACTTGGAGCCAAAAAAACAGTTACACGCGTAAGCAAACTTAGCTATATCCCCCTCATGTCAACGATCGGTATCGACACAGTGGTAAGTCCGAGGTTATCGGCTGTAAGGGCTATTCTACAGCATATCAGGCCCGGAAAAATTATTTCGGTAGCGCCTCTGAAAGGGGAACATATCGAGGCCATTGAAGCCGAAGCCCTGGAAACCTCAGATATCGTCAACGTGCCCTTATCTAAAGTAAGAATCCCTAAAGGGGCCATCATCGGCGCTATCGTTCGCGATGATGAAATCATTATCCCGCGTGGCGACAGCGTCATCAGACCGAAAGACCATCTCATCATATTTGCCCTTCAGGAAGTCGCCTCCAAATTAGAAAAACTTCTCACTGTTAAGCTGGAATATTTCTAATGCATGTTCGGATCATAACGCGGTTTATCGCAATTCTGATTCTTTTCCTGGGGCTTTCAATGGCCGGGCCCCTGCTGGTAGCTTTCCTCTTCAAAGACAGAAGCATCCATGCTCTCCTGTTCTCCCTGATCATCACATCGGTGACAGGCCTCATTCTACTCGTTTGCACAAGGAACCCAGAGAGCAGACAACTCAATCATCGCGATGGGGTTGCCGTCGTGACCTTGGGTTGGATCATGGCCAGTCTGTTCGGGACACTCCCTTATATCCTGTCGGGCGCCATTCCCGACTTCACCAACGCCTATTTTGAATCCATATCCGGTTTCACAACGACCGGGGCCAGTATATTGAGCGATATAGAGGCCTTGCCGCAAGGCATCCTTTTCTGGAGAAGCCTGACCCAGTGGTTAGGTGGAATGGGGATCATCGTGCTTTCCATTGCCATCCTCCCCTACTTAGGAATTGGCGGCATGCAGCTCTACAAGGCAGAAATACCCAGTCCCGTTGTGGACAAACTGAAACCGAGGATATCTGAGACAGCCAAGACCCTGTGGAAGGTGTATCTCTCTTTTACCCTCATTGAAGTCATACTCCTTCTTGCAGGGGGAATGCCTGTTTTCGATGCGGTATGTAATGCATTCTGCACTATGCCAACTGGCGGGTTTTCAACAAAGAACATGAGTATCGCCCACTATAATAGCATATATTTTGATTTCGTTTTTATGGTCTTCATGCTCCTGGCCGGGATCAATTTTTCACTTCATTACAAACTGATAAAAGGGGACCTCAGGATATTTGGCAAGGATATGGAGTGTCGGGTTTTCCTCATACTGGTGGGGGTTTTTGTCGTCCTGATCACGGTCAACATCTATGGCTCTGCTTATAAGTCCATTGCCCAGGCCTTCCGTTACGCCGCCTTTCAGGTGAGTTCAATCATAACCACCACCGGTTTTGTCTCTGCGGATTATGAGACATGGCCAGCCCTTTCACAGCTTATACTTCTGATCTGTATGTTTCTGGGGGCTATGGCAGGCTCCACCGGGGGAGGCATGAAGACCATGCGTATCATGCTGCTGGCACGGCATGGTTACCAGCAGATCTTTCGGGTAATACATCCCCATGCGGTAACAACCATAAAACTCGGGGGACGCCGGTCCCTGAAGAAATTCTCAGCAGCATCTGGGGTTTCTTCATCCTTTATCTCGGCATTTTTGTGGTAGCTTCCCTGATAATGGCCTCCTTGGGGCTTGATTTTATCTCCTCCATTGGATCAGTAGCGGCCTCCATCGGAAATATAGGACCGGGGCTCGGTGTGGTGGGCCCGGAAAGGAATTACTTAGGCATCCCCCTATTAGGCAAATGGGTGCTGATCTCATGTATGCTGCTCGGCCGCCTGGAAATCTATACTGTGATTGCGTTCCTGGCACCGGCGTACTGGAGGAAATAGGATTATCTGGGCTTAACGGATAATGTCTGGCCAGGGAAGATAGTGCTTCGAGGGGTCAACCTGTTCATGCGCAGAAATTCTGCAAGGCCCATCTGGTGTTTTTGTGCGATAATATAGGGCGAGTCCCCCTTCCGAACCCTATACATCTCGGTTCTTATTACACTGTATGCTGCGGAAGGTTTTGAGATAACAAGCACCTGCCCGATACTTAGACGGCTGCTATGTAATCCGTTCAAAGCTTGTATCTCCTTTGTAGTGATGTTAAATCTGTTGGCAATTTTCCAGAGGGAGTCCCCTTTCCGGACCCTGTACGTGCTCAGGGCAGGCTTTTTGGGTGGCTTATTGACTCTCTTTGAAGATGGGTGCGAGGCAGCGCTCTGCCCGGCAGAGGCGTATCTAACCCGAGTGGGGATCTTGAGTTTCCAGCCTGTCTTGATATAACTCCTGCTTTTAAGATGATTTCGGGCCATGATTGCCCTGACGCTGGTCCTGTATTTACGCGCGATGGTAGATAGGGTTTCTCCTCTTTTTACCCTGTGGGTAACATAGGTCGGTACCGGAGGACTCCATTGGGGGATCTTGTCCAGTTCTGCCAATAGTGTGGGACCTTTCCCCATGGGTACCCGGAAGGCGTAGGGTCTTGGGGGGGTCGAGTTACGTCTGAGCGCCGGGTTCAACTCCCTCAAAACCCCATATGACACACCGATGTGCTTCGCCATGGTTTTGAGGGAAACCTGCTTGTTCATGGTAACCGTCTCTGTTCCGATCTCTTTGTCCACAGGGGGGAGGGTGAAGCCATAGGCCTTTGGATCATTTATAATGTGCAACACGGCCAAGAATTTGGGCACATAAAAAGCCGTCTCGGCCGGGAGTTTTCCATAGAGATCCCAGAAATGGTCTAAGTAGTTAACCCTCTGGGTCTTTATGACCCTGAGAACCCTGCCTTCGCCGCAGTTATAGGCGGCAAGGACCGTATCCCAGTCCCCAAAGATCTGATGCAGGTCTTTCAGATAGGCGATTGCTGCCGCGGTTGATTTCGCAGGATCCATTCTTTCATCTACCCAACGATCTCTCTTTAACCCGTACTTGTAGCCGGTGGATGCGATGAATTGCCACATACCGAGCGCCCTTGCCCTCGAAAGTGCCTTTACCTTGAATCCGCTTTCAATCAGCGGTAGCCAGGAAAGTTCCTCTGGAAGACCGGCCTCCTTGAGGGCTTTGACAATGGCAGGGCGATATTTGCCTGAGCGACGATAGGCATTTAAAAAGAATTTTCTATGCTTCCCTTTCAACAGATTGAGCGCCTTTTTGACATGGCTGTTCATATCCAGGGGAATGGCCTTGTGATATCCGTTTACAACCGTATACCGGGAGGAATAGACCTGCATAATCCTCTTGGATATGGTAATGCGTAAATCGTCCCTTTGCTGCAAGATCTCAGGGGGTTCATCAGGATTTATCTGCAATATAAGGGAATAGGCCTCGTCAAGGGCATCAACAGCGTTATCCAGATCCCCGCGTTCCCAGAAGTCGTTAGAGGCATTACAAAATGCCAGGGCTGAATCAAGCAGATCCTGTGCTGATTTTTTTGTATTTTTGGATTTAGGGATCGAAGTGGATGCTTTCTTTTTTAGAGGTCGGGAAGCGGGTTCTTTTATCACTGGTGTAGTGGACCGGGAAATCTGTTTTTCCGGCGTCACATGGGCAATAGATCCTTTTTCCCCCTTGATCGGTGAAGACTCATATGCTTTTTTTGAAACCTCTGTGGATTGCGGATCAGGGGAGGGGCTTTCTGCCGGAGTTTGCTCCACGGCCGACTGCTCTCCAGATTTAACCTGATATGAGTCGGTGACACAGCCGGTGAAAGCTAGCAAAACGGATATGATAAAGGCCAGCTCAATCTTGATACTGCTCGACTTAAAATGGGTACCCATATTCCTCCATTTGATGAATTCGTATATTTGGTCGACGGAGTATAGAGAATGAGGGATAAATGGTCAAGGGGAAGTTTGGATTGATGATTGTTCATCGAAGAATTCAGGAAATGTCTAATAACCAATAACAAATAACGCATATCCGTTGAAAATTCGAAGTTACGGGATCAAGATGTTTTCAAATCTTTCAGGAGGGCCGCGAGATCCTCCCTTGTGTTCAACTCCGGCTGATCCAGGACCTTTTCATTCAGCACCCTCAGAATCCTTCCTACCTCCGGCCCGGGTGAGAGTCCTGTGATTTCCATTACACCGTGGCCGTCTACGGCAAGGTCTTGTAGCCCGGTTGGGACTTTATGCCTGATTTGTTCATTCACCCTCATTTCAAGCTCCATGGAAAGCTCGAATTTCTGGTCCGTTAAACCATGCGCCAGGAGATCAGCACGGCGGAAGGTCAAAAGATTGTTGATTTGTCCGGCACCCACCCGCCGGATCAAACGTCTGACAGCCGCATCGCTCCATCCGGCATCGTAACCGATCATGTGGTGTTGTATAAGATTCGTTACCTTCCTTATCATCTCATTGCTGAACCTGAGCCTGTTCAGGATTTCTTCAGCTAACAGGGCGCTTTCTTTTTCATGGCCGTAAAAGCTCCATTTCCCCTCTATCTTAATCCTGGTGCGGGGCTTGGCGATGTCATGAAGGAGGGCCGTCAGCCTCAAAATGGGCTCCGGTTTAACATGGTCAACGGTTTCAAGGATATGTTTAAAGATGGTATAGCGGTGATACTGGTTTTGCCTTTTAAGGTATCCTTCAAGGAGCTCAGGGAGAAACATCTCTAAAAGACCCGTCCTGACCATTATGTTGAAGGCCCTGGAAGGTCTTGGGGCAGCCAGGATCTTCATCAATTCATCCCGGATGCGCTCCGGTACCACATGGAGTAACAGGAGGGCCACACTGCTAAGGTTATTGATCGTTTTCTCATCTATCCGGAACCGCAGCTCTGCAGCAAGCCTTACTCCACGCAGGAGACGCAACGGGTCTTCCCGGAAGCGGGCCTCTGGATCTCCTACCGCCTTGATCAGCTTTTTGCCGATGTCTGACTCTCCGCCGTGAGGGTCGATAACCTTATCGTTGTCCGGATCAAAGGCCATGGCATTTATGGTAAAATCACGGTGGGAAAGATCGCTGAGCAGCCCCTTTTCGTCTCCCCTGAAGGTGGTAACTTCAAAATGATGACCTGTATGCACGAGTGTTACAGTATCATGTTTCAGGGCAAACTGATTCCTATCCCAAAAAATGGTCCTGATTTCATCTCTTGGCGCTGAAGTGGCCACATCCCAGTCGGTTATGGTCCTTTTAATAAAGGCGTCTCGAACTGCACCGCCAACGATATAAGCCTGATAACCGGCGGCTTTCAACCTGTTGAGTATAAATACGACAAATTCCGGAATGTTAGGTGTGATTAAAGGCATTGAGTGATGACCGCATTTTGCTTTAAGCTTCATTAATACTTACGGCTCTATGGGATCAGAATACTCTGACCTGCCATAAATTTCAACATTTGACAAGAACCGACACAAGAAGTTATCATGAACAGAGCAGGGATTCAAAATCGTGAACACGTTAATCCTTATTCAGGAGGTAATAAAATGAGCACAAAGGTCCCCACGAGAGAAGAGGCCTACGCTCTCCTTACTAAGTATAACAAGACTGAAAGCCTCTTAAAACACGCCCTCGCAGTTGAGGGAGTCATGCGCTATTCTGCTCAAAAACGGGGTGAAGATGAGGAAAAATGGGGCGTTATCGGTCTGATTCATGACCTTGATTACGAGCAGTTCCCGGAAGAACACTGCCGCAAGTCCGAAGAGATCCTGAAAGAAAACGGCTGGCCGGATGATTATATTCGAGCTGTTGTTAGCCACGGCTGGGGGATCTGTTCAGATATAGAGCCCCAAACCGAGCTGGAAAAGGTGCTTTATGCCATAGATGAACTAACCGGACTTGTAGTCACGACTGCATTGGTGCGACCATCCAAAAGCGTTCTGGATTTAAAACCAAAATCGGTCAAGAAAAAATGGAAGGACAAACGGTTCGCAGCCGGGGTTGACAGGTCTATTATTGAAAAGGGCGCTCAAATGTTAGGAATGGAGTTGGCAGATCTTATGACGGATACCATCATGGGAATGAGAGAGGTGGCGGATGAGATCGGGCTGAAGGGGATTCAAGATGAAGATTAAAGTGGAAGGCGACAAAATTATCAAGGGTGTGAAAAAGGTGGATGGAATCGAGATTGTATTAGAGAATCCGGGTGAGGCCAAGGAGGGCATCGATCTCATTTTGAGAAAAACCGGCCTGTTTGACGATGATGCCTACAGAGACCTGAAAGATATCAAGGTAACTGCTTTCGAGAGATATGAGACTTCAGCAGTAGATTACAAGATGATTTTCCTGCTCGAATTTCTGTTTGAAGATGACGTACCCCTGGATACAAAGGTCTCTGCAATCAGGGAATTACAGACTTTTCTTGACAAAATTTAACGCAGAACCGTTAGGGAGGCAGAAGGCGTGAACTTAGCGAAATTTCCCAGAAGGCGTTATACGGCCGGACAAACGCCCATTGAAAAGGCTCACCGATTTTCAGAAGCCTTGGACGGGCCTGATATCTACATCAAGAGAGACGACCTCCTCGGTCTGTCTGCAGGTGGGAACAAGACACGGAAACTGGAATTTCTCGTGGCCGATGCCCTGGCCCAGGGGGCAGATACCCTGATAACCTGCGGGGCCGTGCAGTCCAACCACTGCCGGCTGACGCTTTCCGCCGCAGTAAAGGAAGGACTGAAATGCAGGTTTGTTTTAGAGGAACGGGTTCCAGGCAGCTTTGATCCCAAGGCAAGCGGGAATATTTTCCTCTACAACCTCCTGGGAATAGAAGAAATCAAGGTCGTTCAGGCCGGATCTGATTTGATGGCAGAAATGGAGCAGGTAGAGGAAGAGCTGGCGGCAGAGGGTCGTAAGGGTTATATCATCCCTGTAGGGGGTTCCAATGCCATCGGCGCCACAGGGTATGTGGCCTGTGCCCAGGAGATCCTTGACCAGACCTTTGAGCTCGGCCTGAATATTGACGCCCTGGTCTGTGCCAGCGGAAGTGCGGGCACACAGGCGGGTCTTATAACAGGGTTTTACGGCTGTAATATGAATATCCCCGTCGTTGGAATCAATGTCAGCCGAGCAAAAGAGGAACAGGAGGATATTGTTTACGGACTTGTCAGGGAAACCGCGAACCACCTTGGAGTCAATTTTGAGATCCCCCGTGACACGGTGACCTGTTTTGGAGATTATGTAGGGCCGGGCTATTCCCTCCCCACCCCTGAAATGGCCGAAGCAGTCAAACTTGTTGCCAGGACAGAGGGGATTCTCCTCGACCCGGTGTATACGGGAAAGACCATGGCCGGTTTGATTGATCTGGTGAGGAGAGGCTATTTCAAAAAGGAGAACAACATCCTTTTTGTGCATACCGGGGGCTCACCTGCCCTATATGTGTATAAGGAGTATATACTTTCACATTAGCGGCAGAACGCATGAGCAGAGCACATAGCGCAAATCACTTTTAACAAATAACGAATAACCAGCAACAACCCAGGGGGTTGCTTTTAATGCCGGAATACCATCTTGGAATTTACATGGGTCACGACACAGGGGTGGCCATTGTGGATGATAAATTAAACATATTGTGGGTCTTTGAGGAGGAGCGCTTTAACGGGGAGAAAATGACATATTTCAACCCGTATTTCTCCCTCAAAGAGATGATCAAACTCGACTTCAATCGTTTTAGAACAATAACATTTGGCTTCAATCCTGATGAGGCGCAGGTAGATTTTCTAAAGAAATTCGTCAGGTTCCAGAAGATACGCTGTGCCGAGACCCTGAATTACCTGACGGGCAAGGTCATTTGGGATGAAGTCCGTTTTGTGGGTCATCACGATTGCCATGCGGCAGGGGCTTTTTTCCCTTCAGGTTACGATAATTCGGCCATACTCGTTGCGGATGGCACTGGCGAATCAGAATCAACATCGTTTTATATGGGCGAAGGCAATTCTATCTCACGAATTTCCAGTGAACTGACAAACAATTTTTCCTTGGGCATCCTTTACCAGTATTTCACAGAGTGGCTTGGGTATCGGAGCGACAACACCTCCCAGCATTGCGGAAAAATAATGGGATTAGCGAGCTACGGCGCCCCAGTTTACAAGGAACAGATTCGTAATCTATTGGAGAGGGATGGTGACGACTACAGATGGCCCGGTGGCTCCCTCCTGGGGATGAGGGGAGAAATGGCAAAGGCCCTGGGTCTGCCACAGCCGAAACCTGTAAACGAGTTCAACAAACTTCAGGCTGATGTGGCCGCCAGCATTCAGGCCCTCCTTGAGGAAATCATTATTGAAAAACTCCACATGTTCAAGGAGACCCGGCCCTTTGAAAATCTATGTTTCTCGGGCGGTGTGGCCATGAACAGCCAGCTTAACTACCGGATTTTGAAGTCCGGAATCTGTAAGAATCTTTTTGTTCAGCCCCTTGCCTCTGACAGGGGAATCGCCTTAGGGGCCGCCCTTGCATCGGCGGCTGCCACTACCGGCAGCCGGCTGGCCGCTGCGAAAAGGCCTTCACCGGATATCTACCTTGGATATGGAGAAGACTCCCCCCGTAGAGAACTGGACCGTCTGATCAACG
>PVMK01145968.1_pt1 | contig 20747 bp, 22 predicted proteins | sample 1853481 | NCBI WGS metagenome assembly PVMK01 (sample SAMN08533507, study PRJNA380276) | Marine sediment metagenome, whole genome shotgun sequencing project.
TGGTATTCGGTTCCGCAATCGGATCACGCATTGCCGAAGTGGAAGGCGTCTCCTACGGCTCATTCATCGTGCCGGGGCTGATCATGCTTGCCCTGATGACCCAGAGCGTTTCCAACGCCTCGTTTGGCATATTCTTTCCAAGTTCACCGGAACGATTTATGAAATCCTCTCCGCGCCATATCCTATTTCGAAATTGTGCTGGGGTTCGTGGGTGCCGCAGCGACAAAGTCCCTTATTGTCGGCATAGTCATCCTCGCCACTGCGGGGCTGTTTGTGCCCATCGAGATCGCTCACCCTGGCTGGATGATCCTGTTCCTGGTGTTAACCTCGATCACCTTCAGCCTGTTTGGATTCCTGATTGGTATCTGGGCAGACAACTTCGAAAAGCTGCAGATCATCCCCTTGCTGGTTGTGACTCCGCTGGTATTCCTGGGCGGCAGTTTCTATTCGATCAACATGCTGCCGGAAATCTGGCAGAAAATCACCCTGTTCAACCCGGTGCTGTACCTGGTCAGTGGATTTCGCTGGAGTTTTTATGAAATTGCCGATGTCGGTGTCGGCACCAGCCTGATGATGATAAGTCTTTTCCTGGTGATTTGCATCGTGCTGGTATGGTGGATCTTCAAAACCGGCTACAGGCTCAAGCAGTAGTCACACTCTTTCTACCCAAATTCTTCTACCCACGCCCTTCTACCCAAGCAACGATGAAACCTGGCAAATGACAGAATCCGGATTGTATGTGATTGCCCGGGAGGCCGGGGCAGAAAATCCGGCGATCCCGACATGGGCTAACCACACCTCAAACCCCGCCGCCCTGCAGCAGGATTACACCTCTATGGTTGAACGGATGGAGGTCGAATCGGTACCCGGCGCATTCCAGCTACTCAACGTTCTCTCTGCCGATGAATGCGCATCCATGGTGCAGCTCACCGAATCTGTCGGCTTTAACGAAGATGCGGCGGTCTCGCTGCCGCGATCGGTGCGCCACAACCACAGTATGACCTGGGTTGTCGACGACGAAACATCGGATCTGCTGTGGGGGCGGTGTGAAAAAGCGACTAACGCAGATACCCACCTGCACGGCGACCACCGCGCACTGGGATTAAACAACCGCTTTCGATTCTACCGCTACCAGCAGGGAGATTTCTTCGGCCCCCACACCGACGGCGCCTGGCCGGGCAGCCGGGTGATCGATGACCGGCTGGTGCCCAATGCGTTTGATGACCGTTACAGCCAGCTCACGTTCCTGCTATTTCTCAGCGACGGCTACGAGGGCGGCGAAACACGGTTTTACCTGGACCAGCGTGGATCGGAGACTGTTGACGTGCGAACCCCGCTCGGCGGCGCGCTGTGTTTTCCCCACGGCACCCATCCATTGCATTGTGTTCACGGCTCCCTGGAAATTTTCTCGGGCAACAAGTACATTATCCGGTCAGATGTCCTGTTTGAGATTTGAGCAAGTAGCCAATTTCAGTTTACTGGAGAATCATGTTGACCCCGGTTGAGCCCATTGATGATGTACTCAAATCCCTGGTGATTGAACGCACCGGGAATTATATCGAGCGGGCAGGCGGCATTTTTGACCACTCATTCCCGCCCGTGGATGTTCTGTTTGACCTCAGCGGACGAGCTGCGGGTATTTACCGGATTCGCAGGGGGGTGAGAGAGATTCGATACAACCCCTGGATATTTTCCAAATTCTTCGATGACAACCTGACCAATACCGTCCCCCATGAAGTGGCCCATTACATCGCGGAGAGAATTTATGGACAGGCCCGGATACGCCCCCACGGCAGGGAATGGAAGGGCATCATGCTGGCATTTGGAGCCGAGCCGGTCCGCACCTGTGACTACGATCTTAGCGGGATTCCTGGTCGGAATTTCCGGACATTTTCCTATCGATGCCAGTGCAGCGATCATGCATTCACCAGCCGCCGGCACAACCAGGTAGTGAAATACTGTAAAACCTATTTTTGTCGCAAGTGCCGCACCGAAGTAGTTGCCGTTAACCCAACCTGACCGGCGATGAAAGTGGAGATTGACCTGCCTCCCATGCAGTGACAATATCGGCGCATGCGAAAACCAGCACTGCCTGGCGACATCTCGAGACCGACAACCGCGTATGACCTGGGCGGCCAACTGCCCGGCGATGACGCCATCAGGACCTACAAGGAGGATGGCGTCGTCTGCCTGCGCCAGGCGATATCCGGCGAGTGGCTTAGCCTGATCGAGGAAGGTATTGAGCTGGCCCTGTCCGGCGCCAGCGCAGACCTTGATGTGGTTAGAAAGAAAGGGGATTCCGGCAGATTTTCGGTAAGTTCCCAGGCCTGGCGGCAGGTTGAGCCGTTCAGGCGATTTATATTCGAAAGCCCGCTGGCAGATATCGCCTGGCCTTTTCTCGAATCGCGCTCGTTGACCCTGTATTACGATTTTCTTCTTATCAAGGAGGCGCACAGCAACAGCGCCCGCACACCATGGCACCAGGACCATGCCTATTACCCGCTTAAGGGCAACAAGGTTATCAATAGCTGGATCGCGCTGGACTCCATTCCCATGGAAACGGCATTACGATTCTACGCCGGCTCTCAATTGCCGGGAACCACCTATCGTGCAACCAATTTTGAAGATGACACAGAGCACTATCGGCATGTGCGACTTGATCGGCCAAAAATGCCGGACATTGACGCTGACCCTGATATACAGATTCTCGCCACTGCCCTCGCGCCGGGCGACATGCTGGTCTGGAACTCCCGCACCTTCCACTCGGCGCCCGGCAACCCCCTGCCCCGCCGGCGTGCCGCCTTTTCAATTAACTGGGTCGGCGATGGCTGCACTTACGAAGAAATTGCTGCCCTGGATACCTACCTTGACCCGTCGCTCAGAACCGGCGACCCCATCACCGGGGAAAAATTTCCCCTGGTCCGTGGTTCCCTCGATGGCAAACACTAAAAGGTCGACGATTCGGCAACAACTGGATATCAGCTAATGGAAAATCAGGACTGTCTCTTTTGCAGGACTAACCTGGGAAAAATCTTTCTCGAGGGTGAACTCTGTTTCGTATGCTGGGACACATACCCGGTCAACCCGGGTCATGCGCTGGTTGTTCCTTATCGCCACTTCGCCAGTTACTTCGACGCCACCGAAGAGGAAAAACGGGAGCTGTGGGCGTTGACCGACAGTGCCAAAAAAATCCTCGACCAAAAGCACAGGCCCGATGGCTATAACGTCGGCATTAATGTGGGCCACTGGGCCGGCCAGTCCATTCACCATGTTCACATCCACCTCATTCCCCGTTACCAGGGCGATATGGAAAACCCCAGGGGTGGCGTTCGGGGTGTTATTCCCGGCAAACAGAAATACCTGAAGGAATCCGCTACCTGACAAAGCGCCAGGCGGTGATATTGCCGACGATTGCGATGGGGACGAAGCCGGCGAACAGCCAGAACGCAGCGATCCTGAAAACTTCCGGAGACGGGTCATCGGCCACGCCCAGGCCGTTGGCGATGAGACCGCTGAACGCCGCTCCCAGGGCGAAGCCTATCTGCTGGGTAATAGGGATCAGGGATGAAGCCCTGTCTTTGTCCGTCTCGGGTGCAGCGGCGATTATTCGCCTGATGATAAAGCCCCACATCATTCCAAATCCGCCGTTGGAAATGACCACTACCAAAATAATGGCCCACATCGGCCCAGTCGGGAAAGACCACGGCCGTCAATACAAGCCCGATCACTACCAGCGCACTGCCAATACGGATCAGGCGACCCTCGTTGTCGGGACTGACCCCGGAGAACAGTATTGCGCACCCGCCCCAGGCCAGGGACTCCAGCATCACCACCATGCCCGCCGAAAAGGGAGTCAGGTCATACAACTCGATCAGGATCAGCGGCCCATAAACCAGGAATGACATGATGCTCATGCATAGCAGGAATGTTGTGACCACGCCGTTTCCTACACGGTGGCTAAGGTCGGTGGCGACCAGGGGCAGCATGCGCCCGCTCGCTGCCTTGCGGTCCCGAACTGCGAACAATACCAGTGCCGCGCAACCGAGCACCACCAGGGCGGGGGATCGTATGGTATCGACCTCGGCGCCGGCCATGGACACCATGATGATGGCAGCAGCGAGTAAACAAAGGCGCACCACCGGAATCCGTTCAGGCTCTAATTCAAGCTTTGCCGGAGCCCGGGTCAGCAACAGGCGAATCGCCACCACCAGCAGCACCGCCTGGACCGCGAATGCCCAGTAGGCGTAGCGCCATACCCCCCAGGTGGCAAATGCGCCACCGATAGCAGGGCTGCTGAATGCCGCCATCATCCATACTGCAGACAGTGCAGCGACAATTTTCGGCACGAAGCGATTGGGAAAGAAACGGTCCTGGGAGATGTAGACCATGGCAATCAGGCAGCCGCCGCCGAGCCCCTGCAACACCCTGCCCAGCAGTACTACAGGCATGCTCGGCGCCAGCGCACAGACCACGCAGCCCACGGCATAGAGCAGGGCAGCCCGGACCATGGTGCCGCGTAGGCCGTAACGGGTCACCAGCAGGCTGGAAGCGGCTCCGGCAATGATGGATCCCACCAGGTACAGGGCAAAGGTCCAGCTGATCAGGTTGAGCCCGCCGATTTCTTCCACCGCACTGGGCATGGTGGTGGCGGTAAGCATGGAATTGGCGGCATGCAGCCAGATCGCCATGGCCAGGGTGGCGATTTTCGGCAGGTGTTCCCGGGTCAGGATCTCGCCCCACTGCACTGTGTCCTGTGCCGACATGGTCACTGCCATTAGCCCTGATGAAGCCCTTTAACCGGTCCGCTCCGCAATGGAATCAATATCGTCAATCCATTCCATCCGCGACTGGCGATAGTATTGTTGTGTTGGTTTGATTTCGGCACGCTGGTCGCAGGTGCCAAGGCGAATGCCGAGAACCCTGGGTCCTGCACTGACATCCGTTGCGTAAATATGGCTGCCGCAGTTTTCACAAAAAGCCATGACTCGCTGGTTTCCGCTGTCGGCAATCTTGACATAGGTTTTGAGTTCGCCCGACTCCAGCTGGAACTGGGTATCCGGGACAAAAATAATGGTCCTGAATACCGAACCGGACATCACCTGGCAGTCGGTACAGTGGCAGATCAGCGTTTTTTCCGGATCCGCGTCCGCGCTGTAGGTTATCCTGCCGCAGTGGCAGCCGCCGCTTATCTTCATATTGCCGCTTACCTTCATATTAGTGATCGCTTCAAGGTAAAAATTGACCGGCCATGATATCACCGCAACGGCGATGCCCGTAAGCCTCGATGCTGTTTTATTGCAGACACCGGTTTCTGTTACGGCGCGACATCGTTGGCACAGTGTTACAATTCGACGTATCCTGAAACCATGTTTGGCAAACACCCACAGGAAACTTTACAGGAGCACTTTCTGGACAATCCATACCGACCACTGGCAGACAGGATGCGACCCAAAACCATCCACGAAGTCGCCGGCCAGCAGCATCTCCTGAGCGCCGGTAAACCGCTTTTCACCGCCATTGAAAGCGGGCAGGTACATTCCATGGTGTTCTGGGGGCCCCCGGGAACTGGAAAGACCACACTGGCCCGGTTACTGGCCGAGCACTGTGATGCTGCGTTTGAACCACTGTCGGCAGTGTTGTGTGGCGTAAAGGACATTCGTGCCGCAGTGGAAACAGCCAGCCTGCGCCTCCAGACTGCACAGAGGAAAACGGTGCTGTTCGTCGATGAAGTACATCGTTTCAACAAGGCACAGCAGGATGCATTCCTGCCCCATATAGAAAACGGCACCATCATCTTTGCCGGCGCGACCACCGAGAATCCCTCTTTTGAGCTGAATAATGCATTGCTCTCTCGAGTACGGGTGTATGTGCTTAAGCCCCTGGCGGCGAGTGATATTGAAACACTGATAACTCGCGCACTGGAAGATGCTGACCGGGGGCTGGGCCAGCTGAAACTTTCAATGTCCCGGGACCTCGTCGAGCAGCTCGCCAACATGGCCGATGGCGATGCCCGGCGTGCCCTGTCCCTGCTTGAAATCGCCGCTGACCTGGCCGAAGAGGGCGCCATATCCCCTGAACTTATGCAGGAGGTGATGGCGGGCGGATCGATTCGGCGTTTTGACAAGAGAGGAGAGGCATTTTATGACCAGATATCGGCCCTGCATAAATCGGTCAGGGGCTCCGACCCCGATGCGGCGCTGTACTGGTACTGCCGCATGATTGATGGCGGCTGTGATCCGCTATACATTGCCCGTCGTGTCGTGCGCATGGCTTCCGAGGACATCGGCAATGCCGACCCGCGAGCATTACAGATTGCGCTCGATGCGTGGCAAACCCAGGAGAGACTCGGCAGCCCCGAAGGCGAGCTGGCAGTGGCCCAGGCTATTGTTTACCTGAGCGTAGCCGCCAAGAGCAATGCTGTTTACAGCGCTTACAACCAGGCCATGTCCGCGGCGAAGCAATCCGGCTCCCTGGATGTGCCCATGCATTTGCGCAATGCGCCCACGAAAATGATGAAAGATATGGACTACGGCAAAGGCTATCGTTATGCCCATGATGAACCCGGTGGCTACGCGGCAGGGGAAAACTATTTTCCCGATGAACTGCAACCGGTTCGTTTCTACCAGCCGGTAGACCGGGGAATGGAAATAAAAATCAGGGAGAAACTGGCACAGCTACGGGCAAAGGACAGCAAGTCGAACAAAAACAATTAGTATGGAGTTGATTTGGCTGGTTCGCAATTTTGTTATGATCGGGGCCTAATTAGTGTAGTGTATTAGACAGATTGTATGTATCGATCACAACACCCATCACAACGGGACAAACAGAAATTATAATGGCTTCAAATCCAACCATCCTCGTCACCGGGGCCTCCGGTGGCATCGGCCGGGAAGCGGCCATTCACTGCGCCGCCAAAGGGGCAAAAATCGCCGTGCACTATAACGGCAACCGGCAGCGTGCGGAACAAACACTGGAAATGCTGGAAGGCGAAGGGCATCGTCTGTACCAGGCCGATGTCACAAATCCGGCGGCTGTAGAAAGTCTCGTTAATGCAGTAGCGGAAGACATGGGCAGCCTCGACGTACTGGTCAATAATGCCGGTATTTCCCAACGCCATGATATCGCGGATATCGACTATGCGACCTGGCAGGAATCCTGGAGCCGAATCATCGACACCAACCTCACCGGCCCCAGCAACCTGAGTTTCTGTGCCTCCCAGGTGATGCTCAAACAGGGTGGCGGTCGCATCGTCAACGTCTCATCCCGGGGCGCTTTTAGGGGCGAGCCAAAGATGCCCTGGTACGGCGCATCCAAGGCCGGTCTCAATGCCCTCGGCCAGTCCATGGCCCAGGCCCTGGGTCCGAAAAATATATTCGTTTACACCGTAGCACCGGGATTCGTGGAAACCGAAATGGCGGCAGGCGTACTGGCTACCCCGGAGGGAGATGATATTCGCAACCAGAGCACCATTGGCCGGGTCGCCCAGCCCGAAGAGCTTGGCAACACGATTGCTTACCTCGCTTTCGACGCCCCGGAGTTCATGACCGGCTGCATTATTGACGTCAATGGCGCTTCCTACCTTCGCTCCTGAGAGATTTCCCATCCGGCATGCACATGATGATCAAATCCCTGATCCTGGTTGGTATCATCGCCATAATTGCCCTTTTTGTACAACGCACATATTTTGACGACAACCCTATAGCAGGTGAGAACATGCAAAGCGGAATCGAATTCCTGGAAAACAACAAAAATGCCGAAGGAGTCCAGGTCACGGATTCCGGCCTTCAATACCTGGTATTGAATGAAGTCAGCGGCGATACCCACCCGGGTCCCACCGACAAGGTCAAGGTTCATTACCACGGTACTTTCATAGACGGCAAGGTCTTCGACAGCTCCGTGGACCGTGGCCAGCCCATAGATTTCGGACTCAACCAGGTCATCAGCGGCTGGACCGAAGGATTACAGCTCATGGTTGTAGGTGAAAAGACCCGGTTTTTCATTCCCAGCGACCTCGCCTACGGTGATCGCGGCGCCGGGCCCATACCGGCGGGCTCAACCTTGATATTTGATGTCGAGTTGCTGGGTATCAACGAATAGTCATTCGGTCTCACCCCTATGGCTTTACTTCGGCCATGGGGGTATTGCCGCCGCTGGCGGAGCAGGCACGCAATCTGTAGCCAGGCGAAGCCCGTTGCCGGGATGCGCCGGGGTTAGTGCCCTGCGCCCGCAACGGCCAGCAAATGGACAATAGCCATTCAAACACAGGCTTCATCCTTACCCGCAGCAGCCGTGACCAGCTAAACACCACCGTTGTTGAGTTCTGGCTTTGTACGGACAACGGACCAGTGCTGCTGCGGATACCGGACCAGCGACCGGTATTCTTTATCGAATCCAGTGAGCAGGAAATCGCCGCCGAGACACTGAAACAGGCAGGCATCACAGCGCAATTCAAACCGCTTGAGCTCAAAACATTCCAGGGGCTGACTGTCGCTGGGGTATACAACCACACCATTCACCTTCACTTCCGTTGCCAGGATGTTTTGCGCAGTCACGGGCTGGTTCTTTACGAAACCGACGTTCGCCTGCACGAACGGTACCTGATGGAGCGATTTATTTATGGCGGGGTGGAATACTCCGGTGACCCGGTGCAGCGGGACGGCTACCTTGAAATCCGTAATGCCCGGATCAGGCCCGCACACTATGAGCCCCAGCTGAAAACCCTGTCGCTGGACATTGAATGCGATATGAGCGGTGAGCTTTTTTGCGTGGGGCTTACGGGGTGCGGCGTGGGCGAGGTGCTGATGATCGGGGACCCCCAGAAAGACTCCGAAACAGTCATAGTGTGGTGCGCGGACGAAGCCAGCCTGCTGCTTCGGCTGGCGGGCCGAATACGCGAACTTGATCCGGATGCCCTCATCGGCTGGAACCTGGTCAACTTTGACCTGCGAATCCTGCTGCGGCGGTCACAACACCATAAGATCAAGTTCAATATCGGAAGGGATGGCCAGCTACCTGGCTGGCGTGACCAGCGCGGCGAAAAGGACAAGGGGTTTATTTCGATCACGGGTCGTGTGGCCATAGACGGTATCGATGCCCTCAAAACTGCTACCTATCGTTTTTCCAGCTTCTCACTGGAAAATGTATCCCGTGAGCTGCTTGGAAAAGGCAAGCTGGTTGAACATGGTGTAGACGACCGGCTTGAAGAAATTCGCCACAACTTCCTTCACGACAAGCCTCGACTGGCCGCCTATAACCTCGAAGACTGTCGTTTGGTAGACGAAATTTTCGAGCAAACGAAGATCCTCGATTTTCTTGTTTTTCGCGGCCATATCACCGGGCTGGAAATCGACCGTGCCGGGGGATCAGTAGCGGCATTCTACAACCTCTATATGCCGCGTCTGCATCGCGGCGGCTACGTCGCCCCTAACCTGCCAACCGATGGGGGGCTGGCCAGCCCTGGCGGCTATGTAATGGATTCCATGCCGGGGCTGTATCGTGATGTGCTGGTACTGGATTTCAAAAGCCTCTATCCATCCATAATTCGTACTTTCAAGATCGACCCCATGGGGCTGATCGAAGGGCCTTGGGAACCCCGATAACAGCATCGAAGGATTTCGCGGTGCCCGGTTTCACCGCGACAAGCATTTCCTCCCGGAAATCATCAACGGGCTATGGAAACAACGGGATATTGCAAAAAAGAGCAATGACGCACCGCGTTCCCAGGCCATCAAGATACTGATGAATTCATTCTATGGCGTGCTGGGTGCGGGAGGCTGCCGCTTCTACGATGCCCGCCTGGCCAGCTCCATCACCCTACGTGGCCACGAAATCATGCAGACCACCGCAAAATGGATCGAAGAAATGGGTTACCAGGTGATATACGGCGATACCGACTCCACCTTCGTGTGGATAGACGGCGAACCGCCACAACAGAAATGCCGGCAAGTCGGTGAACGGCTGGTAGCGGAAATCAACCGCCGCTGGAGCGAAAAGATAAAATCTGAATTTGCTCTCGAATGTTTCCTCGAGATGGAATTCGAAATCCATTTCTGCCGCTTCCTGATGCCCACAATACGCGGTTCGGACGCAGGAACAAAAAAGCGCTACGCCGGAATGGTGCAAGACGATGACGGTGACAGGATAATTTTTCGAGGCCTGGAAACCGTGCGTACCGACTGGACCTTGCTGGCTCGGGAGTTCCAGGCCCGGCTGTACGAAATGGTGTTTCACGATCTCGATCCCAGTGACTACATTCGAGAGATTACCACTGAGACCCTGGCTGGTGGACACGACGACAAACTGGTTTACCGCAAGCAGCTGCGGCGCCAGCTCAGCCAGTATGTCAAGAATGTGCCGCCCCATGTTCGTGCCGCACGACTTGCCGACGAGGAAAACCTGCGCCGCGGCAGGAACCAGCGCTACCAGCACAAGGGCTGGATCAACTACCTGTTGACAGTGAATGGACCGGAACCACTGGAATACCTGAACAGCACTATCGATTACCCGATGTACGTAGACAAACAGCTCAAACCCATCGCAGATGGAATCCTGCCTTTTGTCGATCTCGACTTTGACTCCATAGTCAGTACCCAGGCCGAAATTTTCTAGCATCCCGCTACATGCCAATCAGCGGCAATGCGTGTTAAGGTTGCACGAAACCGCTTTTACAGGAGCCCGTAAGAGCAATTGAGTGCAGGGACAGGTGTCGCACAGATAAATATCGGATTCTTTGAAAATGCACTGCTGGGTGCCGGAAACAGATGCAAAGTGATAGTTTGACCAGGAAACTGGTGGCTATTTTTTACGCCGATGTGGTCGGCTATTCCCGGCTGATCGGTAACGACGAGGAAGGCACCCACCGCCGGGTCATGACCCTCCTGGATTTGGTCACCCAGTCGATCAGTGACGCCGGCGGTTCAGTTTTAAACTTCGCCGGGGATGCTATCCTGGCGGAATTTTCCAGTGTCATCACTGCGGTGAAAACGGCTGCGGAAATTCAGGTCATCCTGGCCGGACAGAACCGGGCTGAACCGGAAGATTCGCGGATCGAGATTCGCATTGGCATTCACCTCGGTGATGTTATCCAGGATCGGGGCGAGGTATTCGGGGATGGTGTCAACCTGGCTGCAAGGCTGGAGGCTGCCGCACCACCCGGCGGCATCTGCATTTCCTCTGTGGTACATGACCAGGTTTCGGGAAAGATTGACATCGAATTTACCGATGACGGCAAAGAAGAATTCAAAAATATTGCACGACCGGTTTATGTTTTTCGATGGGCTCCAGGCTCTCAGGGCTCCCTTCCTGCGCGAACAGTAGCCAGCATGAAAAAAGCTGCCGAAAAACCATCCATAGCGGTACTCGCCCTGGCTAATTTGAATCATGACCCTGAGCTGGATTTTATCGGCGATGGCATCACCGAAGACCTTATAACCGCCCTGTCAAAAATCCGCACCTTCAAGGTGATTTCCAGGGAAAGTACATTTTCCTACAAGGGCAGCGCTATCGATGTGCGCAAGGTCGCCGCGGAACTGGGTGTGCGCTATGTTCTCGAAGGCAGCGTTCGCAAGGCCGGGTCCCGGGTCAGGGTGACTGCACAGCTTATTGACGCAGACACTGGGCACCATGTCTGGGCTGAAAGGTACGACCGGGAGATGGAAGACATTTTTGATCTCCAGGATGAAATGGTGCAGCTGATCGCAGGGGCTCTAGAACCGGAGCTCAACGCCTTCGAACGGGAGCTGGCGGTGCGAAAGCCACCGGGCAATCTTGATGCCTGGGAGCAGTACCAGCGCGGCCTGTGGCACATGTGGATTTATGACAATGAAAACGTCACCATTGCCATGGATCTACTGCGCAAATCCATCGAAGCAGATTCCAGCTTTGCCCCGGCCCATGCCTATTTTGCCTACTGCTGTTACATCACCGTAGTACTGGGCTACGCCGGGGACCCCGAGACACGTCTTGCGGAGGGCATGACCGCAGCGAGAATGGCGTTAAAGTGTGATGACAAGGATGCTATATCTCACTTTGCCATTGGGCGAATACTCATGATGCAGGGCAAACACGATGCGGCCATCAACTCGCTGCAACGATCCATCGAGCTGAACCCGTGTTTTGCCCATGCTTACCACGGGTTGGGGTTCGCCCTGGGACTGGCGGGCGAGCTCGAGAAATCAAAGAAAACGACCGAGATCGCTATTAATATCAGCCCGCGTGACCCCATGCTTTTTGCCTTTTACTCGGTCCATTGCTTGACCTGCGTGCTCGATGGCGAGAACGAAGAAGGGCTGGAATGGGCGCAACGAGCTGTGCAGTCACCCAACAACGCAGGATACTGGGGCCATGCGGTGATGGCAGCCGCGTCAGCAAACCTGGGGCGTGTTGACGAAGCCAGGGAAGCATTGGCCAATGCGCTCCGGGAGAAACCGGATCTATCAATTGCTTATCTGCAATCAGCTCTTCCCACAAAACACGAAGGCACACTGGAGCCCTATCTCGATGGGCTGCGAAAAGCCGGGCTGGGCTGAGCGCCCCTGCGAAAGCGGGAATTTCCCAAAGGCTACGGGCCTCATTACGAGATCCCCGCTTTCGCGGGGAAGCGGGGAGTGGAGGAGCGGCGGGTTCGGGTAAACCAACGGTAGCCCAGGAGAACGGCCAGAACGGTGCCGTACACAAGGGGTTCAGAATCATCCACCCGGGTCACCCACAGGAAATGGACAATGACCAGGATTCCAGCCAGATATACCAGGCGGTGCAGTTTCTGCCATGCACTTTTCATCCTGCGGCGAATGCCAATTGGCGAAGTTACTGCCAGGCTTGAAAGAATCACGAAGCAGGAAAATCCGACGGTGATATAGGGCCGCATTATGATATCGTCGACCAGGAACGAAAAATCCAGGGAAAGATCGAAGACCAGGTAGATCAGGAAATGCTGGACCGCATAGAAAAAACAGTATAGCCCCAGCATGCGGCGAAAATGCACCAGCCACGGTGAACCGGTCAGCTTCGCCAAGGGTGTTATTGCGAGGGTAATGAGCAGCAGGCGCAGCCCCCAATCTCCCGTAGAGCGAGTCATGGTCTCCACCGGATTAACCCCTAGCGTGTTCCAGTAAAACCCCCACAGCAACAGACAAAAAGGCAGTAGCGCGAGCAGGTGCACTACCGGCTTGCAATATCGCCGGATGCTCCGGATGCCCGGTGAACGCATTAATAATTCTTGCTCAAATCCATGTTGGCGTAGAGATGAGCCACTTCATCAGCATAGCCATTGAACATCAGGGTGTCGCGCTTGAATAGCTCACCGATTCGGCGCTCCCTGGCCTGGCTCCAGCGCGGGTGGTTCACCTCTGGATTGACGTTGGAATAGAAACCGTACTCACGTCCATTTGCCATGTTCCAGCTGGTGGGCGGCTCAAGGGTTTCAAATGAAATCCTGACGATGGACTTGATACTCTTGAAACCATATTTCCAGGGTAACACCAGGCGTATCGGCGCACCATTCTGGTTCGGCATCACCTGCCCATACAGGCCCACCGCAAGAAATGCCAGGGGATTCATGGCCTCATCCATGCGCAGGCCTTCGCGATATGGCCAACGCAATGAAGCGCGCTGCTGGCCTGGAAGCGGATTATCAGAATCGTAAATCGTTTCAAAGGCGACGTATTTCGCCTTGCTGTTAGGTTCGAAGCGCTTGACCAGGTCGGCCAACGGAAAACCTACCCAGGGAATGACCATGGACCAGGCCTCGACACAGCGAAGCCGGTAGATTCGTTCTTCGAGGTCGTGGTAGCCAAGAATATCTTCCAGGGTGTAGGTGCCGGGTTTGCCACATTCCCCGGCAATTTCCACTGACCACGGGTCGGTTACCAGGGCATCGGCATTTCGATAGGGGTCTTCCTTGCCAGTACCCAGCTCATAAAAATTATTGTAGTGGGTGATCTCCTCGAAGGTGTTGAGCTCTTCCCCTTCAACTGTTTTCGTATTGGGGGCAGCGGCAATTTTGTCAGCGAGGCCGCTTACCGCCGCGTTGGCGAGAACCGGAAAGTAGCCGGCAAGGGATATACCAGCCCCGGCCGCCAGCCCCTGTTTGATAAATCGGCGTCGCTGCCGATAGAGTCTTTCATCTGTGACCTGGTTTTCGCCTGGTTTTGTCGAAAATTTCTTTTTTATATACACTAATGATGTTCCTGTTTTTTGTCTTGATCCCAGGTTGTTAGTAAGCACGCGAACCAATTAGTTTCAATTGCAATACGGATTGGACAGCATCCACTAGTTTTTGTTTAGCAGCGATTCCAGCAACTTGGAACCCAGTTCCTCAATCTGCGCCTCGGTCACATTCTGCAACTGTTTTTTGGCCGCACTACGGGTGGTGTTCTTTGCCAGTTTGCGAACAATCATGATACCAAGGGCCCGGGTATTAACGCTATGCTTCTTGCCGATCCCCCTGATTTTCATCTCCTCGATTGTGTCGGTCCACTGTTTACCTGCATACTCGGCATTCAGGGTAACGTTCTCGACCCTGATTTCCCTGATAATCATCTGGTATGTGTCACTCTTAGCTGCCGCGGCCTGGCTGGAATCAACTTCATCCTGGCTATCCGATTTTTCTGTACCTTCCTGGAGTTGGGCAGTCTCTTCTTCTTGAGATTGACTATCCTTGCCTGCCGAATTTTTCCCCTTCTTCGTGCGAATGCCAAGCTGCTTGTTGCTGACTTCAACAATATCTTCCAGGTTGGAGCTCAAATCTTCTTTCACATGCAGGTTGATCACCGGCGAATCGAAAACCAGGCTGTTTATAACCAGTGGCTGGCTCAACAGGGTGCTGCTATCAATGGAAAATCGAATGGAATTCATCACGATAGCGTCCCCCTCGGCATATCCGCTGGGGTTTTTGACAACCAGCCCTATTACCTCACCGTTTCCCTGGAACAGGGATAGCTTTACTGACTCTACGGTGACAGGCACGCCGGTCAGGTAGCTTACCGTTTCTTCAATATGCTCCCTGACACGATTATCGAGCGTCAGGCCAGTGTATAAAATTGCAGCTATGATCAGCGCCACAAGGGTCAGGAGAATTTTTTTCATTGTGATTTCTGGTGATTTTGCAATTGAATGAGTGAATAGAGCAGGAGAACAGTAAAAGGTTCTGTTTCCCACTGGAGTTGTGTATAAATGACAGTTCGACGTTATCACAATTTTCACTGCATATCTAAACAGGCTGCTCGGCAATGTCCATACTCCCCACCCGAAAAGACTCTACCGGATAGTACACATGCCAGCGAAAAATCTGCCCAGCTACTATCCCATTCTCAGGGCCGCAAATTCCCTGGCGCTGATGACCATCGCCATGGCGGGTATGTACGCCTCCATAATGGTTCTTGAACCGGCAACCCAGGAGTTTGACATCGGCCGCGGTGCGGGCGCCATGCCCTATACCCTGTACATGATAGGTTTCGGGCTCGGTAACATAGTGCTTGGAAAACTGATGGACCGCTTCGGCATGGCTCTGCTCGCACTGATTGGTGCGATTTGCCTGCCAGCGGGCCTGTACCTTGCCAGCACAGCGCAGCACCTGTGGTCTTTCATTTTTATCCTGTCCGTATTGTGTGGATTCCTGGGCGGTGCCTTTGCCTTCGGCCCACTGGTGGCCGATATATCAAAATGGTTTGATCAGCGCAGGGGATTGGCGGTGGGCATCGTGATATCCGGCAGCTATGTCGCCGGGGCGATCTGGCCGCCGCTGCTGCAGGGATGGATAGACAGCAACGGCTGGCGTCAGAGTTTTGCGGACCTGGCATTAATTTGCGCACTAACCATGCTGCCTTTGTCGTTGATTTACCTTAAGAAACCGGCTACTGAAGACGATGGTCGCACCACCGGTGATTCGCAACGGTGGCAGCGCCCCCTCGGTGTAAGCGCAAGACAGCTTCAATGCCTGTTGTGTTTTGCCGGCATCGGCTGCTGCGTCGCCATGGCCATGCCGCAGATTCATATAGTACCCCATGTCATTGATCTTGGTTTCGAGGCCATCGACGGTGCCAACATGCTGGGGCTGATGCTGGGCTTCGGCATTATCAGCCGGGTCAGCTCGGGCTGGATTTCAGACCGCATCGGCGGGGTAAAAACGCTGCTGCTTGGATCCGGCCTACAGGCCCTGGTGATCCTGATTTTCCTGTTCGTTGATACGCTTAATGGCCTGTACCTGGTTTCCATCGCGTTTGGCCTCTCCCAGGGCGGCATTGTTCCCTCCTATACCATCATTATTCGAAAGTTTTTCCGGGCTTCAGAGGCCGGCGCCAGGATTGGCTGGATTTTTGTTGCGACTACCGGGGGTATGGCCCTGGGTGGGTGGATGGCCGGAATACTATATGACCTTACAGGTTCCTATACGTTGTCATTCCTTAACGCCATCGGTTTCAATATTGTCAACATTGCCATCGCGATGTTCATGCTCAATCGGGACACCCGACCGGCCGAGGCCACAGGATAAACCCCATGGAAAATCGTTACAAACTCTATTACTGGCCAATCCCGTTTCGCGGTGTGTTTATCCAGCACATGCTGGAGTACGCAGGGGCGAATTACGAAAATGCCGAATACGATGAAGTTGCCGATCTCAAGAGCTGCGCCATCCCTGACCAGCCTGTGCCCTGCATGGCGCCGCCGATCCTGCACGATGTCCCCAATGACTGCACCCTGTCGCAGATGCCCGCAATCGTTGTCTACCTGGCCGGTGAGCTTGGCCTTGCGGCCGGTGACGCCTATCTCAATTACCAGGCGTTAAAAGTCATTCTTGATTGCAACGATGTGCTAAGCGATATTACCAACGCCAACGGCTCGCGGATGTGGACTCACGACCACTGGCAGGTATTCCGGTCCAACCGCCTGCCCAGGTGGCTTGAGATTTTTGAGGAAACCGGCAGGCGCCGTGGCCTTTCGGCCAGTTCCGGATTTCTGTTGGGCACCGAGAGTGCCAGCCATGCCGATATCGCTGTGGCTGCCCTGTTTGGAACCATGGCCCGCTGCCTGCCTGCACTCGAAAAAGATATTCAATCCAATGCCCCGGCCCTGTATGGGCTGTGCCATCGAATCGAGCAATGCGAGGGGATCCGGGCTGCTATCAAGCGCCAGGAAGCTGAAACCGGTTCCACCTATTGTGGCGGACAGATCGAACAGTCAATCCGGAAAATGCTGGCCCTGGATGAAACGCCCGGGCAGGTTTAGCGCCCGCCCGGGCACTGGATTTGGAATTGGAATCGGGGTATCAGGCTGCCCTGGACTGATCTGCAGAAAAGTATGCTGCAAGCTCGTCAGCGCTACCAATATGAGCGCCCTCGATGAATACCTGGGGCACCGTATCACGACCTGAGATTGCCCTCAGGCTCACGGTTGTGGCATCCGTCCCGAGCACAATCTCCTCAAACTGGATTCCCCGATCATGAAGCAGGGTTTTTGCCCTGGCGCAGTGACTGCAGCCCGGCCGGGTAAAGATCGAAACCGGTAGCGGCTTCTGTGCCCGGGGGTCGAGGTAGTGCAGCATGGTATCGGCATCGGACACCTCAAACGGATCCCCGGGCTGGTCGGGTTCGATGAACATTTTCTCGATCACGCCATCACGTACCAGCATCGAATAGCGCCAGGATCGTTTTCCGAAACCGAGATCCCCTTTGTCAACCAGCATACCCATGGCAGCTGTAAATTCCCCGTTTCCATCCGGTAAAACCATTATATTTTCTGCTTCCTGCTGTGCCTTCCAGGCATTCATGACAAAGGTGTCATTGACGCTGAGACAGACGATCCGGTCAATTCCCCGATCCATGAATGTCCCTGCCAGTTCGTTATACCGCGGCAGGTGGGTAGATGAGCAGGTGGGTGTGAAAGCACCCGGCAGGGAAAAAACGATGACATTCTTGCCCGCAAATATCTCGTCACTGGTGATATCCTTCCATTCATCATTTTCCCTGACCCTGAAAGCTACTTCCGGCACCCGATGGCCCTGTTTGTCCTGCATTTTGAATTACCTCAAAGTGATTAAGTAAGGCCCGGATTATGAGTGAATTCATCGAATAGGTAAAATTGATTGTATTAATTTGATCGATAGTTTTTAACTAAATTAAACCTCCATGACAGAATCCGCCTGGCACCTGCGAACCCTGACACCCCGCGACGTCGACGAGGCAATCGAGTGGGCCGCCAGCGAAGGCTGGAATCCGGGACTAAATGATCGGCATTGTTTCATGGCCACTGACCCTTGCGGGTTCTTAGGGGGCTTCCTGGATGATGAAATGGTAGCGACTATTTCCGTGGTGAAGTATGGCCGGGACTTTGGCTTCCTGGGGTTTTACATTGTACGGCCCGATTTTCGCGGCCAGGGTTATGGGTTGAGAACCTGGAACGCCGGACTTGAATACCTCAACGGGCGAAACATCGGACTGGACGGCGTTGTGGACCAGCAGGAAAATTACCGGAAATCGGGATTCAAACTTGCTTACCGGAATATTCGCTACCAGGGCGAGGGGGGCGGCGAAGCCCCGATGGATCCCTCTATCGTCAACCTGGACAGTATGCCGGTACAGGCCGTTGTTGACTACGACCGGGAATTCTTTCCCGACGACCGAACCGCTTTCGTACAGTGCTGGATCCAGCAGCCTGGCATTCATGCGCTGGGAATCGTCAACGACGGCTTACTGGCAGGATATGGCGTGATCCGGCCATGCCTGGAGGGATTCAAGATTGGGCCCCTGTTCGCCGAATCAGGAACCCTTGCCCGTTTGCTGTTCAGAGCCCTTTGCTCCCGAGTCGATTCGGACCAGCCGGTATTTCTCGATACCCCTGAATCGAATCCGGATGCTGTTGCCCTTGCCCGGGAGAACCGGATGATCCGGGTCTTCGAAACCGCAAGAATGTACAGCCGCGAGACGCCGGCTTTGCCGCTACAGAAAATATTTGGCGTTACAACTTTTGAGCTGGGCTGACCGGCCACTTGTGGGCAATAGGGGTCTAGTAGTCCAACACATTAAGATTGATGTGTTGGACTACTAGAGCGTTTCGGCGATTGATGGCCCGCGACCACGAACCCGGGTCTGGTGCATTCGCCGCCGATATTTGTCAGCATCATAACCCGTGCCCCGATGCAGGATGCAGCGGTTGTCCCAGATAACAAAATCTCCCACACGCCATTTATGACGGTACACTGACCGGGGCCGGGTCACTTCGGCGATAAGTTTCTCGATCAGGGGCTTGGCGTCCTGTTGCGGCATTCCTTCGATCTCCCGCACATGGGAGCCCACGAAAATATTCTTTTCCCCGGTCACCGGGTTTCGACGTACCAGGCGCTGCCGGACTGGATGCATGTAGGTTCGCTGGCTGTGGTTAACCGCATCCTCACTGACCTTGGTCCGGGAGTAAATATAGTCATGAATGCCAACCAGCGGATCAATCAGTTCCCGGGTTTCCTCATCCAGCCTTGAATAGGCGGCGCGGCCACTGGCAAATTCTGTTTCACCTTTCTCGGCGGGCACTTCATAGGCGCTGAGGATTGAATAGAGGGCGGGAATTTCTCGGAACGAACTATCCGAATGCCACATCTGGTTTCCACGCTGGGAGTTGACCCTGCGCCCGGGAACCCTCACTCCATTCGCATCAATATTTCCCACCAGCCCGATATAGGTGACCTGGCCCTTGCTGTAGTAGGAGACATGCTCTTCCTCCAGCTCCCCGAAACGACGGGTAAACTCAAGGTGTATTTCATCGTTCATTTCCTGGGACCGGAACAACAGCAGTGAATATCTGTTAATTGCCGCGTCTATTTCTTTAAAAATACTATGCTCAAGGTCACAAACCAGTTTGACACCACGGATTGCGGCACCGAATTCTGCATGTAACGGTTCAATACTGATCACTGTTGCACTTTATTCGGGTTTTGGTTTTTAACCGCCATGCACAGGCGTATAAAGTTTTCCACCAGCCTGTGGCCATCATCAACATCCGCATACTGGTCACACAGCTCCGGGCAGGATTTACGCCATATTGTAGCAAGCGTTTCAGTGGTGGCTTCGGGATGAAACTGGGTGGAATACCAGTGGCCGCCAAACTCCAGGGCGGCCACCGGGACCTTGCCACTGCTCGCCAGCAGGACGCTTCCGGGCGGAACCTCAGTTACGTGCTCGCGATTGGCATAGTGAAAGCGGGCGCCGTCTTCAATGGATTCCAGCAACGGCGAGGCTCTCCCCCGGTCGGTAAGGGTGGTTTTCATGGTACCTGCATAGGGGCCGTCTGGATATTTCTCAACGGCAGCGCCGAAATGCCAGCCAAGAAGCTGGTGTGAACCGCAGATCCCCAGCAAGGGAACCCCGGCTTTTCGCATTATCGGAATCCAGCCCAGGACCCGTTTTTGCCACGCGGTCTGGTCGTGCACCGAATTGTAGGTTCCAGCCAGCACCAGCCCGTCCACTTCCTCCGGGTTCGGCAGCGGGTCGCCGATACACACGTTTCGAGTCTGGATACTGATCCCATGGAGATGACCATAGTGGCTTACAAACCACTTCCCTTCCTGGTCACGGTCCGCCAGGTGATCGTATACCGATGCATCGTAGCTTCCCGGCTCGCCCATCATTTCAATAAAGAAAATTCGTGTCTGGTCGCTGCGCTGGCCCTGGTTCATGTAAGTAACGGGGTTGTCATTCAGTCGCTGTAGAACAGCTCACCCATGGACTCCCTGCCCGGGGAGGACACCTCTTCCTCGGGAT
>PVMK01189169.1_pt1 | contig 20743 bp, 28 predicted proteins | sample 1853481 | NCBI WGS metagenome assembly PVMK01 (sample SAMN08533507, study PRJNA380276) | Marine sediment metagenome, whole genome shotgun sequencing project.
GCAAATCCTACAACTACTTTTTTTTCTTTTTTAATAGATGAAAGAATATCCGCAGTTTTTGTGATTTTTATTTCGGTAAGACTTTTTTCTTTCTTCAATTTTTTAGATGAAACTTTTGCAGGTTTATAATCTGCAACTGCGGCAGACATAATTAAGTAGTTGTTTTTCTTAATTTCTTTATCAACAGATTTTTTCATTTCATCAGCCGATCTGACATTAACCATATTAATCTCCTGGTAAGCTATTTCAGAAGAAGTTCCTGAAATGAGCGTTACATCAGCACCTCTTAAAAATGCTGCTTTTGCAAGTTCGTAACCCATCTTACCCTGAAGAACGATTACCAATAAATCTAACCGGGTCGATGTCTTCAATAGTTGGTCCTGCTGTAACCAATATTTTTTTACCTTTAAAATCTTTTTCAAAACCTGATAATACAAATTCTACAGAATCAATAATTTTATCTAATTCGGCAAGACGTCCTTTCCCACTCAATCCGCTTGCAAGCTCACCTTCTTCAGCTTCCACAATGTAATAACCAAGTAATTCAAGCTTAGCAAGGTTTTCTTTGGTTGTCGGGTTTTCGTACATATCAACATCTGCAGCAGGAGCCAAAATAACAGGGGACCTTGCAGCAACAGCCACTGTAGTTAATGCATTATCGGAAAAACCATAAGCAATTTTTGCAACTGTGTTTACTGTTGCCGGGGCGATCAATATTAAATCAGCCCATTGTGCTAAATCGATGTGCCAAGTATTTAAACTTGTGCTGCTGTTTTTATTTTCAGGAAACATATTAACAACAACAGCATTTTTTGAAAGAGTGGATAAGGTGAGAGGAGTGATAAACTGAGTTGCCGAGGGAGACATAACAACTTTTACATCAGCACCTCTTTTTACAAGGTCTCTTATTAGATAAGCACTTTTGTAAGCTGCAATGCAGCCCGTTACACCTAAAACAATTTTCTTACCGTATAAAATATCTTTTTGCATTTAAATATGTAATTGTTAATCTCAAAGTATAGGTGCTCGTTTAATAGATCAAATTAATAGCGAAGTTAACGGCAGAGAAAGAAAATCCGGCAACAGCCGGATCTTCATCTCATCATAAAATAATCTTTGCTTTAATCTTTGTACTTATATTTAGTTTCATCTTTAAGTAATTCATCCAAAGCCTGAATGTGAGGTTTTTTCCTTTTTTCCAGATCCTGCGAAATTTTTAACTGTGCAGGGTTATCAATATCTTCACTTTCATCATCCGCTGCAGCTTCAGGTATGGTGCTTAACAAAGCATTGAACTCAATTTTTACCTCGTCATTTAATTGTCTCGCACGCAGGGAACTAACTATGATAGCTTCATAAATATTTTCCGCACATTTGTCAATCTCTCTCAGATCTATCGGTGTAATTTGCATACTTTACTTCTCCTTGTTTATTATTTTTTTTATTAAAATCGAAGTTTCTTCAACTGCTTTTTCTAAATATTCATTACTAATAATATAATCAAATTGATCTTTATGACTCAATTCCATTTTTGCTCTCTCAATTCTTTTCTGAAAATCTTCCTCAGTCTCCGTTTGCCGGTTTCGCAATCTTTGTACAAGTTCTTCGTAACTTGGCGGCATAATATAAATTAAATGCGATTTGGGATAAATTCTTTTTATTGAAAGAGCACCTTTCACATCAACTTCTAAAAGGACAGGTTTACCTGAGTTTATGTTGTCATCAATAAAACTTTTAAATGTACCGTAATAGTAATCATAAAATTTTTCCCACTCAACAAATGCACCTAAATCAAGTTCATTTTTAAATTTATCTTCATTTATAAAATAATATTCTACCCCGTCAGTTTCATTTTCCCTTTTCGGTCGGGAAGTAGCTGAAATGGAAAAAACAATTTCTGGATAAAGTTTTAATATTCTTTTTACGATAGTTGATTTACCCGCACCACTTGGTCCGGAAACGGCAATAAATTTTTCCCACTCAACAAATTCACCTATGTCAATTTCGTTTTTAAATTTATCTTCACTTATAAAATAATATTCAACTCCGTCACTTTCATTTTCCCTTTTCGGGCGGGAAGTAGCTGAAACGGAAAAAACAATTTCGGGATAAAGTTTTAATATTTTTTTTACGATAGTTGATTTTCCAGCACCACTCGGTCCGGAAACGGCAATCACTTCTCCTTTGTTATTTTCCAAAGATCACTCAATATTTTGTATTTGTTCTCTTATCTTTTCTATTTCTTCCTTTATTAACACCGCATTATGGGTAAGTGAAGTAGATATCGATTTGGAAGAGATCGTGTTTGTTTCCCTGTTCAATTCCTGGCATAAAAAATTTAGTTTTCTTCCTGGTTCAGCTTGTTTGTTCATACTCTCAATAAAAAATTTAAGATGACTTTTTAACCGCACACATTCTTCAGTGATATCGGCTTTATCTGCAATTGTAGCCAATTCTAAATTTAATCTCTGTTCATCAAGTTGGGCTTCACCGGTTAATGTTTTCAACCGTTCCTTCAATTTTTTAAAGTGATTAATAACGCTTTTCTTAAATTCTTTCTCAATTAAAACTACTCTTCTTTCAATTGTTTTAATTCGTTTTGTTAGATCTTTTGCTAATTCTTTGCCTTCCTCTTTTCTCATTTTTAAGAGTTCATCAACCGCACTTTTTACAGCTTTCTTAACAAGGCTAAATTCCGTTTCCGATAAAGAAATATCAGAGGAAGAAATTATTTCGCGGTTGTTAATTATATGCTCAAGTTTTATTTCTTCTTTAATTCCGGCAGTTTTTTTAATCTTTTCAATAAGAGAAATGTATTTCTTCAGCTTTGTTTCATTCACCATCGCAAGATCATTATTGCCGTTTCGCTTAAGCTGAACAGTTACATTTATTTTCCCTCTTTTTATTTTTGATTTTAAAATTTCCCGCATCTCATATTCCCTGTCAGATAATAATGGAGGAAGTTTTAGAAATAATTCTAAAAAACGGCTGTTAACGCTTTTTATTTCTACTTCTGCAGAAATATTATTTTTTACGGCGCTTCCTTTGCCGTAACCCGTCATACTAAAAATCATATAAACCTTACTAAAAAAAGAACGGTAAAAATAGCAAATTAATTAACGCTATTCAAAGATATTTTTGAGAAAGATTTGCTTAATATAACGCTCGACTTCACTAAGCAAATCTAAGTTAGTACGTTTTTGAAATCCGGCAATTAGCAAACTTAATAGATTATTCCTGCCGTTTGGCTAAGACAAAATACTATTCATATTTTACATCGTGCTCTAAAGGAAAAAATCAATATCAGAAGGATATTTAGAACAAACAATCAGAACGCTTCGCCAATTCCAAAGTGAAACTCAAATGCTTGCCAAAAAGCTCTTTCAAACAAGGTGATTTCATTTTGCGGATCCCACAGTTTCCACCCAAAATCAATTCTGAATGGTGCAAAAGGTGAGTAATATCTAACTCCAAAACCGACAGCTACAGCAATTTGCTTAAATTGAAAATTGGTGTAACCATTCCACGTATTTCCATAATCTAAAAAGAGTGCATATCCAAAATCTGGATTAAATTTTCTTCTGTATTCAAACGAGCCTTCTAGAATAAACGTACCACCACGAATATTATCTTCATTAGGATCAGTAACACCAATAAAGGATATCCTGCTTTCAGGTACTAGTTCTCTTGCCCTCCAACCTCTCACCGAGTTTGCTCCACCGGCAAAAAATGTTTGGTTCGGTGGAATCAATCCATCTCCACCAACAAATGTTTGCATGTAACCGATTTTAAATTTCATACCAAAGACTGTATTGTTATCTCTAGAGTCAGCCATATAATTTGAAAATGTGGTTTGAAGTTTATAATAGAATCCCATATCATCAGTCCTTACTTCATTGACTCCAACTGAATCCTGAATATACGGCCCACTAAAAGTTGCTACTGTTCTTGTAAGCGCTAATTCTATTATCTGGTTTAAGTTGTAACCTTTAAATGGAAAAAAGAAATCATTTGTTGTAGTTGAGCCAATTGCCGAGCCAAGAATAGCTGCAGTACTTCTTGGTGTTGTTACAAGCAACATTTCATTTATCTCCGAAAAAATATCGTATCCAAGAATATCTACAGTAAGATATGGGTTTAATAAATTGATAAATGTATGTGCAGGCATGTCAATAGCTAATTGTAATCGACCTCCTTCATTTTCAAAACGTGTCTCGAAAATATTGTATGTTTTGTAGTATGCTTCGAATGAAGCAGAAATACTTCTACTGAAAAAGAACGGCTGTTCCAGTAGCAACCTTATATCAACCTGTGTCTGGATTATTGAATCACCAGCAGACGAAGAAAAGAAATTAAAATTTTGAATATCGTTTACTTTAAATTTTGTACTAAGTGTAAGTTTGCGGGCATCTCCGAAGAAGTTCTTCCTGCTGTAGCTCAAACCGATACCAATATTTGATGTGTTGAATTCATTATCAATAAATACTTCAGGAGAAAGGTCATTCATACTGCCGATAGTACCTTTTATATTAAGAGGAACTTTATTACTAACTGTGTCTTCAATAACACCTTTAAGGTTTATTGAATTGAAAAGACCAGTCCTGGCCAATCTTAAACGGCTTTTCGCAATCTCTTCTGCGTTATACATTTGCCCGACTTCAATACTTGCAACGTATTTAATCAATTCATCGCTAACTAAATCTTTACCTTCTCCGTTTTTTTCAACCCTTATTTCATTAAATAAATATTTATTTCCCCGTGGTAAAATAAATATCCAGTTCAGTTTTGTTCATCAAAGTGTCCATTACTATCAAAGTGCTATCGAACGTAGATAGCATATATCCATTATTTTTTAAAATAGATAGCACGTTACTCAAATGTCTTTGCAGTTTTTCCTGATTAAATCTTTCGGTATTTGACAAACTAGTGTAAGGTGATAATTTGAGAATGAAGGTATTCCAGTTTGTTTAATCCGTGCACACTAATTTTCCCCATATGTAAATTCAGTTCCCTCTGATAATTGATAAGTTAGCACAATGCTTTTGGAAGAAGTATCAACATCGTAAGAATAAGAAAAGCTTGTTTTGAAAAATCCATTAACTGCGTAAAATGATTTTAAAGAAATAATATCCACAGTAATTGCTAATGAATCGAAATAAACAGGTGGTGAACCAAACGGGGTAAAAGAATCGAAAAATTTCCATAACCAGAAAGGGTTTTCCTTACTTTGGATTACATTTTTCAAATCCGAATCAGAAAATTCATTATTTCCAATAAATTCAATTGATGTTAATTCGTACAGCTCACCTGGCTGAGCATATACATTACTGCTTAACGGCGAAATTATAATCATCAATATAAATACAGCAGAGAAACGTGTCATCTGTTTATAATTCTAATTTCAGCCGCGGATATGCATGGATGAATGGTTGTATGATTGCATGTAATCAAATTTGGAATCATAATTTGTCGGATTTAATAATTCTTAACGCACTATAATCTTTCTTAAAGTAGCGGATGAAAAATTTTCTGATCATCGGGTCCTCAATGTTTTCCGAGAGGTAAAGCGAAACTCCTGCAGACTTTTGAACGATAAGATGAGCATAATAAATCTCTTTTTCGGAAAAATTAATTATATACAAAAATACATCTCCGCCTCCTGTACCGAGATAAAAATCCTTTGGAGTTATAATAGACCATCTCACCTTTAAACGATGAGAGTTTCATTTTATCCACAATACATTTGTCAAATGATCCTTCCAATAATCCGGTATTATAAACCACTTTAAATTCATCATCAATTTTTTCAATAAGACTAAAAGAAATTCCCCACTGGTTATTCCCCGATACTTCTGTGCCTGCAACAATAGATTTGGTTTCTTCTGAACTGAAATTACCGGAAGTAACAAATTCTATCTTTTTATCAATCAATTGTGCTGCAAGGTTTTTAATTGCACGCATATCATTATAATTCACCTGGTTACTTTCTTTCTTTCCGCAGCCAACTAAAAAAAGAAGAAGTGAAATGATTCCAATTATTTTATAAATTTTATTTAATAACAACTTTGGTTCCTACTTTTATAATCGAATAAAGTTCATTCATATTTTCATCGCTCATTGCGATGGAACCGTTTGTCCAGTTAAAAACAAAAGGTAGATTTTTGAATATGTAATTTAATCTTCCTATACCGTGGATACCGATATCTCCGCCAAGCACTTCGTTATACTTTGTGCAGCCCTCGTAGTAAAATTCAAATTTTAGCTGATTGAATCTCTTTTGTGTCAGCCATCCTTTACGAAGTGCCTCGGCAGCGTCATCCAAATTCGGATAGTTTAAACGGAAGAAAATATAATATTGGTGCGATGTATCGATAGAACATATTTTATATTCACCAACTGGAGTAGCCTCATCACCTGCTTTGTTTTTTATTTTATGAACATTTCTTCCGAAACTCACCCTGTAACTTTTAACAAATACCGTATCTTCATAAAGATTTAAAGTGTAAGTATCTCTATCTATAATAATATTCGGATCGATTAACTGGGTGAATCCTTTTCCCACCATTGCTTCCGGAAGCGGGACTTCCCTGATATTTAGAATAACACCATAAACTATTACTCCTGCCATAAACAGAATTATTGTCAAGCTAATATAGATCACATTTCTAACAGTGTTTTTATCTATATATTGCTTAAGCAATGAAAATAGTTTTCCTCAATATATTTGATGCAGATTTCCCTGACACGTTAAGCTATATTTATTGAATACAATCTTTTTATTTTAATTATAAAATTTACTCAAAAATACTATAATTATTAGTTCCATTAAATATTCATATGTTTATAATTTTAAATTAAGGTCATATTGAACTCGTCCTGATGAACCTGCCTACCGCAGGAAGGTCGGGACTCGTTTCATCTTTTTTATGATGATATGCATAAATACCTGTCTATAATATTCATCACCCTTATTTTTACACTTAAATTTTCTAATCTGGATACAAATGCGCAGATTAAAATAAAAGCTGTCGGCGATATTATGCTCGGTTCTGTTACACCGAAAGAAATTTTACCTTCGGAAAATGGTAATGAGTTCGTTAAATCGGCAGCACATTTATTAAATGGAGCCGATATTGTATTCGGCAATCTTGAAGGAAGTTTTATTACCGACGAAATGGAACCGAAGAAATGCAAGGAGGCATCGCGTGAAAGAAAAACTTGCTATGAATTCGGAATGCCAGATTACCTTGCTGTTCCGCTTAAAGAGCTTGGCTTTAATGTTATGAACCAGGATAATAACCATTCGGAGGATTATGGGGATGAAGGTTACCTTTTTACACAGGAAAAATTAGAAGAATTAAATATTAAATTTATGCCGAAGAAAGGACTGGCAGAATTTAATATTGTCAATGTGCGAATTGCTATTGCAGCATTCGGTTATTCTGAGAATTCACATAATATTTCTGATCTTGAGAATGCAAAAAATGTTATTAATAATTTAGATGGCAAATATGATATAATAATCGTATCATTCCACGGAGGTGCAGAGGGGAGAAATGCACTTCACATTGCAGATAGTACAGAAACTTACCTCGGCGAAAACAGGGGAAACGTTATTGCTTTTGCTCACACCGTAATAGATGCAGGCGCAGATATGGTGATAGGGCACGGACCTCATGTTTTGAGGGCTATGGAAATATATAAGAACAAACTGATCGCATACTCACTCGGTAACTTTTTAACTTACGGCAATATGAACATAAGCGGAATCAATGGTGTAAATGTAATTCTTCAAGCAGAATTGGAAAACAGCACGGGAGATTTTTTACGGGGCAAACTAATTTCCATTCAACAGGTTGGAAATGGAATTCCATCTCTGGATGAAACAAACGAAGGATTTCATTTAATAAAAAACTTAACGTCAGAAGATATTCAAATGCCACATCTTCTTTTTGTTGGATTGGAAAGAATATATAATTCTAGAATTGTTACACCACCAATTAGACCTAAGATGTACTGGAGAGATAGAAAAAACAATCAAATAAGAATAAGAAATAAATCCAGGATAGAGTGATTAATTTTTGAAGGCGTGGAAATAAAAAAAACTATATTAAAACTAGAATAGAATGAGAACATATTAAAATCTCATAAATATTCAATAGTCAAACTTCCATAATCTCAGTTTCTTTATGCTTAAGAATATCATCGATTAGTTTCGTATGATTATCTGTATACTTCTGAACATCATCTTCAGCATCTAATAACTGGTCTTCCGACATCTTTTTTTCTTTTTCTTCTTTTTTAAGATGATCGTTAGCATCTCTTCGGATGTTTCTTATTGCAACCTTGCAATCTTCTCCAAATTTTTTAACCAGTTTAACCAGTTCTTTTCTTCGTTCTTCTGTAGGAAGCGGAACAGGAACTTTTAAATTGGTTCCGTCGCCCACAGGATTAAGACCTATGTTTGCTTCAAGTATTGCTTTTTCAATAATCGGAACCATCGGTTTTTCCCAAGGAGTGATGGATAAAGTATGTGCATCCAAAACTGATACATTACCAACCTGGTTTAATGGGAACCATAGTGCCGTAATAATCTACCTTAATACTATCAAGCAAAGCAGTTGTTGCTTTTCCGCTTCTAACTTTGGCAATTTCATGTCGTAATGCTTCAATTGATTTATCCATTCTTAATTTTGCATCTTTTATAAGTTCATGCATTTTTCTCCTCCAATCAATTAAATTTTTTCAGTTACTTTAGGTTTATCAGTTATAATTTCTTGTTTAGGTCAGATAGAACTCGCACTATAATCATCCCTTTGTTTGTAAATGTTTTTTCCCGCTCGTTTCATTATTTATAACAGTACCAATGTTTTCGCCTTTAACCAGCTTAAATAAATTATCAGGTACATCCATATTGAAAACTATCATAGGTAAATTATTTTCCTGGCAAAGACTAACGGCTGTTAAATCCATTATCTTTAAATTTTTCTTAAGAATATCCATGTAAGTTATTGAATGAAATTTTACCGCATCATTATTTTTTTCCGGATCGCTGTCAAACACACCATCAACCCTCGTTCCTTTAATTATAACATCGGCACCAATTTCAACTGCCCGTAAGGAAGCAGCCGTATCTGTACTAAAATACGGGTGTCCCGTGCCTGAGCCCAAAATAACAACGCGTCCTTTTTCAAGATGCCTTATCGCTCTTCTGCGGATATATGGTTCGGCAATAGCTTCCATTTTAATTGCACTCATTAGTCTTGTTGTAATACCGGCTTTTTCAATCGCATTCTGTAGTGCCAGTGAGTTTATCATCGTTGCGAGCATTCCCATGTAATCGCCAGTTGCCCTGTCAATTCCCTGTGAACCGGCACTTAATCCTCTGTAGATGTTTCCGCCGCCAATAACCAATCCTACTTCAGCTCCAACATCGTGAACCTTTTTTACTTCTTCAGCAAAAAATTCCAGTACTTTGCTGTCGATTCCAAATCCCTTCGTGCCCATAAGTGATTCGCCGCTGAGCTTTAGGAGAATTCTTTTGTATTTAAGTTGTTCCATATAATTTATTATTATTATAAAATATTAAACGTAAATAAAGTTCTAATCTATTCCTGTTTCATAATTTGCGCAGTAAATATAAAAAAAAAGTCTTAACATTGTTAAGACTTTTAATTTAATTTTTATTTGTTTTCATCGCCTAAATGAAAGCGATGAAATAACGCAATCTTTACTTCAGAGTTGTATTTTGTATTAAACTCTTTAATAAGATCGCCAACTGTTTTAGAATTATCTTTAATAAAAGCTTGTTCTGCAAGGCAGTTTTCCTGATAAAATTTATTCAGTTTGCCAGTTGCAATTTTTTCAAGTATTTGTTCTGGTTTACCCTCTTTATGGGCAACCTCTTTATAGATCTCAATTTCTTTTTCAATTGTTTCTTTTGGAATATCCTCACGGTATATACTCAACGGATTCATAGCAGCAACCTGCATTGCAATATCTTTACCAATATTATATAACTCGTCTGCAGCTTCAGTTACGTTATCAAACTTTATAAGCACACCAAGTTTAGAACCCATATGAATATAATCGACAAGAATTCCGTTCGGAGCTTCTTCATCTGCTAATCTTGAGACTTCAACTTTTTCTCCTACCTTACCAAGTACTTCATTCACTTTCTCTTTTAATACAGAATTCTTATCAAGAAGTTCTTTCACAGAAGCGGGCTGAGAGCTAAAGACAGCTTCAATTACTTCATTAGCAAGATCAACAAAGTCCTTGTTTTTCGCAACAAAATCAGTTTCACAATTTACTTCAGTAATAGCACCATGCTTTCTATCATCGGAAATTTTTGTTACTATCAATCCTTCGTTAGCAGATCTTTCGGCTCTTTTAGCTGCAACAGCTGCACCTTTTTTACGCAATATCTCAATTGCTTTTTCCATATCGCCGTCGGCTTCGGTAAGGGCTTTTTTACAGTCCATCATACCGGCACCGGTTTTCTTTCTTAACTCATTTACTTGTTGAGCAGTTATTTTCATTTCTGTTGTCTCCATGTCATTTTAATATTTTATTCTGAATCGGATGATGATTTTTCTTCTTTCACTTCATTCACATCTTCGCTTTTTTCATCCTTGACGGTTTCCTCTTTTTTCTCATCAGCAGATCCTTCAGCGTTTACAGGCTTTTTAACTTCTATAGTTTCTTTCTCATCTTTTTTGCTTTCACCATCAGCTTTTTCGGCTTCAGCTTTTTTCTTCTCTTCAGCTTCTTTTTCCTTTTCAGCTTTTCTTGCTGCTCGTTCAGCTTCTATTTTTTTCTTTTCTTCTTCTTTTTCTTTTTCCCGTTCTTTTTTCACTCTTTCTCTTTCGGCAGCTTCTTCGGCTTTTTTCTCTTTAAGTTTTGCCTCACCTTCTAAAATAGCATCTGCCATTGCACTTGTAATAAGCTCGATTGTTTTCACAGCGTCATCATTGGCAGGAATAATATAATCTATATCATCCGGGTCGCAGTTAGTATCAACAATTGCAAAGATAGGTATGTTCAATTTGCGTGCTTCATTAACTGCGATCGATTCTTTTCTGATATCAACAATAAAAAGTGCCCCGGGAAGTCTGTTCATAGTTTCTATACCGCCAAGAACTTTTTTTAATTTATCGCGCTCTCTTGATAAGAAAAGAATTTCTTTCTTTGTTATCTTTTCAAACGTTCCGTCAGTTTCCTGTTTTTCTATGTTGTGAAGTCTTTTTACACTCTTTCTTATAGTAGAAAAGTTTGTAAGCATTCCGCCAAGCCATCTTTCACTAACCCAATTAGCCCCGCATTTTTTTGCCTCGGTATCAATGACAGCTTGTGCCTGTTTTTTTGTACCAACAAAAAGCACTGTTTTTCCTTCGGATGCAAGCTGGTTAAGTTTTTCTGTTGCTACATCAATTAGCTGCTGGGTTTTTTTAAGGTCGATGATGTGAATCCCATTTTTCTCCATAAAAATATATGGTTTCATTTTTGGATTCCAACGGCGGGTTAAGTGCCCGAAATGTGCACCTGATTTAATAAGCTGAATTAAATCAACTCTACTCATAATATTACTCCTGTTGTTTACTTCTACTTTCCTCGGCTTTACCTTTCATCCCGATTTATCGGGACACAGGAGGTAAATCAGAAAGTATGAATGATTGTTAAATAAAAAATTTATCTCTTAGAAAATTGAAATCTCTTTCTTGCCTTTGGCTGTCCGTATTTTTTTCGTTCAACCATTCTCGGATCTCTTGTTAAATATCCTTCAGTTTTAAGTTTAGGTCTGAAATCAGGATTTATATCAATTAAAGCGCGTGCAATACCTAATCTAATTGCTTGTGCCTGCCCTGTAGTACCTCCGCCATTAACATTAACAAACACATCATAATTAGCATCAGTTTCAGTAAGTTTTAACGGACCTAAAATATCGTCTCTGTTAGTTAATTGAGGAAATGCTTTTTCAAATTCCCTTTTGTTAACTGTAACTTTTCCGTTTCCATTTCTTAAAATTACTCTAGCAACCGAAGTTTTTCTTCTGCCTATATAAATCTTATCGGTCATTATTTCTCCGTTAGTATTAAAGTTTCTGGTTTTTGCGCACTATGCGGATGATCTTCGCCGGCATAAACTTTTAATTTTTTTATCAATTTTCTTCCGAGCCGGTTTTTAGGCAGCATACCTTTAACTGCATTCTGTATAACAAACTCAGGTTTCTTGTCCATCATCTCCTGAAAGCTAGTAACTTTTTGTCCGCCCGGATAACCGCTGTGGCGAACATATGTTTTAAGAGTTACTCTTTTGCCAGTCAGTTTAACTTTGTTAGCATTGATAACCACAACAAAATCACCTGTATCCATATTGGGTGTAAAGATAGCTTTATTCTTACCTCTTATGATCTTTGCAACTTCTGTAGCCATACGACCAAGCACCAGATCCTTAGCATCAACGAGATACCATTTGCGATCCGCATCTTCTGTGCGAATAAACCGCGTTATTTTTTCCTGTTTCACGTAATTTTCTCCGTATCCAAAATCATTTCTAAGAAAGTTTACAAAACTAATGCTAAGGAAGGCAAAAGTCAAGAAATGGGTGATGTGATTAGCTGCAATAATTCTGCCCTCCTGCCTGAAACAAGAGGGCAGTATCGAAATTATTTCATGTTTTGCATATTTGGCATATCAAACTTTTTATACCCTGGCGGCGCTGAAAACATTTTATCATCAAGCTTCATTAGCTCTAAATCTATTACCTTAAATACAGTTTCTAATTCACCCGATGAGTTTTCCTCTTTAACTAACATCGGGGAAATACCCTTCATTCATAATTTCCTTTTGCCATTGAGAATTACCTCCACCCTCCGGATTATCCATAAACAAAAATGATCCGAGTTCTTTTGTCATTAATGCCAAACCTTTTCTGTCTTCATCTTTAAATTCAAACTCATCGCAGCTGTATCCCATAACGTTCTTGCGAATTTCCCGTTTTAACGAAATAATCCGGTCCAACTGATTCACTTTTTGAAATTTCATCCGTTGCGTCAATTGGCATTTCCATATACATTTTTTGTTCAGTCATTATAATTATCATTGCTTTTTTATCACCATCGTATATCATCGATCCCTGTCCTGCAGCTTCACCACTCTCCGGTTGAATCAGGAATTTATTTCCTTTTACGAAATAACTGATCTGCTGGTTCTGACCTTCATCACTTACTTCAAATGTTACCTTTCCCTCAAATTTATCCTGCGCAATACTCAGAGAAGAATTAAAAAATAACAAAAAGCTAAGAGCTATCATTATTTTTGAGATTGACATATGCATAATGCCTCCATTACTTAAATATTTTAAAATTATATTTTTAAGACTATTCTTAAGTTAAGAGTTTTTAACTTATTATTAAAACTCTGACTATAAAACCGGGATGAATTGATAACCAAAGCCATAGCCAGATAATAGACCCTTTTGAAGCTTTAACCAAAATTAGTAATTTTGAATCTTCATTTTTTCACATAATAAAAAATCACAAACAATTATGAAAATACTAATTACAGGGCGGGCGCAGGATTTTTGGGAATTAACTTAGTACGATATCTCCATTCGCGGAAAACGAAATTGTTTCTCTGGATATTGTGGAATTCGATTATCCTGATATGAATGATAAGATAACAATAATAAGCGGTGATATACGTGATCAAAGTATTGTCGCTAAGGCAATGGAAGGAATTGATATTGTTATCCATACGGCTGCCGCACTTCCTTTATATAAACCGGAAGATATTATTTCAACAGATGTTGGAGGTACGCGAAACCTTTGATTGAAGCTGCTGAGAAAAACAACGTAAAACGTTTTATTCATATTTCCTCAACAGCAGTTTATGGTATTCCCGATCATCATCCGTTATACGAAGATGATAAGCTTGATGGTGTTGGACCTTACGGTAATGCCAAAAATTCAGGCAGAAGAAGAATGTTTGAAATCCAGAGAGAAGGGAATGTGCGTTCCGATAATTCGTCCCAAATCTTTCATCGGGAGTTGAACGGCTCGGTGTGTTCGATCTTTTATTTGATTGGGCTAAAGACGGGCATGGTTTCCCGATGATTGGCAATGGTAATAATCGTTATCAACTGCTTGATGTTGAAGACCTGTGCGAAGCTATTTTTCTCTGCTGTACTTTAGATGAAGAGAAAGTAAATGATACTTTTAACATTGGCGCAAAGGAATTCACAACAATGCGTGAAGATTATCAAGCCGTGCTTGATGCCGCGGGACATGGGAAGAAGATAAGTGGTCTCCCGGAAAAACCGATAATATGGACCTTGAGATTTTTGGAAGCGTTAAAATTATCACCTCTTTACAAATGGGTGTATGAAACAGCATCAAAGGATTCTTTTGTTTCGATTGAAAAAGCGGAGAGAGTGCTTGGTTACACTCCAAAATTCTCAAATAAAGATGCACTTGTAAGAAATTACAAATGGTATGTTGAACACTTTGACGAGTTTAAAGATAAATCCGGAGTATCGCACAGAGTGCCGTGGAAACAAGGTATATTACGTTTTGCAAAAGTGTTTTTTTAATTAATCTGCAATAAGAATTTATCTTGATAAAATTTTATAGGAGATTTGGATGCCGGAAAAAAAAGATTACTTAAAAAATAAGATAGAACATATAGATATAAAATCGCACAACGTTGTACCACTTGTTGAGGCAATGGAAAATATGGCATTCTCTGCCCGCGATCTTAACAATGCCGCAAAAATTTATGATAGGATGATAAGCGATAAAGATTGCACTATCATTTTAACTTTAGCTGGAAGTTTGTTCAGTGCAGGATTAAAAAGAATTGTTTACGACATGATAATGAATAACATGGTTGATGCTATTGTTTCCACAGGAGCAATTATGATCGACCAGGATTTTTTTGAAGCGCTCGGATTCAAGCATTATAAGGGAACACCTTTTGTTGATGACAACCAACTTCGCGATTTGCATATAGACAGAATCTACGATACTTACATTGATGAAGATGAACTAAGAATTTGTGATGACACTTGCGCAAAAATATTTAACAGCATGTCGCCAAAACCATATTCTTCCCGCGAATTTATTGTTGAGTTCGGTAAATATCTTGAGAAAAACGGCGGACCCAAAGTTGATGATTCGGTTATCTGGGCTGCATATAAAAAGAACGTGCCTGTTTTCATCCGGCTTTTTCAGATTGCTCTGCAGGATTTGGTTTTATTGTTCATCAAACTGAAAAATCCAGATTCACATGTTTCAGTTGATTCGGCAAAGGATTTTCTTGAATTAACAAAAATAAAACTCGCTTCTAAAGAAACAGGTATTTTTATGGTTGGCGGCGGAGTGCCGAAAAATTTCACGCAGGATATTGTAGTTGCGGCAGATATATTAAAAGAAGATGCACCGATGCATAAATATGCAATTCAAATTACAGTTGCAGATGAAAGAGACGGAGCGCTTTCAAGTTCTACTTTAAAAGAAGCAAGCAGTTGGGGAAAAGTGGAAACAACTTACGAACAGATGGTTTATTCCGAAGCAACTTTGGCTTTACCATTAATTGCCGGATATGCATATCATAAAGGAAATTGGAAAAACCGTAATGCAAAAGAATTGCAGAAAATCTTTTAAATTTTAGATATACCAGATCTCAAAGATTTGGCTATCTAAATACCCGCTTTACTTTCTATTCCACAAAGCCCACAGCTTAAAATATTTTATAACCGGATATAAAGAAGAAAAAAGCGCCCACAATAATCCCTGCATACCATTTAAAAAGTTTCGGTAAATAAAATAATTTTTAAAAAAATAAACCGGGAAACCTAAAACAATTGTAACAACATTTCGTCCTTTGTTACCTTCATCAAATAAAACCTGTGCTGCTTTTGATGTATATGAGTTGAACTTATTAAAATATTGATCAATGTTAGTATAACTGTAATGAAGGAGTGTGCCATTTAATTTTTGTGTATCCCCTTTCAGATTAACCTTTTCGTGTACTTTATCCGAAGAAAAATTCCCGTATTTTTTATTGAACAATCTTAAGTAAATTTCTTTGCTTTCTCTGCCGTACTTAAAATGTTTTCCTAAAAAGATTAGCGAACGAGGAAGAAAAAAACCATTGGACTTTATTTCATCATCATTAAATATATTTCTTATTTCATCACAAAGCTCATCGGAAACAACTTCATCGGCATCGATACTTAATATCCAATCGTTAGCTGCCAAAGAAACCGCATATCTTTTTTGTTCGCCGTATCCGTTAAATTCTTTTTTGTAGATGCGGCAATTAAACTCTTCACAAATTTCAATTGTTTTATCTGTACTGCCGGAATCAACAACAACAATTTCATCGCACCACTTAACAGAATTTAAAGCTCTGCGAATATTTTCTTCTTCGTTAAAAGTAATTATAACGCAACTAATTTTATTTGGCATAACCTAATTTCTCGTTTTTTCACAATAGAAACTAATAAATTTTTTAGCTTGATAGAAGAGGGAGAAGGTTTTAATATCTGGAGGGATTACTTTCCTTGGTTCTCAATCCGTTCAAGGTATGATTCAGCTAAAGTGTGCGAGTTGCCGAACTCTCTCATATCCAGCACCCTTTCATAATACATTTTTGCAGCCGGGTATTCTTCACGCATTTCTTTTATCATTCCAATATAAAGTGTTGCGTTAATTAAAAATCCCGATTCTTCGTCTTTATCTAATTTGAGTGAATAGTTCATACACTTTTCCAAATAAACTTGTGCAGAATCATACGTTCCTTGATTACGGTAATTATATCCAACATAATAATTTGCTTCACGCTTAGCTCTTAATGTATTGTAACCAGGATACTTTTGTTCACCTTTCCATAAAACATTTTTGAATATGGAATCTGCTAAAGTTAAATCACCTTTTTTCATTGCTATTCTGCCGCGCCATCTTTCAAAAACAGGATTGTTCGGAAAATCATCGTTGAGCATTTGGGAATATTCTTCTGCAGCATCATAGTTTAATTCAAACCTGTAATAGAGTGACATCAAAAAGTAACGTGATTCGTATTTTGTGTATTTTCCGTTTTGTGCAACATCCTTCAATTGCTTTATCCCCAAGGCCTTATCACCGGAAGGAAAAAATATCATTAAGGGTTTTACAATTGGATATTTTTCGGGAATAACAGATGCATAATAATTATATATTCCGAAACCAAGCTTTACATCTACATTATCAGGATCAAGCTCGCCTGCTTCCTCAACTAAAGGAAGCGCTTCCCTTCCGTCATCAGCAGCACTTAACCAGCTTTCGCGTAGTGCACTCAGACCGACCTCTGAAACCAATTGCACCGCCTTTAAAAAACAATGCATCAATATTTTCAGGGTCTTCATCAAGAATTTTATCACAATGTTCAATTACTTCTTCAATTTTTTCAAAGAATAATTCATCGCGTTGTTCTGTGGAAGTATCGAGAAGAATCCGCCACCAGTCGAGCATGGCAAGAAAAAATTTTCCTGATGGATGTTTTGGGTAATCAGCAATTAATTCGTTAAAAGTTTTTTCGGCTTGTTCGAGCTCGATGCTGTAAATTTGTTTTATTCCTTTAACAACAGTCGAATCAAATTTAGCATCTTGCCCCTTTATTTGTAAAGTGATGGCGAAAAGAAAAATCAGCAGAGCTATATATTTTGTCATCTTAATTTAAGTATGGAGTTTACTTATTATATATCCTGTAAGCTGATCCATTGGGATGCGTACCTGCTCCATCGAATCTCTTTCTCTAAGAGTTACGGTTTTATCTTCAAGGGTTTGATTATCAATCGTAATGCAGTATGGCGTTCCCGCTTCATCCTGACGGCGGTATCGTCTTCCTACCGCACCTTTGTCATCATAAAAAACTTTTAAGCTTTTGCGAAGATCGGCTTCTATCTCACGTGCAATTTCAGGCATTCCATCTTTATTAACAAGTGGGAAAATAGCTGCTTTAATCGGAGCCAGCTTTGGATGGAATTTAAGTACCGCACGTTTTTCTCCCTTCACTTCTTCTTCGTAATATGCATCGATGAGAAATGCCATAAACGATCGGCTTGCACCTGCAGAAGTTTCGATTATAAACGGAACATATTTTTCTTTTGCAGCTTCATCAAAATACTTTAATGATTTTCCTGAGAATTCTTCGTGCCTGCTTAAATCAAAATCAGTCCGGTTGTGGATTCCTTCAATCTCTCCCCAGCCGAATGGAAATTCGTATTCAATATCGGTTGCTTCTTTTGCGTAATGCGCAAGCTTATCTGCCGGATGATCGTGGTAACGAAGTTTTGAAGGTGTAATACCCATTGATTTATACCATTCAATTCTTTTTTCTTTCCAGTATGAATACCACTTTGTATCTTCACTTGGCTTTACAAAAAACTGCATTTCCATTTGTTCAAACTCTCTTGTGCGGAAGAGAAAATTCTTAGTGTTTATCTCGTTACGAAATGCCTTACCGATTTGTGCAATACCAAAAGGCAGCTTTTGGCGTGAAGCATTCTGCACGTTCAGAAAGTTCACAAATATTCCCTGTGCTGTTTCAGGTCTTAAAAACACAACTGATCCACTGTCTTCAACAGGACCAACAAAAGTTTTAAACATCAGGTTAAATTTACGGGCTTCGGTAAAAGTGTTTTTGTTTCCGCATTGTGGACAGTTTAATTCTTCAAGCAGCAATTTGCCAAGCTTATCATTTTCCAGCAGTAAATTAAAAGGATCCTCATCTCCGGGATTTTCAAAAATAGAATCAATCTTATTAATTAAATCTTCATCCCCATTTAATTTTTGTTTTAAACTATCAACGGCTTTTTTCTTTTTCTTCTCGTTAAATGAATCGCCCAAAACATCGAGACGAAATCTTGATTTACATTGTTTACAGTCAATCATCGGGTCGGTAAAATTCTCAACGTGTCCTGATGCTTCCCAGACTTTTGGATGCATTAAGTATTGAGGCATCAATGCCTTCAACATCGTCCCGGTAGGTCATCGCCTTCCACCATTCTTCCTTTTATATTTTTCAGAAGTTCAACCCCAAGCGGACCGTAATCCCAGCAGCCGTTCAAACCGCCGTAAATTTCACTCGATTGAAAAACAAATCCTTTTCTCTTTGCTAATGAAACAATGTTCTCAACGGTTGTATTATTTTTTTTCTCGATGCGCCTAACTCCTTAAATTGTGCTTTCTAAAATTAAAGGGCATAAATATAGTGATAATGCTTAAATAGATTTTTCTATAATGCTCAATTCCCGCACCAATAATTTTCTTATATCTTGTTGAGAATTATTCAATTCACCATGCTTTTCTTCAACTAAATTTATAAGGTTTAACGATTGAACAATGTAATTTTTAAGCAGCATGAAGAAGTAATTGTCTTTGGAATTATTAGATTTCCTTTTAAGTGAAGAGATATGTTTCCGAATAGTTTTTATATCTCCGCGATCAACCGGACCAGATAAAGCTTTTGCCGGACCAACAGTTTTAATATTTTGTAATGTTGATTGAATAGTAGAACTGAGAATTTTAAAATACTTTTGTTCATCAATATTATTTAGTGATAAAAGCTTCTGTGCGTTAAGAAGATTGCCTGCCAAAAAGTTGGATGCAAAAACCCCGGCAAGATGATAATAAGTTTTATCCTTTGAATCAATTCTGAATGGGATTAGCTGTAAGTCGCTGCAAAGCTGCAGTAAAAATTTATACACCGAATCATCATTTGTTTCAATTGCTGAGTGAACATTTTTAATGCTAACAATTTTCTTTGATGGAAATGTCTGCATTAAATGGAGTGAACCGGTTTTACCACCTTTTACTTTTAAAGGATTCAAAACGCTTATATCTTCTGCACCTGAAAAATGAATAAAAAAAGCAGTGCTGAATTTTAATTTAAATTTTGATAGTTGAACAGCGGTTTTTTTAATTTCACTATCAGGAACAGTTAAGAAAAAAACATTCACCGATTTTGAAATCAAAATTATATCATCAGAATATTTTTTTACACCAAATTTTTCTGCAAGCGCTTTGGCTGAATTAATCTTTCTGCTAATTATTGCATCAACAATATATCCTTCATTTAATAATGCCGAAGTGAGTGAGTATGCAATTCTTCCTGCACCGATTATAGCAATTTTAGTTTTCATCTGTTCATACCTGTCCGCCTCAGACGGAATTTCTTATTAATGCCAGATGCAAATCCGCATTATATTCATTTACTTATGTGTGTGTCTTAAAATGCTCGTTTCATATCTCAATTTAAGCAAAGAAAGGATTTAAATTACTTTGTGTTATGTGCGGATTCCAAATTCGCGATGAATTTTATATCAGTATCAGTAAACAACTGCAGAAAGATAGCCGACTACTTCTCTATTATCGCCGGAAACGTCCCCGGAATCACTGCGATGAACAACTAAAGCATGATTTTTATCTTTCAATGCAGCTGCTTTCATCATAGCAACAATCGGTCCTCCTCCGCAAGCTCCGATTTGTCTCACTTCCACTCTAAATCAGAAGCAGATAAATTAGATTCAATCGTTGAAAAAAGAATAAGAAGTTTTGATTTTGATGGTTTGCAAAAAGATTTGGATAATAATAAAACCGAAGCTTGCGGCGGCGGACCGATTGTTGCGATGATGAAAGCAGCATCATTAAAAGATAAAAATAAAGTTTTAGTTGTTCATCGCAGCGATTCCGGGGATGTTT
>PVMK01123827.1_pt1 | contig 20741 bp, 22 predicted proteins | sample 1853481 | NCBI WGS metagenome assembly PVMK01 (sample SAMN08533507, study PRJNA380276) | Marine sediment metagenome, whole genome shotgun sequencing project.
GTTGGCGACTCCAATTGCCGTTCGCCGGCGCGACCTAGCAACTGCAGGTAGATTTCGTACGCCATCCGCAAACCCGACGCGCCGATCGGGTGACCAAAGCATTTCAGGCCACCGTCGATCTGGCACGGCAGGTCTCCGTCGCTGTCGTAGGTGCCGTCAAGTATGTCCTTCGGCGCTTCACCGAGTTCCGAAAAGCCCAGGTCTTCCATGACGATCAGCTCGGTAATCGAGAAACAATCGTGGACTTCGATCAGGTCGAGTTCTTTGCGCGGTTTTTTGATGTCGGCTTCGACATAGGCACGCTCGGCGGCTTTGCGCGTCGTCAGCGTGTAACTGCCATCCCAGGAACTATGCCCGGCTTCAACGCCGTTACTCGCAGCGAGCTGCAGTGCCTTGATGGCGACCATGTCCTTGCGGCCCAGGCTGCGGGCAATCTCCGGCGTCGTAACGATGGCACAAGCCGCGCCGTCACTGACACCGCAACAGTCATACAGACCCAGCGGATAAGCCACCATCGGTGCGTCCAGGGCCTGCTCGATTGTGATGGGCTTGCGCAGATGCGCTTTCGGATTCAGCGCCCCGTTGGCGTGGCTTTTCATGGAGACGTGCGCCATTGCGCGCTTCAGGTCCGACATCTCGATGCCGGCACGCGCCGAGTAGGCGCTGGCGAGCTGTGCAAACGCACCGGGCGCCGTGTAATTCGGCACCCACAAATCCTCGAAGCTGCCCTTGGAGCGTTCCGGCAGACCCGGGTAGCCGGTGTCCTTGAGCTTTTCCATGCCCATCGCCAGCGCAATATCGCAGGCGCCGGAGGCCACCGCGTACACGGCTCCGCGCAGCGCCTCAGACCCGGTCGCGCAGAGATTTTCGACGCGGGTCACGGGAATGTTCGGCAAGCGCAACGCAGAGGACAGCGGCAGCGCCGATTTACCGACGCTTTGCTCGTCGTAAAACACACCTAACCAAGCCGCGTCGATCTGATCGCGTTCGATACCTGCATCGTCCAACGCTTCGGTAAATGCTTCCTGCATCAAATCTTCCGGACCGGATTCCCAGCGTTCGCCGAAACGGGCGCAACCCATTCCCAATATGACCGCCTTGTCACGTATTCCCTGAGCCATTGTTATCGCTCCTCTACCGGGGTTGGTTTCCAGAAGTATCGCGTAAACGCTCGGCGTTGATCCACTTCCTTGATACGAAAGCGCATCTCCATCGACGTCCCCACCTTCAGGCTGCCCGGCTCGCAATCGGTGAATTCCATCTGGATATTGACCCCGCCTTCCAGCTCGATGTTCCCGTAGATCAACGGTGGATTCGGGCTATGCGCCAGCCAGTCTTCGGTAAACGACTTGACGCGACCGGTCAAGCCGGACAGGGACACCGGCGTTTGCCTATCGAACGCGCGGCAATCGGGATTGACGCAAACCTCGGCGCGCGGAAACTGCAGCGTACCGCATTGTTCGCAACGCCCGCCCTTGAAGCCGGTCACCATGTCGCGCTTGCGGTAAAACGCCGTCAGTGCAGCGCGATTGTCGAATTCGGCGCGGCCGCCCCAGTCCACCTCGACCAGTCCCTGCTGGCTGAGGTAGCGGACATAGCTCGTCTCCTCGGTCCGGCGCTCCAGGTGCCCGGCCACGCCGAGTCGCGGCCGGTAGTCGGCAATCGCGTCGGTGGTCTCGAACACCATCGCATCGGCCCCCTGGCCAAAGCCAGCGACCAGTATCCTGGCGCCCGGCTCTGCCTGTTCCAGCGCCGCGGCCAGCAACAACAACGGTTGCGCGGCACCGGTGTAGCCGCATTGTGCTGACAGGTCATCAACCAGCGCCGCCTCGGGAAAACCCAGCATTTCGCACAGGCGTTTCGCAACGCGTGCCGGTGCCTGCAGAATCGCGTGATCAATGCTGTCAGCTTTTATTTGCAGTTTTTCCAACAGTGCGCCGACCGCGTCGGGAATGATCTTGAAAAATCCTTCGTCACGCACCCAACGGTCTTCGACCGTGTGATCGAAACGTTCGGCACGTGCCCGATAGTGATCGACCAGGTCGCGGCTGATGGCGCGATGGCCGACGCATCGCGCCAGCACACGATCGCCGCTGCCAATCATCATAGCGGCCGCCGCGTGACCGGTTTGCATTTCCAGCGGACTGGCCGGGCGCGTTTCGCGTCTTTCGCTGGCGATGATCAGCGACGGGCCGCTGGTACCCTCCAGTGCATTGGCCAGCGCGGCGGTCCCGGCCCGCTGCGAACTGGTCACGTCCAGCGTGTTGATGGCTTCTGGCAAGTCCAGCGCTTCGACGACGACGGCCGCGTTGTCGCGATCGGCGAACGGCAGTGTCGTCGATGCCAGCACGAGGGTCTCCGGCGCGCCCAGGTTGTCCATGCCGCAATCCCGGGCGGCTTCGACGGCCATCGTCAGGCTGTCTTCATCCCAGGCACAAATGGCCCGTTCCCCCCTGGCCTGCGCCTTCAGCGCCGGGTTCACCCAGGAGATGGCATCGGCAATGGTTTTGCGGCTTAGCCGCCGCCGCGGAACGTAGGCGCCGTAAGCCAGTATGCCTCGCTCGCTCATGTCCAGCCGTCCGTTCGCCAGTCGTCGAGCACGGGCGCTACGCGCAGCTGTTCGGGCACTCGCTCGACGCCGATCCGGCGGTCGAGTTCCGCGTGCCAGTGATAAATGCGCCGCTCCTGGTAGTTCAGAGGCATACCGCGGAATCCCGGCGAGGTCACCGATTTCTGGATTCTCTCGGCCAGTTGCAAATCCTCGTTGAGGATCCGATTGAAATTGCTGATGCGCTCGTCCCAGCGGCCCGGGCGTTGACCGTCACCCCAGTCCGGCGCAAACCAGATCGATTCCAGTTGCATGCTCTCGTCAGTCTCGGGCCACAACAGCAGAAACGGCAGCCCAGACGGCGCCACCGGTGTCACCAGGTTCGGATAAATATTAAAGCTCGGATTGTTGTAGCGTTCGATGTCGGTCACTCCGTCCATTTCCGGCATGCCCTTGGTGCCGGGGTCGACCCAGTTGCGCCGACGATGGGGCGTCAGCATAAACGAATGGCCGCCATGCCACAGAATCATATGGGATCCGCGGTAATCCAGAAACCGATCCACGGTGTCGGCGTGGGACGATTTCAGGTGGTACACCTCTAGAAATGCATCGAGTAAAACTTTCAGATTGCAGTTCACCGTAAATGTCTGGTGGTCGACCAAACGCAGGTCATCGATCGGCAAGCCCTGAAAGTATTCCCCTACCGGACCCAGGTACTCGGCCAACGGCACGGCGGCGGGATCCTCGTTGACGAAGATCCAGTTGCCGAGGCGTTCGCAACGCACCGGCACCAGGTTTCGGCAGGACATGTCCAGTCCAACGAAATCACGCTTGTCGCGCAGGTTGATCAGTTGACCGGTCAGGTCGTAGGTCCAGCCGTGAAACCCACAAACCAGTCCGCCGGGCACCGTGCCAGTGTCGTCCGTGACCAACGGCCCGCCCCGGTGACGGCAAACGTTATAAAATGCCCGGACCTCGTTCTGCTGATCCCTGAGCATCAGGATCGGTGAGCCGTTCCGGCGCCACAGCTTGTAGCTGCCGGCTTCGGGAAACTCGTCTAAGTGCCCCGCATACAGCCAGGCTTTTTTCCACAGGTAGTCGCGTTCCAGGCGCTGGAATTCCGGGTCGCTGTAGCGCCCGCCCGGAATATCCGGCAACTGCGGGAACCCGTCCGGCGGGTCCTTACGTGCGGACTCGTATTCGATGCCGGCTAACAGTTTTTCGATCACGCTGGAGTCCATCGACGCGGCCTGTTGTTGGTTTTGACCCGGCGCATCGGCGGCACCCGGACCCAAACAAGTATAGAGATGGCGTGCTTTAAATTAAACAGGCCTGACTGTTTTTTTGGACCGCCTCTGTGCGATAGTGCGAATCGGGGTTTACAGAACAATAACGATGACCGCGATAATCCTGCACCACTTCGACATCTCGCCGTTTGCCGAGAAGATCCGGTTGGCGCTGGGCATCAAGAACCTGGCCTGGCATTCGGTGCAGATTCCGATCGTTATGCCGAAACCGGACCTGACGGCGCTGACCGGTGGCTATCGAAAAACGCCCGTCATGCAGATTGGCGCGGACATTTATTGCGACACCCAGCGCATCGCCCGGGAACTGGAACGGATTCAGCCAGCACCCAGCCTTTTCCCCGAGCAAAGCGTCGGACTGGCGCTGGCGCTGTCATCATGGAGCGACAAAGTGTTTTTCCAACCCGGCGCTGGCCTGGCTATGGGCACGAACGCGGAAATTCCGGAACCGATACTCGAAGACCGCAAAGCATTTTTTAATTTCATGGATTTCGACACGCTCGACGACAATCTGCCGCACCTGTACGGGCAGCTCCGCGCCCAGGCAGCCTGGGTGGACCGCCAGCTCACCGATGGGCGAGCCTACCTGCTCGGTGATGCGCCGAGCTGGCCGGATGTGCTGGCGTATTTTGTTGTCTGGATGGCGCGGGCGAATATCGCTGACGTCACGCCGCTGTTTGCAGCGTTTCAGGACATGGCCGAATGGGAGGAACGCCTGGCCGCGATCGGGCATGGCCGGCGCAGCGAAATGGATGCTGAAGAAGCACTGGCGATTGCGCGGGACGCTGAAGCTCAAACCGAAGTGCAAGTCGATGGGGACGATCCGCTGGGGCTTGCGCCCGAAACGGCGGTGACCGTCGCACCAGACGATTACGGCATCGTTCCGGTTGCAGGCGAACTGGTGCGGCTGACGATGGATGACATTGCAATCAGGCGTAGCGACCCGCGCGCCGGAGAAGTCGTCGTGCATTTCCCGCGCGTCGGTTATCGCGTTCAACAGGCCGCGTAATTGATCATGATCGAGTTGTACTTTTTTCCTTCCCCAAACGGTTTGAAGATCGCGATCATGCTCGAGGAGTGCGGTCTGCCCTACGAGGTCCATCCGGTCAACATCGGTCGCGGCGAACAGTTCCGGCCCGAATACCTGGCCATAAACCCGAACAACAAGATCCCGACGATCGTCGATCAGGACACCGGGACCAGCGTGTTCGAGTCTGGCGCGATACTGATTTATCTGGCCGAGAAATCGGGGCAGTTTCTGCCGGCCGGATTAGAAGAACGAACCCGCGTCATGACGTGGCTGTTCTGGCAGGTCGGCGGCCTCGGGCCGATGGCAGGACAGGCGCATCACTTTCGCGCCTTTGCGCTCGAGAAAGTACCGTATGGCATCGAGCGGTACACGCAGGAATGCAATCGCCTGTATGGCGTCATGGAGCGGCAACTGAGCGATCATCCGTTTCTGGCCGGTGACTACTCGATCGCCGATATTGCGTGCTGGCCATGGGTCGTGCCGCACGAACGCCAGGGACAGAATCTCGACGACTTCCCGAACCTCAAGCGCTGGTTTGAGACGATACGCGAACGGCCCGGCGTGCAGCGCGGCTTCGCACTCGGGCACGAGACTCAGATGGACCGCGAGGGCTATAAATTCCTGTACGGGCAGACGGCGACGATGGTCGACGAGCAGACCGCCGGGCGCGCGCAGAAGGAAAACACGAAATGACCGACATCATTCTGCATCATTACGATGCATCCCCGTTCACGCAGAAAGCGCTGCGCATGCTGGGTCTGAAAAAGCTCGAGTGGCTCTCGGTAGAAACACCGATGATTTTGCCAAAGCCGGACCTGGTTTGCCTGACCGGTGGCTACCGCGGCACCCCGGTCATGCAGATCGGCGCCGACATATACATCGACAGCCAGTGCATTGCCCGCGAACTCGAGCGCCGCTTTCCGGAACCGAGTTTTTTCCCCGCGACCGATCCGGGGCTTGGCTATGGGTTGGTCAAATGGAGCGATGAATTTTTCCATGCTGCGCTGACGATGGTGCTGGCGCTATTGGGTCCGGACTGGGACCAAAGCTTCCGCGAAGACCGACAGGCATTATTCGCCGACGTGGATTTCGACATCGCGGAACCGGATTTACAGCACGCGATGGCGCAGTTTCGGACCCATGCCGCGTTGCTGGATGCTCAACTGGCCGACGGCCGCCTGTTTCTGACCGGCGACGCACCGGGACTGGCGGATATCCAGGTCTTCGGCGTGCCGTGGTTCACGCGGGCCGCGATGCCGGTAACCGAGCAACTGCTCGGCAAGTTCAGTCACCTACCCGCCTGGGAGGCACGGGTCGCCGAACTCGGCGAAGGCGAACGGCAGGTCATAGAAGCCGCTGAAGCTCACCGGGTGGCACGCGACCACTCGCCGGACCTCGGTACTGACGTCGATCCGGACGAGCCGCAGCAGCTAACAGCTGGCAAGCCGGTCCGGGTCGAGTCGGATGATTTCTCAAAGCGCGGCGCCGTAGACGGGCTCTTGTTGCGTGCGTCGGCGCTCGAACTTGCGATCCATCGATCGACCGAGGAGTTCGGCGATTTGGTCATCCATTTTCCGCGGCTCGGCTATCGCGTCGAAGCGCTTAACGATTGAGCGGACGCTTGTTTTATACTGCGCGCTCTCTCGGCTGCGAACTCGTCGTTGACGCAGGCAGCGTGCTGACCAGGGCTTGATGACCATGGACTTCCAGCTATCTGAAGAACAACAGCAACTTAAGGATTCGACCCGCAGGTTTGCGCGCGAGCAACTGCCGGAGATCGCCGAGGAAATCGAACGCACCGGTAAGCCGGTGGACAGCAAGTTGCTGCGTCAGTTTGCCGACCTGGGCTTTCTCGGCGTCAATATCCCGGAAGAATTCGGCGGCATGGGCCTCGGCAACCTCGAAGCACTGATCGTGCTCGAACAGTTCGCACAGATCTCGGCGGCTGTCGCGTTCCCGGTATTCGAATCATGCGTCGGGCCCGTCCGTGCGATCGAGAAGTTCGGTGATGCAAAACTGGCCGAGGAAGTGATTCCCGCGGTTTGCCGCGGCGAGAAACTGATCGCGGTGGCAATGTCTGAACCGCAGGCAGGGACTGCGTTGACCGATCTGAAAACCCAGGCGAAGCAGAAAAAAGATCAGGTCGTCATTAATGGCACCAAGCGATGGTGTTCGGGTGGCGATCATGCTGACGGCTATGTCGTGTATTGCCGCATGTCCGACGATCCGGGCGCGGGCGGAATCGGTGCCGTCTACGTGGCTAAAGACACGCCGGGCATGAGTTTTGGCGAACAGGAATCGTTGATGGGTTTTCGCGGCGTACCGTCGTCCGACATTTACTTCGACAATGTCACGGTGCCTGCACACCATGTGATCGTTCGGGCCGGTGGCTTTCGCAAACTGATGGAAGCATTCGACCTTGAACGTTGCGGTAATGCGACCATGGCGCTAGGCCAGGCATCGGGTGCGCTCGAAGATGTGATCGAATACGTGCAGGAACGAGAACAGTTCGGCAAACCTATCGTCGATTTCCAGGCGGTGCAACTAAAGCTCGCGGAAATGCAAATGCAGGTCGAAGCAGCGCGGCTGCTGATTTATCGTGCGGCATGCAATGCCGAGGATGGTTTGCCGGACATACTCGATTCTTCCGTCGCGAAGTGTTTTGCCAATGAAATCGCTCGCACGGTGACCGGCAATGCGGTGCAACTGATGGGCGGCTACGGCTACTCGAAAGATTATCCGGCCGAAAGGCGCATGCGCGATGCGTGGGGATGGGGCATTGCCGGCGGTGCGATTGATATCCAGAAGGTCAACATTGCGGCGGCCATGGTGGGGCGGCGTTTTGACCAGCGGAAGTAAGTGTTGCAACCGCGCTGCATTCGGAAACCAACCGGCCGAGCTACGGCTGCTCTAAACTGACCTGAATCCGCCCGTCAATGACGCGTATCAGATAAGTTCGAATCGGCTCCGAAGCCGGCTTGCCCTTGACGCAACCGTCACGCACATCAAACGCAGCCCCGTGCAGCGGGCAAATCAGCCGATACGCTCGCAAGCGACCGCCCTCCAGGCTCGACAGTGCATGTGAGCACTGATTCTCGACGGCAAAAAATTCGCCCTTGGTGTGACAGATCAGGATCGCGTGACCGGCAACTTCCACCGAAAGGCTGCTGCCCTCCGGAATGTCTTGCGCATCGGCTACGTCTTTATAACTGTCATCGGTCACGTGTCGTAGTATCCGATCGTTTGGGCCCGGCATGCTAGCATCGGCGGGCAAACAAAAACAGCTGGCCCTGCTTTATCGATCTGCCGGTGATATGATTCCGGCAAAATATGCGGAGGAGTTAGCGTGGCTAATATATCGTTCATCGCCTGGATGACCGTCAAGGAAGGGCGCGAAGAAGAATACATCGGCCATTGCAAAGCTCTGGCCGAGAAGGTCACCGCAAACGAACCGGGTGTCCTGTACTACCGGTTCTTCAAGTTACGCGAACCGCGCCGATATGCGATCGTCGAATCCTTTGCCGATGAAGCAGCTGAGGAAGTCCACATGAATTCGGCTCACCTGAATGAGATTGCGCCGGCCTTGCTCGATTGCCTGGAAGGCGATCCGCCCTACGTTCGGGAATACCTGGATCCGATCGACTGACGAGTTCGCGCAAGGATTTCGGTCGTGACGCTGCCAGCACTCGAAAACCCGATTAGCGCGACAACGCTAGGTGACCTGCTGCTGCGCGCCGCCGACGACTACCCGGACGCCGATGCCATTGTATTCCCGGACCGCCGGCAATCCTTTGCGGAACTGGCGGAACGCGCTTACCTGCGAGCCCGCGGGTTGCAGCGCCTGGGGGTTAAGCCCGGCGATCACGTCGGCCTGCTGCTGCCCACCTGTATCGAATTTCCCGAGTTCTTTTTCGGTATCGCGCTGTGCGGCGCGGTAGCGGTACCCATTAATGCACGCTACCAGTCGAGGGAACTGGCTTATCTGATCGAAAATGCCGACCTGGTCACCATCATCACGACCGATCAGATTGCCGAGCATGTCGATTTTGTCGAACGGCTGGCGGCGGGGCTTCCGGGCCTGGACGCTGCAAAAGACTCGCTTGCGCTGGATCTCGAAGCTGCGCCGAAACTTCGAAGCATGGTGCTGCTCGGTGCTTCGACGCCGTCGGGATTTGTCACCGAGGCACAGTTCGATCAACTCGCTGAGGAACATCCGATAGAAGACGTGCAAATTACGCGCATGCGCGCCCGGGTCAGGGACCCCGCCCTGATGCTTTACACGTCGGGAACGACCGCCAATCCCAAGGGTTGCCCGATGAGTCACGAGGCGATCGTCCGCAACAGCATCGCGCTGGGCCGCTTTCGCTATCAGTTGACGCAAAAGGATCGCTTCTGGTCACCGCTACCAATGTTTCATATTGCTGCGATCCTGCCGATGGTGGCGATATTCGACGTCGCGGGTGCTTATCTGACGATGAGTTATTTCGATGCCGGTGTCGCACTGAAAATGCTGGAAACGGAACGGGCCACCGCGACCTATCCGTGCTTCGTGACGATCATGTCGGATCTGATCCTTCACCCGAACTTTTCCGAGACGGATCTGAGCCACATCACGTTAATGAACGCCAACTTTGCGGTACAGCCGCCTGGCATAAAAGATGCAATGCTCGAGGCCATGCCCGACGCGATTTACGTAGGCAGCTATGGCATGACGGAGACCGGCGGCACGGTCTGCACGCATGAACTGACCGATAGTCTCGAAGCCCGCTGCACGCGTCTGGGCAAACCGTTGCCCGGGCTGGAAGTCAAAATCGTCGACCCGGACAACACGGAACTGCCAACCGGTGAACGCGGTGAAATCCTGGTACGCGGCTACTGCCTGTTTGACGGCTATTACAAGGACCCGGAAAAGACCGCCGAGGCATTTGAACCAGACGGCTTTTTTCACACCGGCGACATCGGCTCCTTCGACGCCGAAGGCCAGATCATGTTTCACGGGCGTACCAAGGATATGCTCAAGGTCGGCGGTGAAAACGTAGCGGCAGCAGAAATCGAGACCTACCTGGCCCAGCATCCGGCGGTGAAGCTGGCACAGGCCGTCGGTGTTCCCGACGCGCGCTTGCAGGAAGTTCCGGCTGCATTCGTGGAAAAACACGAAGGCCAGGAAGTCACCGAGCAGGAGTTGATCGACTTTTGTAAAGGCCAGATCGCCTCTTACAAGGTGCCTCGCTACGTGCGCTTTGTAACTGAGTGGCCGATGTCGACGAGCAAGATTCAGAAGTTCCGGCTCCGCGAGACAATCCTCGCGGAGTTGGGCATCGCCGAAGAGTGAACGAACAAGTCATTAGCATAACGAGGAGTTAGCGATGCAAACCGCATTCATAGCAAAACTGGTGGTCCAACCGGACAAAGCTGACGAGCTGGAGCAGCTGCAGAAGAAACTGTCTGACATCACCCATGACACCGAGCCGGATACGCTGGTATACGATTTCATCAGGCATCGCGATCAAGCCAACACCTACGTCGTCTATGCACGCTTCAAGGACGACGCGGCTTTCCAGTTGCATCAGGATGCCCCGACGCATGAAGAACTGGTGCCACCGATCCTCGAAACGCTGGCCGATGAAATGGATCTGCAGTTCTACGAACTATTGTGATTTGGATCCGAACGCCAGCAACACGTTCCCCGGCATATGGAAGTAGAGTCCGTAACCTGAATTGACGTACAGCATGCCGTCGGCGACCGCCGGGCCGCCGCCACTCATCGAGCCACCACGCGCCGTTTCTCCGGAGATCGTCTGCTGTTCTCCGAGTGTGTCGTACTCCCAGAGCACTTCGCCGTCGGCAGCAGCATAGATGCGCAGCCGGCCGTCCATGTGGCCAGCGATGACAGCACCGGGTATCGCGGTCACGGCCGCGGATATGCCCGGGTCACAGAATGGATTGTCCGCGAGACAAATGTCGTCAGCCGGTTGGGCCCAAATCTCTGCACCGGTTGCAGCATCGACGGCGAATATGCCCGGCCGCGGCGGCGACTCGAATTTGTACCGGGTCAGATCCTCCGGGTAGAACATGTCGTTGATCGGAACATAGACCCGGGATCCCTCGGCGGCCATCCCGAAATGGATGCCACCCTGTACACCACCGCGCCCGACTTTAGTGCGCCAGCGCGTCGCGCCGGTATCCGGATCGATGCCGATGACGTCGCCGGACTTTTGACCTGCGACGAGCAAGTCGCTGCCGTCGGGCAGCGTTTGCAATATCACCGAGGCCGCGAAATCAAAATCGGGGCCGTTTTCGACCGGGCAGTTGGCCGGGTCCGGTGCGTAATCCGACAGGCAACCGACATTCCACGCATCGCCGGCGGTCGCCTGGTTCACCCACAGGATGTCGCCGCTGTCCATCGCGAAGGCGATGATCGCATCGCTGGTGCCGCCCGCCGGTGACGAATAATTTTCGCCGGTTCCTGCATACAGGCGGCCGCGCTCGGTGTCGACGGTCGGGCTGTTCCAGATCGGCGCGCCCGATGGCGCGAGAATCCGGGTACCGGCGCTGGTGACGCCGGCATCTGCCGCTTCCGTTGCAATCGTGTAGGTTTTCCAAACTATGCTGCCGTCGTTGGCATCCAGCGCAACCAGCGAGCCACGGAACGTGCAGCAGCTGTAGCCCGGATCGATCGCGCGCAACACCTCCAGCGACGAGACCGGCACAAACAGCCGATCGTCGTGCAAAACCGGTGCGCCGGTGATGGTAGCGTTGGGATGATCATCGACTTTCGTTTGCCACAGCATTTCGCCGGTACGTGCGTCCAGCGCATAGGCGCGCGCCAGGATATCGCCGAAGTATGCGCGCGGTTGCGCATTCGCGTCTGCGTGGTCCCACGGCGACAGCACGACCGGTGTACGCACTTCGGCAGACGCACGAAATGTCCAACGCAGACAACCGGTCTTCGCGTCCAGGGCATACACCGTGCCGTTTTGACTGCCGACGAACACCGTGCCTCCCGCTACGGTGGGTTGGGACCGCGCCTGAATCGCGTTCGGATAGGCGAATGCCCACTTCAATTCCAGCGACGCGGCGTTGCCGACGTCCAGGCCGCCCTGTTCGACTGTCTGAAAGCGGGTGTTTTGCATATCGATGCCCCAACCGGCATGGCGGGACGTTTGTTGCAGATCGAGGTCCGTCTGCGCGCAGCGCAACGGGGGATATTCAATCCGTTCGGAGTCCAGCGATCGGCCGGCGATGAATTCGGCGACATCACGCCGCTGCTGCTCGCTAAGCGCCGCGGCTTGCTCCGCCATGATGCCGTCCATCGAATCGAGAATCGCATCCGGGGCCATCATGCCCAGAAACATCCGGTGCGGCGCCTTGTAGACACCGCCGGTGTGGCAGTTGCCGCAATGCTGTTCGTATACGGCTGCGCCAGGATGCGGCGCCGCAGTCTCAGATTGTTGAACGGGTGGCGGTTCGCGTTCGCAGCTGATCAAAAAGGCGACGCCAACAGCGAACAACGCATAGCGCAACTGAATTGCCGTCATTCGCCCGGTCCTTATCACAACGCTGCGCCGAACCGCTTACTGGATGCTCATGGCGTTGTCGATGATGATCTCAGTGCCGTTGATGAATCGCGATTCGTCCGAGGCGAGAAACAGGACGGCATTGGCGACGTCTTCCGGTTGACCGAGGCCTACCGGGCTGATGGTCGTCTTGTCGTCAAGACCGAGATCTGAGGTCGTCTTGTCAATCATCGGCGTATCGATTGCACCGGGGTGTATCGAGTTGACGCGGATGTTGTAACCGTGCATCTGGCAGTGCACCGAAATGGCCTTGCTCATGGCCCGAACGGCACCTTTGGCCGCCGTATAGGCGAAAAACACCGGGTAGCCGAGGTGGGAAGCAATCGATGACATGTTGACGATGGAACCGCCACCGGATTCGTTCATCAACGGCAGCGCATGTTTGCAGCCGAGGAAAACGCCTTCACTCATGACGGCGTTGTTCTGGCGGAATGCCTCCAGCGAACATTCTTCGACGTTGGTCAGGTCCGCAAAACCGGCATTATTGACCAGCACGTTCAACTGGCCGAACTGCTCCTTGATTCGCGCAATGATCTGCTTCCATTGCTCCTCGTCGCAGACATCCTGGTACATGAATGTTGCGTCTCCGCCTGCCGCCCGAATCGACTTTGCGGCCGCTTCACCGTCTTCCTTATTGATATCGGTCAACACGACCTCGGCACCTTCGCGGGCGAGAATCTCTGCATCGGCCTTGCCAAGCCCGGACGCCGCTCCCGTGATCAATGCCACTTTGCCGTCGACTCTGCCCATACGCCCTCTCCCTCCGTCACGCCGTTTCCCACTATAGGTCACTAGTCTAATCAGTCAGACTGTCCGGTTACAATCACCTTTGACTTTTTTTGACCAAGCCACCATGCTGACCGATCACTATCGGCCCGTTTGAGGAAGCGTATGAGTGACCAGCAGCAGGTCAGCACTGGAACGAGCGCCCTGGATCAGGAACCCGCCAGTTGGCAGGCACAGAAAAGCGCGGCAACACGAAATCTGATTATTGAGGCCGCCATCGACTGCTTCGTCGAGTTGGGTTACGCAGGGACCACGACCACAAAAATTGCCGAGGCGGCCGGGCTTTCCCGCGGCGCCATGCTGCATCATTTTCCGTCCAAGATAGACATCGTCAAGGCGGCGGTGGCACAGTTGCACGCCAAACGGCTAAAGGCATTCCGTAACGCCGTCAACGAAGCGCCACCGGCCGGCAAGGGACGGGTTCACCTGGCTGTGCAGGGCTACTGGCAGCACGTATGCCATCCGATTTTTGTTGCCTTTTTCGAATTATCAGTCGCGGCGCGCACTGACCCGGAATTGGAAGCCATACTGAAGCCGGCTCAGGCCGCATTCGACAAGGAGTGGTACAACACCGCTACCGAGTTATTTCCGGAATGGCAAAGCGATAAAGCGGCATTCGATCTGGCGCTCGATTTATCGCGTTACCTGATAGAAGGTCTGGCGGTCAGCGCGCTGACTCACGAAGAGACCGAGCGGTCGCAATACCTGCTGGAGTACCTGGAAGAAACACTTCGAACTCTGCGCCCGGGAAAACAACGAGACGCCGCGGCCAGCTGATTGGCCTGACGAATCCGCAGCTATTGAGAACGTCGAATCACTGACCCTCGAAACTTGGCGCTTCTTTGGCGATAAACGCGGCAATGCCTGCTCGCGCATCCTTGGTACCGTCGGCGAGCCCGGCGATGGCCGCTGTTTCTTGATCCATCTGCGTCTCCAGAGAATTCGTGAAGCTGTCGATCAACAGCCGCTTTACTTCCCCATAGGCCCGGGTCGGCCCCGCGGCCAGTTCCTCGGCGCAACTACGGGCCGACTGCATTAATTCCTGGTCGCTCACCACCTCCGCGACAATGCCCAACTCTTGGGCCTCCGCAGCGCTCAACACGGGATTGAGCAACATCAGCGCCTTCGCCTTCATCAGCCCGATCAATCTCGGCAGAAAATAGGTGCTACTGCAGTCAGGGGACAGACCGATTTTCGTATACGCCATAGTGAATTTCGCCGACTCGGCGGCATAGACCACATCGCCGGTCAATACAAAACTCATACCCGCACCGGCCGCAATGCCGTTGACCGCAATGATCAATGGCGCATTCATGCGTTGGAACAGCGAGATCGCCTGATGCAGGTTGGCAGTTAAACTTTTCAGAAGCTCGCCCATCGCATCGCCTGCGTCGGCAAAGCCTGCAACGTCGCCGCCACCGCAGAACATGCGGCCCTCGCCGGTCAGAATAACCGCGCGAATTGCTGTGTCGGTCGAACATTGTTCCGCTGCGTTCAGCAACTCGTCGGCGAGCTGCTGGTTGAACGCATTGGCCGCATCGGGACGCTGCAGCGTAATCGTTGCCACCGCTCCGATCAGTTCAAATTTGAGTGTTTCGTATTTCGTGAAATTGTCCATCAATGGTTTCAGAATATTCTGGGGGCCGGCTCAATTTTTGTCGCAATCGCTTGCGTAAATTCTGCTGCAAGTCTACGGCAGTCGGCGGCGTGTGCCATCATAAAATAAGTGATTGAATATAAAAGCTTTTTATGCGTCGCGCCGGGCGGTAGCGGCTCGGGAACGGTTGACGCTGGGGTGGCCACAGCGTACGTTTCCCCGAACCGCCGTTTTCAATGTTTTTCGCCTAGCGAGCTGAGTCCCATGAGTGAATCTCACGATGCGATCCTGCACCTGATGCACGAATACTGCTACCGCATCGATGCCGGCGACACCCAGGGTTTCGCCGAACTATTTGAAACGGGAACCTGGCGCGTTATTGGTGATCCGGGTGGCGGCGACACCGGAACGGAAGCCGTGCTTGAGACACTGCAACAGGTGATCCTGTACGACGGAAAACCGAACACCAAACACGTCATGAGCAATGTCGAGATCGATGTCGACGAATCCTCCGACCGGGCCTCGGCCCGCTGTTACATCACGGTCTTTCAGGCCGTGCCACCCGACTTCCCGCTGCAGCCGATTTTTATAGGTCACTATTACGACAGCTTCGAGAGGGTCGATGGGACCTGGCGCTTCGTGCTCAGGGAAATCTCGCCCGACCTGCCGGGCGACCTCAGCTATCACCGGGCCGACATGGCGTGAGTAACGAACAGTTTTTCTAGTCGACGACGGCCAATCCGTTCGTCAACGCGATGACATCACGCTCGGGGACCCGGGCACGGAAAGACACCTCGTTACCGTCTCTCCAGATTTCAGTGCGGATCGTTTCGCCCGGATAAACCGGCGCGGAAAACCGCAGACCAAAGCTTTTTAATCTGGATGTATCTGTATTGTTGAGCGATTGCAGGACGGCCCGCGCCGCGACACCAAAGCTGGCGAGACCATGCAATATCGGCGCCTTGAAGCCGGCCTTCTCGGCGATTGCGGGATCCGCGTGCAGTGGATTGCAATCGCCGTTCAGACGATACAGCAGCGCCGCCTGAGGTGACGTCGGTATATCGACCGTTGCATCGGGCTCACGATCGGGCAGCACGTGCGGCTTCGGACTGGCCGTTACCGGGCCACCAAACCCGCCGTTGCCCCGCGCAAAAATCACGGATTTCTGGGTGCAAAGCAGGTCGCCGGAGGCTTGTTCATACAGTTTGCGTTCACTGATGATCAGAGCACCTTTATCTTCGCCTTTATCGATGACATCGATGACTTTGTTCTGGGCAACTACTGTGCCCTCTACTGGCAAGTCCTGGTGGATTTCGAGATGTTGTTCGCCATGCAGCACTTTGACGTAGTCAATGCCGCTCTCCGGGTCTGTCATCCATGGCCCGGGATGGCCCAATACGACGGGCATCGTCGGAAACGTCTGCAGACCGTCTTCATAAACAAATTTCAGTTCCTCCGGGTCGGTCGGATTGAAACCGAACCCGAGGCCCAGCGCATAAATGACAGAGTCCCTCATCGCATAGGTTTCGACGACCTCGTCGAAGGGCCAGTTCAAAATCTTGTCATAGCTAAAAGCCATCGTCGGCTGCCGATTCCAGCCTAAACCGGGTCCCAGGTGAACACGTCAGCGGTGCGGTCGAGTGCATACATCGACGGCCGAAAAGCACTGAAAACACGCTCACTGACGGTCTCTGGCGTCCAGCCTTCGGCGGTGTGGGCTGTGCGAATCGGCCGCGACTGGCTCATCAGGAATATTTCATTGTTGCGTACCGCGAATATCTGCCCGGTAACGTCTTTGGCCGCATCACCGAACAGGGCCGTGGCCAACGGCGCAATCTTTTCCGGCGTCATTTGTTTGATCTTTTCAACTCGCGCCTGTTGCTCGGGCGTATCGGTCGGCACAGTCCCAAACAGGCGGCCCCAGGCAAACGGAGAGATGCAATTGGAACGCACGTTATATCGGGCCATGTCCAGCGCAATGCTCTTGGACAACCCGACGACGCCTAATTTTGCAGCCATGTAATTGGCCTGTCCGAGATTGCCGATCAGCCCGGATGTCGACGTCATATGTACCATGCATCCGTTAGCCTGCTCGCGAAAGTGGGGTGCACAGGCGCGACTCATATTGAAAGAGCCTTTTAAATGCACCTTGAGTACGATGTCGAACGCTTCTTCCTCCATCTTGTGAAAGATTGAATCGCGCAAAATGCCGGCGTTGTTGACCAAGCCGTCGATGCGACCAAAGTTGTCGATTGCGGCCTGAATGATTTCATGGGCGCTGTCCCACTCGGCGACATTGTTGTGGTTCGCAATCGCTACACCGCCGCGGTCGGAAATTTCTTTGACGACCTCCTCGGCGGGGCTGGTATCGCTGCCTTCCCCTTCGGCACTGACGCCGAGATCGTTGACGATGACTTTGGCACCGGCGTCAGCCAACTGGATCGCGATGGCCCGGCCAATGCCGCGCCCGGCGCCGGTGACGACGATAGCCTGACCGTCTAACATTTTCGTTGCGCTCACGTCATCCTCCAGGGAATCCTCTTTTTCTCATGTTGTCCGGATCGATCACTTCACGGATCAATCGTACCTGCGCCGCTGTCGGTGGCACGGTTTCCGGAACTGAACCATCCGGCATCAGCAGCTCGAATCCCGTCGCTTTCTGGACCGTTTCAACGGTGACATCCGGATGCACCGACTGCAAGCGCATTTGCTTACTGACCGGATGGAAGTCCATGACGGCCAGATTGGTAATGACGATTTGTGGCCCTCCATCCAGGCCCAGGCGTTTGCGCGCCTCCCCACCATCCAGATAACCGGCAGCGCTGATAAAGTCGACCTTTTCCACCAGGCTGCGCGGCGAATGATTGGGGTTCCAGAAATACAGCTGCTTGCCGATAGAACCCATATCGGCCAGCCCGGCAGTACCGGGCAGCCTGACCTGCGGACGATCGTAGTCGTCACCGATGATCGAGTTGTTGGCATTGCCGTAGCGGTCCAGTTGGGCGGCGCCGACACAGAATTTTTGAATCCAGCGGCCGTTCAGAGCCAGGTTCCAGAAGTCGCCGTATTGTTCTATGTACATGACGGAATCACGCCATAGCGGCGCTTCCAGCGTAGAGGCTGGCACACGGTCGGGCCTGGGATCCAGCCCGGCAGCGCTGGCCAGCCACACCAGATCGGGCGCATGCGTCAGCCTTGCCAGCATGAATGCCGATACCGGAATAAACGAAGCCATGCCGTTGCAGGCCTGGTCACCATTCTTAAACAGACCGGCCAGGGTCGTGATCATCAATTCATCGACCGCGTAATCTGTCGCTGCGGGGCTGTTTTGCCAGTTGTCGGTCATCCACGCTATCCCGCTGTCGGAATCGTGTTCAGCTCAGTCACATCGCCCACCGCTTCCAGGTACTCCTGCTGGGACGACGGGGTTCTGACGTAACGGTCGATGAAGGCCGTCGCTGTCTCGCGATCGCGGGATACTTTCGCCCACTCGCGATGAAAGTCGCTGTCATACGTGTAGTTTGGAAAAAACGAGGTCGGGTGCGCACCGTATGGCACTTCGACGACGGCATCGACAATGAAACCGGGCAAAATCGTCCGGTCTGGATTGCGACGCAGGATTTCCGTGTCGACGATTTCCTCAGCAGTCACGATGACACGCTTTGCGGCCATCGGCATGATCCCGATATCCGGCCACAGGATCGTCGGTTCGTATTGAACATTGCCGTACCGGTCTGCCCGATGCGCGTGCACCAACGCCACATCGGGAACCAGGGCCCGGCAGGCCAAAACCGGGTGACCACCGAAGGGATCGTCCAGCATTTTCAGGTTGTCCGGATTTTGGGCAATCAGATCGGTGCCGATCGCACCCCGGGTAGGCAGGAAAGGCAGGTTTCTCGCGCCGGCTCCAAGCCGTGCATTGAGGACACTTTCCGACAGTTCCTCTACTTTGATGCGGCCAGCTTCAACAGCCTGCCGGTATTGTTGACACAATCCGAACTGTTCCATCGACACGGCCGCGCCAATTAAGCGGTCGATGACACCAGCCGCCGCCAACCAATCCACCGCCATGCCGCCGACCAGTACGACCAGTGCCAGGCCGCGTTTCTGTTGACGGATCAGCTCCCGCACCAGTGCCATCGGCGCGGCCTGCGTCGCCATATTCTGTAGCGCTACGACCTGGCCATCACTGACCGACTCGATCGCTTCCGACAGTGTCGTAGTTTTTTCCTGCATAGGTTCAGCTTGGACGGTACACGCCGAGCGTGGAATCGGGACGCCCTAAACAATCAGGCAAAGCTTTGCCGCAGAACAGAAACACGCCAGACCCGATCATTCCGGCGAAAGTGCCGAGCCCATGAACGCGCCGCTTTCCGGCAACAGTGCGCCGCCATCAACGACGATCGTCTGGCCGGTTACGTAGGCCGCTTCCGGACTGGCCAGGTACAGCATCGCATGAGCAATCTCAGCCGGCTCGCCCCACCGCTTCAGCGGCACGTACTGGGCCCACAGCCGGCGCTTGTCCTCGGCGATTGCGGCTTCGGTGCCAGGCGTCAATATCAGGCCGGCTCCACGCCGTTCACGGTAATCCGGTACCGGGCCAGCTCCAGCGCCGCCGACCGGATCAGGCCATTGATGCCCGCCTTGGACGCCGCATAATGCGCGCAGCCTGGCACCGCCGCGCGATTGCCCTGCACCGATGACGTGAACAGACATTCGACCGGCGCCGAGCTCTTTCATGTGCGGGATGCAGGCGTGGCTCAGGCGGTAGGCGCTGGTCAGATTGACCGGATGACTTCGTTCCAGGCATCGTCCGCCATGTCTTCGAGCAGGTGATACGGAAATATCCCGGCGTTGTGAACCAGAATGTCGATACGCCGAAACAGGCTCGCTCGCCGCATCAATCAGTTCGTTGACGCCTCGAGCGTACCGACGTCGGCGCTGACACCATGGGCGTTGCCACCGGCTGCGACGATGGCGTCGACCACCTGTCGACGTTCCGCGACGTGCGTGCATTGACGACGACGACGGCGCCTTCCCGGGCGAACAAGCGCGCTATCGCCTCACCGATCCCCTGCCGGAGCCGGTAACGATCGCTACTTTGCCGTCGAGGCGCGCTGTGCCGCTTGCATTCATTCGATCAGTCGTTGCCAGCCAGTCCAATGTCAGTTGAATCACGGCGCGGTCATTTCGGCGCCGGGAACCGGGTTGAAATAGTGGATCACGACGTGGCGTTTCGCAATCTTCCAAACGCCGTCGCGCCGTTCGAAGTCATCCGTGTACGTGGCACTGATCATTTGTACGACATCGTCCTTGGTGGCGTGCAATCCACATTGCAGATGCCGCTTGCATGGTCGGGCTCTGCGAATGCCAGGCGCAAATTTGATGTCAGGTGATGCGTCTCCCGCCACACCGGATACAAAACGTCGTGAACCGCTTCGCGGATGCCTTCGTGCGTTTTGAACGTACCGAATGGAGGCCCGATTTCCCAGACGGCGTCCGGGTGCCAGATCGAAATAAACCGGTCCCAGTCGTGGTTGTCGAACCCAAGGCAATAATCGGTGACGAGATCCCGCAGGGCGGCCCGGCTTTCGAGTTCGTCGATCCGCCGTGTCAGGGCATCGATCTGCGCTTGGGTCTCACTGGCACTCATTAGTTATTCGCTCCGCCGAAATATTTGTTCGTCAGGCCGGCTCGCGTGACTCGAGATGCGCCGCATTGGCCGCGATATAGCCAAAGGTCAGCGACATCGCCAGCGTGTGGCCAGCACCGTAATATGCCTCGCGCGATGGGCTGGCGATGCAGTTACCGGCACCATAAAGTCCAGGTATCGGCCGGTCCTCGGTATCGAGCACGCGGGCGCTGGCGTCTATCAGCGGGCCGCCGTTGGTATCCAGTG
>PVMK01129290.1_pt1 | contig 20741 bp, 15 predicted proteins | sample 1853481 | NCBI WGS metagenome assembly PVMK01 (sample SAMN08533507, study PRJNA380276) | Marine sediment metagenome, whole genome shotgun sequencing project.
TGCCGTGCTCATGTCGATTTTCTCTTTTCCGGTCTAAAACGGTTTGCTCAGTCAGTTGCCGACCAGGTAGCCGGCGGAACTCTCGTCGCGATCCTTCCGCCGGCTTGATTAGCTGATAGTCAATGCTTCCCACTAAAATTAGGTGAATATAACGTGAATATGCATTGAGTCAATCTCTTTTTAAGTTGAGGGATTAGCACTTTGCTGATTTTTGCCGGATTTGGAGGCCCGTCTGGATCAGCTCTTTGAGCCAGGTGCTGATTTAAAGATATTTTGGAATGGAATTGGAATCATCAACAATTTCTCAGGACGAGGACGAGGACGGGGGACATCCTATAGTCCTCCTGTCAAGAGAAAAATCATAAAATTTTATTTTATATTATTTCAATGACATAGAGCGTTGGTCATTTTAAGGACGCACTTCTCCTCTTGTCTTTCACATAAATTTTCGGCGAATCCCTCACTCAAGCGAACCTTGCATCTGATCGTTACGTTTATCCGGCATGCCACCTGCTGTGGCCGGCCAATCATCCCTAATCAAGATTTTTCAGTTCAGTGAGAGGCCCGGTATTGTCCCTCCCGAGGTCTTGCGCCCCAACGTCCTTAATCGAGCTCTCTCGCCGAAGATTAGAAGCTATTTACTCTATGATCAGATGATGCGGATCAAACACCTCTTGTTTCTTCATTAAAGTCCAGGCTATTTTCAGCATTTTCGCAGCCAGCTTTACTTTCATCTTGGTTTTGATGCCACGTTCCCGTTCCCGGCCGCGAAGTATCCGGGTAAAGTAGCGGATGAAGTCTCGGTTACGGGTCGATGCAACATGAGCGGCTTGATAAAGCGCATAGCGAAGTTCGCTGTTGCCTCTTTTCGATATCACCGGAACTGCATCGTCGCTTCTTTTGCCGCTGCGATTAGCACCCAGATCATAACCGGCCATTTTTAAAACCTGGCTGCTGTTGTCAAAGCGCCACGGATTGGAAATGGAGGCTAAAACCCGCGCAGAGATATATGGCCCGAATCCGGGAATTGTCAGCACAAAACTGTACTCAGCAAACTGCATACAGAAATCTTGCATTAAATCTGAAATTTCTTTCAACTGCCGGCGAACTTCTTTGAGCTTTTCCACCAAAAGCTGCGCTTCCAACTCTGCAGCCGGCCCCATCGGGCACCCTATTGATTGCACCGACAGCCGATGGATCTTTTGTAAGCGCAGTTTTTGTGCAATCCCGCGCCGGGTTGTGGTGACCATCGTAAAAAACTCATCAAGCTCCATGCCGGCAATGCGGCCCGGATCCAGGCACCAGCGCACAATGGCCAGGCTCTCGCTTTCACAAGCGCTGTAAAAACGATCAAGCTCAGGAAAGTATTGAGCCAGCAGGTTGTTTCTAATCCGCATCCGAAGGCTGTGTTCCTCTTTCTTCAAGCGCCTTCGTAGCGACAACAACTGCCGCAGATCGTTGATACTACTTGAGGGATAGTCATAATAAAGACATTTGGCGCGCGATACCAAATCGGCGACATTGGCCGCATCCTTATCATCGTTTTTGTCCCAGCGGCCATCTAAAAGTTCCCGGTTGTTTTTAACCGCTTTGCCGGTCACAAGCACCACATGATGCCCGCATCGAATTAGATACGCACCCAAGGGCTTGTGATAATTGCCGGTAGGCTCCATGCCAAAGACAACCTTGCTCAGAGCATTTTGAGTTTTGACCGCATCGCTACGTTCCAGCAGCATGCGAAAGCCTTCCAGATTATTTTCAAAGACCAGTTTCCTCAGAAGCGATTTACCCGTGGCGCTGCCCATAAACGCATGATGCTTGTCTTTGGCCACATCGATGCCGACGATCAAATAGTGATCGGATCCTCGAATCTCGTCTTTGATTTGACAGAATTGCTGCCGCCTGATAGTTTCTTCAATGTTCATTGCAACCTCCTTTTAGCAGTTTAGGGTTTATTAATTGTGCGACTCTTTGCTATCAGGAGGTTGTTTTTTTATCTACGCGAAAATAATTTTTTTCTATGTTACGTGTGGCGATATTTACTTCTTTTACTTTACTATATAACGCCCATAAATATATAAATATCTCATAATTTATATCTTAATTCACTGAGATCTCCACAATGTTGCCAGAGGGCCGCCATGACCTCTAAATGATGGGGCACATAGAATAGGGGACGAATAGAGGGGACCTTCTCAACTTATTAATTTTTGTGTCGATCACAAGAACTAAGTTTAAAAGTTAAGAACGTGCCCATCCCGATATCATCCACCCGCTTTTTTTTGGTTTTTTAAAAAATAGGTTGCAATGTATATTCGATTTATTGTATATACATCTAAACATTTAGTCGACTATCCAGTTTTACGCCTACTTTCTTTTGTACGCACGCATACATGCAAACAGCATCCTTGGGTGCTGCGAGACCGCGCATTTCTTTTATTCGTTTTTAACGACATCGGCTACGCCGATTAAGAAGGATGACCCGATGAAAATTGTTGACACATCCAATCCAATTCCCAAATATATTCAGATCAGCGCCTGGTTAAAGGAACTTATTGAGACCGGAAGGTACCAGAAGGGTGAGCAGCTTCCTTCTGAAGTTGAACTGGCCAGGATGTGTGATGTTACCCGCACAACCGTCAGGCAGGCCATTGCGGAATTAGCCGCCAAGGGGCTGCTCCGCAAAGAGAAGGGGACCGGAACATTTGTGTCCGCGCCTGCCGAATTAAGACATAAACTCGAGCACATTTCAAGCACCACGGATTTGATGCAGGACAGCGGCATCGCGCAAAATACCCGGGTTCTAGAAAAACGGGTTGAGCAGGCTGAAGATGAAATTGCCAAAGTTTTATTTTTAGGTTCCAACAAAAAAGTGATTCATGTGCAACGGGTAAGAATTGGTGACGGCACGCCCTATGTCTATGAAGAAAGTTACCTGCCCAGCGACATATTTGACGGCATCCAGGATATGAACCTGATAGGTTCGATGTACAAAATCATGACCGAACATTTTAAGGTCTCCCTTGCCCGTTGCAAACAGACCATCAGCGCGGTGAATTTGAATCAAAACATCGCATCGATTTTGCAGCTGCCCAAAAATTCCGCCGGCATTTTTATCGAAAGCCTCACCTTCGATGAAAACAGCATTCCCATAGAATTGCTTTACTCCTATCACAGGGGGGATAAATATAAACTTGAAATTGAGCTGGGGCGATATCACTCAAGTTCTGAGACCTTGAACATCAAAGCTGAATAGATCAAGTGTTTGGTGTTTAGTTTTTAGTGTTTTGTATTCTAACATCTCCATATCGCGTAATAAATTTCATACCAAACACTAAACACCAAACACACTCGTTAAAAGTTTGCTTTTCTGACTTTTTACGAGACTATTAATTATCATTTAACAATAATCCTTTATTTTCGGAGGCATGACAATGGAAGAAAGAAATTTTTTTGAAAGGCTGGTAGACATCAGCCCGGGTATGGAAATCTGGTGGGATTCCTCTCCTGTTATTTTCGAAAACTGGTGTAAAAAAATTTTGCAAAAGGCAGATCCCAATGACCACGCTATGTTAAAGGCTCAATTCAATCGAATGTATGACAGGGACAATCCGATGAGTCAGCTATTCAGGGGTGTAACCACCAATCCACCCCTTTCGCTGCAGGCCATTCAGGAAGATCCCGCCTACTGGGAAAAGGTGGCTAAAGACATTCTGGCTGGGAATCCGGATCTGGATAAAGAGGCTCTTTTCTGGGAGCTTTACAAGACGGTTGTAAAGCGCGGCTCAGAGATGTATCTGCCGTTATTTGAAGCCAGCAATTACAAGGAAGGCTTTATTTCGGGACAGGTGGATCCGCGCAGCCTGTTTGATAAGGATGCCATGATCCGTCAGGCCGAAGAGATTGCGACGATTAACCCCAACGTCATGATTAAAATTCCCGGTTCCAAGCAGGGCTATGAAGTAATTGAGTACCTGACAGCTAAGGGGATTCCCACCAACAACACGCTGACCTTTGTTTTGCCCCAGTTGGTGGATTGTGCCGATAGTGTCCAAAAGGGTCTTGAAACTGCCAGGAAAAACGGGGTGGATTTGAGTAAATGGCGTTCGGTTATTACCCACATGGAAGGCAGATTTGGTAACCTCGGTGGGTTAAAAGACTTTGCCGCTGAAAAGGGGATCGAGCTGTCCGACGGTGAAATTCGATTGGCTGAATTGGCGATTTTCAAAAAGGCCTATAAGTATTTGAAAGATAATAATCTGCCGAGCAAGATGCTGTCCTGCTCACTGATCATCGGGCCGACCGTTGATGGCCAAAACCGTATCTGGCATTTGGAAGAAAAAGCCGGCGCCGACATCGTTATGACCTGTCCGCCTACCTTTATCGATAAGGTTCTTTTCCTACCCGGTGTCGAGAAAATCAGTTTTGAAAAAGATCGTATCCTGGAAGATATCCCCCAGGATCTAATGGATAAACTCATGCGGGTTTCCTATTTTGAAAAAGGCTATTCCGCGGATGGATATTCCCGTGATGAATATAACACTCATCCGGCACTTCAGAAAACCGCTGAGCAGTTTTCCAAAGCAACCGATGAAATGGTGGCATTCGCAGGCAAATGTCTTGAAGCCTGATTTTATACCGCTTTCCATAATAATGTACCATGTACCGAAATACGGAATTGCGGCATAAGCGCGTGTACGGTTGTAGAAAAAAACCTTTGAATACCGGAACGTTTTTTTGACAACCACTATATACCGCTATAAAGATATCCCGACAAGCGCTACAAAAGTTGCTGATGAGCAGTCAGCCTTCATGAATGGTCCTTTTTCAGAAAGGAAATTAAAATGATTGTTGGAATTCTAAAAGAGATCAAGGCTGAAGAAAATCGTGTGTGTATGAGTCCGGGGGGAGTTGAATTCATGCGGCAGCATGGACATCAGATCCTTGTCGAGAAAAATGCCGGCAAGACCAGCGGATTCGGCAACGTTACCTATAAGAAAGCCGGGGCCGAGATCGTCGATTCTCCCAGAGATATTTTTAAACGGGCCAAAATGATCATGCGTGTAAAGGAACCCCAGCCCTTTGAGTTTGAGTTGATTCGTAAGGGCCAGATCTATTTTTCCTATCTCCATCTGGCGGCATCGGAAGATTTAACTCGCGCGCTGATCAAAAGGAAGGCTGTATGTATTGCCTATGAAACCATTCAAAAGGCTGACGGATCCCTGCCGCTTCTGACCCCCATGAGTGAAGTGGCCGGTCCCATGGCGATTCAACAGGGAGCCAAATACCTGGAAATGGCGCAGGGCGGCCACGGGGTTTTGCTGGGGGGTGTGCCCGGTGTTGATCCGGCCACCGTGGTCATTATCGGGGGCGGTGCGGTGGGCATCAATGCCGCCAAAATGGCCAGCGGACTGGGAGCCAAGGTTTACATCCTCGATATCGATCTTGATCGGATGCGCTATTTGAGCGATGTGATGCCGGGCAACTGTATCACCCTGATGTCCAGCCCGGCGGCTATTCGAGATGCTCTGCCGAAAGCCGATGTGGTCGTGGGAGGGGTGCTGGTGCCGGGCAGCAAAACGCCCACCCTGGTTACCCGGCAGATGCTAAAAACCATGAAGAAAGGTTCGGTTCTGGTGGATGTTTCCATTGATCAGGGCGGCTGTTTTGAAACTTCCAGGGAAACAACCCATGCCGATCCAACCTATACGGTCGACGGCATTGTTCATTATGCCGTCAGCAACATGCCGGGGGCATTGCCGCGCACATCCACACTGGCTTTAAACAATGCCACCCTGCCGTATGCGGTGGAGATTGCAAATAAGGGATGGAAAAAGGCCATGCAGGAAAATTCTGAAATCAAACGCGGCGCTAATGTGGTCAGCGGCCACGTGACCTATAATGGCGTTGCCGATACGTTCGGCTTTGAGCATGTTAATATCGACAAACTCATTTTCCGAAAAACGGATTAATAATAAAGGAGCCAGCAATGATTGTAGGCATTTTAAAAGAAATTAAGACTGAAGAAAATCGCGTCTGTATGACCCCTGCCGGTGTGGAGGTCATGAGACAAAACGGCCATGAGGTATTAGTTGAAAAAAATGCCGGCATGGGCAGCGGGTTTGATAACAAAGCCTATCAGACAGCAGGTGCAGAAATCATCGCTATTCCCCAAAGAGATTTTTGACCGCGCCAAGATGGTCATGCATGTCAAAGAGCCCCTGCCGGCCGAATATGACCTCATCCGCAAAGACCAGATCATATTTACCTATCTGCATCTGGCGGCAGCCGAAGAACTGACGCATGTGCTGATCAAAAGCGGATCGGTCGGTATTGCCTATGAGACGATTCAAAAAGAAGATGGTTCCCTGCCGCTGCTGACACCGATGAGCGAGGTGGCCGGACGCATGGCGATTCAGCAGGGCGCCAAGTATCTGGAGATGGCCCACGGCGGTCACGGTGTTTTGCTGGGCGGCGTGCCCGGTGTCGATCCGGGAACCGTGGTGATCATCGGAGGCGGGGTGGTGGGCACCAATGCTGCCAAAATGGCCTGTGGTCTGGGTGCCAAGGTCTATATTCTGGACATGAATCTGGAGCGTTTGCGTTATTTAAGTGATGTGATGCCCAGCAACTGCTTTTTACTGATGTCGAAGCCGACGACTCTCCGCCGGCTCATCAAGGAGGCTGATGTCGTTGTCGGTGCCGTTCTGATACCGGGCGCCAAGGCCCCGCGGCTGATCACCCGGGAAATGCTGAAAACCATGAAGAAAGGCGCGGTTTTGGTCGACGTGGCCATTGATCAGGGCGGATGCTTCGAGACGTCAAAGGCGACCACCCATGGCGAACCGATCTACGCCGTTGGCGGTGTGGTCCATTACTGCGTGGCCAACATGCCCGGCGCGGTTCCCAAAACATCCACCCTGGCCCTGACCAATGCCACCCTACCGTATGCGGTGGAGATTGCCAATAAAGGCTGGAAAAAGGCCATGCAGGAGAATCCTGAAATTAAGTTGGGGGCCAACGTGGTTAAAGGGAAGGTCACCTATGAAGGGGTTGCCGAGGCGTTTGGGCTGGAGCTTACGCCGATCGATAGTTTAATTTAGCTGGGATTGTGAAATTTGGCCATAGTGGCGCTTCTATATCGCAATTATATTCCTCATAGCCGGCTACTCAGGTTTCAGGTGTCAGTGTTCCGGTGTCAGAGGTCAGAGAACAGAGGACAGAGAACAGCGACGGTTACTCGATATCAACAAACTGCCTTCTGTTTTCTGCACTCTGTCTTCTGTCATCTGTCTTCTGAACCTGACACCTGACACCTGACACCTGAAACCAATAATTTTGTATCCAACGAGATCAAAATTAAAATTTTAACTTATATTTATTAATTTTATCCAAAGGAGAGTGTGATGAAAAAAGAACTTAAAGACTGGATTGTTCCCTGGCTGTATACGTCAAGAGAGTACAATGTAGGCATTTTGGATCAGGCAATGGCCAACCCGAACCATGCCCGTCTGATGCTCAATGAGAACCCCATCGGTCCTTCGGAGAAGGTCATCGAGGCGGTGGTTGAATCCCTTCGACACGGCAACTGGTATCCGGACAGTTTTTTGAGGTTGCGAACAAAGATCGGAGCCATGTACGATCTGGGTCCGGACAATGTGACGATATGCAACGGGTCATCGGAGACCATCGATGCCATGATGCGGATATTTTTGCAGCCGGGAGATGAATTTCTGCTGTCGACGCCGACCTTTGAGCTGTTTCCGCCACGGGCGGAGCTTTGCAATGCGAAGGTGGTTCAGGTTCCGGTCAGGGAAGAAGACCTGCAGTATGATGTGGATGGGATGCTCAATGCGATCAACGAGCGCACGAAACTGATATTGATCATCAACCCTAACAACCCCACCGGTGTGTTTATCGACGATGCGGATCTGATTCGTTTTTGCGAGACGGGGGTACCGCTGTGCGTGGATGAAGCCTATCTGGATTACAACCCGGACCGTCCCTCGAAAGCATCGCTGATCAAGGAGTATCCGCAGGTATTTTTGTCGGTGACTTTTTCCAAGGCCTATGGATTTGCGGGCGTCCGCTTCGGATTTGTATTGGGCACCGAAGAGATGATTGCGGCCTTCAATCGGATGTTTTTGCCCTGGAACGTGAGTCGGATGTCTGCGGCTGCCGCCGATGCGATCATCGACAACCCGGAGGAGGTCAACGCCAAGGTGGAGCACAACAACCGGTGGATGGCTATTTTTACGGAAGAGTTCAAGAAACTGGGTCTTAAACCGTACCCGGCGCATGGCAATTACATGCTAATCGACGGCAGCATGACCGGCAAAACCACCGAAGAGATCCTCAAAGCCGCCCTTGAAGATAAAATCTATCTGAAAAAGATCGGAGAAATCCACGGCAAGACCGGCTATTTCAGGGTCACACCGGGAGTCGATGAAGAAAACGAGCGCTTTATAAAATTTATCCGGGAATACTTCGGCTAGAAAACAATTTAAATCCGCAGATTACGCAGATTACGCAGATTTCACCGATTATAGTAATTGTCAGAAATATATTCCGATTGACTTAGCGAATCTATCATAAGTCCTGAGTAAATCGAAGGATCCCTCGACTTAGCTCGGGACGATGCTTTGATCGGATTGCTTCGTCGCTAAGCTCCTCGCAATGACTGATTATTGGAACAAATCTTTGACAACCGCTATAGAACTTGCAATGCGATGGGTGTCATTTACAGAAATAATCTGCGTTAATCTGCGAAATCTGCGGATCCCATTAGATTAAACCGATTGCGATGAAGTAAAGGAGCAGCGTTTTGAAGGACAGCGCACAGGTCGTAATTATCGGCGGGGGTATTATCGGTTGCAGCACCGCCTATCATCTTGCCAAAATGGGCTGGCAGGATGTGGTCCTGATTGAAAAAGGCGAGTTGACCAGCGGTTCCACCTGGCATGCCGCCGGCCTTGTGGGACAACTGCGTTCGGATCGCAACCTGACACGCATGCTGCAATACAGCGTCAGCCTTTATGAGCGGCTCGAGGAAGAAACCGGTATTGCCACCGGGTGGAAGCCAACAGGCTGCCTGCACCTTGCCAGCACCCGGGAGCGCATGTTCGAACTCAAACGCGGTGCCACCACCGCGCGCAGTTTCGGACTGGAAATGAGCCTGATTTCCGCCAAAGAGGCCTTCGACCTGTGTCCGATTTTATCCCTGGACGGCATCATCGGGGCGGCATATATGCCGACCGACGGGCAGGCCGATCCGGCCGGAATCACGCAGGCGCTGGCCAGAGGGGCACGCAATCAGGGCGTCAAAATCTATCGCCATACTCTGGTGACCGGATTTGAATTCGGCCGGAATCGGGTCTCGGCCGTGAAAACCACCCAGGGCGACATTCAGTGTGAAATCGTTGTCAACTGCACCGGAATGTGGGGGTACCAGGTCGGCGAGATGCTGGGAGTCAATACGCCGGTGGTTCCCTTTCAGCATCAATATATGGTTACCGATCCGATTGAGGGGACACCCAAAAATTTACCGACCATTCGCGACAAGGACAATTTGATTTACTACAAAGAGGAGGTTGGCGGTCTGGTGATGGGGGGCTATGAAAGAAACGGCATCCCCTGGGCCATTGATGAAGTTCCCAATGAGTTCACTTCGCGGCTGCTGAATCCCGATTTTGATCATTTTATGCAACTTTCTCAAGCGGCCATGCAACGCACCCCCTGCCTGAAAGCGGCGGGAATTGCGGAGTTAATCAACGGCCCGGAGGCCTTTACGCCCGACGGCAATGCCATCATGGGACCGGCACCCGAACTGGATAATTGCTTTGTTGCCGTGGGCTTTAACGCCTTTGGCATTGCGGCCGGGGGCGGCGCCGGAAGAATGATGGCCGAATGGATCATTGAAGGCGAACCCGGTCTGGACATCTGGCCGCTGGATATCCGCCGGCTGGGTCCGCATCACCGCAGCCGCTCGTACAATGTGGAGCGCACCCGTGAAATCTACGGCAAACATTACACCATCCACTGGCCCCATGAAGAACACGATTCGGCCCGGGGGATTCGCCGCAGCCCGTTGTATTATCTCCTCAAAGAAAAAGGGGCTGTGTTTGGCGTCAAATACGGCTGGGAGCGGCCCAACTGGTTTGCGCCCGCCGGGGTCGAACATGAAGACGAATTGACTTTTGAGATCCCCAACTGGTTTAAGCATGTCGGCAGCGAACACAAGGCTGCGCGTGAAAAAGTGGTGTTGATCGATCAGTCCTCTTTTTGCAAGTTTGAAATCGATGGCCCCCAATCGCTGGATTTCCTGAACCGGCTGGCAGCCAACAATATCGACAAACCTGCCGGCAGCGTGACCTACACCCAGTTATGTAATGCGCGCGGCACCATCGAATGTGACCTGACCATTGCGCGTATCACTGGTGAAAAATTTTTTCTGGTGACCGGCACGGCTTTCGGGCGCCATGATGCCGAATGGATTAAGAAACATATGCCCACCGACGGCAGTGTTTCGTTGCGGGACGTTACGTCGGCGCTGGCGGTGATTAATGTGATCGGACCCCATGCCCGCAAACTCCTTGGGAAGGTCACCGCAGATGACATCAGCAACCAAAACTTTCGGTATGGCAAATGTAAAGAAATCACCGTCGGCTATGCGCCTGTCAGCGCGATGCGGGTTACCTATGTGGGCGAGCTGGGATATGAGCTTTATATTCCGGCGGAATTTGCCTGCTATGTTTATGAGACCCTCTGGAATGCCGGTCAGGATCTGGGTGTAACGAATGCGGGTTACCGGGCCATCAATTCACTGCATTTGGAAAAAGGCTATTGTCTGTGGGGGGCCGAATTGACACCTGAATATACCCCCTATGATGCCGGACTGGGATTTTGCGTGGCCTTAAACAAGGCGGATTTTCTTGGGCGGGGGGCTTTAGCCAAAGCCAAAGCAAAGGGTCCGCAGTGGAAACTGTGCACCTTTACGATTGACGCTGATCAACCGGTTATGCTGCGGGGCAGTGAACCGATTCTTCACAAGGGCAGGGTCATCGGTGTCACCACCAGCGGTGGATATGGATATAGTATCGAGCAAACCATCGCTTACGGGTATGTCCCCATTGCCGAGGCCGAACATTCCAAGGACTATGAAATAGAGGTCTATACCGAGATTTATCCCTGCCAGACGGGAGCCCAAGCGGGCGCTGTATGACCCCGAACGCAAGAAGATACTCTGTTAGTTGAGGATCGGAATTGATCGTTTTGGTGCTTCGGCACCCGGTCAGACGGTTATGGAAAAGCTCGGCAGTTCATTTTGACTCATCTGCTCTGTACGGTACAGACTCTCATCTTAACTCCCGATAAAATGCCTTGCATATGAAAGCCTCCGACTCGTGCAAAATTCAGGTAATAACTGTGAAAATCCAGGAGAAATTTAAATCCGATGTCATCCATTGTGCAATATGCGCCACAATTTACGGCAGAAGATGCCATACAGATCGCTCATGATCTATTTGGTCTCAACGGTTCTGCGATCCAACTACCAAGTGAACGCGACCAGAATTTCCAACTGTCCGCTGCTAGCGGCGAAGCGTACGTGCTGAAAGTGGCCAATTCGACAGAGCCGTTTGAGGTGCTTGATTTTCAGAACGAGGCGATGACGCACATTGCCGGCAAAGCCGATCTTCGCGGTCAAAGTAGCGTACCGTGTCCTGAGATTCGCGCCACTTTACAAGGAGAGCAAATCACAAGTGTGAAAGGTTCAGGCAAAACCAATCATTTTGTGCGCTTGTTGACCTATTTGCCAGGCAAACCTCTCGCAACCGTAAATCCGCATGGATCAGAATTGCTAAAAAGTTTGGGGCGGTTTTTGGGCGATATTGATCGTGCGCTTGAAGATTTTGATCATCCCGCTACCCGGCGAGATTTCCACTGGGATTTAAAAAATGCGAGCGATGTCATTAACAAAAATATAGATAAAATCGATGAGCAGAAAAAGCGTGCCATGGTCAAGCGATTTTTGAACCGGTTTCAATCTGAAATTGAGCCGAAATTGCCGACTTTGCGCACCAGTGTTGTCCATAATGACGGTAATGATTATAACGTGCTGGTCGAACCTGACGGCCATTGGCATCATAAGGTATCCGGTGTCATCGATTTTGGCGATATGGTCCACACTTACACCGTAAGCGAGGTGGCGATTGCGTGTGCCTATGCCATGATGGATAAGGCGGATCCGCTGACGACTGCAATGGTTGTTGTTGCCGGCTATCACGAAATTTATCCGTTGACCGAACAGGAACTGTCCGTTTTATTCGACCTGATCTGCATGCGGCTATGTATGAGCGTCTGTCATTGCGCCAATCAGTGGCAGTTGGAGCCGGACAACGACTATCTGCGTATTTCCGAAAAACCGGCCTGGGCACTTCTGGATAAATTGGCCGGCATCCATCCGCGCCTTGCTCACTATGTTTTGCGGCATGTTTGCGGACTCCCATCTGTGCCTCAGTCTGAAAAGGTCGTTAATTGGTTGGCGTCGCATGCTGATGAATTCGGGCCCATGGTGGACGACGATCTGCGATCCGGAAGCCAACAAGTGTTCGACCTGAGTGTGGGAAGCCTTTTATTGGGATCACATGATGATCCCGGCGACATGCAAGCGATTTCCGAACGATTGTTCCGAGAAATGGCAGATGCCAGGGTTAATGTCGCAATTGGTCGTTATGATGAAGCCCGGTTTTTCTATATGGCCAGACAGTTTGAAATCGAAACTGACGAAATGCCGGAGCGCCGAACCGTGCACCTGGGCATTGATTTGTATATGCAAAGTGGTGCCCCTATATATGCGCCGCTGGCAGGCAACGTGCATAGTTTTAAGAATAATGCATCCGCTCTTGGTTACGGGCCGACGATTGTGCTGGAGCATCATATTGATGAAGATGAACGCTTTTTTACCCTGTACGGGCACTTGAGTCCGGATTCATTGAAGGGACTTCGCACGGGCATGTTGATTTCGAAAGGAGACCCATTTGCCCGAGTCGGTGACTTGCAAAGCAATGGGGGGTGGCCGCCCCATCTTCATTTTCAGATAATTTTGGATATGCTAGGTGAAACGGGCAATTTCCAGGGAGTTGCGCGACCCAGCCAGCGAGAGATTTGGACCCATATTTGCCCTGATCCGAACATAATTCTCGGTATTCCACATAGTTGTTTTCCAGAGCGGGTACGAAGTTCTGAAGAAATTTTAGTTATCCGGGATAGAAGCTTTGGTAAAAATCTGAGTATTGCCTATGACAAACCACTTAAAATCGTACGGGGCAAAGGGCAGTATCTTTACAGTGAGGACGGTCAACCATACCTCGATGGCGTCAACAACGTTTGCCATGTTGGACATTGTCATCCACATGTTACTGCCGCCGGGCAGCGCCAGATGCCGGTACTTAACACTAACACCCGCTACCTGCATGATAACATTGTGGCGTATGGGCAGCGATTGCTAAAAAAATTTCCGGAATCGCTGAGTGTTTGCTTCTTTGTTTGTACCGGCAGTGAAGCAAACGAGCTGGCCCTGCGAATGGCGCGAACCTATACCGGACAACAAAACGTAATTACCGTGGATGGCGCCTATCACGGCAACTCCCAGGCTTTGATAGATGTCAGCCCGTATAAACACAATGGCCCGGGAGGGTGCGGTGCGCCGCCGTGGGTTCAAACGGTTGTGATGCCGGACGGATATCGCGGACCCCACAAAGGTACCGCAGCTGCCAGCGGTGCACGATATGCTGAATATGTGCGCGAGGCAATAGACCGGATTCACGCCGATGGCAAACGTTTGGCAGCATTTATTTGCGAAAGCATACTCGGGTGCGGCGGACAGGTTGTCCTGCCTGCCAGTTACCTGAAAGAAGCCTTCAAACATGTGCGCGCGGCCCGCGGGGTCTGTATCGTTGATGAAGTTCAGGTGGGGTTTGGAAGAGTCGGGACTCATTTTTGGGCTTTTGAAACCCAGGGAGTCGTACCGGATATTGTGACTTTGGGCAAACCCATGGGAAATGGTCACCCGTTGGCCGCGGTGATTACCACCCCCGAGATCGCCGATGCTTTTTCCAATGGAATGGAATACTTTAACACTTTCGGCGGAAATCCGGTTTCATGTGCCATTGGAATGGCGGTGCTGGATGTTATTGAGAATGAAGGGCTGCAGGAAAATGCTCAAAAGGCCGGTGCAAGATTATTAGAAGGTCTGAAAAAATGTATGGATCGCTATCCCCTCATTGGGGATGTGCGGGGTTTGGGCCTTTACGTGGGCGTCGAGCTGGTTACAGATCGCCGGACCCTTGACCCGGCACCCGGGCATGCGGACTATATTATCAACCGCATGAAAGATTATGGCATTTTAATCAGCATTGATGGCCCTTCGTACAATGTGCTCAAATTAAAACCACCGATTGTCTTCACAGAGAAGAATGCCGATCAGGTGGTAGCGGCACTGGATAAGATACTGCAAGAAGACTGCCTGCAGGTATAAACCCTTTAGTGTTTAGTATTCTAACATGCCGATATAGCATCGTATATTTCATACCAAAAACCAAACACTTGATGAATTCGATTTTTTACGAGTTCTTCAATTTTGACTATTGTTATTTTATGATTACAGTTTTTAGAAATATTTAAGCAATCTTGATTCAGTGCGAACAGGTTAGACCGAAATTCAGGTAATAGGAGGCCGGAAAATATGGTATCGCTAAAATTTATTAGCAATTGGAAAACCGTTGGAATTTTCATAGTCATTTGGGCAGTTATCCTATCTGCATCTATGGGCATTGCTGCTGAGAATGAGAAAAAAGCTGCGGCAAAGCCGATAACGACAAACAACCCCAGCATTTCAATCGATGAACTGGAGTATCGCCTAAAACCTTTGACCAAAGATGATTTATCCGTTGAAGCCGATGGTTGGCTGCAGGTATTAAAAAAGCACAGCGAAAAATTAAGTGATGTGCAAATCGCGGCATTAAAGGCAGAGAATGATGAGAAACCCAAGTTGCTTGAATCCATGACCCAACTTGAACAACGGCAGACCGCCCTGGCCGACCGCCTCAAAGCGGTTATTGAAGAATTCAAACGAAAAGGCGGGAAAGTCGATGATTACGAAGCATATATTGCATCAATATCCGGGATTGATTTAAAGCTAGGCGCTCTTTGGGCGAACTGGGCATTGGTTTCCGGTTGGTTAACTTCAGCTGAGGGCGGTCTTCGATGGCTCAAAAAAATTTCATTTTTTATTATTATCATTCTGGTTTCATGGATTCTGGCCGCCTTGATCGGCAAAGCCGTTAAAAAGGCCGTCGTTAGAATTGAGGGTGCCTCCGAGCTTTTAAAGGATTTTATTGTAAACATCATCCGTAAGCTCATTTTTATCGTGGGCCTTGTAGTGGCATTATCCATGCTGGGAATTAATATTGGTCCTCTTCTGGCTGCTATCGGGGCGGCCGGCTTTATTGTCGGCTTTGCGCTTCAAGGCACATTAAGTAATTTCGCAGCCGGTATTATGATTCTGATATACCGGCCCTATGATGTTGGCGACTTAGTGGAGATCGGTGGCACTTTCGGAGCGGTAGATGCCATGACGATTGTCTCAACTACGCTGATGACACTGGACAATCAGAAAGTCGTCGTGCCGAACAATATGATTTGGGGAGATAAAATTACCAATGCTACCGGTTCCGATAAACGGCGGGTGGATATGGTTTTTGGAATCGGGTATAGTGACGACATTGCAAAGGCCCAAAAAATACTGGAAGAAATTTTGCTGAAGCATGAAGCCATCCTGAAGGACCCCGGGCCGATCGTTAAAGTCCACGAATTATCCGATTCATCTGTGAATTTTGTTGTCCGGCCATGGGTAAAAACTGAAAATTATTGGGACGTGCACTGGGATGTAACCCGTGCGGTTAAAGAGCGTTTTGATGCTGAAGGTGTGTCCATACCTTTCCCACAAAGAGATGTTCATATGCATCAAGCAGTAACGACATGATAAAATTGATTGACGAGCATATCATTTTCTCTTAACGTTTCTGATATGGTATCACACAAAAATTCGTTTGAACTCAAAAACGATTTGTCCGAACTGGAAACCTTATGCCAACATTTGAATAAATTTGGTCATGTCAGCGGGCTATCGGAAGCTTGTATAACAGATATTAATATTTGCTTAGATGAACTGTTCACAAATATCGTCTCTTATGGTTTTACAGACGATTTGGAGCATATCATTCGGTTCACAATCAATGTGGATAACAATGTGCTGACTTTAACTATTGAAGACGAAGGCATCGCTTTTAATCCACTTGAAAAGAAAGATCCGGAAATCCCTGCTGATCTTATTGATGTCAGAATCGGGGGTCTCGGAATTCATATTGTCAGAAAACTAATGGATGATATTAGCTATAAAAGAAAGCGCGGCAAGAACAAGTTGACAATGAAAAAATTTATCTAAACAAACGAACTAAGGATTTAAAAATGGAAATTACGCACAGGGTGGAAAATGAAATTCTGATTATTGCAATCAAGGGGCGGCTTGATGCGGCAACGGCGCCAATAGCTGATGAAACCATCAAAAAAGCGCTGGAGGAAAACAGCAACCGCCTGCTCTTTGATTTAGAAGGTCTGGAATATCTCAGCAGTGGCGGATTGCGCGTTATTCTGAGTGCTGCCAAAGAAATCAGACGCAGAGAAGGCAAAGTGGCGCTCGCCAACTTAAAACAATACGTTTATGAAATTTTTGAGGTCAGTGGTTTCACAGCAATGATTCCCATCAAAGAAACTGTTGAAGAAGGCCTTAAAGATCTCGCGTTGTAAGAAAGCAAGATAAATATCACCAGGCCCTTTGATTTAACAACTTACTTCAGTTTTCAAAGAACAATTTGCAACCCTAAGTATGCTATTTTTCAGGGCGGATTAATTATCCAGTAATGATATTAGCTGCTTAAAGTCCTTAATGATGTAATCCGCTCCGGCGCGCAGGAGTTCTTTTTTTAGGCTGGTTTTGTCAGGGGCTGATAGGAGCAGTCCAACCCCTTTGTATGCTGCTTTTGATTTTTTCGCAGCCGCCATGTCGTCCGGCATATCGCCGATATAAAAATATTCCGTGACCGGATTTTCTTGGCGGGCTGCAATGGCATCGAGCATAAAGGGGTCAGGCTTGCTCAGCGAAGCCTTTTGCCCTTCTTTTTTCAGCATGCGCGCCTCTTCCTGAAGACAGTCCTCTAAAGCCAGAATCTGTGTAAAGAATTTTCTGAGATCAAAATGATCCAGCGGGTAATCCGCCTCGGCCCCGGGCCTGCCGGTGGCGATTGCCAGAATATTATCTGCTGCGAGCTCCGCAAGAATGCTTTTATCAATTAGAAGCTGCTCCCGGTGGATAAAGCCATCCTCATGGTAAAACTGCGGGGACAGACCATAGGTGGTTTCAAACAGTTGTTTTCCTAAATATACTTCCTGAAAAATTTGTTTGATAATATTTCCGCTGCCCACATCACCCGTGTATAAACCATAGATAAATGGATTTTTGGTTTTACCGACTTTGCGAAGCAAAGCCGACAACGGTTTCGGGCTTGATTCCAGAAATTCGCACAGAGCACTCACCTGGCACTGGCTGATCGTTTCCTGATAGCGGTCCCAGGGGTCTTTGCTTTCATAGACCGGCGGTTTTTCGATCAGGTTAAACAGCAGGTTAATAATTAAACAGGACAAATCCCAGTCGTTATTGAGACCGCCGCTTTGCTTGACCGCTGCCAGATCAGCCAGCGCAAAAAGCGGGCTCCGGTAATTTTTCAAATGAAGGGGCCGTTTTGAAAAATAGTTTCGCTGTTTGGCGAACGGTATCGCGATACGACTTTGAGACATCAATTAGAACCCCATCCATGTCGAAAACGATCAGTTTTTTATTTTTCATAAATTTTTCCGTTATCTTTTTAGTCAATATTTCTATAAAAATAGAAGACTATAGATCTAATAGCAATTTTAAAATACAGATTGACTTTTTGTCGAAAACTTGATTTTTTGGGTCTGCAGTTGACCTTAAAAAATGCTCCTTTCCTAAATAGCCGACAAAGCCGATTAATACAACTTTTACATATAAAATCGTAAAAGCTGCCGGCTGCATTCGCATATAGTTTTCAACCCATCATTGGATTGCTGCACTGAATCGGGGATGTATCCGTAATTCGGTCTTGATCTATTCCAAATTTTTTAGTGTTTTTTCATTTCTGTTCGTGGGGAAGTTTCAGTCATTATTAACCGGATTTCAATTTATTGAAACGAAAGGAGGACAATTATCATGAAAAAGACATTATTTACGCTTTGCTTGCTTTCTGTTTTTTTGGTTGCTGTCATCGGCAGTGCATATGCAGCCGAAACGCTTTCTCTGCTGACCTGGAAAGGCTATGCGCCCAAAAACCTGGTTGAAAAATTTCAAAAGGAAACCGGCATAACCGTTAAGGTGACTTATTCCAGCAATGAGGAAATGATTGCTAAGCTGCGGGCAACTCGCGGGGCCGGTTTTGATCTGGCGCAACCCAGCCAGGACCGCATCTCTTCGGTCCAGGAAAAATATCAAATTTACCAGCCCATTGATCTGTCCAAAATAAAAACCGGGCAAATTATTTCTTCTATGTTGGAGGCCGTAAAGTTAAACACCATGGTAAACGTTAAGCCTCACGCTGTACCGTTTTGCTGGGGGACATCCGGTTTAATTGTAAATCGTAAATTTGCCGCTGATGCGAAGGACTACTCGGATTTGCTCAACGAAAAGTTCAAAGGCCGAGTCAGCTATCGCCTGAAACGGCCAACGTTGATTGCATTAGCATTCGCCATGGGAGATGATCCATTCGCCAAATATAGTGACGTGAATGCTTACCAGGCGTTAATGGACAAAGTCGGTCAGGCGATGATCGATGGCAAGGGTATTGTTAAAAATTATTATACCAATGGGGATGCCTTATTGCAATCCATGCGATCTGAAGAGGTGTATCTGGCAATGGCCTGGGATAATGGCGGCTGGAAATTGCATGTGGATAATGCTGATATTGACTTTTTAGCTCCCAAAAGCGGGGCGCTGGGGTGGATCGATACCTTTGCCCTTCCTGCCAAAGCCAAAAATGTGGATGCGGCCTATAAATGGATTAACTTCATGCTGCGTCCGGAAAATGCTGCCGCATTTACGAATATGGAAAAATATGGGACGGCCTCCAAGGGCTCAATCCAGTTGACCAATGTCGACATACGCGGAAATTTCCAGCGTAGCTTCCCACAGGCTGCCATCGACAATATCAAATGGTATCCACCGGTACCGGCAAAGCTGGAAGCTATTGAAGGCAAGATTCTGGATAAGGTTAAAGCTGCAAAGTAGGATCTCGAAATTTTTGGAACAACTGTACCAATATTTCTCTTCTTGTGCATTTGGATGGGGTTTGCAACGCGGAATGATGGAATGTTGGAACAATGGAATAATGGGTTAATCAAGCGGAAAATATTCATTGTACCTATGAGTGTTCTTCCGCTTAACCCATTATAGCGGTTGTCAAAAGTTTTTTCATAAAATGCAAAGAATTCACAACTAAGACTCTAATAAAAAGGCTTCACACAGAAGGTTTTTTATGCAGATTGATCTAGCGGTTCGAAATGTCACCAAAAAGTTTAAAGACTTTATAGCGGTGGACAATGTATCGTTTGAGGTCCCGGATGGTCAGTTTTTTTCTATTCTGGGCCCATCGGGTTGCGGGAAAACCACCTTGCTTCGCATGATTGCCGGCCTTACCGAGCCGACGGAAGGCAGCATTGAGATTCGGGGTCAAAGTATGCTCGGCATTCCCCCGAATAAACGACCCGTGAACCTGATTTTTCAACATCTGGCCCTCTTCCCGATGATGAACGTCGCGGAGAATATTGCATTTGGTTTAAAGCGGCGCGGCGATAGTAAAGCGGTCATTAACGAAAAAGTAACCACCATTTTAGAACGGGTGGAGATGATCGGATTTGGGGATAAAAAAGTTGATCAACTCTCAGGCGGGCAGAAACAGCGCGTGGCAATCGCCAGGTGCCTGGTACTGGAGCCTACTGTTTTGCTGTTAGATGAGCCCTTGGGTGCCCTGGACCTGAAACTACGGGAACAGATGAAGGTCGAATTGAAAAAACTGCAGGCCAAAGTCGGCACGACATTCGTTTATATCACCCATGACCAATCCGAAGCCCTGGTGATGTCCGATCATGTGGCGGTGATGAACAGGGGGGATGTATGAACAAATCGACACCCCCCAGAACTTGTATAGCGACCCGCAAACACCTTTTGTCGCTCAATTTGTTGGAGATAACAATGCGTGGTCCGGTCGGGTCCGCCAATCTGACGATACCCGCGCTGAAGTTGAAACCACGGAAGGGCCGGTATTTCGCACAAAGGTTCCAGAAAAAATGCCGGCAGGAGCTGAGGTCGATCTTTTTCTGCGACCGGAAGCCATGCTGATTCAACCGGATCCGAGCCTGACCGATCTGAATCGGTTTGAGGTAATCGTCAAGGATATTCTTTTTGACGGTGCCAACAGCCGGCTGCTGGCCCATCCGCTGGATGCGGAGACGGAATTGCTGATCGCCTTACCCCAAACCCGGCAATTCGACTACATCCAAAAGGCTGATAAAATTGAGATCGGATGGGACGAACAGTCCGGCATCTGTTTTCC
>PVMK01121648.1_pt1 | contig 20735 bp, 15 predicted proteins | sample 1853481 | NCBI WGS metagenome assembly PVMK01 (sample SAMN08533507, study PRJNA380276) | Marine sediment metagenome, whole genome shotgun sequencing project.
CATACCGGGCATAACCATATCTAGAATGATCAAGTCAATTCTTTCATTATCTCTGCGAAATATCTCCACGGCTTCTTCACCGCTGGGCGCCAGGATGGTGCTGTAGCCCAACTTGGTCAGCATGGCCTTGCAGGCATCTAAAATATAGTCTTCATCATCGACAACTAAAATCGTCTCACTGCCTGTCCGAACGGTTTCCTCCAAGGTAGTATCGTTTTCAGCGGGCAGGTCGGATGCAGGCAGGTAGATGTCAAACGTGGTTCCCTTTCCCGATGTGCTGGTAAAATGAATGATACCGTTATGATTTTTAAGGATGCCGAATGCCGAGGCCAGCCCCATCCCGGTTCCCTGTCCCATCGCTTTTGTTGTGAAAAATGGTTCAAACACCCGTTTTTGCGTCTCTTTGTCCATACCTCTGCCGGTATCCGCGACAGATACTCTGACATATTTGCCGGATACTGCGTCATAGGGCCGGACGAAGTCATTATCCAGAATGGCATTCTCGGTTTTTACATGGATTGTTCCCCCGTGTCCCATTGCCTGCCAGGCATTGAGATACAGGTTCACCAATACCTGTTCAATTTGACTGCGGTCTACCTCCACGGTCCAGATATCTTCCTGGTATTCGCATATGATTTTGGTTTCTTTTTTCGTGCGGCCAAAGAGAGTGGATGACGTTTGAACAACGTCATTGAGGTTAATGGGTTTGACAAAATATTTACCACCCCGGGCGTATCCCAACAGTTGTCGGGTCAGGTTTGAGCCGCTGCGGACGCAGCGTTCTATGCTCCGGGTATTTTCGTAACGCGGATCGGTCGCATCCAGGGAAAGTAAAAGCAGGTCAACGTTTCCCTGAATTCCCATGAGGAGGTTGTTAAAATCATGTGCAATACCACCTGCAAGCGTTCCGATTGCCTCCAGTCTCTGAACCTGTTGCAGCTTATCCTCCAATCTTTTCCTCTCATTTTCGGCCAGACGACGAGCGGTCGTATCCCGCCCGATTCCTCTGAATCCCTGCGGCTTCCCCTCGGCATTTCGAATCAGTGATACCGACATTTCGATATATCTTTTCTTGCGATCCTTTCGGATGATTTCAAATTCGAACGCTTTGCAGGGTTTTCCGGTGCGGTAAACCTCCTTGAATGTCAAAAATAATTTTTGCGTGGTTTCCCGGCTGGTATAGTTGCGAATATTCATACCGGGCAACTCGCTTTTAACCCAGCCCAGGATTCTGGATGTTGCGTCGTTGTAGAAAGAAAAGTTACCACTCAGATCGGTTTCGAAATAGCCCTCTTCAATACTTTCCAGGATATTGCGGTATTTTTCTTGATTTTCACCCAGCGCCAACTCTGTTTGCAGGCGCTGCTTCATCTCCTCTTTTAATTTTTCACCGGCTTTCTCAAGATCGGCAGTACGTTCTTGTACAAGTTCTTCGAGATGTTCACGGTAATTGTGCAGCTCCGCTTCGGCCTTTTTTCTGGCGGTTATATCACGCAATGATCCGACAATTTTCAGCGGTGCACCTTGCCCATCGGTTATCAGTACTGAATTCAGAGAAGCACATATCGGCTCGTCGCCATCGAGTTTTAACAAAATTTCATAGTCGGATATTTTTTTATCTTCCAAAAGGGTCTGAATCATTTCTTCCCTGTCTCGGGGAGAAAAATAAAACTGATCGGCCCTCATACCCAGCAGGTTTTCTCTTTTATAAGGTGACATTTTTTCAATGGAAGGGCTTATTTCCAGAATCACACCGTCCAGTGAACTCTCATAATAAACATCCTGGATGTTTTCAAATATTCCGCTATATTTTTCCCGGCTTTCCCGGATCGCTTCTTTCATCAGCCGAAAAGAGTCGGCGGTCTCCTGTATTTCCTTGTATTTTGAATTGATATTAAATCGCGTCTGCATGTCATCATTTCTAACCGCCAGGGCTTCCTTTTCAAGGTTGGTGATGGGGCGAATGATGCTGCGCGCGAAATATAGCGCGATGACGGTGGCAATAACGGAGATCACCAGGGTAAGCAGGATATTGAACCGGCGACTTTTCTTTAGATCGCCCAGGTAGTCGTCTTCCGGAAGATGAATTCCGATAATCCATGGCCATTGAGGGATGGAAAAGGGGGTAAGCATCGCATGATGGTATTGGCCTTCGTGTTCGAACCTGGCAAACCGGGACTCCTTCAAATCATAGCGGTCGTCCTTAGTTAATCCCACGGCTGAAAATGCTTTTCTGCTCAAAATGGCATCGAGTTCGTGAATTTTCACAAGGCGCAAGGATTTGGAACCCGAAGCGCCCCGGGTTTTAATTTTTTCAACATCCGGGAAAGCAACCACCTCACCGTTGTTATTGATCATGAAGGCTCGGCCGTGTTGGCCGATTTTCAGGTTGCCGATGAAGGTGGACAGTTCGTCGATTTCAATATCCACACCGACGATGCCTTTCAGAACACCGGATTTATCATAGGTGGGACCGGCAGTGGTAATTCCCGGCTTTTGGGAGGTAAAGAAGATATACGGATCCGTCCAGACGATCTTTTCGTGTTCAAACGCCTTTTTATACCAGGGTCGTATACGCGGATCATAGCGGTCATCCGGATCAAACTCCTTGGAGAGAATATTCAGGTTTTTGTCGCGCCATGTCAGCGCTGTTTGCCGGACGTCACCCCGGTGGGATATGAATTTGGTACGGAATCCACCGGGTGAACGCTGCCCGTTCCGACTTACATAAAAAAAATCACCATTGGGTTTGCCGAGATAAATACCGGCGAAATACGGATAGATGGCCAGTTGATCCAGAAAATACTGTTCCAGCGAATCAATATGGTTTTCATTGACGCTGACCACATTGGCGGCGAGCAGACGTCGCGTAAGCACAGCGGCAACCTGCGCATGGGCAAGATAATTCTGTGATTTTTCCATCGCCAGGTCGGCAATATTTTCCATGATATTTCTGGCATGGCCATTCAACGTTTTCTGAGAGGATACAAAGGTCGACGTCGTCGTAACCGCATAAGTTCCCCAGATCAGGCAAAGAAAACCGATGATCAGCGACCAGCGAATTGTAAGCTTCATAGAGACTCTCCAAATAGCTTTTGGGGCACATTATCAGATTGTTTTAAAAAAATCTTGTAGTTTTTACAGCTCTGGAACAATAAGTCTGTTATCGAAGCAAAATATGGATTTTCAGAATCAACAGGTTTTTCGGCGGCATCAGGTAGCCTGGGTCAGCGACAGGGCAGTGGGGTTAGCCTTTTCTGTTTGCAGCAGGTTTAGGTCGGGTTTGATCAAATGAAATTACCATTCTACCCGCCGTACCACCTGCACACCGGCAGCTGTCATCTGGCGGATGGCCGATTCAACGGCAGACTCCCCTGCATATAAAGGTGAAGGAAGGAAACTGCGTGAGCGTGCACCGCATATGCTCAAATCCACAACAACCTTGAGATTCCGGCTTTTAAAACGGTCCACGGTTTCAATAGAAGATACGCGCACACAGCTGTTCAGAGTGCATCCGCCGATGATCAGCGTGCGCTTCCCTTTCGTGATACAGTGCTCCAGCCAGTCTTTAAACCCATTGAGCGGTGGATAAAATGCGCTGTTTCCAGGCTTGATGAAGTAGACCTGATTACTGTCGATGATACCTGACAGCCTATCATCCCAATTGTAACTCCCCGGAGGAAACGGGCACCGGGTAAACATGAGCTCCATCCGGCCGCAAATAAAATCTAAGAGCCTGGCGCAGTTGTTAAAAGCGATCATGATCGGTTCGACGTCGGCTGCGGCTCCTTTACCGATCGACTGCATCCAGACACCTTGGGTGAATGACCGCTGGGGGTCTATAATCAGCAGGACCGCTTCACGGGCTGAAATTCGATATGTAGCAAAAGAGTTGAGCAACCTGTGATAGCTGCTTGCGATTTCAGTTCCTAAACTTTTCTCCAGGGTCGGTATGAGTTCCCCTTCAAAATCGGTATCCTGAGAATGCCTCCGGTGTCTATTCGATAAGGCCTCAACTACTGTGGGCTCACGGGGGAAAAGTTGATCGCTTCCCAGCGGTAACGCCGATAAAAAGCCAGGTGCATTTAAAAGCACTTTGCCGTAAGGACCCATTGGATCGTCTGCAATCTGCTGCAGATAATCGGTGAATCGTTTTTTGGGGATCGGTTCAGGAATGGTCAGTAGATCAAGCAGTGCAAAAATGGGTGCCTCTTGCCAGCTCCAGCCCATACGCTCTGCAGCTGTGTGGAGCTCTGATCTAGAAACACGGCCGTCCTTGTTTAGATCAAGTAGTTCAAAAAGTGAATCTGTAATCACCGGGAATACCCTTTTCCACATCTGTTTTCATAAGACCAAAACGTTACTATTGTTATCAAAACCAAGTATGACTGAGCTTTAATTCCAACACGGCAATATAAGTATGCTAATCCTCAATATTTTGCAAGAGGTCGAATTGTGGAACCTGAGACCTGATTTAGATCCATAATTATAATTGCTGATTTACTAAAATTCCGATATAAGGATTAAAAAATTTGCAATTTTTTTCAAAAATATTGTAACCTCTTGAATTTCAATTGTATTTCCACAACCCCATTAGAATTAACTGCAGAATGCCTGATAGCCACCCAGGGCCACGATCACATACTGATACACGAAGGGGTATATGAGCAAAAATAAAAGATGATTACGGCCAAATAAAAAACGTCGTAACTATTTGATAAAATAGGATATATTCAGACCTCCGATTTGACATTCCCGCCGTTTTATGGTCTGCTTTAAGACATGACGACACGGGAACAATTACAGCAAACTCTCTGCGACCGACTCTTCTGGCATACCGCCGAGCGCGATGATGCCATCGTTGCAAAACATCTGTTGTTGACTGATGAACTGCTTATGAGCATGTGCGGTTTCAACTGATTCTTTGGTGCTGGATCGCGGATTTCTTGACGGCAAGATCCTCTATGAGATCGACTTGCGAGGCCATGAGTTTGTCATCCCTTTGAAAAGAAATATGGATGCCGCTAAAGATGCCCGTCAATTAGCGTTAGATTCTGAGAGTCTCACCCCGGTTACCCGTGAAGTTGAAGTTGTTCATGGCTATGGCAAGAAAAAATACACCGAAAAAGTGCTCACCACCCTGGTGGGTGTAGCGGATCTTTTGACCTGTGACTGGTTTAATCCCGAGGGTTCCAACGTCAATAGCACCAAAAAAGATTACGTACCTATTCCGCTAAATGCAGTGGTTGTAAAAACATGGGACAACAAAACCCCTGCGCCTGAAAAACAGGTCGTGTTCGTGACAAATATCGACATAAAAGATCCCTTCATAACCTTTGATCGTTATGATGAACGCAGTCTTATGGAAAATAAACTTTTCCGAGAGGTTAAACAAAACTGGCACTTTGAGCATCCCCCTAAAAAACCAAAGAGGGTGTCTATGTCCAAACATATATGACCATGGGCATGAAAGCCCTCACAACGGCCTTTTTAAAATGGCAGAAACAACAACTACAGTTGGAAGCCTTGGGGAAACAAACCACCTGGAAAATGTACCGCCGGAAACTCAAGGTTCTTAACCGCAATAAGCTCATCGTTTTTGTGGGCCAACACTTCGGGATCTTTCCCTCCCATGAGGTCTCCATGCTGGCCAATGTCCCTGTCCACAAAACCGAAGAAGAACTCGATATCAGTCGAGAACAACTCTATGCCAAGTACACCGATGTGCCTGTAACCGAAAATTCTTGATCAGCCCGCCTGAGAGTTTTCCTGAACATCATAAGTTTCTCGGTTCATCCTTATATCGGAATTCCAGGTACACGGGACTGAGAAGTTGACACAAGGCGGCATAAAGGTTAATTGTGGACACCGAAGATTTGTTAATTGGGACAATCCGTGATTTATAGTAAGCGTTCACAGGTTCAGAACCGTTACAAAACAAATTGCCGACACGGCAGGCTCCACTGCCAGACCGTCTCAGACTCGCATACGAAAAGGAATTGTAACCATGATCACTCTAAAGGATAAGCTGTCACACCTTTCTTACAACCAGGCCTGTAAACTGCTGGGCGCCCAGGGCAAACAGCTGATAATGGCGGGCGGAAAATATGACATCGATCTGTTTGAGCGGGTAACGTTCAACGCCAAACGGTTCCGGCTGGATCTGGGAGACGCCAAGGTTGAAATTGCCCTGGATCCCATGAAACCCAAACGCCTGAGCATTGGATGCAGCGCCTGTTCGGTCGCCTGTGAGCATCAGGGCGCGGCCCTTTCGCTGATCCTCGAGGAAAAACTTTCTCTGGGGCTGTCGGCACCGCCGCCTGAAAGGGTTCCCATGGAGAGTCTGAGTGAGGAGGCCCTCGTCAAACAGGCGAGTGCCGACCGTGAAGAAAGAGCGCGGAAAGAAAAAATGCGCTTACAATCCATGAACCCGCAAGAGTTATGGACCGACTACATCATTACCAGTTATGCATCCGGCAAAAGTTATCGAATTGCTCTGAGAGGATGGGAGCCGGGGGAGTCGTTCTGTTCGTGCCCGGATTTCCGTAAAAACACCCTTGGGACCTGCAAACATATCATATATGCCCTGGATAAAGGCGGGAAAAAATTCAAAAAAACCGTCCGGGAAACGCCTGCAGCAATCAAAGACATTTGTGTATACCTGAGCTACGACCGGCGCCTGCAGCTTGGAATGCTGCTTCCGGCGGACCTGTCCCCGGAGATCGCCAGGCACCTGGCACCGTATAAAGGAAAATCGATCCAAAATATAAAAAAACTGATCCGCAGCATCCGCCGGGTGGAAGGGACTCGGTGCCGAGGTGATCATTTATCCGGATGCCGAAGAATACATCAATCAAAAGCTGTTTCAGGAGCGCATGGCCGAAGCGGTCGCCGAAATTCGTAAAGATCCCAAAAAACACCCACTGCGCAAGACCCTGCTGAATGCCAAACTGCTTCCCTACCAGCTGGATGGCATCGCCTTTGCCGCCGGGGTCGGCCGGGCGGTCCTGGCAGATGACATGGGGCTCGGCAAAACCATCCAGGGCATCGGTGTGGCCGAGCTGCTGTCCCGCCATGCTTCTATCTCCAAAGTGCTGGTGATCTGCCCGGCTTCCCTGAAATCCCAATGGCGCATCGAGATCAAACGCTTCAGCAATCGCAGTTGCCAGCTTGTGCTGGGCAGCGCCAAAGATCGTCCAGCCCAATATGACAGCGACCGCTTTTTCACCCTATGCAACTACGAGCAGGTGCTGCGGGATTTTTTGTCCATCGAGCGGGTCAACTGGGACCTGATTATTCTCGACGAGGGGCAGCGGATCAAAAACTGGGAGGCCAAAACCAGCCGGGTGGTCAAAGCCCTGAAATCTCCGTTTGCCCTGGTGCTGTCGGGGACACCACTTGAAAACCGGCTCGATGATCTTTTTTCGGTGGTGGAATTCATCGACGACCGGCGGTTGGGACCGGCCTTCCGGTTCTTCAACCGGCATAAGGTGGTCGATGAAAAAGGAAAGCTGCTGGGTTACAAGAACCTGGACGAACTGCGGGCGAAACTTAAACCGCTGTTGCTGCGCCGCACCCGCAAAGGGGTCATCAAACAGCTGCCCCCGCGCACCACGCGGGTTTTGAGAATCCCGCCCACCGAGGAACAACTGGACCTGCAAAAAGGCCACCGCCAGATAATCCAGACCATTATTCAAAAAAAATACCTGACGGAAATGGATTTGCTCAGGCTTCAAAAAGCGTTGCTGATGTGCAGAATGTGCGCCAACAGCACCTTTCTGGTGGACAAGCAGGCGCCGGGATATTCCAGCAAGCTGGAGGAGCTCAACCAGCTGCTGAACCAGCTCATGGCCGAAGAAGACCGCAAAATCCTCCTGTTTTCCGAATGGACCACCATGCTGAATTTGATCGAGCCGCTGCTGGAGAAACAGAAACTGAATTATGTCAGACTGGACGGTTCGGTGCCCCAGAAAAAACGGCAGGGACTCATTCATCAGTTTCAAAATGATCCCGATTGTAAACTTTTTATCACAACCAATGCCGGTGCCACCGGTCTGAATCTCCAGGCGGCCAATACCGTCATCAATGTCGACTTGCCCTGGAACCCGGCCGTCCTTGAACAGCGCATCAGTCGGGCCCATCGTATGGGGCAAAAACGGCCGGTTCAGGTGTTTTTACTGGTGACCAAAGATACCCTGGAGGAAAACCTTCTGGCAACCCTTTCGGCCAAGCATGAACTCTCGCTGGCGGTGCTCGATCCTGATTCCGATACAGCGGAAGTCGACATGGCGGCCGGCATGGAAGAGCTGAAGCGACGGCTGGAGATCCTGCTGGGCGAGAAACCGGCGGCCGCCGAAGATGAAAGCATGAAAGAACGGGTTGAGAAAGAAGCGCTGGTTCTGGCAAGGAAGAAGAAGATCGCCTCCGCCGGCGGGCAACTGGTCGGGGCGGCGTTTGCCTTTATCGGTGAAATGCTTTCCGGCAAGGACGAATCCGAGGAGGCAACGCAACTGGCCGGGGCATTTAAGACCAAACTGAGCGATTGCATGGAAAAGGAAGAAGACGGCAGCCTCAAAATGACAATTTCGATTCCGGATGAAGCCTTTCTTGACAACATGGCCCAATCGCTGGCCCGGATGGTGGGTGCCGGGCGCTGATGATTTAATCCACAGATTTCGCAGATTACACGGATTGTTCTAATTACTTTAAGAGCGATGGGGTGTGAATCAAGACTGTTGGTTATTGGAATGTCCATGGCAATTTGTGTTATGCCGACGTGTAAAGTGCAGGAGTGCTGGCCCTCCGGATCGTAGAGGGCTCGTATAGCCTACGGCTTGGAGAGAGTAATGGAGTACTATAGTGTTGGGTTTAAAAGCGGAAATAGATCTGACTTTTACTCTTTTACCTTTGGTTATGCGAGATCCAAACATGGTTTATATTTATCCATTATATCAGCCATTCATCAATCCATCACTCCAATACTCCAGTTACTATTAACCTCCTCCTTTGATAAAGGGCGGATGACTGCCGTTTACCAACGGCGGTGATTTATACTCAGAGCGATGCAAAATCTTCAGGGTTTAATTTCCTGAATTTCGCTTCGATAGAATAGGAATTTACCTGCTTAAGATACCCCACCGCCTCTATGGTGGGGGAATTTAGCGTCTCCGCTTTTTCTTTTTTTTGCGTTTCTTGGTTTTTTTCTTTTTCATAGGGGCAGCCGGATGGGTGGCCGGCTCTGACTGGCTGTCCTTAGAGGTTTCCGGTTCTCCCGAATTTGAACTTCGATCGATGTGCATTTCAATTTCCAAGGGTCGATCGACCACGACGGCATCCGAGACGTCTTCGTGAAGGACCTGTTTTACAACCCTGTCGGTGACTTCCTGCAGATACGCGCTCAACTCCGAGTTGATTTTTTGAAACTCCGGCCAGAGGGTTTCATCCACAAACCGCTTCGGCACCTGAACCATCACGGTGGTATAACGCTGGGCGTGGTAGCGATAAGGCTTTAAGCCATAGCGGCGCAGCAATGCCATAAAAACTTTGTGGGACCACATGTCACGAAAAGTGAATTTGTATTCAACCGGCGGGTCTTCAGGGATCAATTCGGCCAGACGCCGCAATATGCGCTGTCTGGCAAGACCGGCAGATGCCCGTTCTCCTTCAGTGGCGGCACCGGAGAACAGGGCCTCGATTTTCATCAGTTTTTCAATCAGAGTCGCTTCGTTCATGTTGAATCATCCAATACCTGCATGTATCTCCCTTTGCCTGGCAAAATCCCAAATGTTGTTTACCCTCCGGCTTATACAACGGAAAAACAGATCCATTCATATATTCTTGAATTGCAATTTTCAAATCTCAAATAAGATCAAACACCAATGGTTTAGAATTTTGAATTTCGGTCATTGTGATTTGCCCTTCGACCTGGCTCAGGGTGGTGAGTCCTTCGACTCTGCTCAGGACCGTGAGCCTGTCGAACGGCTTGTCGAACCATTTGGGATTTGTGTTTTGTTATTTGATATTTATTAATTGCTGAAAGCCGACACCTGACACCTTACGTTCCTTACAACATGTCGTCAGATAAAACCCGCTTAGGGCCTATCCACGTGCCTTCTTCACCTCACAGAGCAGTGATTTGAACGCGGGAAAACCCGAGATCGGGTCTCTGTAATCGGGGTCGATCAAGGTATTGACATCCGCTTCCGGCCGCCCGTGGTACATGTTGACAACACCCGGCGGGACCATTTCGGTCAGATTGGCGCGCACACGAACCGCCCCCCGGCTTGTCGACAGCAAGACCCAATCCCCTTGATTCAAATCACGCTCCCGGGCGTCGACCGGATTCATATCCACCATGGGGTCCGGCTGGAAGCTCAGCAGCCGCGGAATCCGATAGGCCCGGGAATGGATGAAAAAGGGCAGCCTGGCTCCGGTGGTCAAAATGAGCGGGAAATCTTTCGCCTTTTCGGGCGTGGACACCGGACTCAGCACGGGTTCCCGGTACACGGGCAGCGAATCCAGGCCGTGTTCAGCCAGGACGAGGGAAGTAAATTCCATTTTTCCCGAAGGCGTTTTAAAGCCCTCATTTTCATATTTGCGGTAAGGGGGAATTGAAACGTCGTTGACGGCAAGCCCGCGGGGGTATTTTTTCAACTCGGCAACCTTAAAGCTGGAAGGTTTCAAAATCCAGTCAACCGATGCTTCATGCCCTTCTCGCAGCAGGTCGTCGTTCGGCGCCAGCGTTTTGGCCAAATCGAAAATGATATCGGCATCCGAGCGGGATTGTCCCAGCGGATCGATGGCAGGACGGGTCCACAAGATCCTCTTTTCAGGATAGAACTTCAGTTCACTTCTCTCATAGGACGAACAGGCCGGCAGGATGACATCGGCCAGTTTGCCCGCCGTATGACAGGTGCTCGATTCGGAAGCATAGTTGGGTGAGCCAAAACTGTGGGCCAGGCGTTTTAAAAACGGCCGCATCCATTTGGGATAGCCGGCGTAGAAAATCACGGACTCGGGGCCGGTTTCGGCCTTTATTTCGTTGAGCCGCCTGGAAATTAAACTGAGAGCGTCTTTCCAGGATGCGGGCTCGAACCGGCCCGTTCCCCTCTCTCCTGTTCTGATAAGGGGGGTTTTTATGCGGTCGGGATGATAGACGTATTGACGACCGGCAGCCCCTTTGACGCATAGAGTGCCGGCGTTGTGGGCCTCCATGCTGCCCTTCACTTTGATTATTCGTCCGTTTTTGACATAGGCATCCACGCCGCAGTGGGTTCCGGGGTTGCATATCGAGCAGATGGTCGGCCGGACCTCGATACCGGTGGATGGTTCGGACGTCTTTTCGTCCCCCAAGGGGATTGCTGTTTCCGCATATCGATCATTCATAACGTCTCGGAATTTCTATAGCCTACTGAGAATATAGGCGTTTTTTGGGGCTTCTGAATTTGCCCCAGAATGGAATATTCCAACATTCCAATCGGAGCGAAGCCCCTAACTTGTTCCATTATTTAGATCCATATTGCCATCGGGTCAAGGGAAAACAATCGGGGAAGGTGGAGATGCTGCCGGATTGGAATAATTTCACCACGGTGGCAGCAAGCACTGAGATTACGGTTCATACGTCTCCGCAATTACGAAAAGGCGCACCTAATCTATTCTATTGACATATCCTCCAGTTTAAAATACATATTCGCGCGAAGCAGGACCCAAAACAGTATCTGACAACCTGTCGCCAAAAAAAATCAGAAGCAGTTTTAAGGTTATACATTGTCCCTCAGCAGAGTCCGCTGCCATGCCAGATAAATCATCCCATCTGACAATCACTGTCGAAAAGAGTCATATTCTCAGCCTTGGAGAGCGGCTTTACGAGCAGAGCATCGAACTGATCAGGGAATTGGTCAACAATGCCTATGATGCCGATGCAACGCGAGTGGACGTGACTATCTCAGGCAAAGAGATTGTTGTGTCAGACGACGGCGAGGGGATGAATATGGAAGGGCTCAAGCAATATTTCAACGTCGGATCCGATGAGAAGATTCTGCATCCCAAATCTCCCCGGTTCAGAAGAGATCGCATCGGTCAGTTCGGCATTGGCAAGTTTGCGAGCCTGGCGGCGGCTTCCCGCTTTGAAATTACAACCCAAAAAGGGGATTTTGCTGCCTGCGTTGTTTTTGACAAAGCCCGCTGGCTCAAGCAGGGTGACTCCTGGGTAATCCCGCTAACTCGCATTGAGCCTGATTCCAACAGGATGGATGGGACGACCGTTCGGCTGGTGGATCTTAAAAGGGTTTTTAAACCGGAGGACGTTACCCAGAAAATTGCTGAAGGCGTGCCGATTCGGGCCAGGAACTTTGCTGTTTACGTCAATCGGTACCGGGTGGCCCCGAGAAAATGGTCAGGAAACCGAATCCCTGTACTGGAAGGGACCCAATACGGCATCATTCACGGCGAAATCGTGATTCTCCCTGCATATAGCGCATCCACTCAAAATATGGGCATTGAGATCAAGGTTAAGGGGGTCACGGTTCGGCGGGAACTTTTCAGTATGGCCAGTTGGGGGAAGGCCGCCACCCGCATCAGAGGAGAGATACATGCCGATTTTCTTCCTTTGACGAGCGATCGATCAGGATTTATAGAGGACTCTTCGGAATTTGAAACGTTTCTCAAAGGCATCGAGAAAATAATCGCCGACATTCAAAAGGTCTACAATCAGCTAACTTCCAAACAGGAAAATCGAAAGGTCAGCCGGGCGCTCAAAGAAGCTTTGCAGCGTATACATCAAGCGCTATCACTCAACCCGGAATTGTCTCCATTCGGGGTTGTTCCATTTGCGGAAAAAGGCAGGCAAGGCGCCGGCGAGACTGCTGTGGAGGCAGGCACAAAGAAAAAGGAACCTGAACCGATCACGGCTGAAGATGAGATTTCATCGGATTCGAGTCAGGAGAGTTCTACAACGACGGACAGCAGCGACAAACCTCAAAAAGATCGCAAACCTTCGCTACGACTCGCAACACCGAACTCGGTCGTAAAAAGGCTCAAGTTCGGCGACGCCGGTGTCACCTGCTGTCTTGATCACCTGGGGGAGGACGGACCGGAGTGCATGACGGAAGGGACAATCATCTATATCAATCGAGATCACCCCTTGTACAAGAGGGAGTCCAAAAAAAAGGATGCACACATATTGAATATCGCCCGTCTTATAACCCAGGAGATATCCCTGATGAAAGATTCGGCAAACCCGCGAGAGGCTTTCGATCGACAATCTAAACTACTGCGAGATGCCTTTATGGAAAAAGGCAAATGATCCTTCCTGATGTGCTTCCCAATTGACGTTTTCCCCGAAGCTTACTTACGGGGGAGTTTTTGATTCAAATTTACGGATGCATTGAAGTAAGCCCCACTTTCTACAGAAATACTCTTGCTTTCAATTTTGCCTGAAAAATCCGCCTCCTTGGTGATCTCAACTTTTCCTTCTGCCTTAATCTCCCCTTTCATATACCCCCTGATTCTTACGTTCTGGGCATGGACTTGGCCCTCTATTCTGCCGCTGGGGCCTAAAAAGAAGTTATAATTGGTTATTTCTACGTTACCTTTGATGGTGCCGTTTATGATCAAGTGCTCTTCAGCTTTTATGTTTCCAACAATAGAGGTGGAGTTGCTGATAGATGTTTTTTCTTCGTGGACAATGCCATCTTCCATTGATCTTTTCCTCCCTTCATTTCATAATGGGTATTCACTGCCGGATCACCTGGATTAATACGAAAAATTGATGAAGGTGTCAAAAGGATTGTCAACTTTGGACATAAGTTTAATCGAAAAGGTTGTCATTCTTTTAAACCCATCAATAATTTCCTGTAAACGAATCAATCAATCGGTGAGAAATGGACAGCCACTGAAGTTCACAAAACAAAAAGGAAGCAACCGTGCCCCCTTGCACACAAAATAGTTATCCAATGTAGTCGAGGCAGACCTGCTTCCTTAAACCAATGTTAAAGCGGAAAAGTTTCATGTCAAGGCAGGGATTCTTGAAGTGGGAATGCGGAATCTTTCGATTGCGGATTTTTGATTGGAAGGAGCAGAGGGCAGAGAGCGTAGCGCAGAGTGCATGGGGCGTGGGGTAGAGAGCATGGAGATCGTGGCTCAAAGCTGAAAGTTCAGACATCGTTTCAACCAGTAAACTATTCAACGAGGTCTGAATCCGGAGATTACAAGGAGTCCTCTAATCGCCTGAAGGGCGATACGGAGATGGTCGAAAAATCACAACGATGAGGCCTTGTGAATATCGATAATTTTGGTTTTGCTGTCATAATCCATGGTTTCGTAGTAGGTGATGTTTTGAAGTTTGTGCGTTATCTCTGCCATGCGATCGATTTGCTTACTGATTTTGGTTAAAGACAAATAGGCCGGATTGTCCGGGGAAATATCTGCCAGCGAGAGTTCCGTGTAGCCCAAAATCGTCTGCAGCGGCTGGTTCATTTCATGACAGACAGCACCGGCGGTTTCTAAAACACCCTGCAATTTTTCTTTTTGAAGCCGATCCCGGGCTGCGCGGTTTTTATCGGTTAGATCCAGCATGACACCGACGCTGCCAATACCGCGACCGTCGTCATTGTTAACCGTGGCAATACTGAATAAGAATTCACGTCGGATGCCGCTTCCACAGGGAACTTCGGCCTCAAAGCTCTGCACCCCGTCTTTCAGGAGCATTTTGCGCTCATTCAGTTGATAAATGGCCGCCAATTCCGCAGGAATCTGATCGGTCAAGTCCTGAGACCTTCGCCCGATGATTTCGGCACGCGAGATACCTAAAATACGCTTGGCAAAGGCCTTGTTGCAGCCGCGATAGATACCGTGATCATCCTTGAAATAGATCGGATTGGGGATGGTGTTGATTAAGGTGTCCAGAAGGTTCAGGTAACCGCGAAGCTTTTCTTCGGTTTCTTTACGCTTCGTCGCTTCATTTTGTTGATCCACGTTTATTTGACCTACCCGATTTTCCCGGTAGACATGCCATAAGACGGCCACTAGTAAGATAGTCAGGACCGCCGGTATCCAGAATAAAATTTGCATAGCAGTTAACTCTGTTAAAAAATCAAATGTGCCTTAAAATTATAATTTTTGCTGTATGGCAAAGCATTGCAAGCAATTTTCGCTCCAATTTTTGTAAAAATCAGTCTAAAAGGTTAATTTTAAGCAAAAAAACTTCAATAAACTAGATTTAAACGACTAAATTCCTGCTCGGCGGCCGCATAATCGTCAAAGTTATGACGTTCAATTCGCACCGGCGAGCAGATATTTCCCAAATAGTGCTTCAAATAAAACAGCCGATATCGTTTGTAAAAGTTCAGCCACGAAGACACGAAGGCACAAAAAATTCGGACAATGCCGCATTGGCCGGAGACTATTTGTCATCCAGGCAGCGCCGACAAGGCCTAACTGAAAGCAGCGAGTTAAGAAGATCCGCATGGAGAAAAAAAGATGTGCCTGAAAACGATGGGCCCTATAAATATAGATGACGTTGATAATTTGGATGATATCCTGCGAGAGCTTAATAAGTGCAGACCTCCTAATTTACTATGAAAATAGCTCATTTTTTGGGACATTTTCGGGCGTAGTGAAGCCGTTTCGGAGAATAGGTTTCAGGTGTCGGGTGTCAGGTTTCAGGCCGGTTCTCACTTTTTTACTACTGACACCTGACACCCGAAACCTGAGTGACAGTGTCCAATTATTTTGCAAATGTGGGATAAATCCATATTTATAACCACTTAACCAATCAACTAATCACCCAATAAACGATATCTGAAGTGAGACAGTATAGCAGTACTACGGGCCGGCCTGGCGAAGTTGATTGTGTTATATCCTACTCTGTTAATAGTAGTTGACAGCGGCCGGCAAAGTGGGTAACTTGATAAAATGACAGGCGCCCTATCGAATTTAATTGCTTACTCAACACTAAGTACTGAGTGAGTAAATACGTCAGCGTACTTACGAATCGATGGACTGAGTGATAAGACTAACAGGAACTAATCAATTAGCGGGAGGTTACAAATGAAGGAGTTGCAAAGTGTGCTAAGCATCGTTTCCGATGGCCTCAAAACACTTGCCAAAGGAGTTGAAGCGATTGCAGAAAAAGTTGATGAGGCTGCAAAATCTCAAGGCGCCGTTAAGCCAAAGAGGAAAAAGTCATCAGCAGCAACTAAAAAAGTGAAAACTGTCAAAAAACCGGTTCAAAAGGCAACCAGGAAGAAGGAAGTGAAATCTGCAACCGATACCGACAAGATACTTGGGATAATAGGTCGTTCTAAAAACGGTGCCGGCACTGCTGCAATCATGCAGAAGACAGGTTTTAACCAAAAGAAAATTGCCAATATAATTTACAGACTCCGCAAACAGCAGAAAATTAAAAGTGTGGCAAAGGGAGTTTATACGAAATTATAACCCCAATTTGTACCGCCACAATTTTATCTGGAGGCGTTTGTCCAAAATTTCCTTGAACTTAGTTCGCTTCGCTCACAATTGGAATAATGGAACAATGGAATGATGGCCTCCGGCTCGTAGAGGCTGCGCCTTGTGGAGCCTACGCCTCGGAGAGAATATTGGGACCATTGGTGTTCCATCTGGTTGAAAAATAATACGGTTCATGGGACCTGTCCGTCATTACCCTTGACACTCTATCATTAATTTGACCATTATTCCATTGTTCCAGCATTCCATCATTCCATATAAGCGGCATAAAACCACTTACGTTAAAAGATACATGATTTCAATGCGTTATAGAAATTCCGAGAGGTTGACGTTAGGTAGAACAAAAATTTCATGCAATTTTTACCTCTTTACTTTTTCAGTTGTTTGAGCTATTTTATAAGATTATTCGTTTAGCAGAGCCCCGGATATGTTTGTCGTCTCCGGGAAAGGAGGATCCCTGCATGGATTTTAATATGATAAAAAGGCTGCAAATACCCAAACTGGATTTGCGCAATATTGAATGGCCAAGGTTTGATTTCTCCGGAATTCAATGGCCGAAGATGCCGAAACTCAGAATCGGTGATGCCGTTGCCAGACTGCCCATTGTTCAGGGTGGAATGGGGGTTGGCATATCCCTATCGGGATTGGCTTCCGCTGTGGCCAACGAAGGCGGCATCGGTGTGATCGCCGCCAATTCAATCGGGATGCTGGACCCCGAATATTATGCTAAAAATAAAGATGCCAATTCGGTCATCTTGCGAAAGGAAATCCGTAAGGCCCAAGAAAAGACCTCGGGCCTCATCGGGGTCAATATTATGGTGGCAGTGGATGATTATCCTGATCTTCTCAGGGTCGCCATAGAGGAAAAAATCGATATGGTCTTTCTTGGCGCCGGGCTGCCGATCAAAGGCATTCCTGTTGAAGATCTCAGGGCGGCCGGGGTTAAAGTCATTCCGATCGTGAGCTCCGCCAGGGCGACCCGGTTGATCTTCAGATCGTGGTCGAAGAAATATAAGGATATCCCCGATGCGGTGGTTGTCGAGGGACCCAAGGCAGGCGGGCACCTGGGATTTAAAGCGGATCAAATCGATGATCCTGATTTTGCACTTGAACGGCTGTTGCCGGACGTTGTGGCCGAGATCAAGACCTTTGAGGTCGATTACCACCGGAAAATCCCGGTGATTGCTGCCGGCGGTGTTTTTACCGGCGCTGATATCTACAAGGTTTTCCAGCTAGGTGCCAGTGGCGTTCAAATGGGGACCCGCTTTGTGGCCACCCATGAATGCGACGCCGATATCAGATTCAAGGAAGCCTATGTTGCCTGCCGCGAAGAGGACATCGAAATTATTAAAAGCCCGGTGGGTATGCCCGGCCGGGCGATCAGAAACAGCTTTCTAAAAGATATCGCCGCCGGGAAAAAGATGCGATTTAAGTGTGCCTGGAGATGCCTTAAAAGTTGTGACATCAAAAACGCTCGCTATTGTATCTCACTGGTCCTTAACAGTGCCCGCCAGGGGGACCTGGATAAGGGTTTATTCTTTGCCGGCAGCAATGCCTTTCGGGTGGATAAAATCGTTTCGGTCAACGAATTGCTCCAGGAGCTGATCACTCAATACCAGTATGCGGAAGAAAAAGGCGCGGGCAACTTAAAGGATGAATATGAAAAGGCCCTTGAAAAGCTGGTCGCTCTGAAAGAAGAGTATTTCATTGGTATGAAAAAAGGGCTGAGTTCGTTGGTAGATGAATACGAGCGGGGCATTGAGAAAGGGACTGTATTATTCCATGGGGAATATTTGAAAACCATGAACAAAATCAACTCGCTAAAAGATGAATATCAGAACGTCGTGGACAAGGCCAACTTGTTAAAGGCCGAACTTGTCGAACTGTTCGAACAATATTCATTATTCGATAAACTTCAGATCGAGGGGACCTGCCGGAAACCCTGCCAATAAATACTGTTTTGTGAAGATGGAATTGACCTTTTAAAGGGGCGGACATAAAATGTCCGCCCTTTTTTTGTATTAAATACGGAACAAATATAAAATCATTATTTCCAGTTCACCCGCGGTTCATTTCGCAGCGGCAATCGCTGATATTTAAGCCTGGCATAGCCCACCATTACCGCACCAAATGCCAGGTGATCGACGGGCAAGTCCAGGGCTTCAAACAGCGGGGGGTACGCATTGACTGCCGAGTAAAAATAGCCGCCTCAGCATGATCCCAGTCCCAGCGCCGGTGCAAATAGCTCCAAGTAGCTTAAAGCCAAGGCGCCGTCCTCGGCACCGAAGCCGTAATCTTTATCGCCGTGAACCACAACAATATGAGGTGCGCCGCGGCAAATTCGTTCTTCGCCGGCATCCCAGGCGGACACCACCCGGATCAATCCTCTTTGCTCAGCCTGCTTGGGGTATTGTTTGATCACCGAACGCATCCAGTCAATCACCATTCCTGCCAGACGGCGCACGTCGGTCGGATCTTCAATTACCGTCCAGTGCCAGGGCTGGCTGTTTTTGGCCGATGGCGCAAAACATGCAATCTCCAAAAGCTTTTCCAACTTTTGGCGCTCAACCGGTTTGTCTTTGAAATTGCGTATGGAACGGCGTGATCGTAAAAATTGTTCGGCCTGTTCCCGGGTGAGGGATATTTCCTTGCGGACGGGCAGGCATTTTGCGGGGCTGAGCCAGTTCAGGCTGAAGGCCTCTGTGGGACAAACGGCAACACAGTGACCGCAGACCAGGCAATATTCTTCAAAGTCCGGGGTCGGCTCAGGCATCTCATCCGGCGAACCCATCCGAATCACGTTGGTGGGACACGCCTTGACACAGAGTTCATCCTTATTGCATTTTTCCGGATCAATGGTAAAAAGACTCATGGATTCTCCTTTTCGAGTAACCGTTCACCGGTTCGGGGTTCAACGTTCAGGGTTAAGGACAAAGAAGGCAATAAATCTTTCTGTAAATCTTGACTACAGCGGATCAGACATGATATCTTATCTTTAATAATTTCAACCCCCTGTGATACGAAACGCCATTTTTCGGAAAAACAGCCCGGTTGATCCGGAAAAACGGGGGGACGGTTTTTGCATGAGAGGTGTCATGAAGACCCTCAACCTGGAAAAAGTGTATGCGTTTTTGGGTACCCGGGATATTCCGGGCTCTGAAAAAGAGCTGAACATACTGTGCACTCGAATCACGGAGCTGGTACAGTCAAACGGCGAGAAGTGGGTTGAAGAAAACCGGCAAAAGCTCCTCGACGAATGGATATATATTGTGCGTCAGGCAATTATATCCTGAAGTAATCGGTTCCGGGTTCAGGGTTCCAGGTTCAAAGGTTATAATCGATGGATACTGCTGACAATTATCACTTATCCTTCTAATCCTCTCAATGCCGAATTCAGTTTTCCGATTTCCACTTCCGACTTCAAAATATACCCGTCATACCCCATTGAGTGATTCGGACTTATAACCAGATAAAGACACGATCCTTTTAATACGAGCTGTCTGGGTTTCTTTCAACCCGGAACGTTGAACCCTGAACCGCTCAACCTATGTCGAAGTATCAGCTTTCCGGTTTAAGCACGCCGCGTACCAGATAAACATCGGCCGCCTCACGCACCAGGGCTGCGGTCAGGGGTGCTTCGTAGTCGGATTCGAGACGATCGGCCCATGCCATGAGATTGCCGTGACTGGTGCGCCCGGGGCGAAGTGAGTTATAGATTTCCAGCACCTGCTCATTGGGAATGCGGGTGATCTCAGCGGCGCGGCGCAGGTTTTCAGCAAGTTGCCGATAACCGGCGGATTCGGCGGCATCCGCCTGGTAGCGCAATGTTTCGGCGCTGATGCGAAAATCCTCGACCGTCAACTTACCTGCGAGAACCTCTTCTATACGAAGTTCGCTCACTGTCCGCCCACTGAAGGTACATACGTTATCGTTCGACATGGGTTATCTCCATTCAGAAAAATTTAATTCCATCTCTGTCACAGCCCCATTTTCTATTTTCAGGCTGGGGGAAGGATCAAGGGGACTGTCGGCAACGATCAGACCCGTTTCCGGCCAGGGATAGATAAAAGTTTCCTTATTGACGGGACGATCAGCGAGTTTCTCAAATCGCTTGGATCGCAGGGGGGTTTCTTCCATCGGTATTTCTCCAAGTTCAGGCCTCGTTAAACAGTTTACTGGTTGAATGGTTGATTAGGTAAATTATAATCATAATTTCACAATGTTACTATTGTTGAAACATGAAGTAGCCAATTATTTTGCAAATATGGCAT
>PVMK01139533.1_pt1 | contig 20735 bp, 23 predicted proteins | sample 1853481 | NCBI WGS metagenome assembly PVMK01 (sample SAMN08533507, study PRJNA380276) | Marine sediment metagenome, whole genome shotgun sequencing project.
GTGGCGGTCAGGAAGAAGCCGTCGACCGTATCGACAAGGAACGCCGGGAAGTCTATATCGCCCGCTGTGTAGCCTTTGGCGAGTGCATAGTTGGCGTACTCGGTGCGCGCTGGCGCTTCGATCATCGAGACGTAATCCCAGTCGGCGTCCATCTCGTCGGCCAGCATCATGGCCAACGTCGTGTGTACGCCCTGACCCATTTCGGCATGCGGGATAATCGCGGTCACCGTATTATCCGGCGAAATCTTGACCCAGACATTGAATACCGTCTCATCTTCGCCCGCGATGAGTGGCGCAACTTTGCCAGCACGATTGCCGGGACGAATCGCAACGCCGATGACGACTGCACCGCCGGCGAGAACACCGGTGGTAATGAAAGCACGCCTGGTCCACTTACCCATTGCGGGAGCCCTCCGTGCCGGATGTGCTTGCAAGTGTCGTTGCCGCACGTTTGATGCCGCGCCGGATGCGCGGATAGGTGCCGCAACGGCAAATATTGCCGCTCATCGCCGCATCGATATCCGCATCGCTGGGTGCGGGATTATCCTCGAGCAGTGCGACCGCAGCCATAATCTGGCCGGACTGGCAGTAGCCGCATTGTGGAACCTGCTCGTCGATCCATGCCTGTTGCACGGCGTGTAAGCCTGCGTCCCCACTCCCAATGCCTTCAATGGTTGTGATTTGTTGATTGGCTGCCGCCTGAACCGGTGTTACACATGAACGGACTGGCTGGCCATTGAGATGCACCGTGCAGGCACCACACTGGGCGATGCCACAACCGAATTTAGTGCCGGTGAGCCCGGTTTGCTCACGTATTACCCATAAGAGCGGTATGTCCGGGTCAACATCCAGCTCGTGAGTCTGGCCGTTAATGTGCAGTGTGATCATTCGAATATTTCCATTTGTTCATGGGAGAGAGCACCGGCGTTTACCCTACTTGATGGCCTTGACTGCGGCAACCGGATTGGCGTATTTGATCCCGACGCTCAATTTCGCCGAAATCGGGCTAAAATGACTTCGCAGTCCAACCGGGAAGCAGCACACTTTGCTGAAAAAAATACTAAATAATGTGCAAGCCACTCTCGTTTTCAGCGGCTGTACGATCAGTACGATCTTTTGGGTGACGCCGTTGATGGTATTCGCCATCTTCAAGCTGCTGATTCCAGTCGCGGGTTTTCGCAGGCTGATGACGCGCTGGATCATGGCGATGGGCGAGAACTGGGTGAGCTGTAATGCAGCGATATACGGCCTCGTCAATACCACGCGCTGGGAGGTCCGGGGACTTGAAGACCTGAGCACCGATGACTGGTATCTCGTCATTGCCAATCACCAGACCTGGGTCGATATCGTCGCACTGCAAACGGTGCTGAATCGCCGCATTCCGTTCCTCAAGTTTTTCATCAAACAGGAATTGATCTGGTTCCCGTTCCTCGGTATGGCCTGGTGGGGACTGGATATGCCTTTTATGAAGCGCTATTCGAAGTCGTACCTCGCAAAACACCCGCACAAGAAAGGTATGGATCTTGAGGCGACCAGGAAGGCATGTGAAAAGTTTCGTCACACGCCAACGTCAGTCATCAACTTTATCGAAGGGACGCGATTCACTCCGGAAAAGAAAGTAAAACGCGCATCGCCTTTTGAGAATCTGTTGCAGCCGCGCGCCGGTGGTCTCGCATTAGCGATGGATTCGATGGGCTCGATGTTCAACGCGATTCTCGACATCACGATCGTATATCCGAATGGAACACCGCAATACTGGGCGATGTGCTACGGCGAATTTGATCACGTCATTATCGAAATCAGGAAGCGACCCGTGGAACAATGGATGATAGACGGCGACTACATCAACGATCGGAATTTTAGGCGTGAGTTTCACCAATGGCTGACGCAGATCTGGCAGGAGAAGGACGAACGAATCGCAGCCATCCGCCAGGCAGCGCGCTGATCCCGTCGCCGAAATATCGAATTCAGCGCATCAACTGGCGTAAACTAATGACCGGGCCATCACTAGCAGGAAATCGCTATGTCGGGTAATAGCCACTACGACACGGTTGCATTCGATGTCAGGGATAACGCAACTATGCTGTTTTTCGCGCGGACGACAGCGGCGGGCGATATCGAGGATTACCTCTTACTGATGCGCGCCGAAGGTGACGATCTTGATGAGTCAATCTATATCGAGATAAACGAAAATCAGTTTGCCGGTCACGACCTGATTCAGGAAGCGAGGATGACCGGCAATATGCTGACGCTCGAATTTCGAGAGCCGGTTGCCGAACTCGACGGCGCTTCCGAAATTGTGCTCACCTACGATGATACGCCCGAAAACCGTACCAGCATTGAATCCGGTGCGTTTCGTGTGCTTGGCGATGCACTTGCAGGCGGCCACGCCTGAACATTTTGCTGCCGTGCTCGAAATCCGTCCAAACTGCGAACACTGTGACTGTGATCTTGCGCATGACTCGCCGAATGCAATGATTTGCACTTTCGAGTGTACGTTTTGCCGGCGCTGCGTCGATGATGTGTACGCCGGTGTCTGTCCCAATTGTGGCGGTAATTTCCAGCCGCGTCCCATCAGGCCGAAAGATTCACTCGAGAAATATCCGCCATCCAGTAAGCGGGTAACGCGGAACTGACGGGCAACATGCCAGAGTGGAGCATCTACTTGCTGCGTTGTGCAGATGGAAGTTTCTATACAGGAATCACAACTGATGTATCGCGACGGATCAGCGAGCATGAGCAGGGAAAACGCGGCGCTAAATATCTTCGGGGACGCGGACCATTCGAACTCGTCTATCAGCGAGCAGTGGGTGATCGCAGCGTTGCCACGAGGATTGAATATTGCGTCAAGCAGCTGTCGAGAAGCGAGAAGGAAAACCTGCAGCGATTACCGGCGCGAATCGACGAACTGTTGAATGACTTTCAGGATACCGCTTAATAAAGCGGGATCGGTTGCCCGAACGGTGGTAATTCGATCGAAATTTCCGCACCGTTCTCTTTGATGATTTCGTCGATCCAACCCGTCGTAATCACGATGTTGTCGAGGGCGTCCGGAAACAGGCGGACCTCGCCGAACGGCGCTGTGAAATCGTCATGATGGATGGCTATGATTCGCGTTGCACCGGTGACCGGGACGGTTTCGTTCCAGAACCTGGTTACGTATTCCTTACCAAGACCAGCCAGGCCGGGCAATGCCCAGCATGACGACATCCGCAGATTCACCGTCCAGTTTGCCTTCGATAAAACCGCCACTCCCCTGAATCAGGGTCGTGCCACGTGGGTGCCCGATGAATACCGACCAAACCACGCCCTCCTTCCACTCGCGCACGGATGCCGGTTGCCGCAGCGGCTCGCCGATGGTGCCGGGAAACCAGGGTCCCTCGCCGCCGGGTTTGATTGGTGCATGAATGGATGCCAGTAGCTTGATCGTAAAGTCGCCAAACTGACGGGTCTCTCCCTCGGCAAGTATCTGGTATTGGTCGACCGGAACCTGGGCACCACGGGCGATGTTAGCAGTCGACTCCGAGCCGAGAATCACGGCATTCGTCCGGTTCGCCACATGGCCGACATCCATCGCATGATCGAAATGAGAATGCACCGGCACTATCGCCGCCAGCCGGTCCATTCTGAATTCAGCAAGCGCGTAGTTTATGGTGGCGATGTCGGAAGAGACCGGCAGGAACAAGGCAATCTTGAAGGGACTCAGGCGCGTAAAGTTGCCGTCAATCAAAATCTGGGTTTCGCGGTCATCGAACAGCAGGCTGGAAGTGCCCAGCCACGTTACCGTGACCATATCAGTCGGTTCAGAAACCACAGCGCAGCTCGGCCAGCCAAGGTCCTCTATCGAGTGACGGTCCTGCCACAATCGGACGACGACGACAACGGCGATAACCGCCAGTGCGAGCAGCGCCAGGGCGATGATCCGCGTCCATCGAGCCCTTACGTTCATTCAGGATTGCTGCCGCTAGTCACGCAGATGCTCACTGTTACTGCCCGGCCGCAATTCGTGCAAGATGTGCAGCCAGCGGGTGCAAGGTAGTTGCCCAATGCGTAGCCGATAAGCGCCATCAACACCGAGACCGGGACCAGGCTCGGGCGGTGGAATGCGGCCACGATCGGTGCTGAAGCCGCCGCCCCTATGTTTGCGGCCGATGCAATCGCGACACTGTGCACGTCAACGCGAAACAACTTTGCTCCCAGGAGGCAAAACGCGCCATGAATGAAGATCCAGATGAACGCACCAAGCAAAAATGCCGGTGCTTGTCCGAATCCTTCCATCGTGGCCCTGGCACCCATGCCGGCAACAAAAATGTAAATCAACGCCGTGCCCATCGCCGTCGCGTTCGGCAACCTCGATACCGGTGTCGCAGACAATGACAATGCAATTGTCGTGATCAATAAAATCCGCCAGGTTGATTCTGACAATACAATTTGCAGATTCGGTGCTATGCCCATCATCGTATCGAATAATATGCTTGCGAGTGCAGCTGCTATCCAGGTGACGCCGACCGCGATCGCAATCAGGTAAATGTAATCACGCATCTGCGGCGCCTTTTCTTCCCGGATGACCAGCGCCGCAGCCGAATCCATCATGCGGATTCTGTCTTCCGGTACCTTTGCCCAGGCGTTGAAGCGATCGGCGAAGTTTTTTGACGCAAGGAGAATCGGCAACCAGACGATGTAAATTACATTATCCGCCAGCACGGCCAGGCCGAATTGCTCAGGTGGCGTGTTCAGCATTTCACTCGTGGCGGCCATGTTGCCGGTTCCGCCGATCCAGCTACCTGCCAGGGCACCAAACCCGGTCCACGCATCAGGCGCCAGCCATCGATGCACAATCAGGTATGAAACGACGCAACCGGCAACCACGCCGGCGGTTCCCATCAGCATGACCAGCACGCCTTTACCCATTATTTTGATGGCCGCAGGAACGTTGACCTTGATTAGCATCAAGACGATGAACGCTGGCAACGCGTAGGCGCTCAATCCGGAATACACCGAAGAGCTCGCTGGAATCACGTCCAGGTTATTCAGGAAAACCGGCGTGACATAAATGAAGATCAGCGGCGGGATGTACTGAAACAGTTTCGCACCGGATACTTGCTCGACATAAAACCAGAATGCGGCGACCGCGCAAAGGACGGCAAGGACTCCCCCCGGTGAACTGATCAGGATATCGGACATAGTTGTGCGCCATGTATTTGTTCAGGCGATGATTATATCCGATCCCCAGATCAGAGATGTGATGAGGTCTCGTTGGAGCTCGCCCCAGCGAGCGATTCATAAATCACGAAAAGCTTAACTGCGCCCGAAAGTCTTTGCGGCTTTCTTCATCCATTAGCGCAGTAGATTCGACCGTAAGCCAAACCGCATCCCAATCATTGATTTCGCAGGGGCCGAACACGAATTTGGCGATGTAACTGTCCAGGTCACGCACATGAATTACGTTATCTTCCAATGCTGACGTAAACTGAATGGAACCGGTGAACACAACCAGGTTGGCAACCGGCACATTGGGGACAATCTTTCGCAGAGCTTTCTTGCGGCCTTCATTCTGAATTAACGGATTAAGAAATTTCCGGCGGCGAATGCCGTCAACATTCGTCCATTGTGGTTCGTCAGCGCCGCCAAAGACGATGCCATTGTAATGCTTGGTCTGAATGCAGAGGATACCGCCCGAGGTCAGAATCGCGTGGTCAATATGTGTCAGACCACCGTAGGCGCCGGGGAGGATGAAATCCTCCAGCAGGTCGGGGGATCTGGCGCCAAGAATCTTGTGTATTTTCCGCTTGCCGATTTTCTCCGCGACCATCCTGGCGACATGTGTGGCGGATGCCCTGAATATCAGCGTCAGGAGGAGTGCTGCGGCAATTGCGATGATAAACAGGCCGATTCCCGTGTTGGACAGGCCGGTAGCAACTTCAGCATTGGCTGTCGCATCTGCAGCGGCGGATGGCAAGACCATCAAAGTGCATGCGGAGGAAAGCGAATAGGGTAGAAGTCGACGAATCATCAGCAGAGACTAGGTCCGGCAAGCATACGATGCATCGTATTCCGTCACGTTTTCAATATCTACCGGCTTCATGGCCGTCAGGACTGTGAACTGGTCAGCGTCAACCGGATTTCGGGGGATAGGCCAGGTAGTAGCCATCAACTTTTGCGATTCTCACATCAGTATCGTAAGTCTTTTTGAGGTTTGCCTCAGTCAAAACCTCCTCTTTCGGGCCATCGGCCACGATCCTGCCCTCGCGGAGAAGGATGAGGCGCCGAATATCGGGAGGGATTTCGTTGAGCAGGTGGGTCACGAGTACGATGCTCTTGCCGCCGGCAATCTGGCGCCGGATGCGAGCCAGATAATCGAAACTGGCGGACAGGTCGAGGCCAGCCGTCGGTTCGTCAAGGATCAGTGTATCCGGGTTGTGTACAAGCGCGCGTCCCAGTAAGCAACGACGCTGCTGACCGGTCGACATCTTGCGTAAGGGCGTCGCAGCCAAAGACTCGATTCCCAATTGGTGCATGATACTTTTCGCATGTTCCCTTTGTTCGCTCGTTATTTGCCTGGACAATAATCCGTGGATGCCTACGCTTGACAGGTAACCCGACAAGACAACATTCAATCCGGTGGTCGTATTTCGGTAGTGCATTTGCAGATCGTGCGACACGATACCGATGTGTGATCGCAGTTCCCAGACGTTCCAGGTTTCGCGACCGAGAATACGAACCCACGAGCCATCCTGACGGACCGGATATATTTCCCGGTTGATGACCTTCAGTAATGTTGTTTTGCCGGAACCGTTCGGGCCGAGAATCGCAACCTGCTCGTGTTGGCCGATGCTGACGCTGAAGTTTTCAAAGACCCGCGTTTCTCCGCGATAGATGGTCGCGTTGCGAATATCAATGAGTGGTGCGTCAGTCATGCGTTCAAAGCTAAATTTCGTGACGGAGATGCAACGGCACCCAGTCCTTGTGTGCTTGATACGCCGGGTGCGGATCGCGTGGCTGATATTCCTCGAGGCGTTCGGCCAGCCACTGGAACCATTCGAATGCGGCTTCGTTGCCTAATTCTTCGCGCAGTGCGAGCGCCCAATTTTCGAGCTTGCGCCACAGTATGATGACGCTGCTGCCAAGCAGATTGTTGACGATCACGAACGGCACGATCCGCTGAAACGTCATAACGCCGATGTTTTCCATGGTTGAGCTGATAAGCATTGCGGCGTCATCCAGATTCGCCAGTTTCGTGCGTATGTCCTCTGCGCTCAAACCGTCCGGAAGATGCAGCACCATTTGGTACGCCGCCGTAAATTTCGGATTTCCGAAGAAACGAAATAACTCGATCGCTGCAAGTTCGCGACGTTGTTGCCTGATCTGGCGCATTTGCAACACTGCAAAGAACAAACCGCCAATAACGATCATGACGCCCAGGATTTCGGCCATGTTGGCCAGCGTGGATAGACTGTTCATAAAGTTGAATCCCTTGTTATGATTTACACAATATTACGCATATACGAATTCGGGGTCAGAGCCGGGCTCTGACCCCCATTCTGCAAGGATAAAAGTGTCACTGAACTAGGTTTCGGTCAGACCTGGCTCAAGCGCCACTTGCCTTTCCTGAACACGAGCACGCCCATTACAGTGAGTATGGATTCGGCAATCACGATGGCCAGAAATACGCCGTTCGGTCCGAGGCCCGCCGTCGTTGCCAACCAGTAGGCAAGCGGAATCTGCAGCAGCCAGAAACAGATGAAGTTCATGACTGACGGGGTGGTCGTATCACCGGCACCATTGAGAGCCTGGATGATAATCATGCCAACCGCATACATCGGGTAACCGACTCCGAGAATTCTGAGGCAACTTGTGCCATAGCGGATTACTTCGGGTTCGGTCGAAAACAGCGAAACGATCTGCGGTGCCAGGGCGATCATCATGATACCGATGGCGGCCATGAAAATCGCGTTGTACTTTGAGGCCTGCCATACCGATCGCTCAGCCCGGTCCGGTTTTTCGGCGCCGAGATTCTGACCGACCAGTGTTGCGGCAGCGTTTCCAAGACCCCATGCAGGTAGCAGCGCGAATTCGATCAGGCGCAACCCGACGGTGTAGGCTGCAATCGGCGCGCTGCCATACATCGCAACGATGCGCATGATGGCGATCCAGCTCGAAGTCGATATGAGGAACTGGCCAATTCCACCGGCGGATATCCTGATCATTCTCAGCATCAGCTGCGGCGCAGGCACCAGGTGTTTGAGCCGGAGTCGCAGACGCCCTTTGTCGCCGAACAGGCAATAGACCAGGTACACGACACCAACGCCGCGTCCGATCGTCGTTGCGACCGCAGCGCCGGTGACGCCCAGTTCCGGGAATGGGCCGAGCCCGAATATCAAACAGGGGTCCAAGCCGATATTGATCGCATTGGCGAGCGCCAGGGCGCGCAGGGCTACCGGCGCATCGCCCGCGCCGCGGAACGCGGCATTCAACAGGAACAGGTACAGGATGCTGGCTGATCCGCCGAGAAGGATCGCCATGAAGCCCCGGCCTTCTGCAATGACGTCCTCGCTCGCACCCATCATGCGCAACAAATCCGCAGCGTAAACAACGCCGCAAACGCCGATGAGAATAGCGAGCGCGCCGCCGACCCAAATCGCCTGCCCGGTGACGCGAGCGGCCGCGTCACGGTCCTGCGCACCGATGCGTCGCGACACCATCGCCGTGACTGCCATACCAAGGCCGATGGCTGCGGCGTAAAGAACGGTGATCAGTGCCTCTGTCAGGCCGACGGCGGCAATCGCGTTGGTGCCCAGGCGGGATACAAAGGCAATGTCGACAACCGCGAACACGGCTTCCATCCCCATTTCGAGCATCATCGGTATCGCGAGCAGGCCGAGCGCCCGGTCGATCGGCCCGACGGTAAAGTCGGTCTCGTTGTCACTGATCGACTCGCGGAAAAACGCGAATGCGCGTTGCCAAAAAGTCTTTTCCTGATTGTTTATTTCATAAGTCATTGAAATATTTTTCCTGAATCACCGATCAGACGCATATTGCTCAGGTACGGCGAAGCAATCCGGATGCACCGCGCCGGATACTCAGAATCAAAAGGAAATATCAGCTAGGTGTGCGTGCCCGGAGCGTCTGCAGCAGCCTGTTGCTGTTCCCAGGCATCGATCAGGTAGCGATTGTCATGCTGCCAGGGATGAAAGTCCTTCCGCAGAAACCTGAGCCAGGGTATGAAGATGCGACGCAGTACGCCCGGCTTGATGAAGAGGTAGTAAGAACCGCTGCCCCATTCACGAACGCTCCATAGCTTGCCGTCTGCCTGCAGCATTATGCAGAGATTGCGCATCGTATCCTTCAGGAAAAAGAAAGTATTGAGTATCAAGGCATGCCGTCTTTCCCTGACTGGTCCACCGACGGCGACATGCACATCAAACGCTACAGCCTTGTGTTCGGTTTCCTCGATGCCGTGCCAAAGCCACAGGCTGGCGATGACAGGATCAGCGCCAGCCATCGGTGCTTTTCGGGTCAGCATCTCGTCGGCAAGTATGGCGGTGAGGTGTTCGCTGGCGGTCGTGCCGGCAAGCCGTCTGCGTGCTGTCAGCTCGCGGTATGCCCAGTCGATTCTTTCGCGCTCGTTACGTTCGATTCGATCCAGGTCGTAGCCGCGCGACTCGCACAGAATTTCATTGTAGCGTTGATGCTGGCGACGGTGTGTCGCTTCCTGTGCCTGGAACGCGGAGATCTCTTCCAGCAGCTTCGGATCTTCGATGTCATCGGCGAAATGACGGACGCTATCGATGAAGAATTTTTCACCCAGTGGAAATAGCATGGACATGGCGTTGAACCACGCTGTGCGGAAGGCGCTGCCGCCGTGCCAGTCTGTCGCCAACGCCGCCTCGATTTCAAACGATTTTCTGCGTGGCCCGAACTTAAGGCCTTCCGGGCTGCTGCTTTGTGAAAGTGCTGTCATGCCCCGATTCTATCCCTACGTGAAACCCTTCACCATCAATAAATTTGGCTTATCCTGGGAGGACGATAACGACTGGTAATAAGTTCCCCTATAGCTTCTGGTCACTCTTGATCAGCAATTCAAGTTCACGCGCGGTGTCGCGAGCGGTCTGAATAAGCTGTTCTTCATCGTGTTGCAGGGCATGCTGCTCATGAAGTAGCTGATCGTCTTTGTCGCGAAATGCCGTGATCAGTCGATTCACTTCTTTTTCGTCGAAACCCAGACCAAATAACACTTGCTCGCTCATCGCGAGGCTGGATAAAAGCGTCTCACGAAATATGTGCTTTATTCCAAGATCCATCAGATGGTATGCATGCCGGCGGTTCCTGGCTCGTGCAACGATGACCAGATTCGGGAAATGCCTGATTACAGTGCGGGCGGTTCTGACCGATGCTTCAATATCGTCGATCGCCAGCACGAAAAGCCGGGCGTGTTGTGCACCGGCTGCGCGAAGGAGGTCCAGTTTCGACGCGTCGCCGTAGTGCACGACGTTGCCGTACTTGCGGACGACATCGACCTGGGATGCGTCAATCTCGAGCGCGGTAAACTGCTGGCCGACGACGGCAAGTATTCTGCCGACAATCTGCCCGAAGCGGCCGAAACCGGCGATGATCACCGCATGCTGCTGGTCCTCCATTTGGTCGTACTCGGGCTCTGCCTCTTTCTGCAACCGCGAAACGAAATATTGGGTGAGCATATAGACAACCGGCGTCAACAACATTGAGACTGCGACGGCGAGAATCAGTTGATCGATCACATCTGTTTGCAAGATTTGTTGGCGCGCAATAATGGCGAAAAGCACAAACGCAAATTCACCGCCCTGCGATAGCACTGCAGCCACGCTGGCAGCACTCTTCGTATCGCAAATGCCGAATAGCCTGGCCAACGGAAATAAGACGGCCGCCTTGACAACCATCAGGCAGATGACAATCAGCATGATTGTGCCCGGATGTTGTATCAACAATCCGAGATTGACCGACATGCCGACTGCGATAAAGAACAGACCGAGCAACAGTCCCTTGAAGGGTGCGATGTCCGCTTCAAGTTCATGTCGATACTCAGAGTCCGCCAGCAGCATGCCCGCAATGAATGCACCGAGCACCATCGACATTCCTGCCGCCTGCATCAAGAGCGCGGCGCCAATGACAACCAGCAGCGCTGTGGCTGTAAATATTTCAGGTATTTGAGTTCGTGCCGCAACTCTCAACACTGGCCGAAGCAGGTAATGGCCGCCGACAATCATTCCGCCGATGATTGCCACCGCAATGGCAAAATTGCGCAACGCGAATCCCTGGCTGGCAGCTGCACCAAACATTGGAATAATCGCGATCAAAGGAATGACGGCAAGGTCCTGAAACAGCAAGATGGCAAAGGCGCTACGACCATGCCTGGTCGTTAGCTCCTTTTTTTCAGCCAGCAACTGCAACACAAATGCGGTAGACGACAAGGCAAGTACGAAGCCGACCAGCACAGCTTCAGTGAGATCCAGCCCGAACAGTAGTCCGACTGCTGCGATCGCCCCCGCACTGATAATGACCTGGGCACTGCCAAGACCGAAAACCATGCGCCGCAATACCCATAGACGGGACGGCTGCAATTCGAGGCCGATAACGAAGAGAAGAAACACGACGCCCAATTCGGCGAAATGCAGAATGTGTTCAGCATCCTTTATGAAGCCCAGTCCGAATGGGCCGATGATGATGCCGGCCGCGAGATAGCCGAGTACTGAGCCGAATCCCAGTTTTCTGCTGATTGGCACCGCGATCAGGGCGGCAATGAGGTAAATAACAGCTTCCAGTAACAGGTTCATGTCAGCGCTAGATTCACGTCACAGTATCGATGTGGCCCATGGTGCCAAAATTACCGGCTCAACTGCCAGTAATGGCGGTTTTGCATTAAACTACTCCGCTTATTTCGAGGGACCATTTTATGAGCAGGCAGAATGGCGGTCATCCGTTATTGATTCTGGCAGCGATCCTGTCGCTGTCCGTTTTGGTTGCATGCGATATCGCTTCGCAGGGCACAGGCGGGGTAGCGCCCGCTGTGCCGCAGCAAGCGGACGATGCGGGGCCGGATGAGGCTGCCGAAAGTGCCGGCTCGCCGCCGGAAACAGCGCCACAAAGGCCGGTTGTCGCCGAGACCTTACCGTACGCAGAAGTCGATGACGAACTGGTTTACGGCCACTTCGTTTTTCCGGCCGATATGGTCGATCCCCTGCCGGGCGTCATCGTAATTCACGAATGGTGGGGCCTGAATGACGAGGTGCGCGCGATGGCAGATCGTATTGCTGCCGAGGGCTACGTCGTGCTGGCAGTGGATTTGTTTGGCGGCCGCAGCACTCGATCGCCGGCGGATGCGCGGGAAATTATGGTCAGTGTCGTCGAAAATCGCGATCTTGCGGAAGAGAATATCCGTCAGGCCTATCAGTTCCTGGCTGATTCCGGTCAGGCACCAAGAATCGGGACGCTTGGCTGGGACTTTGGCGGCGGATGGTCCCTGAATACCGCCATTCTTTTCCCGGATGATCTTGATGCGGCCGTCATCTATTACGGGCAGGTCACCATTGATGAAGAGCGTCTTGCACCGGTCAATGTGCCCATACTTGGCTTGTTTGCTGCGAACGACCGTGGCATACCGGTGGCAAGCGTGCGCGCCTTTGAACAGGCACTGGAGAATCTTCGCAAGACCTACGAGATCGAAATTTATGCCGATGTCGGCCATGCCTTCGCCAATCCGACCGGCCCGAACTACAACGCTGCAATAGCAGAGCAGGCGTGGGGCCGCGCACTCGAGTTTCTGAACCGGCATCTATCCGTCGCCGTCGACTAGCAGCTGGTTGAAAAGCCTCAGGGCAGCGCGCCATAAGGCGTGCACGCACATGCACACCTCGTTTTAGTTACTCGTCCTCAGAGTCGTCGCTGTCCGTCACCTGATCGCACCTGAGGGATACGTCCAGCGTTCGCGAAACATAGGTTATTGCCTGGTCTTCATCCCCTTCGCACAGCAACGATACCTGTGCTGACAGGACTGAAGAAATGGCGATCTGGGATGGCGCCGCGCTAATCCTGTCGCCATTTTCCCCAGGCCGCATGACACAAAAATCCTCAATCACAAGCGGAGCGATCTGACTGGCCGGGATCCGCAAGCTGATTTCCGTTGGACCATCACTGATGATTTTCCCGGCCGCCAGCGATTTGCGTGTGTCCGCGACATTCAGGGAAAGCAATGCGGGTGAGCGGCTGTCTGAACAATGAGCCCGGATCTCGAATTCGTATTCCAGGGTTGGCAGCCGCACATAATTCCTGCCGGGATTCCGCGGCAAAAGAGGAACCAGTGGTGCATTCGCCGTCACCAACAGGGTGTCTTTGCCCATCGCCGGTCCGGCTGCGCTAATGGCCAGCAGGAATGCGACAGGAACAATGCAGGTCGTTGTTGTCCAAGCCATCATTAAAGGCTACGTTATGATCAGTAAAAAACAAGTGTGAATGGTCCTACAATCAGCGTCACAACATTCGAATTTAGCCGATGATTCCTGTCAAAGACAGCTACAAGCTGGCGAAGCGCATCGCGATTGCGGTGCTCGGTGTTTCCGTCCTGGCCATTGGGATCGTAATGATCATCACGCCGGGACCCGCACTGATTCTCATTCCGGCCGGCCTGGCGATCCTCAGCCTTGAATTCTCGTGGGCAAGACTTTGGCTAAAGCGACTGCGCGAGAGCATCAGTTCCCGAAACATGCAGAATCACGGTGAACGGGCGGAGGATCACCGCCGGCGCCATATGGACTAGCAAAAAAAAGAGCCGGGGAAACAAGCCCCGGCTCTCCAAAATTGACGCAAAAATAGGGGGATTGCCGCCGGACCATCTGGTCCAGAGGTGCCGGCCTCTTAGGGCCGGCTGGTCACGGCGATTCGCGAGCTAGCGGCAATCGGGGGAGAGTTTGCCTTGAGCGCTCGCACTCGCCGGGATTTCCGGGACGGCCTATGCGGCGTCCGCGATTTTCACTGATGTGCGACCGATGAAGCGGATATCAAGATCGAGCTTGTTTGCCGCCAGTACGCCCTCGATTGCGTCCTCGACGGCAGCGGTATTCGCCGATGCGGCGAGATTCCTGTTCAGCTCGGCAGTGTCGGCTGTCGTCGCTGCGGCCGTTGTCGAGGCAACCCCATCCTGGTCATCCGCCACCGCGGCGCTGGCCGCGAACAAGCTGGTTACGACGATCGTGGCAATAATACGAGTCCTGTTGAGTGTCATTTTCTGCTTCCATTCGATGAGTGATGGCGCATCTCGCCATCGGGATCAACCTCTGTGTAAGCCATAATGCACAAGCCGTGCCAACCCTGAAAATCCTTTAAAAACAGCCATTTAACATTGGAATCTTGTAATACGAAATTTCGTAAATTACGGAATATCGTGACTATAATCACGAAATTCCGTATAAAGTGCCGGCATGACCTCACTGGATGATTATCAGTGGCTGTTTCGCAAGGCGCCGATCATGGCGACCTCCATTGGCGAAGATGGCCGTTACCTCGACGTCAACGACGCTTTCCTGGCCCGCCTGGGCTATGCGCGCCGCGACATGGTTGGCAGGCGGCCGGGCGAGTTCGTCACCGCGGAGAGCGCGATTCGTATCGACAATGAGTTGCTGCCAACACTGCGGCGGACCGGCAGACTCGAGAACAAGCCGGTCGACTTCGTTGCGAAGAACGGCGAGATCGTCAGATGCCTGACCAACTCACTGGTTGAGCACGATCCGGACGGAGCATTCGTCCGTACGGTAGCGATTTATTCCGAGAGATCTGATCAGGCGCGGGCCGACTGGAAGTACCGCCAGTTGTACCGTGCGATGCCGGCCATGTTGCACACGGTTGATGTCGAAGGCCGCGTCGTCACCGCGACGGATCACTGGCTGCAGAAAATGGGTTATACGCGTGACGAAGTCGTCGGGCGTTCGATCATGGACTTTTACAGCGAGGCGGATCGCAAGCGATTCGCCGCTGGCCGTCTGCAGGACGTAATCAGTGGCGGCGAGTTCAGTAACGAGGAACGTCAAATGGTGACGAAAAGCGGTCAGGTGCTGGATCTGGTCATGTCCGCAATATCTGATCGCGATGCGTCAGGCCGTGTTCACCAGATGCTGGTGGCGTCGAAGGACATTACCCAGCGGAATCGTGCAGAACGGAAATTGCGCGCGTCCCTGGCCGAGAAACGCACGCCTCAGGAAAGAAATCGAACGTGAGCGTGATTACCTGCGGGAAGAAGTCAACGTCTCAATGAACTTCGGCCGCATAGTGGGCAAGAGTGCGGCGCTGAAACATATGCTTTCGCAGGTGGAAGCCGTCGCGCAAACGCCGGCCAACGTACTTATCCTGGGAGAGTCGGGTGTTGGCAAGGAGCTCGTGGCACGCGCCATTCATGCGCGAAGTTCCAGGTCCGCGGCGCCGTTGGTCAAAGTCAATTGTGCGTCGATTCCGGAAGAGCTGTTTGAAAGTGAATTCTTCGGGCACGTTAAAGGTGCATTTACCGGCGCTCATCGGGATCGCGTGGGCCGCTTCCAGCTGGCCGACGGCGGTACTATTTTCCTCGATGAAATCGGTGAAATACCGATTGAACTGCAGGGAAAGTTGCTGCGGGTTTTGCAAGAGAGTGAATTCGAAAAGGTTGGCGACGATATTACGCGCTCTGTTGACGTCCGCGTGATCGCGGCGACCAACAGGAATCTCGAGGAACTTATGGTCGCCGGACGATTTCGGGAAGACCTGTTCTATCGTTTGAGTGTTTTCCCAATTGAGGTGCCCCCGCTCCGGGAGAGGCCGGACGATGTGATACAACTCGCGCAACACTTTCTGGAAAGTATCTGCAATGATTTCGGCCGGTCGCCATACAAGCTGACACGCAGCCAGGCCGCGGTCATCAGTGGCTATGACTGGCCTGGCAATGTTCGCGAGTTGAAGAACGTCATCGAACGAGCGGTCATACTATCCAAAGGGAACACGTTGCGACTGGACTTGTCGATGCCGGCGAACCATCCTGCCTTGCCTGACTCCATAGAGTTGCACGACCGGAAGGGTGAAGAGCAGATACTGACTGACAAGCAAATGCGTGAATTGCAGAAGAGAAATCTTACTGCGGCGCTGAAAGCCACGAACTGGAAAGTGTCCGGCAAAGATGGAACCGCGGAGCTGCTTGGTGTCCGGCCGACGACGCTGTATGACAGAATGAAAACATTCAAAATCAGGAAGCCAGGCAAATGAGGGTGACTGCCAGCATTAAAATTCTTTTCGTTTTTCTCCTTGTGCTTCCTGCGGCCGCGTACGCGCAGCAAGAATTGCCGATTCCGGTCGAAAACGCCCTGAAATATCGGAGAGTTCCGAGATCAGACCTTGAGCGTTTACGTAGAGAGTCTCGACTCAGGAGCGGTGCTACTGTCGTGGAATGATGCCGTACCTCGAAATCCGGCGTCTGTTGAGAAAATGCTGACCACGCTGGTTGCGCTCGATACGCTTGAGCCAGCCTACACCTGGAAAACCGACGTGCACTTGCTTGGTGAGGTCACAGACGGTGTTCTCGAGGGAGATCTGCTGCTGAAAGGCTACGGCGACCCCTACCTGGTGACTGAACGATTCTGGCAGATGCTGCGGCAAATCCGCCAGATGGGCATATCCACGATCAACGGTGATTTGTTGATTGACGACAGCTTTTTTGACATCGGCGACTACGATCCCGCGGCGTTCGACCATGAGCCGCTGCGTGCCTACAACGTCGCGCCGAATGCAATGCTCACCAACTTCAAAGTAGTGCGCTACTACTTCGAACCGGATGTCGCATCCTCCAGGGTCCAGGTGAAAGTCGATCCGTCGCTCGACAATCTTCTGATCGTCAACAAGCTGCGGGTTGCGAATGGATCCTGCCGCGGCTATCAGCGAGGAATAACCATCACGCCAAATGAAGATGTGAGTCGCGTAACTTTCAGTGGCCGTTTTCCGAGCGGTTGCGACATCTACTCAATGGACCGCGCTGCTCTGAGCCATAATGAGTTTACCTATGGTCTATTCCGTTCGCTGTGGCTGGAATCCGGTGGCCGGATCACGGGCACGTGGAAAAACGTCGTCGCGCAGGATGACCTTGAACCGGCATTGTCGTTCGAGTCGCTGCCACTATCGGACATCATTACCAAGGTTAACAAGCACAGCAATAACGTGATGGCCCGGCAACTCCTGTACACGCTCGGGGCCGAAGCCTTCGGTCCCCCGGGCACCGAAGCGGCCGGGCGCAAAGCTGTTCGCCAATGGTTGGCCGGCAATGGCATGGATTTCGCGGAGCTCAGGCTGGATAACGGGGCCGGCTTGTCACGTGAATCGAGAATGACAGCCCGACATCTTGCTGATCTGCTGCGCTTCGCATACCAAAGCGCTTACATGCCGGAATACCTGTCGTCGCTTGCGCTCTCGGGTGTGGATGGAACATTGTCGCGGCGGTTTCGAAACGGCGTTCTGACCGGGATGGCTCATATGAAAACCGGGTCGCTTGATCACGTCAGCTCGATTGCTGGCTATTTTCAGGCACGTTCTGGAAATCGTTACATCGTAGTAATGCTGCACAATCACACCGACATCCACCGCGGTCCGGGCGAGGAGGTACAAGAAGCGTTACTGCGTTGGCTCTACGAAAAATAGCATCTTGCGTGTCGGTATTTGGCGTCAGTCCTGGCCGCCTGATTATTTGATTTCTGTAGTAAACTTCCAGCGCCCGGAATAATTGAACAAAATTACCGGTCGCGAGACGCTTGGGAGGGTCGACGATGCGTACTGCATTATTGTTCTTAATTATATTGCCGATCGTTGTGCTGGCGGAGACGGCCTACGTCACCGATAAGTTACGGCTGGGTTTGCACGAGGCCGCCGATACGAGTGACCGTGCGTTCCGCACGCTTGAAAGCGGGCAGGAACTCGAAATAATTTCGCGGGATCGAAATTACGCCAGGATCCGCTTGCCGGGCGGTGAGCAAGGATATGTAAAGGCGGCATACCTGGTTTCAGAAAAACCGGCAAGACTGATTGTTGCCGAATTGCGAAGCGCGAACGAGAAACTTCAACAGGAAATCGAGAGCACTAAAGCCGCATTCGCATCACCCGCTGCGACGATTGAAGGACTTGAACGACAGGTTGCTGAAAAGGACGCAGCGCTTGAAAACAGCACGGCGCGGGTCGCGGAGCTGAGTGCGAAAAACGAAGATTACGAGGATCGCTACGGCCAGTACAAATACAGCCTGCCATTCAAGTGGGTTGGCGGAGCAATGTTTGTTTGCCTGCTCAGCGGAATCCTGGCAGGGCTCTGGTGGGTTGACTATCAGAGCCGGAAGAGACACGGCGGCGTCCGTATATACTAGGGCATCTATTAGGCAGCAGCGTACAAACGCCCGCCGGCTCCATTTTTGACCGGCAAGGTGGTATTTCTGAATAGCTGATCCAGTTCGCGCTGACTGACAGCGTGGGCAGCTGTCTCTAGTTGCTCCGCATTAACATGTGGTGCAAACAAATGAATGAAATCCGCCATGTAACATCGTAGAACGGTTTTCCGGTGAAAACCGATCCACGTCGTACTGCGCGGGAACAGACCGTTTAGTTTGATCGGCGTCAGCTTCTTATGGTCCTTCGATTCGTACGCCATGCTTGCAACGATTCCAATACCGAGACCCATAAGAACATAAGTCTTGATGACATCCGCATCGCGTGCCGTGAATACGACATTCGCGTCGAGGCCCCGCTCCGCAAACGTGCGTTTAAGCGCAGCTCCGTCGTCAAAATTAAAGACGTAGCTCACGAGTGGATGACGGGCGAGATCCTCGAGCGTCAGTTCCCTGTCGATTTTCGTAAGTTCATGCCCATTCGGGACAAGCGCTATCCGATCCCATTGATACCCGGGAATTCGCAGGAGATCGCTGAACGATTCGTTTGACCCGGTCGCGATTGCAAAATCAACGTCGTTTCGTTTCACGATGTCCGCGATCTGGTCCAAGGTACCCTGGTGAAGCTTCAGGCTGACTTTCGGATATTGTTGCCGAAGTTCGCGCACGATATCCGGAAGAACGTATCGTGCCTGCGTATTCGTTGCCGCGATCGTCAGCGTACCTTCTTCTTCCTGATGAAAATCGGCGGCCAGGCGCCTGATCTGGTCGACCTCATGCATGACTGTGCGCGCCCTGGTGACAACCCGCTCACCAGCGCGCGTTACGCGATTGAGGCTTTGCCTTTGCGGCTGAAAAGTTGGAGTCCGAGTTCTTCCTCGAGCAACTTGAGTTGCTTGCTGACGCCGGGTTGCGATGTATACAGACGATCGGCGGCAGCCGTAATATTCAGGCCGTTATCAATTATCGCTAGCAGATATTTGAGTTGTTGTAGTTTCATGCAGGCTTCATGTCAGGTATTGCCGGCTCTAATCGTAGACAGGCGAAGGCCGCGATCGTTGCACTGGATTCAATGTTTTCAGGTCTTCATTTTCCTTGTAGCATGGTTTTGTGGGCTTGCGTTACAGCGAGGGCCCATATAACGTTTGGCTATAACAATCGAAACTAATTGCCAGGACGGCATACAAAAAAAGGTCGAAAAATGGCCCTTTCGCACCCTCTCGCCTGACTATAATGACCCACAAAGCAGGCAAAAAATTACCTGCGTTCCAGCCGACATAACCTAACCAGTCAAGGCTCTATTACATTAAGGACAGGACATGATTTACGACAGCATTCTCGACACCATTGGCGATACGCCAATCATTCGTCTCAATCGGATCGCACCTGACGGCATCGAGATGTTCGTTAAGGTCGAGTCGTTTAATCCGCTGGCGTCGGTGAAGGACCGGCTGGCGTTCGCCATTGTCAACGATGCCGAGAAACGGGGTGTTCTCAAACCCGGTGACACAATCGTTGAGGCGACTTCGGGCAATACCGGAATCGCCCTGGCGATGGTCTGTGCCGCCAAGGGCTATGGTTTCGTCGCGACAATGGCCGAATCCTTTTCGGTTGAGCGGCGCAAGATCATGCGAGGCCTGGGCGCCAAGGTCATTTTGACGCCGGCCGCCGAACGCGGCACCGGTATGGTCCGCAGGGCCGAAGAACTGGCCAAGGAGCACGGCTGGTTCCTGGCGCGCCAGTTCGAAAATCCGGCGAATCCCGAATATCACCGCCACACGACCGGTCCGGAAATCCTGCGGGATTTCGCAGGCAGGCGGCTCGACTACTGGGTCACCGGCTATGGCACCGGTGGCACGATGACGGGGGCCGGCGAGGTCATCAAGGTGGCCCGACCCGAGGTCACGATCGTCGCAACCGAGCCCGCCGGCGCGGCATTGCTCGCTGGCGATGAATGGAATCCGCACAAGATCCAGGGCTGGACGCCTGATTTTATCCCCGATGTGCTGAATCGCGAGATTTTTGACGTTCTCATCCCGGTGACGGATGAGCGAGCCATCGAGTTATCCAGGCGCCTGGCTGCTGAGGAAGGGCTGTTTGTGGGCATTTCCTCAGGGGCGACACTGGCGGCCGCATTTGAAGCTGCCGAAACAGCGGAGAAAGGTTCCGTCATGCTGGCGATGCTACCGGACACCGGGGAACGATATCTAAGCACGCCGCTGTTCGAAGGCGTCAATGAGGGATCTGACGACGACTGGCTGGAGTCGCTGGCGTCCTGAAAATCTGCTGTTCGGCGAAGCGCACATTTACGACTCCGAGATCGGA
>PVMK01188766.1_pt1 | contig 20734 bp, 14 predicted proteins | sample 1853481 | NCBI WGS metagenome assembly PVMK01 (sample SAMN08533507, study PRJNA380276) | Marine sediment metagenome, whole genome shotgun sequencing project.
CGACATCGTCAAACGCTTCATCAAAAAAGACATGACTGAAACCCAGCAAACCCACTGGGGACGTATTACCGTAACATTTGTGGTCGGCTCGGCGCTGATCTTCGCCACCATTGTACCGGGCGCCATCGTGATGCTCGGTGCCTTTGCGACCTCTTACGGGTTTATGATGTACCCGTCCCTAATAGCGGTCTGCTACTGGCGGTTCCTTACGCGTCAGGGAGTGGTCACCGGCCTGATCTGCGGCATGATTGCGGTATTCTTAACTTTCAGGTTCGATCTCGGACTTCCCTGGGGCTACAACCCGCTCACGATCTTCGCTGCCGGTTGGGGCATCCTTTTCAACCTGCCGGTCGCGATCCTGGTGAGTGCGTTCACCCAACCAAAGGGAGAGCTATTGGAAAAACAAACGACGTGGCACGCTTTTATCAAAGAGCATGCCGGTCTGCCGGAGGATAAGCGCGCACTGATCAAATGGGGCTGGATTGTCGTCCTGGGCTGGTTCTTTTTTGCTATCGGTCCCGGCTGTGTGATCGGCAATACGCTTTTCGGCGATCCCGCGGCACCCGCTTCATGGGCGAATGGGATGCCATCCATCTGGATCTGGCAGATTATCTGGTGGATCCTGGGTATCGGCATGATGTGGTTTCTGGCCTACAAGCTTAGAATGTCAACCAACATCACCACGACGTTCGAGGTCTTGAAACACGACATTTATGAAGAAGAACCGGTAGTCGCTGAGGAATCTTCCCGGGGAATGACATCACCCTAGAAGCAAGCTATTACATGCAACTGGCGATTAAACCGGATTAAAAGAGGACGGGGGGGCGTTTGCGCCTCCTCGTCCAAACCCCAATGAAAAAGTAAGAGAATCCTGATTGAAAGTTGAGCAGGTGCGCTCACCTAAAAGGCTCGCTCGCTTGCCCAACATCTATCTCTCGCAAAGGTACCAGCGAAAAGCATCCAATCAGGTGTTAATTGGTATTTGAATTTTATGATCGTCTTTCAGAAAACATGAACCGACTTCTAATAGCGCTAACAACATTATTTTTTTTTGTGGTTGCCGGCTGCGGTATCGGGACGTCAGCTTATAAGGATGCCATTTTAGACGGTGCTTCCAATCTCAATAGGGGCAGAACAGAAAAAGCCCTGAAAGATTTCAACCGGGCCATTAAAATTGATCCCACACGTTACGATGGCTATCTGGGGCGCGCCGACACCCTCAACACCATGAGCCGTTTTGAAGAAGCCCTCATGGATTACAATAGAGTCATGGAAATGGAGCCGACCCTGGCCAAGGCCTATGTCAACCGGGCGATTGCTTACAGTCATCTGGACCAATACGAAAAAGCCATCGCGGATTATGAAAAGGGGCTGGAGCTGGATCCCGAGATTGACAATAAACCGAGTATTCTTAAACGTCTTTTCAGCAACGATCCGAATACCGAAAAAGGTATCCGTAAACATTTGGAGTTTTTAAAGCAGAAGGTGAAGGATTCATGATCGGAAATCCTAACCCGGATCCGGCTTAAAAGGGGAGAACCAAAAAGGAAGAATTGACTATTGTTTATTGACTATTGATAAATAGTCAATCGTCAATCGAAAATAGTCAATCATTTACTTAACCGATCGATCCCAAGATCTTAGTGATATAAAGCAAAATCATTATACAATCTCAAGTATATATTGAACAACAGGAGGATACGCATGGCAAACCCTTATGAAATCGCACACAACCAATCCATTGAAGACCCGAACGGTTTCTGGGGGGCGGCAGCCGAAGACTGCCAGTGGTACAAGAAATGGGACAAGGTTTTAGATGACTCCAACAAACCATTTTATCGCTGGTTTAGCGGCGGTGAGATGAACACCTGCTACAATGCGCTGGACTACCATATCGAAAACGGCCGCGGCGAGCAAAATGCGATGATCTATGATTCCCCGGTAACCGATACGATTAAAAAATACACCTATACGCAACTGCGCGACGAGGTGGCCCGTTTTGCCGGAGCCCTTGCCGCCCAGGGTGTGGGCAAGGGCGATCGGGTCCTGATCTACATGCCCATGATCCCCGAAGGGGTTATCGCCATGCTGGCCTGCGCGCGGCTCGGGGCCGTGCATTCAGTGGTCTTTGGCGGATTTGCCGCCAATGAACTGGCGGTGCGCATCAATGATGCCAAACCCAAAGCGATCGTGTCCGCTTCCTGCGGTATCGAAGTGGCCCGCATCATTGCCTACAAGCCGCTTCTTGACGCGGCGATCGACATGGCCGATTTCAAACCGGATTGCTGTATTATCAAGCAGCGGCCCATGGAAAAAGCCGTCATGATAGAAGGGCGGGATCTGGATTGGGATGACGTCCTGGCAAAAGCCGAACCGCATGACTGTGTGCCGGTGGCTGCCACCGACCCTTTGTATATTCTGTATACATCCGGGACCACCGGTGTGCCCAAAGGGGTGGTGCGCGACAACGGCGGACACATGGTGGCTTTAAAATGGACCATGAAAGCCATATACAATGTAGATGCCGGCGATGTCTATTGGGCGGCCTCGGACGTCGGCTGGGTGGTCGGTCATTCTTACATCGTTTACGGCCCACTACTCAAAGGATGTACCACCATTTTATTTGAAGGCAAACCGGTGGGCACCCCGGATGCCGGTGTCTTCTGGCGGGTCATATCCGAACATAACGTCAAAGTCATGTTTACCGCCCCCACCGCATTTCGGGCCATTAAACGCGAAGATCCCAAGGCTGAACTGATGAAAAATTACGATCTGTCCAATTTTAAAACCCTTTTTCTGGCCGGTGAGCGCCTGGATCCGGACACTTTGAAATGGGCTGAAAACAACCTGAAGGTTCCGGTGATCGATCACTGGTGGCAGACCGAAACCGGCTGGACCATTGCCGGTAACTGTTTGGGACTGCATCATTTTCCGGTCAAAGAAGGTTCGCCCACCAAAGCGGCGCCGGGCTGGACCCTGCAGGCCGTCGATGAAAACAGCAACCCGCTTGCGACCGGCGAAATCGGTGCGCTGGTGGCCAAACTTCCGCTGCCGCCGGGCACGCTTCCCACGCTGTGGAACAATGATCAGGGTTTTTTGGCAGCTTATCTGGAAGAATTTCCGGGATATTACAAAACCGCAGATGCCGGGTTTATCGATGACGAGGGTTATGTTTTTGTGATGAGCCGCACCGATGATATTATTAATGTCGCCGGTCATCGCCTTTCAACCGGCGCGATGGAAGAGATTTTATGCGACCACCCGGATGTGGCGGAATGCGCGGTGCTGGGGGTTGCGGACAAGCTGAAAGGGCAGGTGCCGGTCGGTTTTATTGTGCTCAATGCCGGCGTCAGTCGAGATTCGAATGAAATCACCGCGGAAACCATCCAGATGGTCAGAGAGCGTATCGGTCCGGTAGCCTCATTTAAGACCGCCACGGTGGTCAAGCGGTTGCCGAAAACCCGCTCCGGTAAAATCTTGCGGGGCACGATCCAAAAGATTGCCGACAATACACCGTATAAAGTGCCGGCAACCATTGATGATCCCGTAATTTTAGATGAGATTGAAGAAGCCTTGATCGGCATCGGGTATGCCAAGGCCAAAAAAGAATGATGCAATATCAGGGTCATTGAAAATTGGAATAAAATCGAGATTAGAATTTATACCGCTCCAGAATGAAGGTGCCAGCGCATGCCCAAAGAAATTCTCATCGTAGATGATGAGCTCAGCATTGTCGTTCCGATCCAGTTTTTGATGGAGCAACAGGGCTTTAATGTCATTACTGCTAAAAACGGCGAAGACGCCCTGGATATTATTCTAAAATACAAGCCGGATCTCATCCTGCTGGATATCATGCTTCCTGGAATTGATGGGTATGAGGTCTGTGAAATTGTGCGCTTGAATCCCGAATTTAGAAATGTTAAAATCATTTTTCTGACGGCCAAAGGCCGTGAAGTTGAAATTGCCAAGGGTATGGCACTGGGGGCCGACGCCTATATCATCAAGCCATTTTCGAATGCAGAAGTTGTCGCCAAGGTCAAAGAGCTTTTAGAAAAAACGCATGAAAAGACGGAGACATAAATTTTGGCAGGCGATTGCATTATCATTTGGAGCTTGGTTGATCGTATGCATTGGTTTCGCAATCTGGTTTAAAACCCAACTCACCTCTCAAGAACACACCTTTTTACTGGGCCTCCTCAAAGACAATTTCGGACCGATTCTCATCCTGGCCGTGTTATTGCTGCTGGTTGGCGTGATGTTTTTAGATATTGTTTTGCGCAAATACATCCGACCCTTGCGTAAAATTACCGAACAAATTTCATTAGTTAATCCCACCAATCCCTCGCACCGCTTTCATATTGAGGGCGCGCAAGAAATTCATCGACTATGCGATCGTTTGAATGCAGGCGCGGCGCATTATGAATCCCTGCTAAATGATATTGAGGGTCGTGTTAACACTGCCAGAGCTCAATCTGAAGAAGAGAAGAATATCCTGGCCTCTATTATGTCGGAACTGCCCGAGGGCGTGATTGTATGCAACCCCGAAGGTCAAATTCTTTTATACAACAACCGTGCAAAGCTGCTGTTGTCGGTAACCGGCAATGACAGCGTTGCTAAACCCGTGCGATATATCGGCCTTGGACGCTCAATTTACGAGGCCTTTAACGAAAATCTTATCCGGCACACCATTGATCAAATAACGGATAAATTAAAGCGTGACGAACCGGATGTGGTTTCGTATTTTGTTTCCCCGGGGGCCGCGGACACACTGCTGCGGGTCGAGGCGGTTCCGGTTTTGACTCACACACGGCAATATTCCGGACTTATTCTGATCCTATATGACATCACCCAGCAGCTCGAATCTCAAAATCATTTAAACCTGACCTTGCAATCCTTTACCCGCGGAATTCGTGCGTCCTTTGCCGGGATTCGTTCGGCTATTGAAACCATTTTGGACTATCCGGATATGGATGCGACTCGCCTCGAAACGCTTAAAAAGATTATCCACAAAGAGTCTTTGAATATCGGCGACATTTTAGAACAGGACCCCACACTGTCCTCTCATCCCATGCTTAATCAGTGGCCGCTGGTTCGGATTTCGGTTCACGACCTGTTTGAAATATTGCAGGCCAGGTGTCGCGATAGTTTGAACCTGAATATCCGAATGCAGGATTTGACATCCGAACATTACCTCAACGTTGACCGTTCTTCATTTTTACTGGCCTTATTATATGTCATTCAACAGATTAAAACAGCCACCGGTGTGAATGAATTAAACTGCCGTTTGACCCCATTGAGGCGTTTTGTGGGTCTGGATTTGCTCTGGTGCGGTCACCCGCTTAAGGCAGATTCTTTGCGCGTCTGGGAAACTCAGCCGCTGGTGTTTGAAAATGAAAGCCTTTCCTTAACACTTAGAGAAGTGATTGATCGTCACAATGGTGAAATCGGTCTGTATGCATCCAGAAGTTTGAAGGATACGTCCTATGTGCGCTTTTTCCTTCCGGTGGTCTACCTGGTTAAACCCGAAAAATCACGATCTTTGACAATTTTGCCGAAAAGTCGCCCCGAGTTTTATGATTTTGATCTGTTTCTGCAAGTCGGTCAAAACCCAGAGCTTGAGAACCGGAAACTATCGGAGCTGACCTATACGGTTTTTGATCTTGAAACCACCGGTTTGAATCCGAAGGAGGGAGACGAGATCATTGCCTTCGGGGCGATTCGAATGGTCAATGGCCGGTTGCTGCAGGATGAACGATTTGAACAGCTGGTAGACCCGCAGCGCTCGGTACCCTGGACATCGGTGAAAATACACGGAATTCATCCCGAGATGCTGCAAGGAAAACCGAAGATCCATGAGGTTCTACCGATGTTCCATGAGTTTGCAAAAGACACCATCCTGGTGGCTCACAACGCTGCTTTTGATATGCGCTTTTTGCAATTAAAAGAAGAACAAACCGGTGTGCGGTTCGTAAATCCGGTGCTGGACACCTTATTATTGTCAGACCTGGTGCATCCCTCCCATGAAGACCATAATCTGGAAGCCATCGCTAAACGACTGGGGGTCCGGATCCTGGCACGGCATACCGCCATGGGAGATGCCATGGCTACCGCTGAAATGTATCTCAGATTTTTACCGCTTTTGGCCCAGCAACAAATTTTTACCTTGCAAGAGGCTCTGGCAGCTTCCCAGAAAACATTTTATGCCCGACAAAAATTCTAGCGGGTGAGGGCGGCTTCGCGGGTGGCCGGCAGCGAAAATGAAAACGTGGACCCATGGCCGGGTTTACTTTCAACCCATATTCTTCCATGGTGAAAATCAATGATGCGTTTGCTGATGGTCAGGCCGATGCCGGTGCCGTATGGCCGGCCTCTGGTGGGGTCGGTAACTTGCTGAAATTTATCGAATATTTTGCTTTGATATTCGGCCTTTATTCCAATGCCGTTGTCCTGGACATCAATCTGCACCTGTTTGGGCGATGATGTCAACCGAATGACAATTTTTCCGCGATCTGAATCGCAAAATTTGGCGGCATTTGAAATCAGATTCACCATGACCTGAACCAGGCGATCACGGTCGCCGGATATCGGCGGTGGATGATCGTTCAGCTCATAATCAATGGTGATGTTTTTATCCTCGACCAGCTGCCGGGTACTGGCGACAGCGTCCCGGATAATTTCTTTGATATCGACTGAAGTAATTACCCAGTTCATCTGGGCGGATTCGATTTTTTCATAATCCAGTACCTGGTTGATCAGACGGGTTAATCGTTCGCTTTCTTTAATGATGATTCCTGTAAAACTCTTGTGCTGATCTTCATCGATGTCCGGATTGGTATGTAAAATTTCAGCCAGCGAGCGTACAGATGTCAGCGGGGTGCGCAATTCGTGGGTGACGGTTGAGATAAATTCGTCTTTGAGACGATCGAGATCCTGCAGGCGGCGATTGGCTTCCTGAAGTTCGGCGGTGGCTTGCTCCAGCTCGCGGCTATAGGCAATCACCTGCTGGGTTTCATCGAGAATGTTCAAAACTTCTTCGATGCCCAAAGATTCTTCTTTGACAACCGATGCAACCATGACGCGGGCTGATGCTGAACCGATGGCACCGGCGAGCAATCTTTCGGTATAGCTGACCAGGTCGGCATCGGCGGTTACCAGGTAATTCCAGCTGAGTTTGCGCTTATCGGCGTAGTCGGAAAGGGCCGCATCTGTGCGGCGCTTGCCTAAAAACCGTATTAACAGAGATTTAAGGTCCGGCAGGTTGGCTGTGCCGCGCCAGAAATGGGATTCGCCGGCTTCGCCGGAATATCTGAAAACATCAACAAACAGGGCGGCCTGGGTATGTTCGATGGCTCGTGGAGGGCTTAAAATAGATGCACCGATATAAAAGCCGATATTGGCCAGCATACTCCAGAAAACCGAATGGGATATACGGTTGAAGTGCTGTAATCCAAATAATTGAAACGGTTTCAGCAGCTCGATGCCGAATGGTCCCTGGGTAACAAAATCCTGGGAGAAGATGCCGGCCTGCGCGAGCGACGGCAGAAAAAGGGTGTAAGTCCAGATCACAAATCCGGCCAACAGGCCGCAGATTGCGCCGGTGCGGGTGCCGCCTCTCCAGAAGATGCCACCCAGCATGGCCGGAGCAAACTGAGCGACTGCTACAAAGGACATCAGCCCGATAGAGACCAGGGCGTAGAATTCGCCGATAATACGAAAATAGACATAACCCAGCAGTAAAACTAAAATGATACTGCTCCTGCGGATAGTGAGCAGTAGTCCACTATAATCCCGGAGGCGGTCCAGAGCTTCAATGGGCAGCCGCAGCAGCACCGGCATGACCAGATCGTTGCATATCATCGTGCTCAGGGCAATGGTTTCAACGATGACCATGCCGGTTGCGGCCGACATACCGCCGAGATAAACAAACAAAGCGAGCAACTGCTGGTGTTCGAGCATCGGCAGTGTGAGGACAAATGTATCGGCATCGACGCTGCCGTCCGGAAACTGCAACACGCCGCTGAATGCCACCGGTAAGACAAAAATATTGATGGCCAGAAGATAGAGTGGGAAAAGCCAGATGGCCTTATTCAGGTGCTCTTCATTGACATTTTCCACCACGGCTATCTGGAATTGGCGCGGCAGAAAAATAATGGCCAGCATGGATATAAAAAGATAGATGCCCCAGTCCGTATAACTGCCACCGCGGCCAGTGATCGTCAGATAATTGCCAAGCGCACCATAGCTGTCGCTGCCGGTTTTCAGGGCACCTGTGGCCAGGTCGGCGGCTTTTTGGAACAGATCACCAAAGCCGTTATGGATGACATAGGTGACAAAAATTCCAACGGTGAGGAAAGCGGCCAGCTTGACAATCGATTCAAAAGCGATGGCCGCAACCAGGCCCTCGTGCCGTTCGGCTGCGTCCAGGTGACGGGTACCGAAAAGAATGGCAAATAAAGCCAGCAGCAGGGCGATATAAAACGCGGTGTCGCCCAATACCGGAAGTTCGGAAAAACTGAATGGTACCGATATATTAGGATAGTGGTTGATCAGCAAAAATCCGGTTGAAATCGCTTTTAGCTGCAGCGCAATATAAGGGATGACACCGATTACCGCAATGATGGTAACGAGACCGCCCAGGGTGGGGCTTTTGCCGTAACGGGAAGCAATAAAATCGGCTATGGAGGTGATGCGATGAACCTTGCTGATGCGGATAATTTTTTGCCAGACCGTCCAGCCTAACAGTGCCATGAGGGTCGGGCCGATGTAAATGGTCAAAAAGCCCAGGCCGCTGCGAACGGCAAGGCCAACGCTGCCGTAGAATGTCCAGGCCGTGCAGTATACGGCCAGAGAAAGGGCATAGATATAAGGGTTGCTGATGATACTGCGGCCGGCATCGGCACGCTTATCACCGTAATAGGCGATGGCAAAAAGCAGGCTCATGTAGCCAAATGAAACAAAAAGTATGACTCCGGTCTTTAACATCGGCTATTGCCCGTTTTTAGCAGAGGGTTTTGATGATGCGCGCCAGCGGGTTTTGGTCGCAATGGCCGCCAGCAGAATTAAAAGTATCCAACCGCTGAATACATACAAAAAAAGCAGTGGAACACCGAAAAGCATGACTTTCAGGTTGAATAGCGACAGCACAGGATAATTAAAAAGAACGCAACCCAGCAAAAATAAACAAACCAAACGTGTATTTTTTCTCGCTTTCAGAGTCATGGATCGCCTCCCGGCTGCTTGGGAAAAAGAAAAGAAAAGAATGATTCCTTTTGAAATTTGAAACGCTCAATTTAGGTATAAATTAATCGGATTAATGTGTCAATTCAGTCCTGCGGTCAAGGCGCGCTGGCAGTTTTAAAATGGCCATTATAATTGGCACATTGAACAAGTTGTGTTACTGTAAACCCATAATTTCGATCAACTGTTTTGCCTCGGGGAAAAGCGCCTATCGTTGGTTGCGGCCAGCAAACGAGAAGCCAGCTTCGAATGAAAAAGCCTCCTATCAGGAGAAGGTATGCAAGATAAAGTACTCACATTTTTGGCCAAACAGGCACCGTTTTCAAAACTGCCTGAAGCTGAACTCAAACAAATCAGTGAATCGGTATCCGCTGAGAATTTTCCCAGCGGGCACAACCTGTCCGTACAGGGTCAAACGAAACTGGATCACATATACATTATAAAGGACGGGTTGCTTGAGCTTTTTTATGAAAGCGACGTCGAAAAAGAACTGAACGGCACTTTGGGGCAGGGCGAAATTTTTGGCGGTATTTCGATATTAATGAATGCCGGCATTTCGGTTCGATCGGTCAAAATTGTCGAGGATGCGACCTTATATTTAGTGCCCCAAAAGGTGTTTCTGGATATCTGTACCCTTCATACTGATTTTTATGAGTATTTCGCTGAGAAGTTTCGCAATCGAATGATGAACAAATCTTACGCATCTGTGGTGGCTGCCGGACAGGTGCTCCATTTTCTGCACGAACTGGCGCCATTTTCGTTTCTACCCGAGGCGAATGTGGAAAAAATGGCGGCCGCGATCTCTATTATCAACTATCCCAAGGATACCGTTTTGTTTGCCCAGGGACGCTCCAAAATAGAGTACCTCTATATAATCCAAAAAGGGGCGGCCGAGCGCTATTTTGAGGAAAATGACCAAAAAACTCTGCGCGGAATGATCGGCGAGGGCGATATGTACGGCGGTATTTCCATGCTGATGAACAAGGGAACCGCCATCCGCACATTAAGGGTTACCGAGGATTCCTATTTCTATATTTTACCCAAAGAGATGTTTTTAGATGCCTGTAATCGGTTTGAGGCTTTTTCCGACTTTTTTACCGATGTTTTCGGCAAACGGATGCTGGACCGGTCCTACGCCGAAATATTAGCCGGCAACCTCAAACCCACCGAACAGACGACCGAGTTTTTTAATTTGCCGGTTGAAACAATTTACACCAAGGACCTGATTTTCTGTGATCAAAATATGCCCATCCGGGCGGCAGCGGCGGTTATGAGCGAACACAACACCAGTTCGATTTTTATTCGCGAACCCAGAGGAGAATTTGTCGGGGTCGTAACCGATAATGATTTAAGAAAAAAAGTTACGGCGACCGGCTTCGATATTTTAAAGCCGGTTTGCGATATCATGACTTCACCCCTGTACATGATTTCCAAACAGGCCCTTATATTTGAGGCTTTAATGGATATGATGCAAAAAAATATCAAGCACCTTGCGGTAACCGGCAATGACGACAAGGTCATTGGTGTGGTCACCAACCGGGATCTGCTGAAGGCTCAGGGGCAGTCACCTTTTTTCGTCATCCGTGAGATTGCCCAGGCCAGATTTATCAACCAGATTGTGCAGATTCACAAGCAGGTTCCGCACTTGATTCAGACCCTGATCAATACCGGTGCTAAAGCCAGAAATGTGACCCGCTTTTTGACAACTGTTTCAGATGCCATCCTGCAAAAAATCATTGAATTCGCCCTCGCCGAATTTGGACCGCCGCCGGTTAAATTTGTGTTTATGATATTGGGCAGCGAGGGCCGAATGGAGCAGACCCTCAAAACCGACCAGGACAACGCCATTGTGTTTGAAGATGTACCCGCTAATTCGCTTAAAGAAGTGACAAAATATTTTTTAAAATTCAGCGATCGGGTCTGTACCTGGCTGGATGAAGCCGGTTATGCCTTTTGCAAAGGCGGGGTCATGGCAAAAAATGCCAACTGGTGCCAGCCGATATCAACCTGGAAAAACTACTTTAAACGCTGGATTCACACGGCTGAGCCGGAAGCGTTGCTGCAAGCCAGCATTTTCTTTGATTTCAGGGCGGGATACGGTGATGGGGACCTTATTGCGCAGTTGCGCCAATATCTGTTTGATGCGCTGGTGGGATGGCCGGGGTTTTTACGCCACCTGGCCGAAAATGCACTGTATTTTACACCGCCGATCGGTTTTTTCCGTAATTTTGTTGTGGAATCCAAAGGCGAGCACCGCGATGCTTTTCACATCAAAGCCGCCATGCAGCCGATTGTCGATTACGCCAGAATATACGCTCTTCAAAACCGAATCGATGAAACCAATACCCATGAGCGGCTGAATCAATTGCTGCTAAAGAAAAAGATCAGTCAGGAGGAGCACAATGAGCTGGAAACGGCCTACAGCTATTTGATGCAGCAACGATTGGTGCGCCAGGTAAAAGCCATCGTTGAGGAAAACGTCGCGCCGGACAATTACATTAAACCAAAAAAATTATCCCGAATCGAACAGACCATGCTGAAAGAGATTTTTAAGCGCATTGAAAAATTTCAGAACAAATTAGGTTTTGATTTCACCGGGATGACCTAACAATAATCCGAAACCCTACTATTCAAGCATTCTGGCAATCAGCCGTACCTTACGTTCTAAGTCTAAAATGTCTTTTAGTAGATCATCTGGAGGATTATCACCGCAAGACGAGAAGATAAAAAAGGCTTCAATCCTTGGGGATTGAAGCCTTTAAGTTTTGTGATGCCGAAGGCCGGAATTGCAAAATGAGTGGATCAGGTCTTTTTGTCAAAAACCCAAAATCAAATACGGGGATTTTAAAAAAGAGGGACATCCTTCTATCTTCATATTTGAATGAAAATGAGCCCATGACGGAGGCAGGTAAACACTTGCCAGCTCATGCCGGAAAACGACAACTCATGACTCCAGGAGGACGGTTCATGGCGTAGAACGACGGCTCATGGGGGGGCTTAAAAGCGGGCATCAGGCGTTAGGCAAAAAAGATAAACGCCGGCACCGGCGTTTGTGCGCTGCCATCGGAGATACATTGTCAATTAGACTCGAATTTGATCACTTACCCCGAGCAAATTCAGAAACAGATGTATTCTTTTTTATTATATTTTTTAATACCCCGTTCGCTTGTGGCGGGGAGCTTCATTATTCTGTAAAATTGCATAAAAACATGGCTGTCCCTTTCTTCGGGGACAGAGACCACCTCGGGTAACCGAGGTAAGGCGCTGGAGGAGCTACTCTTCATTTTCCCCACTCTATTTTCAGCCGATTTGGAGCTAAATTTCGTCTTGACAATACGGTCTTCATCCGGTAAAAAATTATGGATAACCTTGGAATGTTTACTAAATCGAATCGCAAGGATTATGGGAGTTTGATGAAAAAACGTACCGACGACATGGACTCAAAAATCATCGCGCTGTTGGAGCAAAACGGCCGAATTCCGAATACGGTGTTGGCGAAAACATTTAATACATCCGAAACGACGGTTAGAAAGCGAATAAAACGTCTCATTGAAAACAACATCATCAAAATCATCGCCATCCGCAACCGAGCCCGACTCGGGTACAATACATGTGGAAACATTAGGATAAAGGCCGACACTAAGAAAACGACCGCGATTGCAAGTGAATTAAAACAATTTAAAGATATATGGTACATTGCGAAGCTAGCTGGAGATGACGAATTCGATCTGGAATTTTGCGTAAAATCACAGTACGATCTTGACGTTCTGCTTGATAAAATTAATAAAATCGATGGCGTGATCAGCACACGACCCTCAATTCGGCTTCAACTCGTGAAACATCTGGGGGAGTTTATGGCCTCATTCCCCGACAATGGCAGCAACGATTTGTCCAAAGGGTAGCGCTTTGCTAAGGCCCATTTCCGGGGTCATCTCGCTGATACTTTTCCAATCCCATCGATTACGATCTATTTACTCCAATAACCGCCCTTCAAAAAAGCGCTCCTACTGATCAACTGAGAAATGTAGCTTGAGCGGTTTACCGATTTGCCGTTCCGCCTCAGGGTCATTTTAAGCGAACCGCTGAGCCTTGAGCCCGTAAAGGATTGGCTCAAGCGCTCGACGTATCTGTCCGGGCTTCAAGGATCGGTCAATAAAGAAAGTTGAATATCGAAGCAAAAATTGGGGAAAAAAAACGAAAAGCGGGAAAAATAAGTTGACATTCGAATTTTTCTCGTCTATTGATACGTATCAAAACACGCTATATGGCAATGCTCGGTAACACTTCCATCCACATGCAGGTCTCTGCTTGTGGGGCTGTTACAATATGGAAACCCATGTATTTCAATGCGTTATTTGGATCGAATGAGGGTGAGAGCCTCTGGTCGGCAAAACTTTCGGATATAAATAACGCAGATATGGCGACAAAGTCTGGTACTTTGTTTTTCAATCAATTTTAACAATGGAGAATCAAAGCACTTTTCAAAATGTCAGAGGTTCGTGGATCGCTACTGTTAATCGCAACAAAGGAGGTGTTTCATGGTTGAAGAGAAGCAAGCATTGCGAAGGGTCATGGGCGGCATATTCTTGTTCGCAATGGCCGCGGGGTCTATCATCGGGCCATGGCTGGTAATGATGCAGTGGTGGATATCGCTTTCAGGGCCGTCCATTGCGTTCGCTTTCGTTATCACGGGGCTACTTTGTATTCCAATCGGGCTGGTGTACGGTGAACTGACAAGCATGTTGCCACATGTGGGGGGGCCGTTTGTGTTCATTCACAACGCGTTCGGAAAACAAGCATCTTTTTGGGGTGCTTGGAGCCTGATGCTCGCCTACTCGACGGTAATCGCATTTCAACTTTACGCCATCGGAGGGCTCATCTCTTACCTTTGGTGGCCGGAAATGCCCCATTGGGCGCTGGTTATCATCGCCATTGCGCTTTGCTTAATCCTTTATGCAATGAATTCACGCGCATTGAGCTTAAGTGCCACGGCCCAGTTCATCATGTTTCTGGTTCTGGTGGTCATCGGGTTTGGAACCATGATTGCGTTTGTTACCCATTCGACCTTCACCACCGCGCACTGGACACCGTTTTTCCGGACAGGGGGAAGTGGTTTTCTGACGGCAACCGCCTTGATGGTGACCATGTACTTCGGATTCGAGCTGATACCTCAGTTTGCTGAGGAATCGAAATATCCGGTCAAAAAATTGTGGATACCCCTCATTGGATCGATCGTTTTTTGCATCGTCTTTTATGCCGGATTATGCATCGTAAATTCCGGCATGTTGCCATTTGATGAATTATTGAAGATGGAGATGACCAGCGCCACACTCCTAAAAACCCATTACGGTGTCGGTGCGCAATACGCCATGGCCATTGCTACCCTTCTGGCCTGTTTTACGTGCCTGAACGGTTTTTGGCTTGGATCTGTACGTCTTTTGTACAGTATGGGCAAAGCCAGAATCCTGCCGCGCTGGTTTGATCGGTTGAACCAATATGATGTTCCAAACACGGCAAACCTGGCTATTCTTCTCATCGTATTTGTCTTTATCGCCATTTCGGGCACGCGTTGGCTCGAATTGCTCTTCACCTTGATGGCGTGTGGTGTCGCCATTTGCTACATCATCTCTTGTATGGCGCATATCCGGCTCAGAAACAAACACCCCGAATGGCAACGTCCTTGGAAAGCACCGGGGGGCAAAGCCATGGGTGTCTTCGCGGTGATCTGCGGTGCGGTGATGCTCTTTTACACCTTCAAATATTTCGATCTGACCCTTTGGGTCATGTTCGCCATCTACTTTATCGGCATCGGTGGGCCGGTGTGGCTTTTTTTGAGATATGAACAGAATAAGTATCCCGACGAATATCAGATCAACGTGCCCGCCGGTACCGTTGAGGATTAGAAGCAAGCCGCTTATTGAACCCGGTGATGGCGGATTAACGCCACCGTGGCCGGTGTGACCGTCTTTGTCCCAGACGGAGAGAGGACGGATCGGTCCAAACAGGCGCTGTGCGCGTCTTGAGCCGAATTCAAATTGAAAACAAGACCGAATCAATAACAGAAATGGAGACGGGTAGATTGGGTATTTGGCCGTCGCAAGAGGGAATCACATTTATGCAGGAGGTTGACGATGAAAAATCGAGATTGTTTTTCCTTACCAAGTGAATGGATTACGGACGAAAGCAGGCAAATCGTCCAAAGCTGCCGCGAGATCGTCGAAAAGGAGATCTTTCCGATTCGAACCCAGCTTGACGAGGACTGGAAAGATCACAAGCTGTATGAGAAGCTGCTGAAAAAGCTCATGCTAGATTTCGGCTGGCAGTGCGCACCCTGGCCGAAGGAATACGGTGGATTCGAGTTGGACACGATTACCTACTGCCTGTGCTTGGAGGAGATGGATCGCGGTGATTCCGGTTTGGCCACGGCGGCGGATTGCGGCAATTGGGCCTTTCTGCCGATTTTCGCGCCGTATCCCAACGAGGTTTTGATAAAAAAATTCGCCCCGCTGGCCTGCCAGACCGAAAAACTTTATATCGGTTGCGCCGCCATCACCGATGAGCGTAGCGGATCGGATGTGGAAAACATTGATGGGACCCACGGGCAGTATATCTCCACCACCGCCGAGCTTGACGGCGATGAGTGGGTCATCAATGGCCATAAGCTGTGGCCGACCAATTCCGGCGGTGTGGCCGATCTGTTCGCCGTGTTTTGTACGACCAACCCCGGCGTACAAGATGACGAAGCGTTTGCCATCATCTATGTGCCGGCGGATACCCCCGGTGTACGCCAGGGCGACCCCTACCAGAAGGCCGGCATGTCGGGTGACAAAAATGGCGACGTCTGGTTTGAGAATGTCCGCGTGCCCAAGGAAAACCGGGCCAACTTAAGACCCGGCGATGATGCCACGGCCGCCAGGTTGTTCATGAACGCCGGCAACATCGGCGCCTCGGCCCAGGCGCTAGGCATCATGCGCAACTGTTACGAGCTGGTCAGGGAGTGGTGTGACAAGCGTGTCGTTGGCGGAAAGGTACTGAAAGAACATAGCATGACCGCGGGGGTTTTGGCGGACATCGCGATGATGATCGAAGTCGCCCGCTCCGACACCTATATGAAAGCGCGTATGATGGATAACCCCGAAGCCTATGGGATCGATCCGGCCGGGAAGGAATTTTTGGCTAAAACCAGAGCGAACAAGCTCTTTGTGACCGATCAGATGACCATCATCATCAACAAGGCCATGGATCTGATGGGCTCCCACGGCTATGCCCGGGAAGGCCATATCGAGAAACATTGGCGCGACAGCAAGATTATCAGTCTGTGGATGGGCGGCCGCGGTTTGGCCAAGTTGGATATCGCACGCTGGTTTTACGATTGTAAAACCTTTTAAATCCGATAATATTCATTACCATAAAGCGATTACCATGGCGGGGACGGTAACGCACCCACCCAAAACAAGGGTGCCACCCCCGCCATGGGATACCGATATTGGGGGCGTCATAACGCCTATGGCTAAGCGGGCGAAGTTTACCGGGTGTAAGCTGCTTAAGCGGTCTTTCCAAGTCGCCGGAACGAGAGCTGGTCTATTGTAACCGCATGCTACCGCTAAAAAAAGGAAAACCGAATAACGGGAGGAAGACAATATGAACCAGGCAATGACCTCTAGGGAGCGCTTTTTAGCGGCGATCAATCAACAAGATGTGGATTATATGCCCACTTGCGGTCCCTTTCAAGCATGTTGGGCGCTGGGTGAAAGCCAGATAACGGTAGCAGAATGCATCGCGAAACCTGAATTGGGTGCTCAAGCGCAGTTGAAAGTGATCCAAGAATGCGATTTCGACGGCCTTGAGGTGATGTGGGATTGGCTGTCGCCGGCTGAGGCACTTGGATGTGAAATCCAGATGCCGGAGCTGGGCGCGCCCATTACGATGGGACACGTTATCGACGATCATGCGTCTTTGGCGAAACTTCAGATTCCTGACATTGATCGTGACGATCGATTGAAAAGTTCCGCCCAATCCGCCCAGATACTAATCGATCAACTGGGCAAAGAGCGCTATCTGTATTGTACCGCCGTAGCTCCGTTTACATTGGCCGGCGAGATCAGAGGCGTTGAAAATCTCATGCGCGATTGTTTCAAAAACCCCTCGCTGGTGAAAGATATTCTTCAATTCACGACCGAAGTGCTGACCGGCTACTATGAGTATCTGACCACCTTGGACGTGGACGGAATTTTTATTTGTGATCCCACCGCGTCCGGTTCATTAATATCCCGAAAAGTCTTCGATGAGTCCGCCAAACCCTATATCAGCACTATTGCCGATCTGGTCAAAAAAACCGGTAAACATGCGTTTATCCATATTTGCGGAGATATCTCGGATCGTTTGGAAAGCATCTTGGATATCGACCATGACGTGCTTTCGGTCGATTCGTACGTGGACCTTGAGTATGCCAAGAGTCTCACCGGCGAAAAGGTGGCGACCCTCGGCAACATCGATGTGGCCAATACATTGTACATGGGGACGCAACAACAGGTGAAAGATGAGATCCTGACGTGCATGAAAAAGACCGGCGGCAGAGGCCATATCCTGGGCGGCGCCTGTGATATCGCGCCAGAAAGCCCCATGGCGAACATGGCAATCTGGAAAAAGGTGATAAGGAATAATGGGTAAAAAGCGGAAAAATACCTTTTTCAGGGCGGCGCCTTCCTTTTTTACCCCTCCAGACAATCGAGATTCCAATACCGGATGAAACCGTATTGTCAAGACGAAATTTAGCTCCAAATCGGCTGAAAATAGAGAATTCCCCTGTTCCGGCTACGGCGCTATTCCTTAAAAGTAGGCCTCTACGGGATAATCCGAGTCCTCAATGAATGCAATGACCTGCATAGCACCGGAACACTTTGGACAGATGCGAGGATCCAGTTCGTAGATCTTCTGTATCAACCGTGCCCAGTTTTTTCGGAAAGTCTTGTCGGTCAGTTCCGGTTCCAGGATGTAGGGAATGTTATCGTCAGCGCCAGCCTTTACGAATACTGACCCAGAATTACGACTCAAAAAAGGGAGGTAGCAGTGAAATTTATAAAGGTGAATATGGCGACAGGATCTGTACGTTCGGAAGATGTACCTCAGGCATATGACGGTTTGGGGGGCCGGGGATTTACCTCCATCATGATCAACGATGAGATCCCGCCCACCTGCGATCCCCTGGGGCCGGAAAACAAACTGATTATCGCTCCGGGTTATTTCAGCGGAACATCTTTGGTGAACTCGAGTCGACTCTCCATCGGTGCAAAGAGTCCCCTGACGGGTGGGATTAAGGAAAGCAATGTCGGTGGTACGGTAGCAGCAGATCTGGCGCACCTTGGGGTCACAGCCATCATCATTGAGGGCACGGCACTCAAGGGTGAATATTACATTCTGAAAATCGATATTGACGGGGAGGCGAAACTGATTGACGGAAAAGCGTATAAAGGCATGCGGACCTATGACCTGGTATCAAAGTTAAAGGAATCCCATGGAGACAAGATCAGTATAACCTGTATCGGTCCTGCCGGGGATCAGCAACTAACGGCTGCTTCCGTGCAAACCACCGATGTCGATGGCAGACCTTGCAGGGCAGCAGGCCGCGGTGGGTTGGGAGCGGTTATGGGCTCGAAAGGTTTAAAAGCGATTGTCGTCGAAAGGGGCGGGAAACTCACGGATGCGCTTGCTAAACCGGATGCGTTTAAAAAGGCTGCTAAAAAATACGCCAAAGCCGTGAAAGATGATGAATTCACGGAAACCCTGGCGGAATTGGGATCTGCCGTTCTGGTTGCACCCATCAATGCCGTCGGCGCGTTTCCGACCTGCAATGCTCGTTCAGGGCAGTTTGAGGAAGTTGAAAAGATCACCGGCGAAACCCTGGCGGAAACCATCAAGGCGCGCGGCGGCAAAACGACCCATATGGGCTGTGCACAGTGCATTATCCGCTGTTCCAATGAATATGTCGATAAAGAGGGGAAATTCGTGACGTCATCCCTGGAATATGAAACCATCTGGTCTATGGGTGGGATGCTCGGCAACAGCGATTTAGATGCAATTGCAAAGCTCGACTTTCTTTGTGATGACATCGGATTGGACACGATCAGCACTGGTGTGGCGGTTGCTGTGGCCATGGACGCCGGTTACAAGGCATTCGGTGACGGTCAGGCCGCCATCGAAATGGTGGAAGAAGTTGCAGAAGGGACGGAATTCGGTAAGATTCTTGGAAACGGTCCTGCTGCCGTCGGTAAGCATTTTAACCATGACCGGGTTCCAGTTATGAAAGGACAGAGTATGGCAGCATATGATCCCCGGGCGATTCAAGGAATGGCTGTGACCTATGCAACGACACCCATGGGAGGAGATCACACAGCCGGCTGGGTTGTAGCCGATAACCTGGAGTATTTCGGTGGCACGCTGGACCGTTTTTCAGCGGAAGGTCAGGTAGAGAACTCCCGCAAAAGCCAGATTCATATGGCTGCCGTAGACACCGTCGGCATTTGTGACTTTGCGCAGAGTGGTTTTAGTGCAGGTCTGGCCAATGTTTGCAAGATGGTGGAAGCAAAGTTGGGCCGGCCGTTTGGTGAAGACGATTGGACGGCATTGGGAACACGGATACTCAAAGCCGAGAGGGCATTTAATCGAAACGCCGGATTCACCAACAAAGATGATCGGCTGCCAAAGATGTTTTATGAGGAACCGTTGCCGCCGCACAATAAAGTCGTTGTTATCAGTGATGAAGAAATGGATAAGACATTTGATTTTTAACGGATAAAGGGAGATGAAAGTAAAAGTACGCCTGTTCGGCACATTGGGGAATCAGTTTCCTAATCATGATTCTCTGAAAGGATTCGAGATCGAGCTTCCAGAAGCGGCGAATGTCGCGGATCTTATCGACCATCTGAAACTTCCAAAATTGAAAGTCGGAATCGTTTCCGTCGACGGGCAGTTAGTTAAATCTGAGAGGAACCTAAAGGAAGGAGACTTTGTTCGTATTTTTCAACCGATCTTTGGCGGATGAAGCCTCCTGATTGAATGTTTTTTAAGGGTAAAATGGAGGCGCTAAGCTTAAAAATCGACCCCATTTTTAGCTCTTTTTCCAAATTATCAATTATCTACGGCGACCCCTAGCCTAAGGCGCAGCCTTTAGGACGTCGCCTTGAGTGCTTGGTTCGGTGCAAATCTAATTATCTTCTCGAACCATTATCAGTAACACCTCTAGCTCATAGGGGCTGGAAGTTTGAATCGAGGGGATTCGATCGGAAGGATCATGCGAGTAACCGATCTTGATTCGATCGTTTGCTTTCAGAAAATAGATCATGCCAGTTACTCCCCTGCATCTAACAATATTAGATGGAAAATTTTCCACCTATTTGAATATTATGTTAAAAAGGCGGAAACAGTCTATCCTAAGAATTTGAATTTGAACATCTTCCCATTATTCCGGTACAACGTCAACTTTTGATATATTGAGATG
>PVMK01113925.1_pt1 | contig 20726 bp, 15 predicted proteins | sample 1853481 | NCBI WGS metagenome assembly PVMK01 (sample SAMN08533507, study PRJNA380276) | Marine sediment metagenome, whole genome shotgun sequencing project.
CGAGGGGGATAAGCATGCGCAAAAAAAGATTTCAGGGTGAGACAGGTTGGTGAAAATCAAGATTGTTGGGGGTTAAAAAATGCGCCGCTGGTTTATGGTTATCAGTTGCTGTTTTGAAGCCGGAGTTATGGAGTGCTGGAGTATTGGTATAGGCGTGGAATATATTCGATTTTTTTCTTCCAACACTCCATCCCTCCAATACTCCGGTGAAGAAGAAGTATCCCAGTCAGATAACGCCGGATTGTTGGTTTAACCAACAGTCGTGATTTATACCTTTGCGAGATCTTTAATGAGAACTATGACCAAAGTACAAAATTTCAAACTCTTTTAGAAGCGAACGCAAGGTTTGGACGTTGGCGAGATCAATGCTCTGCTTGCATTTCATTGCTGCCTGAAGCATTTTGTGCAGTACGGACAGCTTATCAATGTATTTTTCTGCATCCGGTCGTATGCGCTGTGTCATAAAGTACTGGGAGACTATCTGCTGGATTTTGGTGGCATGTTCCTCCTTGTTGGAAATCCATCGAACCAGTTGATTGTAATTCACCGGATTTTGCTTGCTCAGCTCGGCGATTTTTTTCATGGATTTTTCGATGGTGACCGTATGCTCATAGATCAAATTCGTCCTCAATTCATCGTCATAGATGCCGCAGGGAATCTCACAATGGGCAGCGACATTGACAGCCGTGATAAACAATAAGAAAAAACCGGCCGCTAACGAAGTGATAATGGTCCTCATGATTACCTCCTTATGATTCTTTTTTTGTCCCTTCCGAGCAAAAGCAACTTAGCGCTTAACTTATGATTTCTACCACCCCACAATAGCGCTAAAATTAGCATTGTCAAGGAAAAATAGTTTCCAAACTTTGAGATGTATTCCTTTCTTATTCTTTTATTTTTTACCGGTTTAATCGTAAGCGTTCACGGGTTCAAAGGTTCAGGGGTTCAGGGTTCCGCTCTTGTCCCTGGACTACATTTGCGATGCTTATTTACGAGAAAAACGTCAGCTTCGTCAAGGCTAATTCAAGATTTGGAGCCCAATTGACAATTATGTGGGAAAATGGTAATAGTTCACCGCAAGACGCAAAGTAAGTATTAGCAATACCATAATTTTAAACTATAGCGTAGTTCAACCACTGAGACACGAAGGCACAAAAAAGGACTATGAAAAGAATTCACCAGCTATCATTTTATTTTTTGTGTTGGACTGTCTTTTGTGCGACCGGACCCGCCAATGCCTCCAATGAAATTACCCGGGTTTGGAATGGAAAAATCATTATTGAGGCGCGCGATTCGTTCCTGATTGAAATTTTCAGAGAATTATATGATAAATATTCGATAGAAGTTTCGGGGTTGGAGAGCAGAGAAAGTGATAAGATTACCTTTTCGTTTGAAGCCGGCACAATGGAATCATTGCTGAGAGGTCTGCTGCGGCATCTTGGTGTCAAAAACTTTGCCATCGAATTTGCTGATGCTACACTGACACGTATCGTGGTGGTGCCGGATGCGATCAGCGATATTGCCCCATCCGAAAAAGCACAACCGGATCAGGGAAATCAGATAGATTCGGTAAGCGTTGCTCAAATACAGAGCATCGTAGAGTTTTCTCAGGCGGAATCACTGGATTTGACAGCAGGGGATATCATCATTGAATATGACGGTGTCCGCATAACCAGCGCCCAACAACTTGTAGATGAGGTTGAAAAAAAAGCTGATCACAGTCAGGTAGAAATGATCGTGATCCGGGAGAAAAATCCGATGCAGCTGATTCTTGCCGGAGGTATTATCGGTGTAAGGATAATGACGAAAGAAATTTCGCAAGAAGAAATAAATTCCATCTTTTAGCGTAGGCGTTCACGGGTTCAAAGCCCGCCCTGGTGCGACTCGTGGCATGATTCCAAACCTATGCTTGAGTAAGCTTAGACTGTACTTTCCCATGTATAATGCCGATGATCGGTCTGGGCCAGGGGTTCAGGGGTTCAAGGTTGCATTTTCGTCTCTGGACTGCATTTGGGATGCGTATTTACGACAAAAGCGTCAGCTTCGTCAGGCCTAATCCAAGATTTGGAGCCAAATTAGCAATAATTTGGGGAAATGAGCATTTTTAACGAGGACTTCGGGTCTTTAACCTTTTTTAGGGTTTAATTCCCCGCAGCTTGCTGCGGTAAAATCGACAAAATCCTTTGAATGATACTCCGCGGCTTGCCGCGGGGCAGTTCATTGCCTTTTTTGTCCTTAACGCTGAACGTTGAACCCTGAACCTGTGAACGGTTACACCCGTCACAATAAGAGAAATCAGACCGGGCGAAACCATTTAAACGACCGTTGCCCTTGAATGGTCTCCTCACAAGTTTTGGGCATGATTTTCAGCAGAGACATCAGTATTCGGTAAGGCCAAGCTCCCGGCAGCGAAAATATGATTTGTCGACCGATGCGTACATATTTGAGCTCTGAGATGATGACTCGATTTAACTGACGGGCGTATCTTTTTAAAGCTGCCGGCGGCGCATGATAAGATTGTATGACAGCCTCAGCTGCCAGTTGTGCACTTTTATGTGCATAGTAGATGCCTTCTCCCAGCAAGGGGTCTGCCAGACCGCAGGCATCGCCCAGCAGCAATACATTTCCGTTTCCGGGAGTCGTAAGATAGTTGCCATAGGGCAAAGCATGGCTTGCAGGGGCGGGGATATCCTCCCGGGAAATATGAATTGAGTCCAGGAAGGCTGCGTAACCATTTCTCAGTAATCTACCTGCTTTAGCGTTCAACCCGCAAATGCCTATCACCCGGAAATGCTCACCCGGAAAACACCAGGCATATCCCCAGGGAATATGGCCGAAGTATATCTGGGGGTAATCAGGAATCCCGGGTGCCTGCCGGCTTGGTACAAAAACTTCCAAAGCGGTGGCCAAATTTAATTTCCGTTCAGCCTGAATGAGGTTCTTTGAGGCCAGCAACCCTCTCACTTTGCTGATTACACCGTCGGCACCGAGAATGAATCTTCCGAAAAATTCACACCCCTTGTCAGTTGAAATTTTGCCCCCCCAATTAAAACAATCAAAAGAGATGACTTTTTCGCCGGATCTGAACTCAGCGCCTGCCCGGCAGGCCATATTTAGCCAGAAAAAGTCATAAGCGTTTCGCTGCACGAAATGAAAGGGATGATCCAGTCGGCCCTTGATTGAAATGCCGGTGCTGCTGACGACCCGGTATTTAATACTGCTGCAGGTGATTATCTGTTCAGATATCAGAAATTCAATGCTTGTTTGGAAGATGCTTTCCAGTAGTTTCACGGTTTTCCATGTCAAGAGCCCGCCGCAAAGTTTATCTCTGGGGAAAGTGCTTTTATCGAGAATCAGAACCTTAAAACCCTTTGACGCCAGCAAATATGCTGCGGTGGATCCTGCGGGTCCCGCTCCTATTACGATAGCGTCGAAGCTGTATTTGCGATTCATAGTACAAATCTCGTAAAATGCTAGAAAGATAGGTTTTTTTTGGACATTATCGAGCGTAGTGAAGCCTTAAATATTCAATTTGCAATCTTCAATCTTCAATGTCAGGTGTTCTAGGGGAGAATATCCTATTAAATTAATAAAATTATTTCAACGGTCGAGTGTAGATGAACCGGGTTTACTTTATTATTATTTTAAATATTAATTTATTAATTTCTAAGATAAATTTAAATAATTATCGGAAAATTTAAATAAAATAAAATAATTTGCTTGAAATAAAGAAAAAAATATTATAATAATGTATGTATGGGTCAAAAAAAGACATTTTCCACCAGACTTGATGTAAATTGCCTCAAAGCTTTGAAGCACCTTGCAGTGGATGAGGATAAATCCATTGGCGTACTTTTGGAGGAGGCCATCGACGACCTCATTCAGAAATATAAAAAAAAGGAAAAAATGATAGGTTAAATCTGGTGAATTATGGGTATTTGGCAAGTCTTGGCACCAAAAAATATTAAAAATTTGTAGGGACCAAGGAGAAATATGAAAATGCCAGCAACCAGCAGTAGATATTATTTAGAGGAAGAACAAAGTTGTGTTTATGACGGTGGGGACAATGGTCGCGACGGTCTTACCGTCGAGTGTATTTGTCCGAAATGCGGCATCTCCCATAGAATGAAACTGCTTTGGAGCGGACGAGGAAAGCCTAAGAAATACTGCCAGCCCTGCAAAGGCTTTGTTTCAAGTATGGAAACCATAGATTTTTGCGGCATTCCGGCAGATGTACACAAGAACATTGAAAAAGCCGTTTAGCGGACTCGTATTTCCCGCGCTCAGCCTCCGGTTTTTGCAACGTTAAGAATAAAAAGCCGCAGTCCGCGATTCAGGCTGAAGCCCTATGTCGTGGTTTAAATGCCTTGAACAGGGATGCATCCAATATCGCTTGATAACCGGTCAGACGTGCCACAATTTCACCATTGGAATCGGAAAATGTGAAATCTCCCCGCATTTTGCGGTTGGTAACTTCACTCACCTCCATCACCGCTGTTACACCCTCAGCTGGGAATTGATGCCGATACTGACGATATGAGGTCACGTAACTTGGCAGTGAGACAGTTTCTTTTTCTTCAAAACACCATAGAATTGCCATCTGGAAAGCACAATCCAGCACCAGGGGATCGGCAATCCATTGATCCCTCAAGGGGGAAGCAATCCATTCCCTCGGTCCGGGCGCCGATGAAATATGGGCCACCATTCCGCGGGATGAACAGCTGACAATTTTGCGAATTCCGCGAAGCTGCAAGCCGTGAAAAAGAATTTCATCATAGACGTCCTGGATATTTTTTGTATAAGCCCCGGCAATCATAGCCTTGGAGAATTGATAAGGAGGAGCCGGAACCAGATGATCACTTAAAATGGCCCTGGCTCGCGAATGGATCACATCCTGTCCGGTCTCTTGGCCGCCTCTCAATTCAACTGCCACTTCATAAAATTCGCCGTTCTTTTTGAGTTTACCGGCAAACAGACGGATATGGTATTTCTCATGCTCCAGGCGAATTCCTTTGAGAACTTGAATATCATCCAGACCATGCAGGATCAGCCCGGGGTTTTGATGCAGAGCGCCATGGGCAAACCATTCCGTCATCAGTGCCAGTGGCACCACCGGTTTGTCGTCAATGATATGGGACTTCAGCACAGGATATTGCGAAATATCGATTTCACGTTCAAAGCATAGTGCAAGTTGCTGTTTTTTAATGACCGCTGGAGATTTCACCAGTGCCGGCCGCCTCAATTCTTTGCGGTCTTCTATTTCGGCTCCGATGACAACTTCCACCGCAGCATTTTTGCCCGCCATCATTTCATGAATCAGGCACCTGGCTCCCTCCTCAGTAGGAATCAGATGGATGCCCCTGCGTTCAAACTCGCGTCTCAAACCCGGTGTCACCATGCCGCCGTCCCATGGTCCCCAGTTGATTGCGATAACCCGGCAACCATCTCTGCTGGATGATTCGGCCTGAGCGATCTTGTTTAACGCTTCATTGGCCATGGCATAATCCACCTGTCCTTTGTTGCCGAATCGTGCGGCGACTGAGGAAAAAACCACCAGATATTTTAAGGAATCATTGCGCGTGGCCTTTACCAGATTTTGCAATCCCCTGACTTTGGTATCGAAAACCCGCTCAAATTGAGCGGGAGTTTTATCGATGATCAGGCGATCTTCCAGCACGCCGGCACCGTGGATGATCGCGGCGATGGGACCGTGATCCCGGCGGATGGCATCAATAATTGTACGGACGGCTTCAAAATTACGTATGTCCACCGAGTAATAATGGACATCCGCTCCGGTTGATTTTATGGCCGCCAGGTTTCGGCTGATTTCGCGATGGGTCATGGTACTTTTGTATACTTTTTCTATTTCAGCCGGCGATGACGTTTTGTCCTTAAATTCGTTTGCTAAAATGGCTTTTTTCATCGTGGCTTCATCTTCCAGGGAAGACAGCCACAGTGGCTCAGCCACGGGATTCGGCGATCTGCCCAACAGAACCAGGCACGGTCCGGCATGTCTTGCAAGTGTCAGCGCTGCGGCGGAAGTAATTCCCCTGGCGCCGCCGCTGATGACGACCACATCGTCGGCATCCAGATTTATCTGACCGGCGGGATAGGGCTTGGACTCCAGGGTTAATGTAAACCGGTGTTCCGAACCAAGGCCGATTTCCACCGGCCCCGGAGTCAGGATTTCCTTTACAACAGCCACCGCAATTTTACGGTGCTCCGAGCGGTTCGCGGCGATGTCAATGGCATGGCAGCAAACATTTTCCCATTCGATGGCGGCTGTTTTCGCCAGTCCGGCCAGTCCGCCCTGCACGGGATGAATGGTTTCCTTCTGCTTGAATCCAAAGGCGCCGTCCATACGGCTGACGGTCGCAAACAAAGTGTCGCCTTCATTTGCGGCAGCCAGCAGATTTGGCGCCAGATGTTTGGCCAGTGCGAACGCATCTTTCAGGTCTTGTTCCATTTTATGAGATTCAGGATCCTGGACAATTATCAGACCTGCCGCTTCGGCAAACTGATTTTTATGTTTCGATCCAGCCAGATTGATTATTGCGGTATTTATACCGAGTTTTGCCAGTTCTTCAGCGATGTTTTCGGACAGACCGGTGTTATCTTCCGTTACAAAGACCGTTTTGTCATCGGCGATTTTTAAGGGGGAGGCAAAAACTTCAGGCGTTTCCACCACCGTTACCACATTTCGGGGAATTTCTAATACATCCGGATCGGGTAACGGCAGGTCGGATCTGTCCGATGCTTCGGGGCCATTGTCGGCAGCGGTGGATAGAATTGTCACCTGTGCCGCACCGGATTGTTCCCGGGGGGCTTCGGGGGTTGAGGAGTTAGCGAGATATTCAGATATTTGTCCCAAGGTCTTCAATGTTCCCATGATTTCAGGGGAAATCGCGGGTAGATCCGGCATTTGTTCTTCAAGGGCGGATAGGATTTCCACCCTTTTGATGGAATCAATTCCCAGCTCCGCCTCGATATCCATGTCCAGGCCCAGCATTTCCACCGGATATCCGGTCAGCCGGCTGACGACCTCCAGCATCGTTTTCACGATTTTGTTCTGAGGATTATCGGAGGGGTTGGATATTTTTTCTTCAATTAGATTGGGTGGGTCTTGAATGATGTCATCAACCGGGTTTTGAATTATTTGTCCGTCATTGGATCCCACAATGAATTCGACAATTTGTCCCAGCGTTTTGAGACTGCCCATGATTTCAGGAGAAACCGTGGGCAGATCCGGCATTTGTTCTTCAAGGGCGGATAAGATTTCCACCCTTTTAATGGAATCAATCCCCAGCTCCGCCTCGATATCCATGTCCAGGCCCAGCATTTCCACCGGATATCCGGTCAGCCGGCTGACCACTTCCAGCATTGCTGTTTCAATTATTTTTTGATCCGGTTGAGATGGATCGGGTTCTTTAATTTGAGAATCACTATCGGCTATTTCCGGCGCATACCCGTTTGCCGCCCCTTCATGAAATTCGGGTTGGACCGGGGAGGGGAATATTTTCCGGGCATTCAGCGCAGGCCCGGTTCTTGTGGGGATGACAAAATTGTCGATGTCTGAGGTTGTGACATCAATTTCCTGCTGCTGCGGTTCATGGGTTGGCTCGGGCCGATATTGGGGGATGGAAGCCGGTTGGATCGGTTCCATACGGATACCCAGTGATCTTTCCGCCAGACGCTGGGTATTTTTCATCATTTCCTGCAATGTGCGATTGGCCTCGGTTTGCGATTCCAAAAACTTCCGGTGCGTCCGGGCCGTTTCAGACTGAAGGTGCTGCATCGATTGCAGACCCTGGGAAACCACCTTCAAAGCATCCAGGATAAGTTCTGATTGAATATTGTCGTTTCTGTTCATGATGGTTTTATGGTTTGGATCGTTTAGACGGTTTAGTTCGTTTGGATCGTTTGGATCGTTTTGATCGTTAAGTTCGTTTGGATGGTTCAGATGGTTTAAATGGTTGGAGGCTTCCGTTTTATATCCGCTGTCCTCCGGCTTCCGATTCCTGTCGGCTGTTTTCAATCTGCTGCTTTCGGTCCTCTGATTTCCGTCCTGTGTCATCTGATTTCTGTTTGCTGCCTTCTGCTCTCTATAATTGGTGCCGCTCAAAAGCACATTCATGCGCGGTTTTCGGGCCGATGATAACGGGTTTTCCCATCCGGTTAGCGTCAACGGATAACCAATGGATGCAAGACGACCAAGCAATCTGGCAAGATCAGCAACACCGTGTGCTTTTCCGATCGAAGCATCCAGCGCCACAGCCTCAAAATTGCGATCCTGCAGGATGGCTGAAATCAACCCGGTCAGGACCGATTTGGGTCCGATTTCCACAAACGTCCGCACCCCGGAATTGAACAGATTTTCAATCTCATTGACGAAGTCAACAGGACGGGCCAAATGGTTGCCCAACAGTGTCCGGGCTTCATCCGGTTCGGTGGGATATGCTTCTCCGGTTGTATTGGAAAATACTTTGACGGCAGTTGGATTTATTGGCACCTTTTTTAATGCATCTAAAAAAGGCCGAGCGGCATCTTTAACCAGTTCACTGTGGAAAGCCGTCGAAACCGGCAACCGAACGGTATTGATTTTCTTTTTTCTGCAAATTTTTTCGATATCAATTATGGCAGATGTCGTACCGGACAAAACCCCCTGGCGGGGACTATTGCGGTTGGCGATAACAATTTTCTGAGTTGAATGTTCTACCAGGGCTTCCAGTTCGTCCAGTGGTGCCTGCACGGCCAGCATGGCGCCTTCGGGTGCATTGTGATTGGCTCCGGCCTCTGCCATGAGGCGACCGCGGGTGACCGAAAGCTCCGCCAGGGCCTGTTCATCGATCCACCCGGCCGCGCACAGCGCCGTCAACTCTCCGAAACTGTGTCCGCAGGTGGCATCGGGGTTAATTGCGAACTTCTGTAACGTTTTCAGCATCGCCAGGCTGACAGCGCCGATAGCCGGTTGGGCAATATCGGTTCTTTTTAAGGTTTCTTCCTGCCTTTGCCGTTCTTCTGTCGTATGCGCTGTCGGTGGATAGATTAGATCGGTAAGAAGTCCCGGGCTTTTAAATTTTTTATTGGCATCCTCCATGACCTTCATGGCCTGGGGGAATGTGCAGACAAAATCCCGCCCCATTCCAAGGTACTGGCTTCCCTGTCCCGGAAAGACAAAAGCAAGTTTTCCCGGCTTTTCTCAGGACCGCCGATGTAGATATTTTTCAGATTCAGAGAATCACATCTGTCTGAGGAATTCAGTGCGGACAATGCGCGGTTGAAAAGATCTGATTGTTGAAAATTATGTTCATGAACCATCAAAAGGCGATGGGAATGCTCGGCTGAAAAATTTTTACGGGATTCAGCCGCCCGGATCCTAAACTGATCATCGGATAAACCGTTCACCACATCGTCCTGATAGGCTTTGACACTGCGGATTAGTTCATTTTTCCGTGCAGCGGAGAAGGCCATAATTTCAATGTTTCCGTCCCAGGATATTTCTGTCTTGGCCGGGAGGTATTCTTCAAGCACAATGTGAAAATTGCTGCCGCCAAAACCAAACGCACTGACGCCCGCCCGGCGAGGATGGCGTTTCCTGAAAACCAGGGCCGGGTGGATGAATTCAAGTAAAAGTGACTGTTCTCGATATCCAGATCCGGATCCGGTGTTTCCGCTTTCAACGTGGGCGGCAATACTTTATGATAAAGGCCAAGGGCCGCTTTGATTATACCGGCGGCGCCGGCGGATGCTTTGGTATGACCGATCATGGATTTGACGGAACCCAGGGCGCATTTGTTGCCGTTGGCGCCGGATTCTTCAAATATCCGGTTCAGGGCCTTGAATTCCACTTTGTCGCCCACCCGGGTGCCTGTACCGTGGGCTTCGATCAATCCGACGGTGGCGGGATTGATACCGGCATTTTTGTACGCTGCTCGCAAGGCCTTGATTTGTCCTTCAACACTGGGTGTATAGATGCTTTGCGATTTACCGTCGCTTGAAGAGCCGAGCCCTTTGATGACGGCGTAAATTCTATTTCCGTCTTTTTGAGCTTCCTTAAGTCTTTTTAATACCAGTATCCCGATGCCTTCACCAAGAACGGTACCGTCGGCATCTTTTGAAAAAGGACGGGCGTCTCCGGTGGCGGACAGCGTATGTGTCTTAGAAAAGCACATGTGCATAAAAATGTCATTGAGCGTATCCACCCCGCCGGTGACGACCATATCACTTCGACCGGACATCAATTCGAGGGAGGCAAGATGGATGGCACTTAACGAACTTGCACAGGCGGCGTCCACAACGCAGTTGGTACCCCGTAAATCCAGGCGATTGCTTATTCTGCCGGCCACCACATTGCCGAGAAGGCCCGGAAATGAGTTTTCCTGCCAGGGGATGTAGGAATCTGAAATTTTTTGAATGATTTCTTCGGTTTTTGCCGGAGGTATTGCAGAATCTTCCAGGGCTTTACGCCACCTGGGGTGACCGAGTCTCGAACTTAACGGAATAACCAATTCCTGGGTTCCGGTGACACCTATGATGACGGAAGTGCGATCCCGGTCAAAGTCCCGGCCGTTGCCGTATCCGCAATCTTCCAGGGCCATTTTTGCAGCCAGCAACCCCAGGAGCTGGGACGTGTCGGTGGCTTCGAGAGAAGAGGGCGGAATGCCGAATTCGGATGGATCAAATGAGACGGGTTCAAGAAATCCGCCTCGCTTACAGTTTACATGGTCCGGAGTTTTAGGATCGGTGTCATAATAATCGGCAGGTGACCAGTGGGAATCAGGGACTTCAGTGATGGCATCCCTGCCGTGATAGAGCAATTTCCAATATTCTTTGAGACCCGTTGATTTTGGGAATAAACATCCCATTCCGATGATGGCCACCGGGTTATTGTCAGGCATACTCAATTTGTCCTTTCCCGGCCGGTTTTTTGTCTGGGAAAAACAGGCAGGATAATGTACGTCTCGGAATTTCTACAACTTATTAAGAATATAGGAGTTTTTTGAGGCTTCCGAATTTTCCATTATTCCAGCATTCCAATTGGGGCGAAGCCCCTAAGTACAGGTATAAATATAGTATTAAAGAAAGATATTATCAAGGGGTTGCTTTAAAAATATTTAGTTGATATATTGATGTAACAACTCAACAACTTCAGATATCGTTGATTGGGTGATTAGTTGATTGGTTAAGTGGTTATAAATATTGATTTATTCCATATTTGCAAAATAATTGGACACTGTCACTCAGGTTTCAGGTGTCGGGTGTCAGTAGTAAAAAAGTGAGAGCCGGCCTGAAACCTGACACCCGATACCCCTGGCCCAGACCTAAATTTGTATGAATCTGGAAGATAAGACACTGTTAGGAACTCCTACAGTAAACAGCAAAAATCCGTTATGTCGCACCGGGGCGGGCTGAAACCTACTCTCCGAAAAGGCTTCACTACGCCCGATAATGTCCAAAAAAAAGAGCTGTTTTCATAGTAAATTATGAGGTCTGAACTTAATAATTTTTGTCATACTTATCTCTGCTTCAGCCCCCTGCTGTAGCAGACTGATATAGCAGCATAAATGAATGCCTAAAGTGACCTAAATTACCGAAAGTGCCTAAAATTAAGGAAACGCTATGCTCTATCTCTTTTTATAAAATTGATCGTTCGACCCAGTCGATAGACCCTGAGGTTCTCGAAGGGAGGCTCTCGACGGGCAGAATACCACAATTTTAGCTCATTTTAGTTCATTTCAAATTTTAGCTCATTTTCTCAATATTCTTGCAACGATATCATGATCAAATTTTATACCAACAAAGAGCTGTCCAAAAAATTCAACGTCAACCTTGCCAGATGGAAACGCTGGTCCCGTGAATTTTTGCCGCCCGATCCACTGGGAGGATTACAGTCGGGTTATGCGCGGCAGTACAATCCTGATGAGGCCTTTACAGTGGTCCTGGGAGGTCATCTGGTGGGAGATCTGAAATTTTCAATTCCAGAGGCAAAACAAATTATGGTAGATCTGCATCAATGGCTGGTGGATCATGATTTTTATTTTTACTTTTCCAAGACTTCTGAATCAGCAAAAAATCCGGCTCCTGATGTTAATTATTATCAACTCGCAATCAGCAGTCGGGCGATACGCCGTGACGACGATCGCGGTTTGTCATATTGGGCCAGAGGCATAATCTCAGTTGATTCCATCAATCTTGACGGGGTTCGGGTGCGACGGGAGCATTTTATTGAATCATCCATCGGCCCAAAAGAAAGTGAATCTCCCCGAATGAATGCCGAAAATTATTGTGTTTTAAACATAAGCGGGTTCCGGAAGCGGTTTTTAAATCATCTCCAGGGCTAAGAGGTTCAAAGGTTTAGAGGTTCAGGGTTCAAAAGTTACAACCGATGGATACCGGCCAACAATATTCATCAAATCTGGCACACGCGTCAGATCCCATGGAGCGAAACGGTTTTATAAACAGATGAGGACACGATCCCTTTGATTCGAGCTGTCCGGTTTTTTTCAACCCGGAGCGTTGAACTCCCTGCCCAGACCTGATTTTACATTGCTCAATTATTTAGGTTCATATTTGAGAACCTGACACGGGCCGAAATATGATCTTATAAGTCGCACTCTCCGAGGCGTAGGATCGCGCCGCTACGAGCCGGAGGCCAGGGCGGGCTGAACTGCTCAACCTAAATATGAGCAAGATCAACGAAAGAAAGGTAACCCTGAACGGTGAACCTTGAACCCTGAACCTGTGAACTCTTATGCTTCTTTCAGCAATCCGAGAATTTTTGATAATTCAAGCGGGTAAAATTTCCCCGCCTTGCGGGGCAGGGCAACCCCCTGATACCTCAGCCAATTGACCCGGGTGTCCACAGCCGCACCGAACATCAGATTCATTGCAAGGGTGACGGTTTTGCGATTTTCGCGTTTTTCAAGAAATGTGCCTTTTGCCCATTGGTTAAAGGCGCCCATCGATGGGCCGCACCATATTTGATAGTCGATCTTTCTTGACTGATCACCGCTGTTTGCCCAGGTCGAAGAACGGCCAAGATAGGAACGAAAGACGAGGGCCATCATGTGCTTGGGTTTGTTTTCGGCAATCTCTATTTGTTTCGGGTCCCGTTGTGCAAAAAAATTCCTTGTTTGTTCCCATTCTTCCTGAAAACTGCATCTAAAAATATCCCGTTGAAGAATCTCACGCTGGCTGGCTGGTATCTCCGCATAGCTGTCGTAGCGGGAATACAGCTCATAGAGTTTGGCCGCCCGTAAAGCGAACATGGTTCCACGTTTTAACACCTGAACCTTAACTCCGAGCTCGAACATATCGGCTGAAGGTGCCATGGTTACGTCAGCCTGTTCGGCTTCGGCCAGCATACGGCGAACCGTATCCGACGTGCCGGCTTCCACGCATGCCTGGTTTATCGATCCTGTGAGCACAAAGGCGGCACCCATGGCAAAAGCGGCCGCGGTTGAATCCGGTGTGGCAATACCGCCGGCCAGTCCGATACGTACCGGATTTACATAGTCATATTTTGCCGCGATTTCATCACGCAGGGCCAGCATGGTCGGTAAGAGCGTTAAAGCCGGGCGGTTATCCGTATGACCCCCGGAATCCGCCTCGGCGGTCAAGTCATCCGCCATGGGGATTACGGCGGCTAACACAGCTTGTTCAGCTGATATTAGATTTTTGTCAACCAGCAGTTTTAAGAATTTTTCCGGTGGCGGTGAAAGAAATTTTCGGGCCACCTCGACCCGTGACACTTTCGCCACGACCTTGCCGGGACAATTGACGTTGCCCTTGTTATCGCGGTGGATACCGTTGACACGGTAGTATACCAGGGGAAGTGTGAGATCCAGATAGGCCGAGGCGCTGATCAATTTAATCCCGCGCCTGATGTACAGGTCCACCGTGGCTGCTTCAAGCTCCGGATCCGTCGGGCTGTGAATCAGGTTAATACCAAAAGATCGGGACCCCATGCGGCCTTGCAGCAAGTCGACGGCGGCTTCGATCTCATCCGGCAAAAGCCCGGCGGCGCCAAAAAAACCGATCATTCCATTGCGTCCGGTTTCTTCGACCATGTCAACAGATGTAATTCCATTGGCCATGGCCCCAACCACATAAGCATAGCGCAGGTTATGAGTTTTTTTGAACTGCGGGTCGCCTAAATCCTTCGGGTGCATGGCCGGTGCATAACCTATGAGCGGCAGCACATCGGAGCCGGATGGTTTTTTGTTTCCGATGGTTAGGGTGCCTTCGCGGGATACGACCATTTTACCGTTATGATTGATCAGAAAAAGGGGATGGGTGACCCGATTAATAGCGTCTGATAGCGCTTGATCGCCGGTTGCAGGCTGGTTTTGTGCGGGCTGCCACCAGCCCAATGGGTTGGCATTCATTTCTAATGAGGGACACGATTCTATTCCCTGATAAATGTATTGGGAATTTCTACAATTCATTGGAGTTACAGTGATTTTTGTGGACATCCACGTTAGGAAGCCACTTGATTCTTTAAACCCATCATTCCAAGATTCCAAGATTCCATCATTCCGGTTCTTTATCCGGGTCATCCCCTCGGATGAAAACGTTTATGCACCTCTTTGAGGTGCTTACGGGTGACATGGGTATATATCTGGGTGGTTGAAATATCGACATGACCGAGCATTACCTGCACGGCTCTCAAGTCGGCGCCGCCTTCCAACAGGTGGGTTGCAAACGAATGTCTCAGGCTGTGGGGGGTAACTTTTTTATTCAGATGCGCCTGAGCGGCGTATCGCCGCAGCAGTTTCCAAAAACCCTGACGGGTCATCGGTTTTGCCGCCCGGGCAACGAAAATATAAGAACTGACTTGATTCTTCAAGAGAGCTTTTCTCGAATGTTCCAGGTAAAACTCGATCTTTTCTTTGGCATGCAATCCGATGGGAACCACCCGCTCTTTTGAGCCTTTACCAAGTACTCTCACAAAACCGGCTTCTAAATTAACATTCTGCAGTTTCAGATTAATAAGTTCAGATACTCTCAGTCCGGCAGCATATAAAAGCTCAAGCATGGCGGCGTCTCTTGCGCCGACCGGTTTGATAGTGTCCGGAGTGCCCAGCAACTCAGAGACTTCATCGACCGACAGGACATCCGGCAGCTTAAGGCCTGTTTTCGGAAGATCAACTAAGCGGGACGGATCATGCGTGAGCACTTTTTCCTGGGCCGCAAAGCGATAAAATCCCCTTATCGACACCAGATGCCTGGCCCTGGATCGAGCGCCCAAGCCGGCATTGCGAAGTGCAATCATATGTTTTAGGATCAAAGCAGTATCGGTTTCAGAAATACCCCGGGCGCCGCTGTCCTGTATGAACTCCTGATACCTGACCAGATCTCGACTGTAAGATTCCAAAGTGGTTCTGGAAAGCCCCTTTTCGACCAGCAGATAATTCAGGTATTGATCGATTAAAATATTCATTGGGAGTCTTTGGGATGGTAACATATTACCTAGGTTGAGGGGTTCAACGTTAACGGTTCCCAGTTAAAATGCCCTAACTGGTCTCTAACAATAATATTACGGATCAATCGGGTCGAATGACATGTTTCACCCAATGGGTGAAAGAGGCCAATCCAAACAATGGAGTATAAAGTTACGGAAATCAGCATTTAATAACCTTTTACTCGTAAAACGATAGTTAAAACCGGTTGAAGTGTCAAGCAATGATAATCAGAGCATGCCACTTTCTTTTTGACATCTACACCCGTATTTTTATATTATCTAGGTTGAGCGGTTCAGAGTTCACCGTTCAGGGTTGAAAAAAAACAGACAGCTCGTAACAAGGGGACCATGTTTCCATCTGGTTATCCGGGCAAAAGAGGGAAAAATGAATTTTAAAGCGGTCATATTCGATTTAGATGGTACTTTGTTAAATACCCTTGAAGATCTTGCCGAAGCCACCAATGTTGTTCTACGTGATTTGGGCTACCCGGAACATGATCTGCAAGCTTATAAGTATTTTGTGGGAAATGGCATTGAACCCCTTGTCAAACGGGCCCTCCCGGAGTCACAACGCAATGAAGAAAATCTTCACCGTTGTGTCGAACTCATGATATCAGAATATGCCCGGCGCTGGACCCATAAATCCCGTCCTTACCCGGGTATTTCCGAACTGCTGGAAGAATTCATAACCTCCGGGTACCAGCTGAATATTCTTTCCAACAAGGCCGATGAAGCTACCCAGCAAATTGTTGCAAAGCTTTTACCCCACCGGTATTTTAATACCATCCTGGGGGCCACGGCCGCCACTCCAAAAAAACCGGATCCCACCGCTGCGCTCAACATTGTTGAACAATCCGGAATTACTCCCCGGGAAACACTTTTTTTAGGAGACACATCCATTGACATGCAGACCGCTCGCGCCGGCGGGATGTACGGTATCGGTGTGCTCTGGGGGTTCAGACCGGCGGAGGAATTAATCGCCGGTGGTGCCCGAATGCTGATAAACGAACCGCAGGACCTGCTGCCGTGGATTTAAACCTGATCTGCTTAAAGATTTTTTGACAGCGCCAATACGTTTTTATTTATCGTCAGTTTAAAATCCGGTTGAATAAACTCATGGTGTCCCTCGTTAAAGGGCATGAATACCAGGGTAAAGCCTTTCGTATCAATCTGGATATCACCGAGTCGCTCCATAAGTGTTCTACGCGGTTTCATAAAGTCGGCTAACGTAATTTTCAGGCTTTCAACGGCTTCTTCGATGGGTAACGTGGTGGGATAGATGCCGGCGTCAGGCATTTCGGAGATTAGTTTTTCGCGGGGCTGGGAAAGCGTGGTATGGGTTGCCAGGTGTAGAAATAGCTTCGGGCGAACTTTAAATGCCGGAATCCAGAATCGAAAAGGAATGTCGTTCCAGCCGCTTTGAACCACCCTGGGAAGATTGGCAACCGCGATCAAGTCGGCATAAGAATCAAGCTTTATGCCTGAAATATCGGCTTTTATGCGCCAGAAGGGCAGATAGATCGTACGGTCTCCTTTGCCCGGAAATTGTGCAAATTTTAACTGTTTTAGTTTTTTGCCCACCGGGTACCAGGTCGAATTGCAGTTTTTGCAACCCAGCACCAATGTGTCGCGTTCACCTTCCAGATTCCATCCGCAGTTAGGACACAAAGTAGAAACAAAACGGATTTGCCATTGGGGACGATCTCCGCTGACCTCATCGATATCGAAATCTTCCGGCAGCTTCGCTGATACCGGTTTATCGAGGATGGCATCATATAATTTATCAGCCAGATAAAACGGTGAATAGATCAGACTGAGGGTTTCCCCGATGTTGGATTGGTGTAATATCGGCTTGGGCAGGGATCTGCCGAATCGTTTTTGGAATGTGCTTAGAAACTTATCAAAAGACTGCCGGGGTTTGAGAAATCTACCATCCGTGTCTGCGGTCGCAAACCGAAGCTTCATAGCCTGACTGCGCATGCCGACCGAAATGGGAAAAATGGGTGCATCAATGGCTTGATGGCTGACGTCTACAAACCGGTTTTGTATGCCGGATGGCCCACAGAAAAAGAGCATCCCCTTGAATCGCCAGTAGGGGAAATATACAATATCCTTGTTTTCATCAGGTGGATGGGGCAGCAGGTAGCGAAAAAAATCATCTGCCATCAAATACGAATTGACCCGGCAGTATTGGCAGGCAAACAGGCGGTCTGTTTCCTCTAAGATAGCAGGTGCCCCGCACTGGGGGCACTGGTGTTCGATGAGAAAATTAATACTATCCTCCTCACAGCTTTTCTCCGCATTCGTTACAGTAGATGGAATCAGAAATATTTTCATTACCGCAACTGGGACAGGATTTGGATTGAGCCTTTTCTTCCACCGCATTTCCGCAGCGGGAGCAAAACCTGGCGCTTGGCGTGAGATTTTTGCCGCAGGCGGCACATTGATTGAATATAAGTTGCTGATGGCCGCACTGAGGACAGAATTTAGCATCGACTGGGATTGACTGGTGACAATCCGGGCAGGAAATTACCTGCTGATCTTCCTTTTGCTTGGACTGCGGCAGTGCACCGGCGAAATACTGGGCAAACATCGCCGGCATCATGAGTCCCATACCGGTGCCCATTCCCATGCCGGCTCCTCCCTCAGCCTCCGATGCCTTTTCCATGGCCATGGCGCTTTTCATCTGCATGAGCTTGTTCATGTCATCGAAGACGCCCATGCGGCTTCTGTCGTCAATAGCCTGCTGGACCTCGGGGGGCGGTGTGATGGCGTTGGTGTAGAGATGGGTCAGGTTAATACCGAAATGGCTGAAATCTTCATGTAAACGCCTGGCCAGGCCCTCTGAAAGCTCATCGTATTTGGCAGGCAGGTTTAAGATCGAATCTATGGTCTCTCCCATAAAGTCGTTAAATCTGGATACGATGACGCGGTTCAAATATTCTTCAATATCCGCCGTTGAATACATGCCCTGGGTCCCCACCAGACGGTTAATAAACAGTACCGGCTGCACCACTTGAAGATTAAAAACGCCAAATGCCCTCAGACGGATGAGACCCAGCTCGGAATCCTTAAATGCTACCGGATCGCGTGTTCCCCACTTCAGATTGGTGAAAACCTTCAGGTTTGCGAAGTACACCTCTGCCCGGAGTGGACTTTTCATAGCCCAGGGTATACTGGCAATCTTCGTCAGCAACGGGATATTTGCCGTTTTTAGCGTATGGCGGCCCGGACCAAATGCTCCGACGGCTTTGCCTTTATAAAAAAAGATGCCGGCCTGGCTTTCCCGGATGGTCAACTGCGCGCCGTATTTGATTTCGCCCGATCCCTCTTCCGGGAGGCGATGGACCAGTTCCTGCCCGGTTTCATCAAACCATTCCAGATTTTCCAAAAAAAGAGTGTTATTGGTGCCCATATCAGACTTCCCCTTCTGTTCTGATTTATTTTCCGACCTTATTTTGCCATAAAACCATCATGGCATTGCCCATTATTTGAGATTATAGATTGCGGCCTCCGGCCTCTCCGAGCTGTAGGCTCGCTCTACGAGCCGGAAGTCGGAGGGGCCTCCGCCCCGGAGGGATTTGGGATTTGTGGAATCGCTACGCTCTAACAATTTATAATAGACATAATTCTTTCAATTCCTAAATTCTTAAATTCCTCAATCTGACAATGTATATCGGCCCTGTTTTTCACAACTTAAGCCTAACCCGGGGGAGCCGGAATTGAATATTGATGATTGAATATTGAAGATTTGTGGTATCGCTTCGCTCTTTCTTTTCTAATAAAACCGATCGTTCGACCCAGTCGTTAGACTCAAGTGGCAACCACCTAAAATGCTGATTGGATTGCTTTTCGTCCACGTCGTCGCCCTCGTTCTCGTAATCGAAAAAATAGAGTTAGTGAAGCCCGTTGCCAAAGGGATCGAGGACGAGATCGAGGACGATATCCCAGCGAGATGAGTCTCGCCAGCACAATCCCATCAGTTTCTGACAACATGTTGTCAGAAAAATCCCGCTAAGGGCCTAACCCAGACAGTTCGTATCAAGGGGATTGTGTCTTCATCCGGTTATAAATCCGTTTCACTCAATGGGATATTACGGGAATTCAAGATTTGTCGGCGTCCACGAGTCCGGAGGTTGTGATCCCCGACATTGCTTATATTTAACCGCGATGGTCGGATTGCCTTTTTCGCCCGTTGGGTGTTAAAGCCTTGCCGCCCCTATGGATGCGAAATCCCCTTAGGATGCGACGGATAGGGCTTTTCAACGGGGAACCCTAAACGTTGAACCGCTTAATTCAAGTTGTTTTTATTTGACAGAAACCTTTCTATAGACGATAATACCTGATTAGCTATAAAGCGGTCCCTTAGCCAGAAGCGTATATTTAGACCCTTAGTCCGTTTTTTCTGACAACATCTTGTAAGAAACTGAAGGTGTCAGGTGTCAGTGTTCAGGTTTCAGGATTTAGTACCTCAACCCCCTGACACCCGAAACCTGAAACCTATAATCAGCGTGCATGCTGCCCCGAAGGGGCCACTTTTTCCGAGCGCAGTCTCAGAAAAAGCTTAGCACCTATTTATTGAAATCACATCATGTTTGCACATGATTTATGCCATAGCCAGATTGAATATTTAAGCAATTCTATCGATTTTAATAGAAAAGACAGAGCGAAACGATACCATAAATATTCAATCTTCAATATTCAATTCCGGCTTGTCCGGGTTGGGTAATAGTAACTCCCTGTGCTATATCGACGTAAAATGGGAAACTTGTTTTACCAATCCCGGCGACGGGAGGCCAGGAGGCATGGATGACGCGGTATGACGAAAAAAGGGAGTGTGAACGATACGATCTCAAGGCCCCGATTATATATGCCTATCAGGATTCCGACCAGTTTGCAAACGCCCAAATGTGCAACTATTGTGAGGGCGGTATGTGCTTTGAAGCTTGCAATGCGATTGAGCCGGGATCCGATATATACATTATGATGGAAAATTTTTCCCCGGATGCTGTTGGTGCTGAATTCTATGATGGCTATCTGGCAGAAGTACGGTGGTGCCGGAAAATACCCCTTGATACTAACGAGGAATTTATAGTCGGGGTGAAATACTATAAAACCATCATCAAGTAGATCCTCAAAATGGCCACTCAATTTGTCCCGACTTAGCGATAATTTTTTGAAAAAACTCCTTTTTTATACCTTAAGGCTTCCAAGTATCTATATTTTGATTACCCTGGGAATCATGCTTGATTTTATTCTCCAT